>Ga0065165_1003409_pt1 | contig 11205 bp, 8 predicted proteins | sample AraplaMF_Cvi_mMF_FD_63813 | JGI IMG/M metagenome (GOLD analysis project Ga0065165, IMG submission 63813) | Arabidopsis root microbial communities from the University of North Carolina, USA - plate scrape MF_Cvi_mMF (version 2) (version 3) | ecosystem: Host-associated > Plants > Roots > Endosphere... | reverse complement strand
GCGCCTGGATCCCGGACAAGCGCTGCGCGCTTTCCGGGATGACAACTGTTTTGCGGAGGCTAACAATTCCAGGTCTCATAGAGATCCAGCCACTGCGGATTGCGCTCCTCGATCAACCGCAGCTTCCACCCGCGCCGCCAGCGCTTCAGCCGCTTCTCCCGGGCAATCGCATCGCCGATGTCCGGATATTCCTCGTACCAGACCAGCCGGACGACGCCGTATTTGGACGTAAAGCCGGGCGTCAGGCCTTCCTTGTGTTCCCAGACCCGCCGCGACAGGTCGCTGGTCACGCCGACATAGAGCGTGCCGTTGCGATCGCTGGCCAGGATGTAGACATAGTAGCTGCGCATTAAACTCAACTATTGCGCGACCTTCTATCGTTGTCATCCCGGAAGCCCCGCAGGGGCTGTCCGGGATCCAGGGGACCGGGCCAAGGCGGTGCAGCCGCCCCTGGATCCCGGACAAGCGCTGCGCGCTTTCCGGGATGACAACCTTTGTTGGGCGTCGGAAGCAAAGAGCTGACCAGACGTTTGCCCCTCCCCTTCGCCTCTGCTATCCCCCGCCCATGCCTTTGGTTCGGAAAACCCCGCGAATTAACCGCCCGGCGTGACGCCGCCGGACGATCGATCCAGCGCGCGCCGGGACGATGACCCCGCACTCTCCTTCCGAACATTCCAAGCTGGATAGCTCTCCCATGGCCGACGACGCCACGACGACCGCCCGCGACTACCGCGAAACCGTCTTCCTTCCCGACACCCCGTTCCCGATGCGCGGCGGCCTGCCCAAGAAGGAGCCCGAGATCCTGGAGGGCTGGGCGGCCCTGTCGGACAAGGGCCTTTACGGCGCCGTGCGCGCCGCCCGCCAGGCCGCCGGCGCCCCCCTGTTCGTGCTGCACGACGGCCCGCCCTACGCCAACGGCGCCATCCACATCGGCCACGCCCTGAACAAGACGCTGAAGGACTTCGTGGTCCGCTCGCGCTTCGCCCTGGGCTACGACGTCGACTACGTGCCCGGCTGGGACTGCCACGGCCTGCCGATCGAGTGGAAGATCGAGGAGGAGTTCCGCGGCAAGGGCCGCCGCAAGGACGAGGTGCCGGCCGCCGAGTTCCGCAAGCGCTGCCGCGAATACGCCGCCGGCTGGATCGAGGCCCAGAAGGTCGAGTTCCAGCGCCTGGGCGTGCTGGGCGACTGGTGGAACCGCTACGCCACCATGGACTATGCGTCCGAGGCCACCATCGTCGCCGAGTTCCACAAGTTCGCCACCAGCGGCCAGCTCTATCGCGGCTCGAAGCCGGTGATGTGGAGCCCGGTCGAGCGCACGGCCCTGGCCGACGCCGAGATCGAGTACCATGACCACGTCAGCCCGACGGTGTGGGTGAAGTTCCCGGTCGTCGAGGGCTCGGACGCCGCCCTCGGCGCCAAGGTGGTGATCTGGACGACCACGCCCTGGACCCTGCCGGCCAATCGCGCGGTCTCCTACAATCCCGACATCGCCTACGCCGCCTTCGAGGTCACCGCCCTGGAGGAGGGCCTGGAGTTCGCGCCCTGGTCGGCGCCCGGCGACCGGCTGATCATCGCCGAGAAGCTGGTCGACGAAGTCATGAAGGCCGCCAAGGTCGCCGCCTGGCGCAAGGTCGAGCGCGTCGACTGCGAGGGCATGGTCCTGGCCCACCCGCTGGCCGATCTCGACAGCCATTACGGCTTCGCCGTGCCGATGCTGGCCGGCGACCACGTCACCGACGAGGCCGGCACCGGCTTCGTCCACACCGCTCCGGGTCACGGGGCCGACGACTACCAGGTGTGGCTGGCCCACGGCCATCGCGAGATCCCCGACACCGTCGATCCCGACGGCGCCTACTACCCGCACGTGCCGCTATTCGGCGGTCTGAAGGTCATCGAGACCGAGGGCAAGAAGGTCGGCAAGTTCGGTCCGGCCAACGGCGCGGTGATGGACAAGCTGATCGAGGCCGGCGCGCTGCTGGCGCGCGGCCGCGTCGAGCACAGCTATCCGCACAGCTGGCGCTCCAAGGCCCCGGTGATCTTCCGCAACACCCCGCAGTGGTTCATCCGCATGGACCACGCGGTCGAGGCCCTGGACGGCAGGACCCTGCGCGAGACCGCGGTCCAGGCCCTGGCCGCCACCGCCTTCCACCCCGAGGCCGGCCGCAACCGCATCGGGGCCATGGTCGAGACGCGGCCCGACTGGCTGATCAGCCGCCAGCGCGCCTGGGGCACGCCCCTGGCCATGTTCGTCGACAAGGAGACCGGCCAGCCGCTGATCGATCCGGAGGTCAACGCCCGCATCCTCGCCATCATCGAAGAGGGCGGCAGCGACGCCTGGTTCGAGCGCCCCGACGCCGACTTCCTGGGCGACCACGACGCCTCGCGCTTCGAGAAGGTCGTCGACATCCTCGACGTCTGGTTCGACAGCGGCAGCACCCACGCCTTCACGCTGGAAGGCCGCAACGACAGCCGCTCGCCCGCCGACCTCTACCTGGAAGGCTCCGACCAGCACCGCGGCTGGTTCCAGTCGTCGCTTCTGGAAAGCTGCGGCACGCGCGGCCGCGCGCCGTACAAGGCGGTTCTCACCCACGGGTTCACCCAGGACGAGAACGGCGAGAAGATGTCCAAGTCCAAGGGCAACACCGTCGAGCCCCAGACCATCACCAAGGAGAGCGGCGCCGAAATCCTGCGGCTGTGGGCGGCGATGGTCGACTATTCGGAAGATCAGCGGATCGGCAAGACCATCCTGGCCACCACCACCGACGCCTATCGCAAGCTGCGCAACACCACCCGCTACCTGCTGGGCGCCCTGGCCGGCTTCGACGAGGCCGAGCGCGTCACCGACTACGCCGACTTCCCGCCGCTGGAGAAGTACGTCCTGCACCGGCTGTGGGAGCTGGACGGCCAGGTGAAGGCCGCCTACGAGGCCTATCGCTTCAGCGACGTGATCCGGCCGCTGATCGACTTCTGCCAGGGCGACCTGTCGGCCCTGTTCTTCGACATCCGCAAGGACAGCCTCTATTGCGACGCGCCCACGGCCCTGCGCCGCCGGGCCTATCGCACGGTGCTGGACCATGTGTTCGAGCGCCTGACGGTGTGGCTGTCGCCCCTGACCAGTTTCACCATGGAAGAGGCCTGGACCACCCGCTTCCCCGACGCCGGCAGCAATGTGCTGCGGGTGATGCCGGAGACGCCGGCCGCCTGGCGCAACGACGCCGAGGCCGCGCGCTGGGCCAAGGTCGAGACCGTGACCTCGGTGGTCACCGCGGCCCTGGAGGTCGAGCGCCGCGAGAAGCGGATCGGATCGGCCCTGGAGGCGGCGCCGGTGGTGCACATCGCCGACGCCGACCTGCTGGCCGCCTTCGACGGCGTCGATGCGGCCGAGGTGTTCCGCACCAGCCAGGCGACCCTGGTCGCTGGCGCGGCGGCGGGCGCCTTCGCCCTGGACGAGGTCAAGGGCGTGGCCGTCGAGGTCCCGCTGGCCGAAGGCAAGAAGTGCGCCCGCTCGTGGCGCATCCTGCCGGAGGTCGGAACCGATCCGCGCTATCCGGAGCTGTCCCTGCGCGACGCCGAAGCGGTGGCTTGGTGGGACAAGCACCATGCCGCTTCCAACTGAATCGGATTGTCATCCCGGGCGTAGCGAAGCGAAGACCCGGGACCGACGCCTGAGCTCAGCGCTTAGGTCCGGTCCCGGATCGGCGCGCTACGCGCTTGTCCGGGATGACAGTCTTGAACGCGCGGCTTAAGGACCAAGAATGCTCAAGATCACCCGCCTCGGCTGGACCGCCTACGCCATCGCGATCGTCACCATCGTGCTGGACCAGATCAGCAAGGCCTGGATCCTGGCCACGCTGGGCACGGAGCCTGGGGCCAGCCAGCCGGTCGTCGGGCCGTTCTACCTGACCCTGGTGCACAATTTCGGCATGAGCTTCGGCCTGTTCCGCGGCTCCGAGCTCAGCCGCTGGCTGCTGACCATCTTCTCGGCCGCCGTGGTCGTGGGCCTGGCGGTCTGGGCGCGCAAGGCGGTCAAGCCGCTGATGGCGGCGGGGATCGGCCTGATCATCGGCGGGGCGTTCGGCAACAACCTGATCGACCGCATCCGCTACGGCTATGTCGTCGACTTCATCGACGTCTCGCGGCTGCACTTCCCGTGGGTGTTCAACGTCGCCGACTCGGGGATCACGATCGGGGTCTGCCTGTTGCTGCTGGACAGCTTCCTGTCGGAGGAGAAAAAGCTGGCCAATCCCGACGGCCACGGGCTGTAGCGCGACACGAGCGCCCTAACGTAGCCACGATCTCAAGGAAGATTGGCGCCCGGCCTCGGATGTCGTATCGAGAGCGTCCGAAATTTCGGCCCGGGGGGCCGGTGGAGCAGGTTTCATGAGTTTCTATCGGGTCGCGACCCTGGGCGCCTTGGCCGCCGTGGCCGCCACGAGCCTGGCCGGCTGCCAGTCCGCGTCGAAGGCGCTGGGCATGAGCAAGGTCGTTCCGGACGAGTTCCGCGTCGTCACCAAGGCCCCGCTGGTGGTGCCGCCCGACTACAGCCTGCGTCCGCCGGCCCCCGGCGAGCCCCGCCCGCAGGAACTGCAGCCCGAAAGCGCCGCCCGCCAGGCCCTGATCGGCCAGAGCAACGCCGCCGGCCGCTCGGACGGCGAGAAGCTGCTGGTCTCCAAGGCCGGCGTCGACAAGGCCGACCCGCTGATCCGCTTCGTCGTCGACGACGAGAACGGCGACCTGGCCCACAAGGACGAGAGCTTCGCCAGCAAGGTGATGTTCTGGAAGAAGGGCGACAAGACCGCCGCCCCGACCGCCGCCGAGACCGGCGCCACCGAATCCGTCACCGTCGACGCCGCCGCCGAAGAGGCCCGCCTCAAGGCCCTGACCGGCAACGGCACGATCATCATCACCCGCGAGAAGCAGGGCAAGATCAAGCTGCCGGGGCTGTAGGCCGGGCCTGATCCGACCTTTGAAAAGGCCCGGAAGCGGAAGCTTCCGGGCCTTTTGTTTTGCGCAGCGAAGCCCCCTACGGATCGCTTCGCGATCGTCTTCCCCCAGAGGGGTAAGACGATCGCGACAGGCGGAGAAGCCGCCGGGTGGGGACAAGTTGGGGAGCCTCACTCCCCCGGCGTCGAGACCTCGAACCCGCGCGCCCGCATCTGGTCCAGCACCCCGTCCCGCGCCACCAGCCCGCGGATCCCGTAGACCGCCACCGCATGCCCTGGCGTGTTCATCGCCGCGCTCAGGGCCTCGACCTCGTCGCGCGTCCCCTTGCGCTCCAGGTCGGCCATGCCGGGCAGGGCCAGCAGGCAGCGCTGGAAGTTGCGCGGGCCGGCGATCGCCCCGCGCACGTCGCCCCGCGCCCAGGCCCGGGCGGCGGCGCTGGCGGCCTCGGGCCCGGCGTTGACCTCGTCCAGCACGCCCTCCAGGCAGATCAGCCCCGCCTCGCGCGAGTGCCCGCGCACCGCCGTCTTGATCAGCGGCATGACCTTGTAGGTGGCGGCCGGCCGGACCTTGACCCGATGCTTGCGAGCCAGGCGGCCGATCGTGCGCTCCGGCTCGGCCGTCTCCAGCCGCACCGACTTGCGGTAGTCACCGGCCATCATGATCCCCGCCCCCAGCGGGCTCCAGCCCTCGTAGGCGTCGGCCTTCTTGCCCAGGACGGCCCGGGCGCGCGCCAGCTTGGGAGCCAGGCCGCCGACGGCGGCGTCCAGCGGCGTGGTCGACTTCAGCTTGCCGCGCAGGGCCAGGGCGGCCGGCAGGTCGCCGATCCCGGCCTTGCCCTCCGGCGGCAGGATCACTGCGAAGGCGCCGTCCAGCCGGCGGTCCAGCACGCCGGTGTCCCAGGCCTGGCCGTGCGGCAGGGCCTGCAGCACGCCAAGCATGTGGATCGTGGTGTCGCCGTCCGAGATCCGCCACCAGGCCGGACCGGGCAGCTTGGCGGCGACCACCAGTTCCTCGACGACATTGGCCTCGGGGTCGTCGAGGGCGGGGGCGGTCTGGGCGCGGGCGGGGGCGGCGGCCAGAAGGCCGGCGGCCGTCGCCAGAATCGCTAGTCGCCGCATGCGGGCCTCCGAGTCGATCTCGTCGACCTACACACCTATCACCAACCTTACAGCCGTCATTCCCGCCACAAGGGCGGGAATGACGACCGTTGAAGGGGGCGTCCAGCGGAATCACGCCCCCGGCGTCTCCACCGTGAAGCCCTTGGCCTTCAGCTGCTCCAGCACCCCGCCCTCGGCCAGCAGGGAGCGCAGCTCGATCACCGCCACCGCCTTGCCGGGGGTCTTCAGGGCCGCCGAGATCGCCTTGACCGCATCGGCCTGGCCGTCGCGCAGCTCGCGGGCGATGGACGGGGTCGAGGCCAGGCAGCGCGAGAAGCCGCGGTCGGCCGCCACCACGGCCCGCACCTCGCCCCGCGCCCAGCGCTCGGCCGTGACCTTGATCCCGCCCTCGCCGCTCTCGGCCTGGCGCAGGCCCGCGTCCAGGCACAGCTCCTGCAGCGGCTGGGGCGCGCCGCCCAGGGTCTTGACGGCGTCGATCAGGCTGTAGCCGGACAGGTCCTGGATGCGCGGGCGCTTGGCGATGGCCTTGTCCTTGGCGATCTGACGGATCTTGTCGGTGACCCCGCCCAGGCTGATCGACACGTTGCCGTCCTGCGAATTGGCGACCAGGAAGCCGGCGAAGGCGGGCTTCACCTCGTCCATGCTGTCGGGCTTTTCCTTCATCGCCGCCAGCCGGGCCTCCAGCCGGGTGCGCAGGGCCGGCGGCAGGGTGTCGCGCATCGGCCGATCCTGGATGAAGTAGCGCTTGCCGCCCATCACCAGCATCAGCAGGCGCGGCACGCTGACCTCGGCCTCCTGGCCCATGATCAGCACGTTGGCCCCGTCGATCCGCCGCCGGAACACCGAGTCGTCGACCTTCAGGTCGTTGGGGACCATGGCCGGCACGCCCAGCACATAGACCGTGGTGTCGGCGTCGCTGACCTTCCACCAGGCCGGCCCCGGCAGGCGGGCGTTGACCACCAGTTCCTCGACCATGTTGGCCTCGGGGTCGACCTGGCGCAGGTCGATCGGGCCGGAGGCGTCGACGGCCTGCTGGGCCAGGGCCGACGAGGCGGCGAGCAGACCAAACAGGGCGGCGCAGGCGGCAAGGCGGTGTTTGATCACTATGTACGGTCCTCGAAGGCGGGCGGAATCGATCTAGGATGATCGGCCTTCCCCACTTGGAAGGGCCCAAGCTGGGCCGGTCAAATTACCATGCTGCAATGCGGGCCCTCGCGCGGTCCGCGCCGAAAGTCCGCCCGCCATGCCGATCCGCCGCCTGCCGCCCGAGACCGTCAACCGCATCGCCGCCGGCGAGGTGGTCGAGCGGCCGGCCAGCGCCATCAAGGAGCTGGTCGACAACGCCATCGACGCCGGCGCCACGCGGATCGAGGTCGAGGCCCACGGCGGCGGCCTGACCCGCATCCTGGTGGCCGACGACGGCTGCGGCCTGTCGGCGGAAGAGCTGCCGGTGGCCATCGAGCGCCACGCCACCTCCAAGCTGGCCCCCGACGCCGACGGCCTGTGGGACCTGCTGCGCATCCACACCATGGGCTTCCGGGGCGAGGCCCTGCCGTCGATCGGCTCGGTGGCGCGGCTGTCCATCGCCTCGCGCGCCAAGGGGGCGAGCGACGCCTGGTCGATCCTGGTCGAGGGCGGCAGCGTCGGCGACGTCGCCCCCGCCGCCTTCGCCGGCGACCACGGGGCGCGGATCGAGGTCCGCGACCTGTTCTACGCCACCCCGGCGCGGCTGAAGTTCATGAAGTCCGAACGGGCCGAGGCCCTGGCCATCACCGAGGAGATCAAGCGCCAGGCCATGGCCAACGAGAGCGTCGGCTTTTCGCTGGACATCGACGGCCGCCGCGTCATCCGCCTGCCGCCCGAGCATCCCGGACCGCAGGGGCGCCTGGCCCGGCTGTCGGCCGTGCTGGGCCGCGACTTCCAGGACAACGCCATCGAGATCGACCAGACCCGCGACGGCGTGCGGCTGACGGGCTTCGCCGGCCTGCCGACCTACAACCGCGGCAACGCCGCCCACCAGTACCTGTTCGTCAACGGCCGGCCGGTGCGCGACCGGCTGCTGCAGGGCGCCCTGCGCGCGGCCTATGCCGACTTTCTCGCGCGCGACCGCCACCCGACGGCGGCGCTCTATATCAGCCTCGACGCCGCCGAGGTCGACGTCAACGTCCACCCGGCCAAGGCCGAGGTGCGGTTCCGCGACCCGGCCCTGGTGCGCGGCCTGATCGTCGGGGCCCTGCGCCACGCCCTGGCCGGGGCCGGCCACCGCGCCTCGACCACCACGGCGGCCAGCGCGCTGGACGCCATCCGGGCGCAGTCGATGGTCCCGCCCGGCGCGGGATATAGCGGTTACCAGCCCGGCCCCTCGCCCGCCGGCTTCTCGGCCTGGCGGGCGGGCGGCTGGACGCGGCCCGCGCCCCAGGTGCTGCCGGGCCTGTCGGACGTCTCGGCCCGCTACGAGGCCGCGCCGGAGGAAGCCTACGCCACCCGCGCCGAGGCCTTTGGTGGCGGATTTGGCGGGGGCGGCGGCGGGGTGGCCGAGGCGGTGCGCGAGGCGGCCTACGGCGGCTACGACGCCCCGCCGGCCATTGCTTATCCAGGGGGCGCCTATCCGGGCGCCGCCGAAGGTCCCGCCCCGGCCTTCGACCCGGTCGACTTCCCGCTGGGCGCGGCCCGGGCCCAGGTGCACGAGACCTATATCGTCGCCCAGACCCGCGACGGCGTGGTCATCGTCGACCAGCACGCCGCCCACGAGCGCCTGGTCTACGAGCGGATGAAGGGCGAGATGGCGGCCGGCGGCGTCGCCCGCCAGGCCCTGCTGCTGCCCGAGGTGGTCGAGCTGGACCCCGCCGAGGCCGAGCGCGTCGTCGCCCGCTCGGAGGAGCTGGCGGCCCTGGGCCTGGTCGTCGAGAGCTTCGGCCCCGGCGCGGTGCTGGTGCGCGAGACCCCGGCCCTGCTGGGTAAGACCGACGCCGCCGGCCTGGTCCGCGACATCGCCGACGACCTGGCCGAGAACGGCGCGGCCCTGGCCCTCAAGGAGCGCCTGGAGGAGGTCTGCTCCACCATGGCCTGCCACGGCAGTGTCCGGGCGGGGCGACGGCTCAACGCGGTAGAGATGAACGCCCTGCTGCGGGAGATGGAGGCCACGCCGCACTCGGGGCAGTGCAACCATGGGCGGCCGACGTATGTGGAGCTGAAGTTGGCGGATATTGAGCGGTTGTTTGGGAGAAGGTAGGGGGTGCTTTCGATCCGCTGCGGCTTTGCTTGTCGCTTAGTGCCTCGCTTAGTTCTAGCCGAACTGAGGAACGTCCGATTGTCGGAGGTTTTCCAGCTTCGGCTTAGGAACCAATGCGTCGCTCGGACCATCGGTAAATAAAGGAAGCTGCATCACTGCGACATACGGTCGCGCTTGCACAAGCTGAACCTTGCAGATGGCTGATGGCTTGACCATGTGCGGATCGCCGCCGGGATTGGCCGTGCGGTAAGGTCGTTGAGCACGTCAACTCGATACTCGCGCCGCCGCACCAGCGTGACCTCGGTCACCTCGGTTCGCCGGACCTGTAGAGAAGAGACATCGGACTTCATCGTTCGGACCTCCTCGGCTTCACTATAGCCTCTTGCGTTCAAGACCCGCGTTGGGAAGAGCCTGCGAGACGGGACGAACTAACGGATTGAGGCGTGCGTCTGGGGGGCGTTCGGTCACGGACTTGTCCGGCGATGCGAGGCTCAGGGTCAGAGTCGCCCCCCCAGACCCTGCAAGAGGTGAAGGTTGGATGCCGCCAACTTGGTTTCGTCCCCGTGGTTACCGTCACTTCGACGCGCCGGTCGGTGAGCGTTTCGCCAACAAGGTGCTGTCACCACTGTTCGTGGAGCGACATGCCTGGTCTCCATTGATTTCATATGTAAAACAACAGAAGCGGTATAAACCTAAGGACAAAAAGACGGTCTTTAAGGACCGAGACATCATGTACGCATCCCATCGTGACGCGTGCATAATGTCCAGATATTCTGCAGAAACCTCACGTCTACTCGATATCGCGTATGCGAAGGAGGGACTATCCGAAGCGGTCATCGCTTATCGCAGCCTCGGCAAGTCCAACTACGACTTCGCCGCCCGAGCGCTGGCTTTCGCCCGCGCCAACGCGCCCTGTGTCATCATCTGTTTCGACGTCACCGGGTTCTTCGACAACCTCGACCATAAAATTTTGAAGCGACGTTTGGCCGACCTACTCGGAGGCGGCGAACTGCCGGCCGATTGGTATGCGGTTTTCAAAGCCGTCACGAAATACCGACATGTGCATCGTGCTGACCTGGAGGCCCACGCGGCCATCGGGCCGCGGCTGAAGTCGAAGTCCCACGAGCCCGTGGCGACGATCGCCGAGGTGGTTCGTGAAGGCATCCCCCTTTTGCCTGGCAAGACGCCAGGAAAGGGCATTCCGCAGGGGACGCCAATCAGCGCCACCTTCTCAAACCTTTACATGTGGGACCTAGACGTTGCGGTCGCAGCCGCGTGCACCGCAGCGGGCGCCCTCTACCAGCGCTACTCGGATGACATCCTGATCGTCTGCCCCCCCGCGTCCGAGGCCGCTCTTACGAAGACCCTCATCGATGGCCTTGCTTCGCTCAAGCTTGAGGTCGCCGCCGATAAGACGGATCGGGCGGTGTTTGATCCGCTTGCCCCGGAAACAGTACAGTATCTTGGCTTCAATATCTGCCCAACCGGCGCGGTGATCCGCCCCGGGTCGCTTGCACGTCAATGGCGCAAGGCCCGTCGCACTCTGCGTCACACCGCGAGGGTTGGCGCAGAAGCTGTAGCCGGCGGGAAAGCCACAAAGGTCTACACGAGGAAGGTCCGCATGCGGTTCTTGCCCGTCGGCGTCCGCAACTTCTCCTCGTATGCCCGACGGTCGGCGAAGGTTCTGGGCAACAAGCAAATCGTACGTCAGGTACGCCGGCTTGAGCGCATGGTAGAATTGACGTTGAGAGACATGAACCGCTGAGCACTATCGATAGTCCCCATCCGCCCCGCCGGATGCGGCCACGCCTTAAAGCCTTGGTGGATCGGAGCTCTGGGGACTGACCGAGTCAAGGACGGCGCGCCGCGCCGCCGCGACGCGGCCGCCAGAGGCGGTCCTTGACTCGG
>Ga0065165_1003407_pt1 | contig 11214 bp, 13 predicted proteins | sample AraplaMF_Cvi_mMF_FD_63813 | JGI IMG/M metagenome (GOLD analysis project Ga0065165, IMG submission 63813) | Arabidopsis root microbial communities from the University of North Carolina, USA - plate scrape MF_Cvi_mMF (version 2) (version 3) | ecosystem: Host-associated > Plants > Roots >... | reverse complement strand
GAGGTGACGACCGCCCTGGGTAGCGTGCGCTCGGGCGCAAGCTTCGATCTCGATATCCGCTTCCAGGCCGGCCTTGCGCAAGTCACGGCCGATGCCGGCGGCGAAGTGCGGCGCACCGCGCCTACCCGCATCAGGGCCGACGAACGCAAGATCTACTTCAAGTTCGGCGACTACCTGCAGGCGCGCGACCCGGACACGGGCGCGCATACGACCAGCGCCGAAAAATGGGACCGCTACTACCGCCAGCGCGGCATCGGCAGCAGCCGCATCGATTTCAGCCGCACCATCTTCGAACGAGAGGGAGAATCACCATGAGTACCGCCGTTACCCAGGCCACGCTGGACACGCTCGGGGGCATCGCCACCTCGACCCTGACGACCCTGTTGTACAAGCGGGGTTTTCGCAACGTCTTCATCCAGGGCGCACGCCCCCTGAAAACCGGGCAGCGGCTGGCGGGACCGGCCTATACGCTGCGCTACATTCCGGCGCGTGAAGACCTGGATGGCCTGGACGCCTTCCTCGACCCTCGCCATCCGCAACGCGTGGCGGTGGAAGAGATCCCTGCCGGCGCGGTGCTGGTGATGGACTGCCGCGGCGATGCCTCCGTAGCGTCGGCCGGCAGCATCCTGGCGACGCGCATGCAGGTGCGGGGCGTGGCCGGCATCGTCACCGACGGCGGCCTGCGCGACGCCCGCGGCATTGCGGCGCTGGAGATCCCGGCCTGGTGCTCGGGACCGTCGGCGCCGACCAACCTGATACGCCATCACGCACTGGACATCAATGCCCCCATCGGCTGCGGCGGCGTGCCGGTCTACCCTGGCGACATCATGGTCGGCGACGACGACGGCGTGGTCTGCATCCCGGCCCATCTGGCGGAGGAGATCGCGCAGGAAGCCATCGGCATGGAGCGTTACGAAGACTTCGTGCTCGAACAGGTGCGCAAGGGCGCGACGATCACCGGCCTATATCCGCTGACAAATCCGGAAACCCGCAAACTGTACGAGGCGTGGCTTGCGCAGGACGAGCGCGGATAAGCGTCAGCTGCCGTCCTGGACCGTGGGCGCCTGCCTTCGGCCATTGCCGCCGCAAGATCTCACGCTATCGGTACGCGGTTCCGCAAGGGCGCCCCGCGTTCGAAATCGCTCATGCTTTCGATGGTGGTGCGCATGATCTGGCCGATCGCCTCGACCGTGAAGAACGCCTGGTGGCCGGTGACGATCACGTTGGGAAAGGACACCAGCCGCTGGATCACGTCGTCGGTGATGACGGTCGAGGACAGGTCCTGGAAGAACAGGCTGGCTTCCTGCTCGTACACGTCGATCGCCAGGCCGCCCAGTTGGCCGCTCTTGAGCGCGGCGATGGCCGCTTCGGTGTCGACCAGTCCGCCGCGGCTCGTGTTGATGAGGATGAAGCCGCGCTTGGCCCGCGCCAGTGAAGCGGCATTCACGACGTGGTGGGTTTCCGGTGTCAGCGGGCAATGCAGCGACACCACGTCGCTGCAGTCGAGCAGTTCGTCGGTATCGACATAGCGCCCACCCAGCGCCTCGAAGGCCGCGACAGGATATTTGTCGTAGCCGACCACGGTGCAGCCGAAGCCGGCCATGATGCGTCCAAAGATGAGGCCGATCTTTCCCGTGCCGACCACGCCGACGGTCTTCCCATGCAGATCGAAACCCATGAGCCCCTCGAGGTCGAAGTTGCCGTCGCGCGTGCGCGCGCTGGCGCGGGCGATCTTGCGGTTCACGGCCAGCAGCAGGCCGGCAGCGAATTCGGCCACCGAATGTGGCGAATAATCGGTCACGCGCACCACGGCGATGCCAAGGCGCTGCGCAGCCTGCGCATCGATATGGTTATAGCCGGTCGACCGCGTGGCAACCAGCCGTGCTCCCTGCTGCGCCAGGATCCCGAGCACCTCGGCGTCCACGTTATCGTTGACGAACACGCAGACGGCCTCGCATCCTTCGGCAAGCGGCGCCGTCGCCGTCGTCAGGCGGTCTTCCATGAAACGCAGTTCGTGACCGGCACCGGCAAGGGCATTGGCATCCGCCAGCATGGTCTTGTCATAGCGGCGCGCGCTGAATACGGCGGTCTTCATCCCTGCTCCTCGAAGTCATACGCCAGCAGTCGGATACGCAGGTATTTTATGCCAAACGGTGTCGATGCCGTCGCGGCTTTGACCCTAACCGGGCGGCATGATCATGCAGGCAACACGCGCAGGTCGAACACGCGCTCCCCCAGCCAGATCGCCGCGATCACCATGATCAGGCAGGAACCGCCCGTCATCATGACGCGGCGGTAAAACCAGCTGCCACGCGCGAGCCAGGCCAGGGGCAGGAATGCGGCGACGATCGCCAGCTGGCCGATTTCGACGCCCAGGTTGAAACCGACCAGCGATGCCGCCAGTCCGCCGCTCTGCAATCCCAGGTCGCCCAGCACGCTGGCGAAGCCGAATCCGTGGATCAAGCCAAAGCCGAAGGCGGCGATCCAGCGCCCCCGGTGCGTGACCGGGCGCAGGTTGTTCAGCGCCGCCAGCAGCACCGACAGTGCGATCGCCGACTCCACCCAGCGCGACGGCAGCGCAATCACGTCCAGCGCAGCCAGGCTCAAGGTGATCGAATGGGCCAGCGTGAACGCGGTGACGATACGCAGGACGTCCGTCACGGCCGCACGTGGCGCCGCGACCGCCCGCCACGCGCACTCACGCCATACCAGGACGGCGGGCAAGAGCAGGGACAGCAGGAACAGGATGTGGTCGTAGCCGATCCAGATATGCCAGATGCCGTGCCTGACGAAAGCGAGGAAGCCCTGGGCAGCGCTCTCCTCGAGGACCGCATGCGGCTGGCTGCTGCCCAGGACCAGCGTGCGCGACGCGCCTGCGCCGGCCACGCTGAGCAGGCCCTTGTGCTGGGGATCCACGTCCGCGAACAAGCGGTAGTCGAATTCGAGCCGGCCGGCAGCCGGGCAAGCGGCGGTAAACGGCAGCACCGTGTAGGCGCCATCCGTGTGCTGGTCGACCAGCTGGCTGCCCGGCGCCAGCCGGCATGGCTGACCGCCGCGGGCAATCCGCAGGCGCGCCAGCGCGTAGGCGGCAATGTCCGCATGGCGCCGCTGGAGTTCGTCCCAGGTGATCTGGCCGTCGCCGTCGGCATCCAGTCCGATCGCATAGTCCAGGTCGCGCAGCGCGATGTCCCAGCGGCCCTGCAGCGGCGCCCTGCCCTGCGCCGCCTGCAGGCTGAGATAGCTGTCGCTCGGCTTGTGCGCCGCGGCCGGCAGCGCCACGGCCAGCAGGAGGAACAACAGGCAGCAGATCCGCTTCATCCCTCGATCCCTTTCGTTTTTCCGCTTCGCAGCTGTTGCGCGAGGTGCGCCAGCGCCGGGTCCTCCACCCCCGATGCTTTCATCCAGTCCAGCACCGGACGCGCCGCCTGCGGCTGGCGCGCCGCCATGGCCGCTTCCAGCAGTACGCGGGCATCGGCCAGCTCCTTCTGCGATGCCCAGTTGCGCTGCGCGAGGCCCAGCGCGCGCAAGGCATTCGCACGCAGCTGAAGCTCGAAGCGCGCCTGTTCACGCAGGTGCACGCCGTCGCCGCGCCGCTCGCCGGCGTCGAAGCGCGCGTCGAGCTCCGCCACCTCGGGCGCCAGCCGCGCCGTGTCGCCTTTGCCCGACAGTGCCAGCGCATGCCGCAACAGCAGCCCGTCGACCCGCAAATGGGGCGCCAGCAGCGCAAGCACCGCATCGTGACGGCGCTGCTCGAGCAGGAAATCGGCACAGGCTGCGAGCAGATAGCTGTCGCCGGGCGCCAGCGCCAGCGCCTGGCGGAAGCGCGCGCGGGCAGCGGCGCCGTCGCCGCGCCGCGCCGCCATCTCGGCCAGGCTGCCCAGCACCCAGGCATCGACGGCGGCCTCGGCGCCGGCGCCGCGCTTGTAGCTTGCGGCCAGCAGCGCTTCGCTCCCGTGCAGGCGGCCGGTCATCGCGCCGACGTTGGCGATGCAGGCAGCCGTGACCAGTTCGTCGGCAAGGCTGGACAGGCGCGCGCAGCTGCGCGTCGCGGCCGGGTAATCGGCGCGCACGGTTTCGACGCTGGCGCGGGTCAGCCAGGCTTGGGCATTCCCCGGATCGGCGGACGTGACGGCATCGAGGTCGGCCAGGGCTTCCGGAAACCGGTGCTCGGTCTGCAGCAGGCTGGCGCGCAGCAGACGGACCTCGGCCGGCGGCGCCGCCTGGCGCCACCACGGCGCCAACGCGGCCTGGGCATAGCCGAAAAAGCGCGGATCCGCTTCGCGCCGCCCCAGCTCGATATAGCGCCGCGCCACCGCAACCGCGCGGCCGAGGTCCTGCGGCGCCTTTGCAAGGCTTGCGCGAAGCTCACGCAGTTCGCGCTGCTGGGGGCTGTTACGCCACGGCAGCACTTCCAGTACCTCGGCGCCGCTGGTAGGCAGGCGCGGCGCTGCCGCTGCCAGCAAGGGCGCGGCCAGCACGGCGAGCGCGCCCCGCACCAGCAGCGTCCTGGCGCGCCTTGGCCGGGCAGCTGCTGCGCCACTCATGGCGTTACCGGACCCGGCTCGGTATTGTCGGGCATGGTGGGCGGCGACGCGTCCAGGGCCGCCGGTTCCGTGCCCTCCGGCTGGGCCGCCGCCACCGCCGCCACCTGGGCGGCAAAGGGATCGGGCGGGGCGCTGCCGCCGGTCGTGGGCGGCGGCAGCAGCGCGGGCGCATCCTCATGGTGGTCGTGGCCGCCGCAGGCCGACAGCAGCAACAGCAGGCAAAGCAGGCTTAGTGTGCGCATGATGGCCTCCTCACTGCTGCGGCGAGCCGGCCAGCGGGGTCTTCAGGTAAGGGAAGGCGTTACCGAAGAAGCTGTCGTCCAGGTAGGCGCCGTCCGTGAAATGCAGTCCGCCGGCAGGCGCGTCGGCAGGCGCGCAGCCCAGGTTCAGGGTGCACAGCTTGCCCATCACCACCCGCAGCGCGATGTCGACCACGTCGTCGCCCGGACGGCGGCCGTTCGGGAAGCCGGCATTGTCGCCGTCGATTACGCCCAGGCGCCTTTGCGCACCCTGTGCGGCCGGGGCAATCGAGGTATTCAGGCGCAGCATTTCGGAGGCCGTCACCTTGGTCGGCTGGTTCAGGCCCTTGACCCCGGTGAGAAAGGCGGCCACCAGGTCGTTGCGCGGGAAATTCGTCGGCGCCTTGGCACCGGCGCTGCCGTACAAGACCTCGACCAGGGCCGGCAGCGTCGGATTGGTGACGTAGTCGGCAAACTGGGTGTCGCCCGATGGCTTGCTATGGTTGAAGCGGTCCTTGTCCTTCAGGCCGATCACGACCTCGTTCACCAGCGGCATGCCAAGCCGCGACACCTGGGTCCAGGCGCCGCCTTCCTTCGAGGCGCCGGCACCGGTACCGGGCGCGGGATTCAGCAGGCGCGCCTGGCGCATGCTGGCCGTCGTCCACCCGCCGATCACGGGGTCATTGCCGGCGACCAGGCAGGAGGCGGCGACTTCAAGCTCGATGCTGGTCACGTTCTTGCCGGCCAGGTCGTCCTTGGCGGCGCGCTCGGCGCCAGCCGAGAACTCGGTGGCCGGCGCCTTGATGTTGATGAGGTCGAAGGTCTCGCCGAGGTTGACCACGAAGGGGTCCTTGCGCTGGCCGACGAACATGCGCGCCGGCGTAGCGCAGCCCGGAATGTTCACCTGGTAGACGTGCTTGGCCGCATAGGCCGCATAGTTCGGGATCGACTTGTTGCCGATGTTGTCGGCCGGCTTGTCGAAGGTGGCCGTGCCGTTCATGCCGGTGACCGCCGCGCGGGTGCCAGTGCGGCGGTCGCCACGCACGACATTGACCGTGTAGGTCTCGCGCACGTTCAGCCCGGCCGCGTTCGGGCCGTCGATGGCGCCGCCGTTGATGACCAGCGGGATCGCCACCTGCTTGCCGCCGACGGTCAGCTTGGTGTCCTTGTTGGTGTTCTGGAAGCGGAACTGGAATGTCAGGTCTTCCTTCGCATCGCCGTTGTTATCGATGTGGATTTCGTACAGCGCTTCCGGGTCCATCGCGAAGTAGTTGGCCCGGCCTGCGGATCCTGCAGCGGCACGTAGTTGGCGATCAGCGTCACGTAGCCCTCGCGTCCCGCCTCGTAGCTGCGGAACATGTAGAAGTCGGTGGCGTCGATCTTCGGATGCTTGGTGATGAACGGCGCTTCGCGGTGGCTCGACGCCTGTGCGGCCGGATGCATGATGGCTGCGCACAGCGCGGCGGCTACCAGCCCCGGTAGTAGTGCTCCCTTGCGTTTCATGTTTTCTCCCCCTGTTGAAGTCCAACGACGATGTTTGCAGTGGATATACGAAGGAAGGAGCGGAATGGATTCAGCATTTTTGCGGAAACGGCAAAAATATTTTTTGAATCCAGGCGGGATGGAACCCGCGTATATGAAGCACACCAACGACAACAAGGAGAAACACCATGCACGGCAAATCCAGCACTTCCCTAGCCCTCGCCGCCGGCGCCCTCCTCGCCGCCACGCTGGCCCTGCCCCTGTCGGCAGGCGCGCATGAGGACACGGTGATGGTCGGCGGCCAGCCGATGTACCCCAGCAAGGACATTGTCGACAATGCCGTGAACTCGGCCGACCACAAGACACTGGTGGCGGCGGTCAAGGCCGCGGGACTGGTCGACACACTCAAGGGCAAGGGTCCGTACACCGTGTTCGCGCCGACCGACAGCGCGTTCGCACGCCTGCCCGCAGGGACGGTCGATGGCTTGCTGAAGCCCGAAAGCAAAGGCGCCCTGACGAAGGTGCTGACCTACCACGTGGTGCCGGGGCGCTACGACTTTGCCGCGCTGCAGAGGGAAATCGTGAAACAGGGCGGCAAGGCACGCCTGACGACGGCCAGCGGTGGCACATTGCGCTTCACGATGAACGGCAGCCGGAATATCCAGGTCATGGACGAGAGCGGCCACACCGCCAGCATCAGCACTTACGATGTGGCGCAGTCCAACGGTGTCATCAACGTCATCGATACGGTCCTGACGCCGCAGTGAAGCAGGAAAATTTGACGAATCTGCCGCAACCACGTATTGACGCGTTAGAATGATTGCATCAAATCAATGACGGGGACGCCGTGAGCAGAGATCTGGAAGACAGCGGTCAGCTGCAGGGACTGCTGGGCGCGGTGGCACTCGGGGACAGTGCCGCCTTTCGCAAGCTGTACGATGCGACCTCGGCGAAGCTGTTCGGCTTCGCCCTGCGCATCCTGCGGAAGAACGAGTTGGCGGAAGAGGCGCTGCAGGATGCCTTCGTGTCGATCTGGCACGCTGCGTCCAGCTATCAGCTGCACCTGTCCGCTCCCCTCACCTGGATGGCGGCCATCGTGCGCAACAAGGCCCTGGACATCCATCGCCGCCAGCCGAAGGGGGAAGTCGAACTCGCCCTGCAGGACTACGATCCGGTGGAATCATTGCAGGATACGGCCGCCGGGCCGCAGGCCCTGGCCGAGCTGTCGCGCGATGCCCTGGCCCTGGCCGGCTGCATGGAAAGGCTGGCCGGACGCCAGCGCCAGGCGATCGGCATGGCCTATCTGCACGATATGTCGCATACGGAAGTGGCGGCGCAACTCAGCCTGCCCTTGGGAACCGTGAAGACCTGGATCCGCCGCGGCCTCGACCGGCTGCGCGACTGCCTGAGCAACCGGGAGGCTGCATGAACCCGCGTAACAACGCCGTCCTGCGCGAAAAGCTTGCGGCCGAATACGTGCTGGGCACCCTGCGCGGCGCGGCGCGGCGCCGCTTCGAAACCTGGCTGCGCGACGATGCCGCGCTGCGCGCCATCGTCGCCAACTGGCAGGGACGTCTGGGCACCATTTCCGAGCTGGGCCGGCCGGTCTCGCCACCGGCGCGGGTGTGGACCGGCATCGAGCGGCGCCTGCAACTGGCGCCGTCGGCGCCGTGGTGGCAGTTCTGGCGCCTGGATGCGGCGCGCCCGTGGGCCTGGCTGAGCTTTGCGGCTGGCGGCGTCGCATTGGCGCTGGGCGTGATGCTTGCCGGGCGCGAGGGCACGGCGCTGCCGCAACAGGTGGCGGCGCTGGCCGACGCGCAGTCGCGCACGGCACTCGTGGTCACTGCGGATGCACGGCGCGGCCGACTCGACGTCCGCGTCGCGCGTGACGTCCAGGTTCCCGACGACCGCACGCTGCAGCTCTGGGCGATCGACACCAAGGGCAAGCCGCGCTCGCTGGGAATACTGGCCAATAACCGTAGCGCCGAGCTGACGCTGGACCAGCGCGCCATCGGTCCGGACGTCATGCTGCTGGCAATCAGCCTGGAGCCGAAAGGCGGTTCGCCCGACCCGAACGGACCGACCGGGCCGGTGCTGTACAAGGGTAGCTGGGCCCGCTTGTAATTCAAGGATGGCCGGCCCCGGCCGTCCGCTCTGCCGCATCGATCAGGTTGGTGCGCAGCTGGACGATGGCTTTCTGCAGCACCCGGAATTCCTCGGGCGACAGGCCGGAGGCCTTGGCCGTGGTCTCACGGTAGTCGAAGGCCTTCTCGCGCAGTTGGCGCCCCGCTTCCGTCAAGGACACGCGCACGCTGCGCTCGTCTTCCTTGTCGCGTTCGCGCCGGACGTAACCCATGGCTTCGAGGCGCTTCAGCATAGGCGTCATCGTGCTCGGCTCCAGGAACAGGTTTTCGCTCAAGCCCTTGACCGTCTGATCGTCCTGTTCCCACAGGCAGATGATGGTCACGTACTGCGGATAGGTCAGGCCAAGCGCATCGAGCACGGGCTTGTAGACCCGCGAATAGGCCAGGTTGGTCGAATAGACGGCAAAGCACATGAAGTCGCCCAGCCGGGCTGTCTTCTCCCGCTGATTTTCCTTGTTGCTCATATCGTGGTCCATAATTATTTATCGAGATAAGCATTATCGTACTTGAAAAATAGCGCGCGCACAGTTAAAGTTTTCTTCGTAACTATTATTGCGGCAAGTACTTCAATCGACAGCCCAAGATAAGGAGTAACAGGATGTTCAGCAAACCGGACCACCCGCCACGCTGGCGCAAGGCGACATTCGCGGCGCTGCTGCTGGGCTGCGTGAGCCTGGCGCACGGGGCCCCGGATGATCAGGCTTGCGGCCCCGAAGGCTGCGGCGCAGGCCGCATCGATCCCGCGGCGATCCGCGAGGCCGTACGCGAGGCGGCGCGCAGCAGCGCCGGCGCTCCGGACCGGCGCCGCGCTGCGGACAGCACCATGCTGCCGGCCGCCACCCCATCGGATCCCGCCAGCGTCTGGGAGCGCCGCCTCGGCGGCCCGGGAGAGCGCGAAGATTACAACTGCGCGCTGAGCTTTGGCGTCGGCGGTACGCTGGCGGGCGACCGTTTTCTGGCCACCCGCCTGCTGGGCCGCACCAGGGTCCTGCGCGACCAATGAGCAGTCAACCGAAGGTGAATGCGTAGGCTTCGCCGCCGCGGTCGAGGAAACGGATCTCGAAACGACGCTGGCCCGGCTTGCCGCCCTGGCGCACCAGCTGGTACAGCCGGGTGTCGGTAATCACCCCATTGCCATCGGCATCGATGTCGCTGCCATGGTCGGCGCCTGGCGCCTTGCCGTCCAGCGTGACCTTGATGCGGATCTTGCGCCCTGCCTCGCCGGGGCCCAGCACGAGATGCAGGTCCCGCGCGCTGAACTGGTAGGCGATACCGGCGCCGGCCTGGTCGGCACGCGCGCTCTCCTCCGCCACCACCCACTGGCCCGACAGCCCCCAGTGGTTCAGGCCCAGCGCCCCCACCGTGTACTGCTGCGGCCTGTCCTGGCGCAGGCGCTCGGGCGAGTGGAAATTGCCGGCCTTGCCGGCGACCGTTTCGCCCTGCTCCGGCGTGAGCGCAGCGACATAGACGAGCGCCTTCACCTCGGGGTTGTCCTCGGCGGCTTTCGAAATGACCATGCCGCCGTAGGAATGCCCGACCAGCACGAGCGGGCCTTTGAGCGCTTGCAGCACGCTGGCCGTGTACTGCGCATCGCTGGCGACGCCGCGCAAGGGATTGGCAATGCTCAGCACCGGATAGCCCTTCGCCGACAGCGCCTTCACCACGCCGTTCCAGCTGCCGGCATCGGCGAACGCGCCGTGGACGAGCACGATCGTGGGCCGGGCGGCGGCGCCCTGCACAGCGGTGATGGGGGCCCCGGCCCGTGCTGCCGGCAAGGCGGCGGCGAAGGATGCGGCGAGGGACAGGGACAGCAGCAGTTTTTTCGTGTTCATGGTTCAGGCCAGTACGAGGTCGACGTTGATGTTATTGCGGCTCATCTTCGAATACGGGCAGGTCTGGTGCGCCGCATCGATCAGCTCCTGCGCGAGATCGCGCGCCAGGCCGGGAATGGCGATGCGCAGGCGTGCCTGCAGCAGGAAGCCGGCGGCGCCCGTACCCAGGTCGACTTCCGCATCGACCGCCGTCGCCGCCGGCAAGGCGAGGCGGCGCTCGCGTGCGGCGAGTCCCAGTGCGCCGAGAAAGCAGGCCGACCAGCCGGCCGCGAACAGCTGCTCCGGGTTCGTGCCCTGTCCGCGGCCGCCCGGCGGCGTCAGCACGATGTCGAGCCGGCCGTCGTCGCTACGGGCGGCGCCTTCGCGGCCGCCGGTCGTGCGGGTCTTGCCGGTGTACAGGACTTGATCGATCTTGTTCATGGTGTTTCCTTTCGATGGTGAGAAGGTGAATCAGAAATGGATCGGAATTTACTTATCGCGATAATCATTGGCGAGAGAAAGATAGCAGCAGCTGCGCGGTTTGGCAAGCGAAATAATCGTTATTGCGATAATTGATTCAGGCTTGGCCGCGCCAACGAGCGGGTCAGGTAACGATGTCCTTAAGTGGAGGACATTGCTACAATTGGTGAGAATTGCAGCGAGGACAGAAACCAAGGTGGCTTCCCGAATTCCCTTTGTTAAGAAAGCCGGACTTTTTTCAGGAACGCTGAAGGGACGGCTGACCGCTGCGGTCGTGGTGCTCGTCGCCGGTTCGAGCGTGCTGGTCGGTGCTGTCGCATTGAACATCGCGTCCCAGGGTGCAGTCGAGGCGATCGGACGCCAGCAACTCAATCTGCTGACCAGCGCGGCGTCGCATCTGGAAGCGGAGCTGGGCAGCAAGCACAAGCTGCTGCGGCTCGTCGCCGAAGAGATGTCGGCAGATGCCGGCGCGGGCCGTTCGATGCAGGACAGTCTGGTCCGGCATCCCAGCCTG
>Ga0065165_1003406_pt1 | contig 11219 bp, 9 predicted proteins | sample AraplaMF_Cvi_mMF_FD_63813 | JGI IMG/M metagenome (GOLD analysis project Ga0065165, IMG submission 63813) | Arabidopsis root microbial communities from the University of North Carolina, USA - plate scrape MF_Cvi_mMF (version 2) (version 3) | ecosystem: Host-associated > Plants > Roots > Endosphere... | reverse complement strand
GCTGACATTGAGCAGGATGCCGACGGAGGGATCGAGCGAGGGCGTGAGGTCGATCTGGTAGGACGACATCTCGATGACGTGGACGCGGCCCATGCGCGGCGGCTCCAGCGACAGGATCGCTGTGCCGATATTGCCGCCCATCTGGGTGTCGTAGCCGGCGACCTTGGTCAGGTGCGCGATCAGCGCCGTCGTGGTCGACTTGCCGTTGGTGCCGGTGATGGCGACGAACGGCGCGTTCGGTGCATGACGGCGGCGCTCGCGGCAGAACAGTTCGATGTCGCCGATCACCTCGACGCCGGCCTCGCGCGCCTTCAGCACGCTCCAATGCGGCACCGGATGCGTCAGCGGCACGCCGGGCGCGAGCACCAGCGCGGCGAAATTCGCCCACGAGACGCTGCGCAGATCCGCGGTGACGAAACCGGCCTGCGCCGCCTTGGCAACGTTGTCGGCATTGTCGTCGGCGGCGATCACCTCGGCGCCGCCCGCCTTCAGCGCATGACAGGACGCAAGCCCCGAACCGCCGAGGCCGAATACCGCGACCGTCTTGCCGGCGAAGGAAGTGACCGAAATCATCAGCGCAGCTTCAGCGTCGACAGGCCGGCCAGCGCCAGCATCACCGAGATGATCCAGAACCGGATCACGATCTGCGGCTCGGTCCAGCCGAGTTGCTCGAAATGATGGTGGATCGGCGCCATCCGGAAGATGCGTTTTCCGGTGAGCTTGAACGAGACCACCTGCACGATGACGGAGACCGCCTCCAGCACGAACAGGCCGCCGATCACCGCGAGCACGATCTCGTGCTTCACCGCCACCGCGATCGATCCCAGCATGCCACCGAGCGCGAGCGAGCCGGTGTCGCCCATGAAGATCGATGCCGGCGGCGCGTTGAACCAGAGAAAACCGAGACCGGCGCCCAACAGCGCGCCGCAGAGCACGGCGAGTTCACCGGTACCGGCGACATATTTGATCTGGAGGTAATCGGCGAACACCGCATTGCCGGCGAGATAGGCGATCATCGCAAAGCTCGCGGTCGCGATCATCACCGGCACGATGGCGAGACCATCGAGGCCGTCCGTGAGGTTCACCGCATTGCCGGAACCAACGATGACGAAGGCGCCGAAGATGACGAAGAACCAGCCGAAATGCAGCACGGTGTCCTTCAGGAAGGGAATCGTCAGCGCGGTCGAGGCAGGATCGCGGTTGAGCCGCACCAGCGCGTAACAGGCCACCAGCGCGATCGCGGCCTCGATCAGCAGGCGCAGCTTGCTGCCGAACCCGCTCGTGGTCTGCTTGGTCACCTTGAGGTAGTCGTCATAGAAGCCGACGAAGCCGAAGCCGAGCGTCACCGCCAGTACGATCCAGACATACGGATTGAGCGGATTGGCCCACAGCACCGTGCCGACCGTGAGGCCGGACAGGATCATCAGCCCGCCCATGGTGGGCGTGCCCTTCTTGGCGAGATGCGATTGCGGGCCGTCGGTCCGGATCGGCTGACCCTTGCCCTGGCGGATGCGGAGATGGTCGATGATCCAGGGCCCGAACAGGAATACGAACAGCGCGCCGGTGACGACGGCGCCGCCGGTGCGGAAAGTGATGTAGCGGAAGACGTTGAGGGCGGTGCGGACGGCACCGAAGCCCGGAAATGTGTTGGAGAGCTCGATCAGCCAGTAAAACATTCAGACGGTCCTATGGCGCCATTGCACGCGGCCGGGGTTGGCCCTGTCACCGCGCGTCACGCGCATTCGCTGGTCTTCATCATGGGGTCGGGCGACCTCTAAAGAAAACGCTTCGCGCCGCAAATGGTGGGATTCGGGAACAGCGCCTTCCAAGCAGTTTACGCCTTTGCCTGCAAGGCGGCCACTAGGCCCGGGACAAACTTGTTGACCCAGAACATCTTCTTGCTGCCCTTGACAACCACGACATCGCCTGCCCTCAGCAGATTTGCGACCTCGCTGGCCTTGAGAGTCGCGGGATCGTCGTGCCAGCCGAGACCCTTGCCCGCGGGCAGCACGTCGTAGAGATGGCGCATCAGCGGGCCGACGCAGTAGACGCCGTCGATGCCGTCGAGATGCCTGGCGAGGCCGGTGTGATAGCTCGGCGCATCGTCGCCCAGCTCCAGCATGTCGCCGAGCACCGCGATGCGTCGCCCGTCGCTCATGTTGCGGGCCTGCAGGCTTTGCAGCGCCGCCGCCACGCTGGCCGGATTGCCGTTGAAGCTGTCGTCGATCACGGTGATGCCGTCGATCACCTGCTCGACGCCGCGGCCGGTCATGATGCCGACCCGATCGAGCTTGATCGCGAGCGTGGCGGCATCGAGGTTGGCGGCGCGGATCGAGGCGAGCGCGGCGAGCGCGTTCTGCACCCGGTGCGGCGCGCCCGGCGTCAGGCTGAAGGCGATCTCCTTCTTGCCAATCATGGCGACGACCTGCCAGCTCTCGCCATGCGGCGCGTGCGCGACCTCATGCACCTCGGCATGCTCGCCGAAGCGCACCACTTTGCCCTTCCATTCGGAGGCCTTCAGCCCGGCCGGCAGCACCAGCACGCCATCTTCGGGCAGGCCGAGCGCGATCGACACCTTCTCGCGGCGGATGGCTTCGAGCGAGCCGAGCTTTTCCAGATGCACCGGCTGGACATTGACGACCAGTGCAATGGTCGGCCGCGTCAATTCGCTGAGCCGCGCGATCTCGCCGGTCTGGTTCATGCCCATCTCGACGACCCAGAGACTGGCATCGGGCCGCGCATTGCACAGCGTCAACGGCACGCCCCAGAAATTGTTGAAGCTCGACGGGCTCGCATAGGCGCCGGGATAGGCGGCCAGGAATTCCTTGGTGCTGGTCTTGCCCGCGCTGCCGGTGAGACCGATCACCGGACCGTTGAAGCGCGCGCGTGCAGCACGTGCGAGGGCCCAGAGCCCGTCGATCAGCGTGTCCTTGACCACGATCTGGGGAATGCGGATGCCCGCGATCTCGTGCGGCACGATCATCGCGACCGCACCCGACGCCTCCGCCTTGTCCGCGAATTCCCAGCCGTCGCGCGCGCTGGCGAAGGCCGAGATGAAGCCGCCGCTGGGCGTGCCGCTGAGCGCGACAAACAGGCTGCCCGGCTTGACCAGCCGGCTATCCTGCGTGACGAAGTCGATCGGCGTGTCCGGGAACGATCCCGCCGCACCCAGCGCGCGCGCCACTTCAGCCACAGTCCATATGGGCCCGCTCATGCTGTCCTCGACGTCAATGCGGCGGCGACCGCCTCGTGGTCACTGAAGGGCAGCACCTGGCCGCCGACGATCTGTCCGGTCTCGTGCCCCTTGCCGGCGACGAGCAGCGCATCACCGTCCTGCAGTTCCTCGATCGCGGTGCGGATCGCAACCGCGCGGTCGCCGATCTCGCGCGCGCCCTTGGCGGTCGCGAGGATTTCGGCGCGAATGGCTTCGGGCTTTTCGCTGCGCGGATTGTCGTCGGTGATGATGACACCATCGGCATTCTCGGCCGCGATCTCGCCCATGATTGGACGCTTGCCGGCATCGCGGTCGCCGCCGGCGCCGAACACGACGACCAGTCTCCGCTTGGCATAGGGCCGCAGCGCCTGCAGTGCCTTCGCGAGCGCATCGGGCTTGTGCGCGTAATCGACGAAGATCGGCGCGCCGTTGCGCTCGCCGACGCGCTCGAGCCGGCCCTTGGCACCTTCGAGATGCTCGAGGCTCGCAAACACGCTTGCCGCATCGCTGCCGGTGCCGATGGCAAGGCCGGCCGACACCAGCGCGTTCTCGATCTGGAATTCGCCGACCAGCGGCAGGCGGACGGAAGTGCGTTTGCCACGGTGCTCGATCGCAAGCACTTGCGAAAATCCTTCGACCTCGGCATCAACGAGACGAATGCCCTCGCCTGCTCCATCGCCGTTGCGGCCGACCGCCATCACGCGCAGGCCGCGCGACCTCGCGGCCTCGATCGCTTCCGCTGAGCAATCATGATCGGCGGAGATCACCGCAGCGCCGCCGGGCGCGACCAGTTCGCGGAACAGGCGCAGCTTGGCTGCGAGATAATGCGCGACGGTCGGATGGTAATCCATGTGGTCGCGCGACAGATTGGTAAAGCCACCGGCGGCGACCCGCACGCCGTCGAGGCGGTACTGGTCGAGCCCGTGCGACGACGCCTCGAAGGCGAGATGCGTCACGCCCTCGCGCGCGATCACGTCGAGCTGCCGGTGCAGCGCGATCGGGTCCGGCGTCGTCAGCGAGCCGTAGACGGTGCGCTTCGGTGAAACGAGGCCGATGGTTCCGATGCTGGCGGAAGCATGCCCCATCCGCTCCCAGATCTGGCGCGTGAAGGCGGCAACCGAAGTCTTGCCGCTGGTCCCGGTGACCGCGGCGATCGTCCCGGGCTGCGCTGGGAAAAATCTTGCGGCTGCCAGCGCCAGCGTACGGCGCGGATTGGCCTCCGCGATGAACGGCACCTTGCCGGCATCAGGCGCATGGTCGCCGACGACCGCCACCGCTCCCGCGGCAATCGCGGCATCGATGAAGCGCGCGCCGTCGGTCTTGCTGCCTGCGAGCGCGAAGAAGAGATCGCCCGGCTTCACCGCGCGGCTATCGAGCGCAACGCCCGTTACCTCGAGCGCCGCCACGGCGGGCTCGAGTACGGCATCATCGCCTAAGAGGTCGCGCAGCTTCATTTTTGTCCAGTCGACACGCCGCGCCGGAGAGCCGAATCGGCAGGAAAAGCCGACTCAGCACCGGCGATGGCCACCCCAGTTGATTACTGGGTTGTCCTGGATGCTGCAAGAATAAGGCGGTCCGCGGGCGGCAGGTCGAACCGCGGCTCGACGCCCAGAAGCGGCGCGATCCGCTCGATCACCTTGCCGCCGGTCGGCACCGCGTTCCAGCCCGAGGTGATGAAACCATGCGTTTCGGGCAGCGCCTGCGGCTCGTCCAGCATGATCAAGATGTGATATTTCGGATCGTCGCACGGCATGACCGCGGTGAACGAGTTCAGCACGCGCTTCTTGGCGTAGCGGCCGTTGATGACCTTTTCGGAGGTGCCGGTCTTGCCGCCGACGTAGTAACCCTTGACGTCGGCTGTCTTGGCGGTGCCGACCTCGGCATTGAGCCGCATCAGATACCGCATCTTGTCGCTGGTATCCGGCTTGATCACGCGCTTGGCCAGCGCTGCGGCTTCCTCTTCGCTGCGCTTCATGAAGGTCGGCGGAATGAGATAGCCGCCGTTCACCAGCGCATTGATGCCCATCACCGCCTGCAGCGGCGCAACCGAGAGGCCCTGACCGAACGCGGCGGTGACCGTGTTCAGCTCGCTCCAGCGGCGCGGGATCAGGGGCGCCGCGCTCTCCGGCAGCTCGGTGCGCAGCCGCGTCAACTGGCCCATCTTGGCGAGAAACGCCTTGTGCGCCTCGACGCCCTGGCCGAGCGCGATCCGCGCCGCGCCGATGTTGGACGAGTAGGTGAACACTTCCTTGGTGTTGATGAAGCGGCCGAGCGGATGGCTGTCGTGGATGGTGAACTTGCCGTAGTGCAGGTTTCCGCGCGCGTCCCACGACGAGTTCAGATTGATCTTGCCGGAGTCGAGCGCCATCGCCAGCGTGAACGCCTTGAAGGTCGAGCCCATCTCGTAGACGCCGGTGGTCAGGCGGTTGATCCGGTCGGGGTCGTGCGCTTCCTTGGGACTGTTCGGATCGAAGTCCGGCAGCGAGACCATCGCCACGATCTCGCCGGTCTTGACGTTGGAGATGATGCCCGACGCCGCCTTGGCGTGGAACTTCTCCTTGGCCTTCATCAATTCGTCGCGCAGCGCGTGCTCGACGCGCAGATCGACCGAGAGCTCGATCGGCTTCTGCAGCCGGTCAGTGGCGAAACCGGCGCGATGGAGATCAGCGAGGCCCTGGTTGTCGAGCCACTTCTCCATGCCGGCGATGCCCTGGTTGTCGATGTTGACCAGGCCAATGATGTGGGCGACCTCGTTGCCGGTCGGATAGACGCGCTTGTTCTCGCGCAGGAAGCCGATGCCGGGAATGCCGAGCTTGTGGATGTCCTGCTGCTGCTTCGCCGTGACCTCGCGCTTGAGCCAGACGAAGCCCTTGCGCGTCCTCAGGCGCTCGCGCACCTCGGCCTCGTCGAGGTCGGGCACCGTCGCCGTGAGCAGCTCGATGGCTTCGTCCTTGTCGATGATGCGGCGCGGCTCGCCGAACAGGCTCGCCGCCTTCACGTCGGTCGCCAGGATCGCGCCGTTGCGGTCGACGATGTCGGGGCGCGCCGTCGCGACCACGTCCTGCGCGGCGGCACGGCGCGCGCCATGGGCGTCGGCGCCGATCGCGAACATTACGAGGCGGCCGCCGATCAGGAGGTAGACCGAGGTGAAGGCGAGCATCGCGAGGCCGACGCGCGCACGCGCCTTCGCAGCGCGGTCGACATTGCGCCCGTAGAGCAGGCTGCGGATCAGCCGCTGACGCCAAGGTTCAGTCGGCCGTTCTGCGGGTTTCACCGGGGTCACAGCACTCATCGCTTGTCCTCGGGCTGAGACACGGAGCCCGTCACGGTATCGGGATCGCTCGCGGCTTCGATGGTGTTGAGCATGGCGCCGATCGGATCGGGCTCGCCCGGCCTGAACATGCGCGGCGGACGATCCGGCAGGTTTTTCAGCGAGTCATACTGCATTCCGTTGACCGGCTTGAGCGGCAGATGCCGCTCGGACAGGCCTTGCAGGCGCAGCGGCGCATCGAGCTTGGCCCATTCCGAACGCAGCGACGCGATGGCATCGCGCTGCTCGCGGATTTCCGCATGCAGCCGCAGCACCTTCTCGGTGCGTGCCGTCGAGTCCATCTTGATCCGGTAGACATAGGCCGCCGCAAAGATCAGCGCGCCGATGACGAGGAGGTGGATGAAGCGCATGTGCTAGCCGCCCCTCATCACGTCGGAGAGTCTAGGCCAAACCGACTGTTCGTCGTCACGATGCGCCGGAGCCAAGGTGCGCTCGGCGGCGCGCAGCTTTGCCGAGCGCGCGCGCGGATTGTTGGCGACTTCGTCCTCGCCTGCGACGACGGGACGGCGCGTCAGCAATTGGAAGCTCGGCGCGGTCTGCGCCACTTCCGGCAGATGCCGCGAGCCGCCGCCGGTCTTGCCGCGCTCGGCCAGGAAATTCTTGACGATACGGTCTTCCAGCGAATGGAACGAAACCACCACGAGGCGGCCACCGGGCTTGAGCACACGCTCCGCTGCCGCCAGCGCAGTCTGGAGTTCCTCGAGCTCTTCGTTGACGAAGATGCGCAGCGCCTGGAAGGTCCGCGTCGCCGGATGGATGTCGCCGGGCTTGGAGCGCACCACCCGGCCGACGAGATCGGCGAGCGCGCGCGTGGTCGTGAACGGTGTCTCAACCCGGTCAGCCACGACGGCGCGGGCAATGCGGCGCGAATGCCGTTCCTCGCCGAGCTGATAGATGATGTCGGCGAGATCGCCTTCCGACGCTCGCGCGACCACGTCAGCTGCGGTCGGGCCGGTCTGGCTCATCCGCATGTCGAGCGGACCGTCGAGGCGGAAGGAGAAGCCGCGTCCGGCCTGGTCGAGCTGCATCGAGGAGACCCCGACATCCATCACGACACCGTCGACGGCATCCACGCCCTGCGCCTCACAGACCTCGGCAAGATTGGAGAAGCGGTCCTCGACCAGCGTCAGCCGCCCTCCTGCGCGCTCGACCAGCTCGGCGCCGCCCGCAATCGCGGTGCGGTCGCGATCGATCGCAATGAGGCGGGTTTGCGGCACGTCGAGAATCGCGCGGCTGTAGCCGCCGGCGCCGAAAGTCGCGTCGACATAGATCCCGCCCACGCGCGGCGCGAGATGATCGACGGCCTCGCGGCCGAGAACGGGGATGTGCAGGGCCGAGCTCATGCGCCAAGCCTGCTGGCTTGAGGCCTGCCGAACGTCCAGACGAGATCGGGGACGAGCAAGCCCATAACGCCTCGAATAATGCCGCCTCGCCGCGGTTCCACGACAAAGCCCTTGTCCAACATGGTTACCAAGCCCGGCCGTCCCGGGCCGCAAACCCAGTTTTCCCAGCGGAGTTTGTCGGGCAGCCATGGGATTTCGAGCCAAAATACGCTTTGGCCGCCTCAGGACGCGGGTCGGCTCTTCATCCCTCAGTAACGGCCCTTAGCGTTAAGAAAGCGTTGCTCGGCACGTTACAAGTCGAAAAGGTGACGTGGCGGTGATGCCGCATCCACACACTGCGCCAAAATGCATCCGTTAACCGCGACGCGCGATTGCGCCCGCCGGAGGGTAAAGGAATAGTAAAGAGAAGGGCTTGGCCCACTCACTCCCTATTCCGATCTGAGCTGTCTATGTCGTCCGGTTCGTCTACGCCGTCAGGTTCTGATTCGAAGCGTCAGCGCGTTCTCCCGGTTCCCAAGGCCGCGGCGAACATGCGGACGTTCGAGCCGGATTCCTCGATCGTCTCCGATATCATCCCGTCGCCGAACCATGGCGAGCGCAACAAGGGGCGGCTCGCAGACATGATCGTGCTGCACTACACCGGCATGCCCGACGTCGAGGGTGCGCTGGCGCGGCTGTGCACGGCGGGCACGGAGGTCTCGGCGCATTACGTCGTGCTGGAGGACGGCCGCATCGTGCAATGTGTACCCGAGGCCAAGCGCGCCTGGCATGCCGGCGTCTCGTCCTGGGCCGGCGAGGACGACGTCAATTCCTGCTCGATCGGTATCGAGATCATCAATCGCGGCCATGACTGGGGCTATCCTGAATACCCGCTGCGCCAGATTGCCGCCGTGATCGCGCTGTGCCGCGGCATCATGCTCCGCCGCAAGGTGCCCCCGCATCGCGTGCTCGGCCATTCCGACGTCGCGCCTGCGCGCAAGAAGGATCCGGGCGAAAAATTCCCGTGGCATTCGCTGGCCAATTCCGGCGTCGGGCACTGGGTGACGCCCGCGCCTGTCGTGCGCGGTGACAGCCTGATGCTCGGCACCATCAGCGACGAGGTGCTGAGCCTGCAGCAAGCGCTGGCGAAGTACGGCTATGGCGTGCCGCAGTCGGGCAAATACGACGCTGCGACGATGGAAGTCGTCACCGCGTTCCAGCGCCACTTCCGTCCCGCGCGCCTCGACGGTGTCGCGGATCATTCGACGCTGTCGACGTTGCAGGCGCTGCTGGCGAGCCTGCCGCCGGATGCGACGGTGGTGGCGACGAAGTGACGGCGACTGCCACACTCCGTCATTGCGAGCGCAGCGAAGCAATCCAGAGCCCTTCCGCAGAGAGATTCTGGATTGCTTCGTCGTTCCGCCCCTCGCAAGGACGGAGTATTTGGCAACAGCTAGCCCATCTCCTTCACCCGTCGCGCATACAGCCTTCGCAATGGTTCGAGCTGCGTCGCCTCCGTCGCCGCACGGTACGCCTCGCGCGCTTCATCCTTCCGTCCCAGCCGCCGCAGCAGATCCGCGCGCACCGCGGGCAGCAACTCGTAGCCGCGCAACCCTCCGCGCGCGGCGACCGCGTCGACGAGATCGAGCGCGCGTGCGGGGCCGTCGACCATCGATACCGCCGCGGCGTGATTTAGCTCGATGACCGGCGACGGGTTGATGCGCAGCAGCACCTCGTAAAGCCCCGCGATCTGCCGCCAATCCGTCTGCTCGTAGCTCGGCGCACGCGCATGCAGCGCGGCGATCGCGGCCTGCACGGCATAGGCTTGCGGCAAGCCGGGCACACGCAGCGCATCATCCACCAGCCGCAGGCCCTCCTCGATCTGCGCGCGATCCCACAGCGACCGATCCTGCTCCTCGAGCAGCACGATATCGCCAGCCGATGTCTCGCGCCCGGCGCGGCGCGCATCGTGGATCAACATCAAGGCCAGCAGCCCCTTGATGCCGGTGCGATCGGGCATCAGCCGGCCGAGCAGGCGGCAGAGCCTGATGGCTCCAGCCACGAGGTCGGGGCGCATCAGATCCGCGCCTGATGTCGCGACATAGCCTTCGGTGAAGACCAGATAGATCACGGCGAGCACACCATCGAGCCTTGCCGCCAGCGCGTCACGCTCGGGCACCTCATAGGGAATGCCGGCGAGCCTGATCTTCTGCTTGGCGCGGACGAGGCGCTGCGCCATCGCCTCCTCCCCGACAAGGAAGGCGCGCGCGACCTGCGCGGTCGAGAGACCGCAGACGGTGCGCAGCGTCAGCGCGACCTGGACCTCGGGCGCGAACGCCGGATGGCAGCAGGTGAAGATCAGCCGCAGCATGTCGTCGTCGAGCGTCGCCGGCGGCGCATCGGCGTCTTGCGCGTTGAGCTCGACCTCATGCGCGAGCTGCTGTTCCTTGCCGCGAAACACCGCACGGCGGCGAATCCGGTCGATCGCCTTGTGCCGGGCGACGTTGACCAGCCAGGCGCGCGGATTGTCCGGCTGATCGACCGTCGGCCAGCGCTCCAGCGCCACCGCAAAAGCATCCTGCAGCGCCTCCTCGGCGAGATCGAAATCACCGACGAGGCGGATCAGCGTGGCCAGCGCCCGCCCCGCCTCGTCGCGAAAAATCCTGTCGATCTCACCCGGGATCATGCGTCGGTGCGCGGGCTTGCCGTCACTTGTCGTAGACCCAGATCGGCCGCACCTCGATCGAGCCGATCCGCGCGCTCGGAATTCGCGCTGCGATCTCGATCGCAGCGTTCAGATCCTTGGCCTCGATCAGATAATAGCCGCCGAGTTGCTCGCGCGTTTCCGCAAAGGGACCGTCGGTCGTCAGCAGCTTGCCCTCACGCACGCGCACAGTCGTCGCGGTGGTGGTCGGCCGCAGACGGTCGCCGGCCTTGAAATTGCCGCTCTGGACGATGCCCTGCGTGAAGGCTTGGTATTCGGCGAGCATCTTCTGCGCCGTCGCGGCGTCGTTCTTCGCGTACTCGACCTCGTTCTGGTAGATCATCAGGAGATATTGCATTGCTCAACTCCGTTGCTCGGCTGTGTTGCCGACATCCAGTCGAACGGGGCCCGCGGCAAACGACACGTTCAGGATAAATTATTTCGGGCATCGCGTGCGCGGCGATATCGGCTTGACGGAACTGTCACAAATGCGCCATGCGTTGTCAGTCAGTCGGCCGGACGGCCGCTCCGGCAGGTGCCGAAAGGCCGCCGGGGAGGAAAGTCCGGGCTCCCTTGACATACGGTGCCGGATAACGTCCGGCGGGGGCGACCCCAGGGAAAGTGCCACAGAGAACGAACCGCTCCCTC
>Ga0065165_1003405_pt1 | contig 11229 bp, 6 predicted proteins | sample AraplaMF_Cvi_mMF_FD_63813 | JGI IMG/M metagenome (GOLD analysis project Ga0065165, IMG submission 63813) | Arabidopsis root microbial communities from the University of North Carolina, USA - plate scrape MF_Cvi_mMF (version 2) (version 3) | ecosystem: Host-associated > Plants > Roots > Endosphere... | reverse complement strand
GATGCCGCCCAGGTCGCCCTCGCGCTCGGTGGCGTGGAAGAACAGAAGGTCCACGTTGATCCGGCGCGGCGTGTACTGGCGCGCCAGCTCCAGGTTGTTGCGCATCACCGCGAACAGATGCTCGATGAATTGCGGGTGGCTCTTGATGATCTCCTGCACCAGCGGGATCGAGCGCGCGTTGTAGCTGTGCAGCAGCAGCGAGGCCAGCTCCTTCAGCGTCTGCGGCGCGTCTTCGCCGGCGTGCTGGTGCAGGCCGAGGAAGTTCAGCGCGGCGCGTACTTCTTTGGCTTCCTCGCGCGGGCGCGAACGCTCGCCGGCGGTGAACAGATAGCTGTCGATCATCGCCAGCAGCTCGACGCGCTCGCCCATCGCCAGCAGCTGCTCGGCGATGGCGTGGCCGATCAGTCCGCCCATCGAACGCCCGACCAGGCGGTACGGCCCCTCGGGCTGGATGCGCCGGATCTGCGCCAGATAATCCGCCGCCACTTCCTCGATGCTGCCTGGCAGGCGCAGGTCGCCGCGCAGGCCGCGCGACTGCAGGCCGTACACCGGGACGGCCGGGTCGAGATGCCGCAGCAGCGCGGAGAAGCCCAGGCTCAGGCCCATCATCGGATGGATGCAGAACAGCGGCCGCGCCGGCGCCCTGCCCACTTCGCGCAACCGCGGCGGCGCGCGCAGCACGATCACCTCGCCGAGCGGATCGTCGCTGTCGCCGCCGAGGCGGTCGACGAAGGCCGCCAGGTTGGCCACCGTCGGCGCTTCGAACAGGCTGCCCAGCGGCAGCTCCACGCCGAATTCCGCGGGGAAGCCCACCGCCATCTCCGCCGCGGTGAGCGAATCGCCGCCGAGCTCGAAGAAGTTGTCGTGCAGGCCGACGCGTTCGATGCGCAGCAGGCGCTGCCACAGTTCCGCCAGCTTGCGTTCGACCGGCGTGGACGGTTCCACGAACGCGGCGCGCGCAATGCGGTCCGGCGCCGGCAGCGCGCGGCGGTCCAGCTTGCCGTTCGGCGTCAGCGGCAGCGCGTCCAGCAAGGTGAAGCTGGACGGCAGCGCGGGCTCCGGCAGGCGGCGCGCCAGGAACATGCGCAGCTGGTCGGAATCGACGGCGGCGGGCTCGCGCGGCACCACATAGGCGGCCACGGCGAGACTGCCGTTCGCATCGCGGAACGTGGTGACCGCCGCAGCGGCGACGCCGGCGTGCTGGGCCAGCAGGTTCTCGACCTCGCCCAGCTCGATACGATGGCCGCGGATCTTCACCTGGCTGTCGGCGCGCCCGATGAATTCCAGCAAGCCGTCGTCGCGCCAGCGCACCAGGTCGCCGGTGGCGTACATGCGGCTGCCGTCGGCAGCGAAGGGGTCGGCCGGGAAGCGTTCCTCGGTGAGCTGCGGGCGATGCAGATAGCCCTTGGCCACGCCCGCACCGCCGATGTACAGCTCGCCGATCGCGCCGGTCACCACCGGCTGCCGCGCGGCATCGAGCACGTACAGACGCGTGTTGAGGATGGGGCGGCCGATCGGCGGAATGCCGGAGCCGATCACTTCCAGCTCGTAAGCGGTGGACCACACCGTGGTTTCGGTGGGGCCATAGAACTGCGTCACCCGCGCCGCCGCGGCCTTGAGCCGCGCGGCGAGTTCCGCACCCAGCGCTTCGCCGCCCACCATGGCATGCACTTCGTCCAGCCTGGTTTCCGGGCTGCCCAGCAGGATGCGCCACAGCGACGGCGTCGCCTGCACATGGGTGACGCCGCTGGCGCGGATCAGCCGCGCCAGTTCCACCGGCTGCTGCGCGGCGCCGCTGCCGGCCATCACCACGCAGGCGCCGGCGGTGAGCGGCAGGTACAGCTCCAGCCCCGCGATATCGAAGATCACCGTGGTAACGGCAAGGAAGCGATGGCCGGGTACGGGTTCCAGCAGGCGCGCCATGCCCTGCAGGAAGTTGGCGAGATTGCGGTGGGTGACTTCCACGCCCTTGGGGCGACCGGTGGAACCGGAGGTGTAGAGCACGTAGGCAACGCCGTCGGGATGGCTCAGGTCCGGCTCGTGCACGGCTTCCAGCGCGCGCGCGTCCAGCTGTTCCGGCAGCAGCTGCATGCCGCCGCCCATGGGCAGGCGCTCGTGGATGGCGCGGGTGGCGATCAGCGCGATCGGCGCGGCATCGTCCAGCAGCAGCGCGATGCGCTCGGCCGGGCCGTCCGGATCGATCGGCAGATACGTGGCGCCGGTGCGCATGATCGCCAGCAGCACGATCAGCAGCTGCTCGTTGCGCGGCAGCGCCACGGCCACGATGTCGCCGGGCGCGATGCCGTCGTCGATCAGCTGCCGCGCCTGCGCCACGCTGCGCCGGTGCAGCTCGCGGTAGCTCAGCACGGTGTCGCCCGCGATCACCGCCGGCGCCTCCGGCCGCAGCGCCGCCTGCTGCGCCACGTGCGCGGGCAGGCCGCTCAGTTCGATCGGCGCGGCGGTGTCGTTCCAGGCCACCAGCAGGCGGTGGCGTTCTTCGTCGCCGAGCAGGTCGATGTCGCGCAGGCGCGCCTCCGGTTCGGCCAGCACGCCGTCGATCAGGCGGCACAGGCGGCGGCGGTGCTCGTCCAGTTCGTCCATGTCGTACAGCAGCGGGTTGGCGTCGAGGTCGATGCGCAGGCCGGCATCGGTGCCGCGGTCGTAGACGAAGACCATCAGGTCTTCCGCCGAACTGTTGGACATGTTGTGCGAGGACGTACCCGCGCCGGCGAAATCGAGCTGGTAATCGAACGGCTCGATATTGATGCCCAGCCAGGCCACGGCACGGCCCTGCCCGACCAGGCCCAGGTCGCGGCGCAGGTCTTCGTAGCGGTACTGCTGATGGCGCAGCGTCTGCCGCACCGCGCGGGAGACCTGTTCGAACAGGCCGCCGGCGGTGAGCTCCGCGGCGAACTGCAGGCGGATCGGCACCACGTTGGCGAAGATGCCCGGCATGCGGCGCGCCTCGGCATTGAGCCGCGCCGTCACCGGCATGCCGAACACCAGGTCTTCCGCACCGGTGACGCGGTGGTAATACGCCGCGACCAGGCCGATCAGCACCTGCGGCAGGCTGGCGCCGGTGGCCTTGCCCAGTTCGGCCAGGCGGCGCGAGGTTTCCGGCGGCAGGATCGCCGTGCTGCGGCACAGGCGGTCGGCCAGGCCGGGGCGATGCTGGCGGCGCGACAGCGTCACCGCCTCGGGCAGGTCGGCCAGCAGTTCCTTCCAGTAGTCGCGGTCGCGGCGGAAGCGGTCCGATTCGCGATACGCGCTTTCCAGTGCACTGGCGGTGGCGGCGGGCGCGAACTCGCACGGCGGCGGCTCGCTGCCCCGCACCAGGGCGGTGTACAGCTCGGCCAGGCGCCGCGCGAGCAGGCCGCCGCCGTAGCCATCCAGCACGATGTGGTGCGCGCGCTGGTACCAGACGTAGTGGTCGTCGGCGAGCTTGAACAGCACGCTGACCCACAGCGGGTCGTGTTCGAGGTCCGGGTTGCGCGAGTACTCCTCGTGCATCCACGCCTCGGCGGCCGCGCGCGGATCGGCTTCGGCGCTCATGTCGAAATAGGGAAACTGCCCGCCGTAGACCTGGCGCACCACCAGCAGCGGCTTGCCGTCGCGCTCGATCACGTTGGCGCGCATCATCTCGGCCTCGTAGACGAGGCGGTACAGCGCCTGGCGGAACAGCGGCGGCTGCACCGGGCCGCGGATATCCACCGCCTCGGCGATATTCATGATCGCGCCATCGCCGCCGATCTTGTGGTTCATCCACAGGCCGCGCTGGGCGGTGGTCAAAGGCAGCAGCACGTCGTCGCGCACATCGCTCATGGTTTTTCCCCCTGCGGCCCGCTCCGCCGCACGATCCTTTGCGGCACGAAAAGCAGGCACGCGTTAGCCGGCGTTAATCGCCCAGGTAATGCATTTGAAATATCGGATAATCGCGACCGAACCGGTCCGCCACGGCCAATACGGCCATGTTTCAAAATGTCGCGTACCATCGATTTTTATGACGCAGACGGCTACCAGCACCGGCATCGCAACGGCCGGGACAAGCTGTGACGGATCTGCTGGGTGACGCGGGTGACGGAATGGGGGATTCCGCATGACGTATTGGAAAATACGCTAAGACTTTTCCCCTACCCTGTTCCCGGCTTTGAGTGTCCATGCCTGAACGGGAGCTTGTCCATCGGGGGAAATGTGCTTCGCATCACAGATTGTGCGGCGCAGCAAGAGTTTGCCAGGAAAATGAGAAATTAATGGCGAAGGATTTGTCAACGAAGCGCGGAATTAATGCGGACTATTGCGCCGCATGAAAATCGCGTCAATGCGCGGATTATCTGACCGCATTATCCGGCCGATCATGAAATGGCCGTCAATTCACTAATGTGAAATCACGCATCGGCATGACCTGATAATCATGCCGATGTGCCACGTCACTGAAACACGATGCAGGCGATCGCCCCGTTGGTATCCGGCCGCGGACGCATCGACACGTCCCAGCCATAGAGCTCGCACAAGCGCCGCACGATCGCCAGGCCCAGCCCCGCGCCGCTGCCGCCGGCGCCTTCGCCGCGCACGCCGCGCTGGAACAGGCGCTCGGCGTCTTCCGGCTTGATGCCGGGGCCGGTGTCGATCACTTCGATGCGGTCCTTCTCGACCTTCACCGTGACCTGGCCTTCCAGCGTGTACTTGATGGCGTTGCCGATCAGGTTGGTGAGCGCGACCGACAGCACCGAGGCCGGCGCATTGATGCTCAGGCCGCCGTTCACCACCAGCTCCACGTTGAGCGGCTTGTCGCGCATCTGCGGGCGCTGGCTTTCGATCACGTCGGAGGCGACCTTGGCCACCTCGGTGGTCTCGCCGCGCGTGGGGCCGCGGCGTTCCGCGCGCGACAGCAGCAGCAGCGCTTCGATCAGTTCGGTGGCCTGGCGCGAGGCGCGCTCGATGCGCTTCAGGCGCTCGCGCAGCTTGTCGGTAAGGTCGGGCGAACCCTGCAGCAGTTCCGTGGTGCTGGCGATCACCGCCAGCGGCGTGCGCAGCTCGTGGCTCACGTCGGAATTGAATTCGCGGTCGCGCTCCACCATCGAGGTCAGGCGGTTGGCGTATTCGTCCAGCGCCAGCGCCAGCTCGCCCACTTCGTCGTCAGCGAAATGCGGCGCCAGCGGCTCGGCCTTGCCGTTCTTGCGGAACTCGCGCAGGCGCTGGGCCAGTTCGCTCACCGGCTTGAGCACCTTGCGCGACAGCCACAGCCCCAGCGCCAGCGAGATCAGGCCGAACAGGAAAACCGCGGCGAGCACCGCGGTGAGCAGCTGGCGCTTGCCCAGTTCGTCGCGCGAGACGTCGTACTGCACGAAGCTGATCACGCCGTCCTTGCGGCGCACGGCCAGCTTGTAATGATGCGGCTTGCCGTCCGGACCGGTCTCGAACAGGTCGTGCACGCCGGTATCCAGGGCCTGCCAGGACAGCGGCGCCTTATAGATGGTGCGGTCGCTCCAGGATGCCGCCTTGATGATTTCGAACGCAGGCGCCCGGTCCGGGTGGGCCAGGACTTGTTCGTTGAGGCGGTCCACCTCGTCCTGCAAGGCCGAGGTGATGAGCTGGTTCTCGACGCGCTCGCGGATGTTGAGCGCCGCGAAGGCAAACAGGGCGCTGAGGCCGAACCCGAACAGCGCGAAGCTCAGGACCAGGCGAAAACGAAGCTTACGTCTGGACCGCATCCGGGTCGACCATGCGATATCCGATACCGTGCCGCGTGTGGATCAGCGGCTTGTCAAATGGTTTGTCGATCGCCGCGCGCAGTCCGTGGATATGCACGCGCAGGCTGTCGCTGTCGGGCAGTTCCTCGCCCCACACGCGCTGTTCCAGATCCTGGCGGGTGACCACCGAAGGGCTGGCTTCCATCAGCGCCTGTAATAGCTTCAGGCCGATCGGGTTGAGCTGGATCGACTTGCTGTCGCGGGTGACGGTGAGCGTGTCCAGGTTGTAGGTGAGGTCGGCCACCTTCAGCACGCGGCTCTGCGGGCCCTTGCCGCGGCGCGCCAGCACTTCCAGGCGGGCGGCCAGTTCCTGCAGGGCGAACGGCTTGGTCATGTAGTCGTCGGCGCCGGACTCGAAGCCGGTGAGCTTCTGCTCCAGCGCATCGCGCGCGGTGAGCATCAGCACCGGGGTCTGCTTGTGCGCCTCGTGGCGCAGCTTGCGCGCCACGTCCAGGCCGTCCATGCCGGGCAGGGTCAGGTCCAGCACGATCACGTCGAATTCGTTCACCACCGCCAGGTGCAGGCCGGTCACGCCGTCGCCGGCGAAATCGACCACATGGCCGCGATCCTCCAGGTAATCGCCGATATTGGTCGCGATATCGCTGTTGTCTTCGATCACCAGTACGCGCATACGCCACTCCGTGTCGCCGCCGGCTTGGGTCCGGCCATGGCGGCAAGCTTAACAATTTGCGCCGGGGAAGGTGGGCGCGAGGCCGGCAGCAGGCTGCAATCTCTTGCGCGGCCGTGAATCGGGCCCAAAAGAAAAGGCCCGGAGGCGCGGCGGGAAGCCGCTCCATCCGGGCCCAAGCTACTGCCCCGATACCGTAATCTGCTGTCACTAGACCATAGCGGTTGAAGTGCCAAGCAAATTGCAGTGGGACCTTTATAGGGGCGGTGGAGTTACGGTGTGGTTAACCCGTACTGAGGCCACCGTTAACCGTTCAGCGTGCGGCGGCTTTCCGCTGATGCTGCTCGAGGTGCTTGATGATGTGCGCCGACACGTCGACGCCCGTCGCCGCTTCGATGCCCTCCAGTCCGGGCGACGCATTCACTTCGAGAATGAGCGGCCCGCGCCTGGAACGCAGCAGGTCGACGCCGGCAATGCCCAAGCCCAGCGCCTTGGCCGCGCGGATCGAGATCTGCCGTTCTTCGGCGCTGAGTGTCGCCGCCTGCGCGCTGCCGCCGCGATGCAGGTTGGCGCGGAAGTCGCCGGGGCTGGCGTCGCGCTGCATCGCCGCCACCACCTTGTTGCCGACCACGAAGCAGCGCAGGTCGCTGCCGTTGGCCTCGCCGATGAACTCCTGCACCAGGAAGTTCGCGTACAGGCCGCGGAAGGCCTCGATCACGCTCTGCGAGGCGCTGCGCTTTTCCGCCAGCACCACGCCGGTGCCCTGGCTGCCTTCGTTGAGCTTGATGACGTGCGGCGGGTCGCCCAGCATGGCCAGCACGTCGGCGGTGTCGTCGGGGTTGTCGCCGAACACCGTCACCGGCATGTCCAGGCCCTGCGAGGCCAGGATCTGCAGCGCGCGCAGCTTGTCGCGCGCGCGCAGCACGGCGTCGGACGGGTTGGGCGTGTACACGCCCATCATCTCCAGCTGGCGCAGCACCGCGGTGCCGTAGAAGGTGCTGGTGGTGCCGATGCGCGGGATCACCGCATCGATGTCCTTCAGCGGCTTGCCCTTGTAGCGGATCGCCACGTCGCCGGGCGCGATGCGCACGTAGCAGCGCAGCGGGTCGAGCACGCGCACCACGTGGCCGCGCTCGCGCGCCACCTCGACCAGGCGCTGGGTGGAATACAGGCGGGAATTGCGCGAGAGGATGGCGATCTTCATGGGACATCCGTGGCCGCGAGGGGATGGCGCGGTTGGGTGTAGGAGAGGGCCGGGTCCACCGCGAAGCGCCCGTGCAGCGCCGTGCGTCCCAGCAACATGGGAAACAGCATATGCCGCCGATCGGTCAGATTGACGTCGACGCTGAAGCTGCGCCCGGCCAGTACCAGGCCGGTGCGGATGAACCAGCGTTCGGTGCGCCTGCCGCCGGTGTCGATGACCACGCGCCGGTCGTGCGCCGGCGCCTCGCACAGCCGCCCCACGCGATGGCCGCGGCCGGTGCGCACGACGAAGCGCAGCCAGGTGGCGCCGTCGCGTTCGAAGGTTTCCAGTTCTTCCACGTGCAGCGCGCTGCTGCGCGCGCCGGTGTCGAGCTTGACCTTGAGCGAGTGAATGCCGAGGTCCGGCAATGCCAGGCGCTCCCGCCAGCCGAGTGTGATCACATCCGCCATCTTCAGCGCACTGATTCGGGAGAGGGGCTCGGTGGGGCGAGGGCGGGAATGGAGCGGGTGAAGGGAATCGAACCCTCGTCAGTAGCTTGGGAAGCTACAGCTCTACCATTGAGCTACACCCGCAACGACGGCGGATGGTAACCGGGAGCCGTGCGCTTGGGAACAACCCGGCGGCGGCTGCCCCGCGGACGCGTCCGAACGCGCGGTGAACCGCAGATAGCGGCCGGCTGAATCGCGCGCGGGACTGAACGAATTCCTTGCGCACGGCGCGCAGCGCGGCATGCACATAATCGGGCCGTCGGCGTCCGGCCATCCCATGCGTTCTTACGGACGTCATCAACGCGCAACGCTCTGGAGAACGTCATGCGTCTTCCCTATTCCTTCATGGCACGCGCCTGGCCGCTCGCCGCGGCGGCGGCGCTGTTATGGTGCGCGGCCGGCCTGGTCCAGGCCCAGTCGCAGCCACCCGACAGCGACGCCGGCGATCCGCCGTCGCGCGTCGCCCGGCTCTCCTATGAATCCGGCGACCTCGGCATGCTCCCCTCCGGCACGCAGGATTGGAGCGATGCCAGCCTCAACCGCCCGCTCACCAGCGGCGACCGCCTGTCCACCGGCGCCGACGGCCGCGCGGAGCTCGAACTCGGCGGCGGCAGCCTGCGCATGGCGCAGAACACCGATTTCGGCCTGCTCGATCTGAACGACCAGGTCGCCCAGGTGGAACTGACCCAGGGCACGCTCAACCTCGCCGTGCGCAACCTCGGCGAAGGCGAGAGCTACGAGATCGACACGCCCACCGCCGCGCTGGTGATCACCCAGCCGGGCACCTTCCGCGTCGACATCGACCGCGACGGCCACACCACCGACGTCACCGTGTTCCGCGGCCAGGCCACGCTGTACGGCGAGAACAATGCGCAGCGCATGGTCAATGCCGGCACGCGCTACGTCATTGGCGATGCGGCGCTGAACCAGGTGTCGCTGGAGGACATCGGCGACCGCGGCGACGCCTTCGACGACTGGTGCTACCAGCGCGACCAGCGCTACGCGAATTCGCCGAGCCGCCGCTATGTCTCCGACGAAGTGGTCGGCTACCAGGACCTGGACGATCACGGCGACTGGCAGACCGATCCCGACTACGGCGCCGTCTGGTACCCGTCGCAGGTGGCGGCCGACTGGGCGCCGTACCGCGACGGCCACTGGGCCTGGGTCGCCCCCTGGGGCTGGACCTGGGTGGACGACGCGCCCTGGGGCTTCGCCCCGTTCCATTACGGCCGCTGGGCCTTCGTCGGCCACCGCTGGGGCTGGGTGCCGGGGCCGGTGGCGGTGCGTCCGGTGTATGCGCCGGCGCTGGTCGCCTTCGTCGGCGGCGGCAACTGGAGCGTGTCGATCGGTATCGGCGGCGGCGCGCCGGTGGGCTGGTTCCCGCTCGGCCCGCGCGAGGTCTACAACCCGTGGTACCGCGCCAGCCGCAACTACTACACCAACGTCAACGTCACCAATATCTATGTGCGCAACGTCAACCGCACCACGGTGATCAATAACATCAACAACCAGTACAACTATTTCCGCAGCGGACGCCCGGCGCCCAACGTCGCCTACGCCAACCGCGGCGTGCCGCACGCCTTCAGCGCCGTGCCGGGCCGCACTTTCGCCAGCGCGCAGAACGTGCGCCGCAACCTGGTCCAGGCCGATCCGGGCCGCTTCGCCGCCGCGCCGGTGCTCGCCCGCGGCGTGGCGATCCAGCCGACCCGCGCCAGCTTCGCGCCGCCGCGCCCGGCCAATGCGCGGCCGCTGCCGGCGGCCGGCTTCCAGCGTGAAGTGGTGGCGCGCCGCGCACCGCCGGCCAACCCCATGGCGCGCCCGGTGGCCGACGACGTGCGGCCGAACCGCCTCGGCCAGCAGCGCCCCGGCATGCCGGTGGCGCCGCCGTCGAACGTGCGCGTGCTGGGCAGCGCCGGTCCGGTGGGCCCGAACGGTGCGAATCGTCCGATGCCAGGCCGCGACACCGCCGCCACCGTGCCGGCGCGCCTGCCGCCGGTCGGCAACCGCCCCGATAACGCCAGCGTCGACAACGCACCGCGCCGCTTCGAAGCCAATAACCGCCCGGACAACGCCGCGAACGCGCCGAACGCACGCCCGGACATGCGCCCGAACGAACTGCCCTCGGCCCGCTTCGCCCACCCCGACGCCGCCGACCGCGCCGCCTGGCAGAACCGCCGCGATGGCGGGCAGCCGATCGGCAACGACAACGGCCGCGGCAACAACCCGCGTCCTGGCGTGAGCTTCGTCACCAACCCCGAGCAGGACCGTGCCCGCCAGGCGCAGATGCAGCCGCAGCCGCAGGCCACCCCGCAGCCGCGCAACCTGCCCGACGTGCAGCGCTTCAACCGCCGCGACGAGCCGGGCGCCGCGCCCGAAGCGCGCCAGCCGCGCTACGAGCCGCAGCCCAACCGCCAGGACGACCGTCCGCAACCGGAGCGCCAGCTGGACCGCCCGCAGCCCATGCCGCAGAACGCCGCCCCGCGCGACTTCCGCCAGGCGCAGCCGCAGCCCTCGTTCCGCCAGGAGCGCAATGAACCGCAGCCGGAGCCGCGCATCGAACGCGCCCCGCCGCAGCGGGCCGAGCCGATGCCGCAGCCCAGCCTGCGCGAAGCGCGGCCTGCCTACGAGCGGCCGAACCCGCCGCCGCAACCGCAGCCGCGCGAACAGGCCCGGCCGCAGCCGCCCCAGAACCAGAACCACGGCGGCGAACACCGTCCGCCGCCGCGCGGCAAGGAAGAGCACCAGAACTGAAGCGCCCCACGAGCCCGGCACACGCCGGGCTCTTTCTTTGGGCATCACGCCGGCAGCGGCTACAATGCCGCGATGCAGATCATGCTCAATGGCAGCCCACGCGACTGCGCCAACGCCATCACCGTCGCCCAGCTGCTGCAGGAAGCCGGCTACGGCGACCGCCGCGTGGCGGTGGAAGTGAATCGCGAAATCGTCCCCCGCAGCATGCACATCCGCTGGGTCCTCGCCGAGGGCGACCAGGTCGAGATCGTGCACGCCATCGGCGGCGGCTGATGCCCCGCCCCTCCCCCGTGTCCGAGACCCCATGAACACCAAGACCCACGACGTCGCCGACCCGCTCGTCATCGCCGGCAAGAGCTACGGCTCGCGCCTGCTCACCGGCACCGGCAAGTACAAGGATTTCGACGA
>Ga0065165_1003404_pt1 | contig 11229 bp, 8 predicted proteins | sample AraplaMF_Cvi_mMF_FD_63813 | JGI IMG/M metagenome (GOLD analysis project Ga0065165, IMG submission 63813) | Arabidopsis root microbial communities from the University of North Carolina, USA - plate scrape MF_Cvi_mMF (version 2) (version 3) | ecosystem: Host-associated > Plants > Roots > Endosphere... | reverse complement strand
CCCGCGCCGCCTCCCCGATCGCGCCCCGGTCCTGCCCCTGTTCGGCAAGCGCCACGATGCTCACCAGTTGCCCGCCCAGTCCATCGTGGAGATCCCGCATCAACCGCGTCCGCTCGGCCGTCAGCGCTTCGGATCGTGCGCGCTCCTCCTCGCGCACAAAACTCTGGCGCAGCTTTTCCTCCGCCTCCCGCACCTGCCGCACCAGCTTGGAGGCAAAGCCGTCCGCCTCGTTGAGGGCATGGACGAAGCGCCAGGTGAGGCCAAGACCGATCGTCACCAGAACCAGCGAATAGGAGAGCCGTCCGACGAACAGCCGCTCGCCCGGCACGAGATCCATCACCGTCAGGAGATCGTGCAGCGAGGCGACGATAACCGCGGTGAAGACCGACCCCAGAAGAAAGCTCGACTGGTCGCGTCGACGCACCGCGGACCACCCGAGCAACGCCGAGACCGCCAGCACGCTGAGGGTGACGGAGGTCGGCCCGAGCAGCAGGTAGCCGCGCTGCAGCAGCGCGCGACTGCCGGAAAGCCCCATCAGCAAGAGAAGCATGCCCGGCGCCAGCACCAGCCAGAGGGCGGGCCGCGACCGCAAGCCGACCAGCCGCATCGTGAACATTACCATCAGCGCGCCCTCGATCGACACCGAGGCGGCAATGAACCCGTGAAGCGGCAGCGCCGCCGGCATGGCGATGAAGTTCTGGACGACCCCGATCCCCATGGCGGCGGCGAGCAGACCGTAGATCGCGTCCTGGCGTCGGCTGAGCCAGATCAGCGCAAACACCAGGGACAGCGTTGCCTGCAGCGAGATCAGCAGGAGCGGAAAGGTCTCGAACAGGGCGATGCGCCGGTCGAAGCTCGGACGAAGGCGGCTGTCGGGTCCGAGATAGACGCTGTCGACATAGCCGGTGACCGGCCCCCAGACGAACAGCTTTACGGTCAGGACGTTCGGTCCCGGGATAAGCAGCGCGGGCGGGATCAGCGAGATGACCGGCACATTGCGATCCGGCCGGCTCGTTGCGGGATCGCGCAGCGTATCCTCGATGAGCGTGCCATTGATGAAGAGCTGGACGCCGGTCGAAAAGCGCGGAATGAGGACCGACCATGTCTCCTCCGGAGCGCTGCCGGGTAAGCTGAAGGGGATCCGGTAGTCGACCGGTGGCGGATCCTCCGATCGCGCCTTGCGGTCGATGGGAAACGCGACGGGGCGCCAGACCCCGCCCTCATTCACCTCGGCGACGGTTGCGCGATAGGCCGGTGGCGGGCGCGGCAGGTCGAGCCGGAGCACGAACACGCAGGCCAGCGCGACCAGGGCCTGGACCGCCACGTAGAGGGGCAGCCGGGACGGGCTGCTGCGGATTGCGGACAGCGTCATTGCCATCGTCGTGCTACAGCCGGATCAGCCCCTGTTGAAGCGCTTCGAAGACCGCTTCGCCGCGCGTGTTCACGTCGAGTTTGCGATAGATGTTCTTGATGTAGCCGGGAACGGTCTGCCGCGAAATGCCCAGCTGCGAGGCGATGTCGGCATAGCTGAACCCCTTGGCGATGCCCCACAGGATGTCGATTTCGCGCGGCGTGAGTTTTGCCGTGTTGAGGTCGCTCGCCGGCTTTGCGCCGGTGCCCGCCTGGGTCCGCCGCACGATGAAACGAGCGATCGAAGCGGATATCGGCGAATGGCCACGGATCAGTTCGCGCACCGTATGGGCGATGTCGGGTGGAAACGCGTCCTTGAGGAGATAGCCGTTGGCGCCCAGGAGAATGGCGGAGATCACGCTCTGCTCGTCGCCGAGGATGGAGATCACCATGATCTCGGTCGCCTCGCTGCGCTGGCGCACCTCGCGGATCAGTTCCAGCCCGTTTCCGTCGGGAAGCTGCAGGTCGGTCAGAAGCACATGCGGTTTGGCGCTCTGCAGCAGCCCGCGCGCCTGCCCAAGATCGGCGGCTTCGGCGACCCGGAAGCCTCCCGCCTGGACAAGCGCATCCGCGATGCGCCGCCGTGTCGGCGCATCGTCTTCCACCAGGAGAACCGAGATCTCCTCTGCAGTTTCCTCGAGCGGCCCCACAGTGTCCCCCTGACAAGCCATCCGCGTCAGTATTGCCCGGATCGCAGGGATTGCACAGCCATGAATATGGCGGGAGAGCCGCGCTTCAGGCCGTCAGGCTGACGACCTTGCCCTCTTTCGCGGAGCGCAGCGCCGCGTCGGCAAGCTGCAGTGCGATCAGCCCGTCTTCGGCCGAGGGAGAAAGAGCCGCACCCTTCTCGACGCTGTCGATGAAGGCGGAAATCTCGGCCGCATAGGCCGCCGTGTAGCGGGTCATAAAGAAATCGTGCAGCGGCGGGCGGGTGTAGCCCTCCTTGTTGGCGATCTCGATCGACACCGGGCGCTGGTTCTCCGCCGAAACCGACCCCAGCGAACCATGCACCTCGATGCGCTGGTCGTAGCCGTAGCTGGCGCGGCGCGAATTGGAGATCACCGCCTGGCGGCCGCTTTTGGTGGTGAGAATGAGGCTGGCGCTGTCATAATCGCCAAGCGCGCCGATCGCCTTGTCCACCAGCACGGCGCCGGTCGCGAACACCTGGACGATCTTCTCGCCGAGCAGGAAGCGGGCCATGTCGAAATCATGGATGGTCATGTCGCGGAAGATGCCGCCGGACACCTTGATGTATTCCGCCGGCGGCGGGCCGGGATCGCGGCTGGTGATCGTCACCATCTCCACCGTGCCGATCTTGCCGTCGTCGATCGCCTGGCGCACGGCGCGGAAATGCGGGTCGAAGCGGCGGTTGAAGCCGAGCATCACCTTGGCGCCGGTCTGGCGGACCACCTTGAGGCAGGCTCTCGCCCGCTCCACATCGAGATCGATCGGCTTTTCGCAAAAGATCGCCTTGCCGGCGCGGGCGAGCCGCTCGATCAGGTCGGCATGCGTATTGGTCGGCGTGCAGATGATGACGCCATCGATCTCGGGGTTCGCGATGACCGCATCGATCGTGCTGACCTCGCAGCCGGCGCTGTCGGCGATCGCCTGTGCGGCCTCCGCCATGGCATCCACCACGGCGACCAGCTTTGCGCGCTTGTCTTCGGCAATTGCCCGCGCATGCACCTTGCCGATGCGTCCTGCCCCCAGAAGTGCAAGCTTCGTGACCATGGTCCGTCCTCCCTGACGACTATCGAGCTGCCGGCCCCGTCGCTCCGAAGCGCTCCCTTGCGGAACCGACAAACTCAATTTGGAATATATGTTCTATTCTGCTAGATGGTGATTATCTTTATGTCAAGCGCAGCGCCGCAGAGGAACAAACATGGGTGAAGCAGGTGGTCCGGCGACGATCAAGGCCTTCGAGGAGCGTCTCTTCGAGGTCTCCACAAGCCTGCCGAAGCGCCTGCGCCAATGCGCTGATTACGTTGCCGCCAACAAGGATCGGATCGCCGTCTCCACGGTCGCCGAGATGGCCGAAGGCGCCGGCGTACAGCCCTCCGCGTTCATGCGCTTTTGCCAGATCATGGGCTTTTCCGGTTTCTCGGAAATGCAGCGCCTGTTCCGAGAAACCTTTGTCGGCGGCTGGCCAGACTATTCGACCCGCCTCCAGCATCTGCGCGAAAAGGCCGAGGGCAGCCCCTCCGCCTTGCTCGCGGAATTCGTGGAAGCCGGCCGCGCGTCACTGGAAAACCTGCTGAAGACCGTGGATGCGCACCATCTCGAAGACGCCGTAGCAGCGCTTTCGAAGGCCAACATGATCCACATCATCGGACTGCGGCGTTCCTTCCCGGTCGCCAGCTACATGAGCTATGCGTTCGAGAAAATGGACGTGCCCGCCATGCTCCACAGCGCCGTCGGCCGGCTCGACAGCCGCAACGCGATCCGTGACGGCGACGTGGTCCTGGCCATCACCTTCTCCCCCTATTCGGTCGAGACGATCGAACTGGTGGAGGCGGTCAGCGCCCGCGGCATTCCGGTCGTGGCGCTGACCGACACGATCGTCAGCCCCTTGCGCAAGTTCGACGCCATCACCCTCTCTGTCTCGGAGGTGGACTTCGGCGCCTTCCGATCGCTGTCTGCGACGCTGTGCCTCGCAATCACCCTGTCGGTCGCAGTGGGTACCGCGCGTTCGGGCTGAATATTTGTGTTGAAACTACAAAAAATGGAATTTATAGTCCATTATGGTTGCAGGGGTGCAAGTCCCCATCCGCCGCTCGGGAGGCGCGGAGCACCGGGAATTCGCGGAGGGAGGAAATATTGCCGTCACTCGATCTCATCACGATCGGTCGGTCGTCTGTCGATCTCTATGGCGCGCAGGTGGGCGGACGCCTGGAGGACATGGCCTCCTTCAACAAGTACATCGGCGGCTCTCCGACCAATATCGCGGCCGGCGCCGCGCGGCTGGGACTGAAGTCTGCCGTCATTACCCGCGTCGGCGCCGAGCACATGGGGCGCTTCATCCGCGAGCAGCTGGTGCGCGAGAAAGTGGACGTGCGTGGCGTCAAGACAGACCCGGAGCGGCTGACAGCACTTGTCCTTCTCGGCATCCGCGACGAGCACCAGTTTCCGTTGATCTTCTACCGCGAGAACTGCGCCGACATGGCGCTGTGCGAAGACGACATCGACCCGGACTTCATCCGCGAAGCCGGCTGCGTCTGCGCCACCGGCACCCACCTGTCGCATCCGAACACCGAGGCGGCCGTTCTGAAGGCGCTGCGCCTGGCGCGGGACAACGGCGCACGGACCGCGCTCGACATCGACTACCGGCCCAACCTGTGGGGGCTCGCCGGCCATGAGGCGGGCGAAAGCCGCTTCATCGAATCCGGCAAGGTGACCGCCAAGCTGCAATCGACGCTGCACCTGTTCGACCTGATCGTCGGAACGGAAGAGGAGTTCCACATTGCCGGCGGATCCACCGACACGCTGCAGGCACTGCGCGCCGTCCGCAACGTTTCCTCCGCGACGCTGGTCTGCAAGCGCGGCCCGATGGGCGCCGTGGTCTTCGAGGGCGAGATCCCCGGGAGCCTCGACGAGGGACAGAGCGGTGAAGGCTTTCCGATCGAGGTCTTCAATGTGCTCGGCGCCGGCGACGGCTTCATGGCTGGCCTGTTCAGGGGCTGGCTGACCGGCGAGGACTGGCCGACGACGCTGAAATTCGCCAATGCCTGCGGCGCTTTCGCCGTTTCCCGGCATGGCTGCACCCCCGCCTATCCGAGCTGGGAGGAGCTGCAGTATTTCTTCCGCACCGGCATCCGCAACAGGGCGCTGCGCAAGGACATGGCCCTGGAACAGGTCCACTGGTCCACGAACCGCACGGGCGACTGGCCGGGCCTGAAGGTCTTTGCCTTCGACCACCGCATGCAGCTGGAGGCCATCGCCGAGGAGGCGGGACAGACCTTGGAGCGCATCGACGCCTTCAAGAGCCTTTGCCTGCAGACGGCCCTCGAGGTTGCCGCCGACCGCCACGGCTACGGCATTCTCTGCGACGGTCGTTTGGGCCGCGAAACCCTTTATCGCGCCACCGGCACCGGCCTTTGGATCGGCCGGCCGGTGGAATGGCCAGGCTCCCGTCCGCTGACGCTCGAGCCCGAGCTCGGCCCCGATTTCGGCGGGCTTGGCGAATGGCCGGTCGACAACGTGGCCAAGGTGCTCTGCTTCTACCACCCGGATGACCCGGTCGAGATGCGCGAACGCCAGGAGGAGGTGGTTCGCCGCCTGTTTGCCGCGACCCGCCGCAACCGGCTGGAAATGCTGCTGGAGGTGATCCCCTCCAAAGTCGGGCCGATCGACGACGACACCGTCGCGCGCATCATCGAGAGGTTTTACGCCATCGGCATCTATCCCGACTGGTGGAAGCTCGAACCGATGACCAGCCGGACCGCCTGGGCAAACGCCTGCGCGGCGATCGAAAAGCACGATCCCTATGTCCGCGGCATCGTCGTGCTCGGCCTCGATGCGCCGATGGCGGAACTTGAGGCAAGCTTTGCCACGGCGGCCGGTTTTGCGCTCGTCAAGGGCTTTGCCGTCGGCCGGACGATCTTCGGCGAGGCGGCGCGGCAATGGTTTTCAGGCCAGATCGACGACCGCGAAGCCGTCGCCGACATGACACGCAAGTACCGCGACCTCTGTGCGACCTGGGACACGGCCCGCGCAGCAGCGACAGGCGCAGGAGGAAACGACCGATGACGACAGTGAGACTGACGGCGGCGCAGGCCATGGTACGCTATCTGGCCAACCAGATGACGGAGGACGGCGTTCCCTTCATCTCGGGCGTCTGGGCGATCTTCGGCCACGGCAACGTCGCCGGCATGGGCGAGGCGCTGGCCGGCATCCGCGACGAGCTGCCAACCTATCGCGGCCAGAACGAACAATCCATGGCCCATGCCGCCATCGCCTATGCCAAGCAGCTCGGCCGCAGGCGTGCCATGGCCGTCACCTCCTCCATCGGACCCGGCGCCCTCAACATGGTGACGGCCGCAGCGCTGGCGCATGTCAACCGCCTGCCCGTTCTATTCATCCCGGGCGACGTGTTTGCCAACCGCGCGCCGGACCCGGTGCTGCAGCAGATCGAGAATTTCGGCGATGGTATTGCCACCGCCAATGACTGCTTTCGCCCGGTCAGCCGCTATTTCGACCGCATCAGCCGTCCGGAGCATCTGCTGACCGCCTTGCCCCGGGCGATGCGCACCCTGACGGACCCGGCCGACTGCGGCCCCGTGACGCTTGCCTTCTGCCAGGATGTCCAGGCGGAAGCCTACGATTATCCGGAAAACTTCTTTGCGCGAAAGACCTGGTACTGGCGCCGGCCCCGCCCGGACGACCACGAGCTCGCCCGCGCCGTCGAGGCGATCAAAGCTGCCAAGGCTCCGGTCATCGTGGCCGGCGGCGGCGTGCACTTTTCCGGCGCGACCGAGGCGCTTGCCGCCTTTGTCGAAAGGCACGCCATCCCGGTCGTCGAAACCCAGGCCGGCAAATCGGCCCTGCCCTGGGATCACGGCTTGAATTTCGGCCCGGTCGGCGTCACCGGCGCGTCGAGCGCCAATGCGATCTGCGAACACGCCGACCTGGTGATCGGCGTCGGCACGCGCTTCCAGGATTTCACCACCGGCTCCTGGGCGCTGTTCAAGAACCCTGACCGGCGCATCCTGGCGCTCAACGTCCAGCCCTATGACAGCGCCAAGCATGACGCCATCCCGCACGTCTGCGACGCCAAGGTGGGCCTGGAGCTGATTGGCGCAGCACTCGGCGGCCATCGATTCTCAACCCCCGATGCCGGCCTCAAGCAGGCCTGGTTCGACAAGGCCGACGCGGTGACCGCGGCCCCGGCGGACGGCAACCTGCTGCCGACCGACATGCAGGTAATCGGCGCCGTACAGCGCGCCGCGCGCGACAACACGGTGGTGATGTGCGCCGCCGGCACCATGCCGGGCGAGTTGCACCAGCTGTGGAAGGCCGGCCGGCCGCTCTCCTACCACATGGAATACGGCTTCTCCTGCATGGGCTACGAGATCGCCGGCGGGCTCGGCATCAAGCTCGCCGAACCGGAGCGCGACGTGATCGTCATGGTCGGCGACGGGTCCTACATGATGATGAATTCCGAGCTCGCGACTGCAGTTGCCATGGGCGTCAAGATCACCGTCGTCATCACCGACAACCGCGGCTATGGCTGCATCAACCGGCTGCAGATGGCGACCGGCGGCGAGCAGTTCAACAACCTCTACGCCCACACGAACCAGACCAATTCGATGCAGATCGATTTTACCGCCCACGCCGCATCGATGGGCGCCGACGCCCGCAAGGTCTCGACCATCGCCGACCTTGAAGCGGCCTTGAACGGTGCCCGCGAAGCGACGGTGCCAACCGTTATCGTCATCGATACCGACCCCTATCCCACGCCCGACGCCGGCGGCTTCTGGTGGGACGTCGCCGTCCCGGAAGTCTCGAAGCGGCCGGAAGTCAACCAGGCGCGCGCCGCCTATGAAACCGCGCTCAAGGAAAGACGCTGACATGATCCTCTACGGCACGAACCCCATCGCCTGGTCGAACGACGACGACCGCACGCTTGGCGCCCATATCAGCCTCGACCAGTGCCTCGACGAAGCTTCCCGGATAGGCTTCGACGGCATCGAGAAGGGCCACAAGTTCCCGCAGGAGCCAGCTGCCCTGAAGGCGGTGCTCGAGTCGCGCAAGCTGCGCTACGTGTCCGGCTGGCATTCGCTGAACCTTCTCACGACGTCGATCGAGGACGAGAAGCGGGCCATGCAGCCGGCGCTCGATCTCCTGAAGGCCATGGGCTCGAAGGTCATCATCGTCTGCGAGACCTCCAATGCCATCCATGGCGACGACGGCACGCCGGTCAACGACCGGCCGAAGCTTGCCGACGACCAGTGGCCGTCTTTCGGCGCCGGTGTCGAGGCGCTGGCCGCCCATGCCGCCGAACAGGGCGTCACGCTGGTCTACCACCACCACATGGGCACGATCGTCGAAAGCGAGAACGAGATCGACGCACTGATGGCCCATACCGGACCGCACACCCACCTGCTGCTCGACACCGGCCACTGCCTGTTCGGCGGCGGCAATCCGGAACATCTGGCTGAACGTCATATGGCCCGCGTCGGTCACATCCACGCCAAGAACGTGCGGCCCGATATCGCGGACCAGGTGCGCGGCGAAAACCTGTCCTTCCTGGAGGGCGTGCGCCGTGGCGTCTTCACCGTTCCGGGCGACGAGGACGGAGGGGTCGATTTCCTTCCCGTGCTGACGATCGCCGCCGAGCACGACTACGAGGGCTGGCTGGTCATCGAAGCAGAGCAGGATCCGGACGTCCGCAATCCCTTTGAATACCAGAGCATGGGTCTATCCTCGCTGAAGGCGATGGCGCTGGCGGTCGGTCTCGACAAGGGAAGGCATGGCGCATGACGAACCTGCTGCGCAAGCCGAACGGAACCACCGGCAAGGTCCATGACGTGACGCCGCAAAGCGCCGGCTGGGGCTATGTCGGCTTCGGCCTCTACCGGCTTAGACCCGGCGAAACCGCGACCGAGCAAACCGAGGACAAGGAGGTCATCCTCGTCCTCGTGGAAGGCAAGGCGGAGGTGAGCGGCGGCGGCAAGAGCTTTGGCGAGCTCGGCGACCGCATGAACGTCTTCGAGCGCAAGCCGCCGCACTGCGTCTACGTGCCAGCCGGCGCGAATTGGAGCGCCACGGCCACTACTGACTTCACGCTCGCCGTCTGCACGGCCCCGGCCAAACCCGGGCGCGAGGCAGCCCAGATTGGCCCGGAGGGGTTGACGCTCGCCACCCGCGGCAAGGGCGCCAACACGCGCTACATTTTCCCGATTGCCATGGAAGACCGGGACGTCGCCGACAGCCTGCTGGTGACGGAGGTGTTCACGCCGTCCGGCAACTGGTCCTCCTATCCGCCGCATAGGCATGACGAGGACAATTTTCCCGACATGACCTATCTCGAGGAGACCTATTACCACCGCCTGAATCCCGCCCAGGGCTTCGGCTTCCAGCGCGTCTTTACCGAAGACGGGACGCTGGACGAGACCATGGCCGTCTCCGACCATCACCTCGTGCTGGTTCCCAAGGGCCATCATCCCTGCGGCGCGCCCTATGGCTACGACATGTACTACCTGAACGTCATGGCCGGGCCCTTGCGCAAATGGCGGTTCAAGAACCATCCGGATCACGACTGGATCTTCCGGCGCGACAACCTCTGACGCGCCGACAAACATCATCTGCATCGACCGGGAGGGGACAATGGCAGGATTGGGCGTCGGGCTGATCGGCACCGGCTACATGGGCAAATGCCATGCGCTGGCGTGGAATTCCGTGGCGAGCGTGTTCGGCGACGTCGAGCGGCCGCGGCTGGTGGCGCTGGCGGAAGTGGATGCCCGGCTGGCGGCGCAAAAGGCCGCCGAGCTGGGGTTTGCATCCTCGACCGGCGACTGGCGCGACCTCATTGCCAATCCTGACGTGGATGTGGTCTCGGTGACCACCCCGAACGCCTTCCACGCCGAGATGGCGATTGCCGCACTCGAGGCGGGAAAGCATGTCTGGTGCGAAAAGCCGATGGCGCCGGCGCTGGCCGAGGCCGAACGGATGCAGGCAGCCGCCAGCCGTGCCGGCAAGGTCGCCGCCATGGGCTACAACTACATCCAGAACCCGATGATCCGCCAGATCCGCTCGCTGATCGACGATGGCGCGATCGGAACGGTCAACCATGTCCGCGTCGAGATGGACGAGGACTTCATGGCCGATCCGCAAGCGCTCTTCTACTGGAAGAGCGAGGCCTCCTCCGGCTACGGCGCGCTCGACGATTTCGCCGTCCACCCGTTGTCGCTGCTCTTCGTGCTGTTTGGCCATGTGCAGTCGGTCGTCGCCGACATGGTCAAGCCCTATGCCGAACGGCCACTGTCCGACGGCAGCCGGCGGGCCGTCGAAAACCACGATCTCGCCAGCGTGCTGCTGAAGCTGGAGAGCGGCATTTCTGCCGTGCTGATGGCCAATCGGTCGGCCTGGGGCCGCAAGGGCCGCATCGCATTGCAGATCTTCGGCTCCAACGGCTCGATCCTGTTCGACCAGGAGCGCATGAACGAGTTCGAGCTCTATCAGAATGCCGGCGACAGGGCGCAGCAGGGGTATCGCCGGGTGCTGGCATCGCCGGACCATTCTCCCTATGGCCGCTTCGTGCCGGCGCCCGGCCACGGGCTCGGCTTCAACGACCTGAAAATCATCGAATGCCGGGAGCTTCTGGCGGCGATCGCCGGCGAGCCCTCGCATCTGATCGGTTTCGACGACGGACTGCGCATCGAGCGCTCCGTGCATGCCATGGCCCGCTCCTTTGCCGAACAGCGCTGGGTCTCCGTCGACGGTTGAACCAGCCTTGTCTCGAGCATGCCTTCAACAGTGCTCCAACAAAAAGAGGCGGCCCTGGGGCCGCCTTAGTCGCTTGGGAGAAGTGTTGCTGGGTAGGTCCTAGCCCTTGGCGCGCTTCTTCTGGCGGTAGACGTCGGTGACCACGGCGGCGACGATGATGATCCCCTTGACGATCTCCTGGTAGTAGGCGTCGACCCGCAGGAAGGTAAAGCCGGACGTCATGACGCCGAGGATGACCGTGCCGATGACCGTGCCGGTAATCCGACCGGCGCCGCCCGCAAGCGAGGTGCCGCCGATCACCGCAGCGGCGATGGCATCGAGTTCGTACATCACGCCCATGCCCGCCTGCGCCGTCTGCGCACGCGCCGCGGTAAC
>Ga0065165_1003402_pt1 | contig 11237 bp, 4 predicted proteins | sample AraplaMF_Cvi_mMF_FD_63813 | JGI IMG/M metagenome (GOLD analysis project Ga0065165, IMG submission 63813) | Arabidopsis root microbial communities from the University of North Carolina, USA - plate scrape MF_Cvi_mMF (version 2) (version 3) | ecosystem: Host-associated > Plants > Roots > Endosphere... | reverse complement strand
ATGTCCGCCGACGTGTAGCGCGTGCCATCGGCGAAGGAGATCGTTGCCAGCGCGGTCCCGTCAAAATAGTTAGAGACGATCAGCGCCTGGCCGGTGCCGCGTATGTTGACGACGAGATCGGGCGAAGTCGGTGTCGTCCGCACGAACTCAACATCGCGCGAGCCGATCGTCGCGTCGAAGGCGAGCGTGTCCAGAGCGCCGCCGTCACCGGAGCTGCTGATCTGGTCCACGCCGTCGCCGCGCGAGATGCGATAGATATCGGCCCCTTGGCCGCCGTCGAGGAAATCATTGCCGGTGCCGCCGACCAATATATCCGCGCCGCCGCCGCCGTTTAGCACATCGTTCCCCGCTCCGCCGACCACCGTGTCGTCGAAGGCGAGGCCTGTGATCGTGTCGTTGCCCGATGTGCCCGCTTGCGCGAACATCGCCCGGACAATCTCTTCCCAACTCTTCTGGCTGCCATCGGCGAGGGCAATCTGACCAAGCGGCGGTATCGTCGCACCACCGAACTGGCCGATGACCGTGATCACATCGGTCGGATTGATGCGTACCAGCAGGTCGTTGCCGGACCGGGAGAAGACGATCGACGCGAAATCGATGCCGGCCCCTAGTGCCAGGGTGTTGCTCTCCCCCGTCCCGGTGTCGGAGATGGTATCGCTGCCGTCGCCCAGCGTATATTCGTAGCGGTCCGAGCCGCCACGGCCATTCAACGTATCGTTCCCGGCTCCGCCGACCAGAGTCTCCGGGTTAGCGGAGCCGATGATGATATCGGCTCCGCTTGTCGCGGATCCCGCGATGGCTAGCTGTTCGACGTCGCTCCTGGAAAAAATCACGCCATCGGCGAACTCGAACTGCTCGATGGCGCCTTGGCCATAGAATTCATCCACGGTCACCTTGTCGAGGGAACCGATGAAGCTGATGACCAGATCATTAGCGTCGACGGTGCTGCGCGAGAAGACGGCACCGGCGCTTTGTGCGCCAAATAGAATCTTGTCGTTGCCGGCGGCCGCGCCGGCATTGAAGAGGCTCAGGTCGCGCACGATGTCGACGCCGTCGCCAGGGTTGATCACATAGATGTCGTCCCCCGAGCCGCCGATCATCACATCGTCGCCAAGCCCGCCTTCGAGCCGGTCGTTGCCCGGATTGGGCGTGTACTGCCGGCCGGGGATGATCCCGGAGTCATAGCCGCCGCCGGGGCCATCAAACGCAGTAATCGTGTCGTTGCCGCTCGTCGAAACCTGATCGAGCCACATCTCGCGGATTTGACTCGCGTACAAAGTGGTGCCGCTGAAGACGAAATTGTAGATGACTGAGGCACCGTTCGACCGCTGCTGACCATTGATCTTGATGCTGTCGGAAGTTCCCGCGAAGCTGAGCGTGATATCGCCGAGCCCGTTGCCGGAGCGCGCAATGGTCATCTGATCGGGGTCGAAGCCGTAGAGCATCAGGCTGCCCGTGCGACCAATGCCCGGAATGACGTCGTTCCCAGAGCCCGGCGCGAACACATATCGCAGCTCAGCCGCATTGAAGACCGGGCTCGACTGATCGCTCAGCGTATCATTGCCGCCGCCGCCATAGACATAGGCGACATTACGATTGTCCCAATCCGGCGCCGCGGACACCATACCGTTGGCCGTGCCGCTGCCATTGTCGGGATTGAACAGGCGGCCCAGAATTTCGGCCTCCTGCCATACCGTGCCATTTGCGAACCGGACTTGCGGCAGGTTCGAGGACTGAAAAAGGCGATCGAGCCGGATACGGTCGGTGGTCGAACCGTTGACGTTGACATAGACTGCCCAGCCTTCAAGCGTGAGTGTCGTCAGGCTGGGATCGATGCCCGCGCCGAGCGAGATTTCCGTGCGATCGATTGAGGTCGCGCCATCGAGCGTGCTCGCGCCCGAGCTAAGGCTGACAAAATCGGCACCGTCGCCCAGATTGTAGACGATCGTGTCCCCGAAGACCGCGGCGATGCGGTCTTCGCCCTGCCCGCCATTGAGGGTGCTGGTGCCGCTACCTGTAAGCTGATCGTTGCCTGTCCCGCCAAGAAGCACGTCGGCACCCGGGCCGGCGATCAGCGTATCGTTACCAATCCCGCCGTCGAGCAGATCATCGCCTGCCTCGCCGACGAGGATATCGCTATCCGCCCCACCGCTGAGCGTATCGTCGCCGGCACCGCCGAACAGCACGTCTGAACCGGCGTTGCCAGTCAGGACGTCGTTACCGGCACCGCCCGACAGCCAATCGCCGCTTGCAAGCCCGACATAGCTGTCATTGCCCATGGTTCCGTACAGACGCTGGACGATTCCCGCATCGATGTCCGCCAGTTGTTCGAGTTGCGTGCCCGAGAGGCTGATCCGACCGTCGCTCACATAAATATCGAAGGTCCGCCAATCCGACTGAACGGTGGAATCGTAGAAGCGCTCGATCTCGAGGCGATCGTCGGTTCCATGAATCGACAAGGTAAAGCCATCGCCCGAACGCTGGATTTGCAAGTCGCCGAACGATAGGCCGGGATCGAGCGAGACAGTCGCACGTCCGCCGACGCTCGTGCCGTCGTTGGATAGTTCGATGCGATCGACGCCCGATCCCAGACCGAATTGTATCTGCGCGTAGCCCCATCGGCCTGCGGTTATGACGTCGTCACCGGCACCCGGACGGAAGGTGCCGTAGATGATGCTGCTAACCGCGATCCGGTCATCGCCCGAGGTTGCGAGCGCGCCATAAAGCCGCGCCCCGATGTCCAAGCTCGACCAGCGAGTACCATCGGCAAACTGCACCTGCTCGATGTCGCTGACGACGAATTCCACCCAATCGTCAGTGCCCGCTACTGCCAACCGTGCGAGATATTCTCCAATGCGCGGGCCGCTCGAGATCTTCGAGGCGGTCACGATGATATCGGCCGGATCGATGCCCGCGCCGAGCACGATGCGGTCGGCATAGCCTGCGCTGTCCTCGATCCGGTCGTGTCCGTCGCCGATGCCGAAATGATAAGTATCGTCGCCCGCGAAGCCGTTGAGATAATCGTTACCGGCGGCGCCAGCGAGAGAATCGTCGGTACCGAACCCGGTCACGACATCGTCGTCCGAAGTCGCGGCACCCGTGATCGCCATGCGCGCGAGTTGGGCCGCGGTGCGTACGGTTCCGTCAGCAAACTCGATCGATCCGAATTTGGCGCCTTCGAGAATGATCTGGTCGCTTGTGCCCAAGGCAAGCGTGATGTCGCCCGAACCGATGGTGCCATAAGCGGCGCCAGGGCCGCCCGAGGCGCCGGTGCTCAGATGTACTTCGTTCGCCGCGATCCCGCTGCCGAAGCGAATGATGTCGCTGGCGTCCCCGGTGACGATATCAGCGCCATCGCCCCTGTTGAAGACGACGACGTCCCTGCCAGAGCCGGTGATGACCGTATCGTTTCCGAGACCCCCGACGAGGATATCGTCGCCTTCCCCGCCGTCCAGGCGATCGTTGCCGAGGAAACCTTGGAGCGTGTCGTTACCCGCCCATGCGAGAATACGGTCGTCGGTCATCCGCCCGTTTATTTCGTCGGCGGACGCGGTCCCTTCGAGACTGTTGGAGCGTGACGGCAGCGTAGGCTGTCCGGCCATCTGCTGGAGCTGAGCGAGCGTGAAGGTATCGCCCGCATAGGCGCCCCATTTGGGATCGGGACCAATCGACACGACGAACTGCACGAGATTAACATAGAATGTGGCGAGCGTCCCGACAGAGCCCAGCGAGCCGAGTGGATAGCCAGCGACACCAAGATCCTTGGCCTTGAAATCGGTAACGCGGTCCTTCGTCGTCTCCAGGTTGATGCCATATTCGCCATCTTGCCAGCGGTCGATTGTCACGACGCCGCCATCGGCGAGCAGAATGAGCAAACCTTGCGTCGCGCCCGAGCCCGTTACGGCATAGCGGGCACCATTGCTGTCCTTGTACTCCGTTGGGCTGGCGAGCATCGTCGCGATCTGCTGCTGGAGTGTCTGGCTGTCGTTCACCTGGACGGTGCGCCTGCTTCCGGTCAGCGCGTTCGCGTCATTGAAGTCGCCGAAGAAAAGGCGATCCACCAGCTCGCCTTGTGCCAGCACGTCCCCGCCACCGACCACGATCCAGTCCACACCGGCTTCACCGTCGATATGGTCGGCACCGGTGCCGCCGACGATTCGGTCGTCGCCGGCACCTCCTTTGATGTCGTTGTCCTTTTCATTCCCGACGATCTCGTCGGCGAACCCGCTGCCTCGGACGGATTCGGCATCGGTGAAATCGACGAAGCGTGTGGCGTCGTTCTGGGCCGCAACCCGCCCCTTCGCCAGATCGATGTTCAGGCCCTCAACGGCATTCGTACCCTCGATCAGGTCGCCAACCCCGGCTTCCTGGCCACCCAGATTGACCTTGGCGATCCCGCCCTTGCCGTCGCTTCCGGCGAGCTGGTTGGCGAGAAGCTTGTCGATCCGGAGCTTGTCGCTCTTCGCAGTCGCTTCGATCTGCTCGATCGAAATCAGGACGTCGATGTCCTCGGGATACTGCAGATCCTGCACGCTTATCGCCCGGGCGTAGTCGGGATTGGCGCTGAAACTGCTGGTGGCGTTGGTGGAGGCTATTACGGTTCCCACACGCACCTCGATACCGGCTGTTCGTGCCGGGTCCGCATAATGGGCCGTGTCGATACCATCGTCTTCGATAGCGGTGCGTGTCGGCGTGACGCCCGCCACGGCCACACCGTAAACGCGATGATCGCCGCCGTGCAGGAGGTCGCTCCCTCTGCCGCCGGTGAGATCGTCGTTCGCGTCACCGCCGAAGAGCTGATCGTTGCCCCAGGCACCCGATCCACTCGGGTCCCCCAGGATCGTATCGCCACCCCCTTTTCCAAGGATGATGTCGGCACGATATGTCCCTTGTGCGCTGTCCCCACCGCTCGAACCGACGATCATGTTCGTGGGTTCATCTCGGGTGACGTTGCCCGATTGAGACGCCTGCAGCATCTGATTAATAGTGAAAAATTCGCTGTTCGTAATATAAGTTGAGCGGGTGAACGAAGTTTGATTGGTCGACACCGTATTGCCGACAATAAATTTCTTACCCTCGAAGTCGATATAGTTGCCGCCACCACTATCGCCGGGCGCGGACGGGATGTTCAAACGAAGCCCCACTGAGTCCAGGGCCACCGACGTCGCAGTGTCCGTGCCGGACGTGGTACCGTTGCGGCGAAAATGGGCGCTGGCGGTCAGGCTGAAATTCTTCGCCGTAATGTCGGAGCTGGTCAGATAGGTGATCAGGCCAGCGTCGTCCTTGTCGACCGATCCCGATCGTGTCACGAACACAATGTCACTCGTGGTGAGCAATGGTTCGATGAACTCGCTTGATATGGTCTGGTTTGGCCCCGGAGTCGGTAGCGGATTGGCCAAGTTCATCATCTTGTTCGTGTATTGAGTCTGATAGCCGCGCGGATCCCAGTAGATGGAGCTTCCCGCCATCGTCCGGATGTGCCGATCGGCGGGGAGGTTCTTTTCGTTGAAGTCGAACATCACATGGCCGGCGGTGATGATGACTCCATCGCCAATGAAATATCCCGTTCCGATGCCCGTGCCCGATGCGCCGGAAGGAGCGGGCAGATTCGTTGCGGAGCCGGCCATTAATTGATCCTCCTTCGACAAAAGACACCGCGTACGGCGACGGAATCAGGATTGAACAGGACTGGGATGATCTCAGGAGCCGGCTCCGAGCGCTTCGCAGAGAGATCCGGACCATATCCAAGACCGTCGGGCCATCCGCACCACGGCGGGACCCTTCGAACGCTACAATAGAAGCCGTAACGAGGGCGCCGAGCCGCCGAAGCGGACCGAACCCGACCCGCTTCGTGCCAGGTGTCGCACCATGGATGAATCAGATCGCGCAGATCATGGCCGCCGAACGGCCGTGTCGGCATGAACTCACAAGCCTCCGCCTGCGCTGCGAGACCGCTGGGCTTGCCGTTGGGATAGCTGCAAAAACGGAGACTGGAACGCAATGCGCGAACCCCGTCGTCCTCATTCGGGCGACGATAGCCCCCATCTTCTTTCGCCGTACAAAAGGGGGCTGAGGGGCGGACCCTAGTCTGCACCGTTGTGCGGCACCAAGTTGCTCCCGACGCGCCCGTGCGGGAACACATTTTCTGCCAGTTTGTCCAAAGTTGGCAGTCAGGATGCGCTCGATCGAATTGGGCGAGTTCCGCGTCGGCCGCTGTCCTGGACGGATAGAAGATATCCTGATCCCCTTCGCTCGCGGATCCGAGCAGAGCCAAGGACAAAATTCCAAGGACAGTTGTCGCTACCGGTCTAAAGTTCATCGCTCTCTCCCAGCTTCGAGACGAGCTTCATCGATCGGGCTGATCAAATAGCTCGCGATACTGCGCCGTCCGGTTCGCACATCGGCGGTAACGGCCATGCCGGGGGTCAAAGCGACCAACTGATCATCGCCACCGATCGCCGCTTTGCCGAGCCGGATGCGTGCGGCGTAAACCAGGCCTAGGCGCTGATCCTCCATCGCATCCGAACTGATCGTCTCAACCCGTCCGGGGACGGTGCCGTAGCGCGTAAATGGAAAGGCCTCGAGTTTCACGGCTACGTCCTGGCCGGCTCGGACGAAGCCTACGTCCTTGTTCAACAGCTTCACCTCGGCGACGAGGTTGCCGCCCTCGGGCACGATGACCATGATTGGCTTGGCAGGTTCGACTACGCCGCCAATCGTGTGCACTGCCAGCTGCGCGACCGTGCCGTCCACGGGAGACACCAAGCGCTGAAGTCGACTGCGCTGCTGGCTTTTGACGAGCTCCTCGGCGCGAAGGCTCGCCTCGGCCTGGGCTTTCGCGAGATCTCCGAGTACCTTCGCGCGAGCCTCCGCGCGATTTTGCACTAGGTTGCTGCCCGCGCCCGACAGCATCGCGCCTGCCTTGCGCGCCGTGTCGAGCGCTGCTTCGCGATCGCGGATCGTGGCGAGGCGCTGGCGACGAAATTCGATGACCTTCAGGCGGGAGGCGAAGCCCTTGTCCAGGAGTGCCTCATAGGCCTGGAGTTGCTGATCGATGAGCGGAATGGTCTCGTCGAGCTTCTTCGCCTGGGTCATGGCCTCACCGCGCGCCGCAGCGGCGGCGTCGCGATCAGAGTCGCGGCCGGAGATGGATGCGCGGATCGCGGCTAGTTCAGTCGTTGCAAGCGCCTGCTGCGTTCGCACGACTGACGCTGGCGTGCCAGGCGGTGCGACAAAGTTGGGCGCCCCGCCGTCGAGTGCGCGGATCACCGCCTCTGATCGAGCGATGTCGAGTAGTGCCGTCTGGAGCGCACTCTCCGCCTGGGCATTGTCCGCGGTGGAAACGGTAGGATCGAGCTCCACCAGCACCTGTCCCTTGCGGACAGTCTGGCCGTCGCGCACGAGAATGGCTCGGACAATGCCCGCCTCCGATGGCTGAATGAGCTTCACATTGTCGGCCGGAATGAGCTTACCCGGCGCCGACGCAACGATATCCAACCGACCGAACACCGCCCAGATAATCGCGAGAAGCAGCCCTGCGCCCAGAAGATAGGCCGAAATCCTTGCCGTCGGCGAAACGGGGCGCTCGATGATCTCGAGCGCGGCCGGCAGGAAGTCATGCTGCCCGTGTTCCACCCGCGCCTTTACCCGGGCACGATCATCGGCGAGCGCGGTACGAGCCACTTCCCAATGCTTCGAGATCATGTTCATGCGGCCACACCCCCCTCGGCAAGGCCCATCTGCTGCCGATAGAGATCGGCGTAGCGGCCACCGCGGTTGAGCAGCTCTTCGTGCGTGCCGGTCTCCACGATCTTTCCGCGTTCGAGCGCGATGATGCGCTGGCACTGGCGTATAGCAGACAAGCGATGCGCGATGATCAGAACGGTGCGTCCCTGCGCCATCGCCTTGAGGTTCTTCTGGATGATCGCCTCGCTCTCGGCGTCCAACGCAGAGGTCGCTTCATCGAGGATCAGTATCCGGGGTTGCGTGACCAGCGCTCGGGCAATCGCCAGCCGCTGGCGCTGCCCGCCCGACAGGTTGACGCCGCGCTCCTCGACGATCGTGTCATAGCCCTGCGGCAGACCGACGATGAACTCATGCGCGCCGGCAAGCTGGGCCGCGGCCATCACCTGCTCGAGCCGCATCGCGGGATTGCTGAGCGCGATGTTCTCGCGGATCGAGCGGTTGAACAGCAAATTCTCCTGCAGAACCACGCCGATCTGACGGCGCAGCCACGCCGGATCGATCTGGGCGATATCCACCCCGTCGATGAGGATGCGCCCCGAAGCCGGCGAATAGAGCCGCTGCAGAAGCTTGGTGAGCGTCGACTTGCCCGATCCCGACGATCCCACGATGCCGAGCGTCCCTCCGGCCGGGATGTCGATGGCGATGTCGTCGAGCGTCCAGGGACCGTCATGGGCGTAACGAAACTTGATGCCCTCGAAACGCACATGCCCCTTTAGCGCAGGAAGTGCGACCCGGCTGCCTGCACCCGGCTCGGTCGGCTGGTTGAGCACGTCACCCAGCCGGTCGATCGCGACGCGCACCTGCTGGAACTCCTGCCAGAGCTGCGCCATCCGAATGACCGGCCCCGAAACGCGCTGCGCGAACATGTTGAACGCGACCAGCCCGCCGACGGTCAGATCCCCTGCGATCACCGCCATTGCGCCGAAATAGAGTATCGCGGCGAGATTGAGCTTGGAGATCAGCTGGATCGCCTGCGATCCGGTATTGCCGATATTGATCACCTGCTGGCTGGCGGCGCTGTAGCCGGCGAGCTGCCTTTCCCAGCGCTGCTGCCATTGCGGCTCGACGGCCGATGCCTTGACCGTCTGGATGCCCGAGATGCTTTCCACGAGCAGTGCGTTGTTGGTGGCACCCCGCTCGAACTTCTCGTCTATCCGCGCGCGAAAAGGCTTGGTCAGCAGTGCGGCAACCACGATATAGGCTGGCAGCGTGATGATCGTGATCAGAAACAGGGTCGGGGAATAGACCCACATTGCCACCAGGAACACGACCACGAACAAAGGGTCGATCAGCACCGTCATCGACGCGTTGGTCAAGAATTCGCGGATCGTCTCGAGCTGCCGGACACGCATGGCGGTATCGCCCACACGGCGCGCCTCGAAATAGGAGACCGGCAGACCAAGCAGGTGGCGGAACAGCTTCGCGCCGAGCTCGACATCGATCTTCTGACAAGTTTCGGAAAAGACCCTCGTCCGGACCCAGCCAAAGGCCACTTCCCAGAGGCTCACGGCGACGAAGCCGAAGGCGAGCACCTTGAGCGTCGATATGGTGTTGTTGACGAGGACCTTGTCGATGATGTTCTGAAAGAAGAGCGGCGCCGCCAGCCCCAGCAAATTGAGCGCGAGCGTAATCGCCAGCACCTCTCCGATCAGCCGCCGGTATTTGACGATCTGCGGGATGAACCAGGAGACGTCGAAACGACCGGCGACTCCCCCGACGCTCTCTCGCGTCGTGACGAGAATCAGCTCGCCCGACCAGCAAGCCTCGAGCTGCGCAGCGGCCATTGGCTCCGGCAACTGCCCGGGGCGCTGGATCAGAACCTCGCTGGCGTTTGATCGCCCTATGAGGAACCAGCCATCCGGACCGTTTGCAAGCGCAGGAAGCGGGAAACTCCCAAGCTTTTCGACCGACGAGAACACACGGCGCGCCCGCACATCGGGGTTTTTCTTGGCGAGCCGCAACAGCTCGTCCGAGCCCACTCTCCCGCGATGTCCGAGTTCGTGCTGCAGCTGCGCCGGATCCACTGCAATCCGGTGCATCGCGAGCAGAGTCGCGAACGCCACCAGATCGTCGACCCCATCTTCAGAAGAATCGATCGCGCGCGCAATCAAGGTCGCTCTCGCCGTCACCCCCTCCGACGAACTCCATTACGCCTCACTACTGTTCTTGCGAACATGTTCGAGAATCAGGCGCGACTCTGTTTTTTCTATAGGAGCAAGCTACGCACAGCGTGCGCAGCTCGTCCACCAGAAACTGCGTTATCAGTTCTTAATGGATTTTCTGCGTTCACACGCGCTTGCCGTCATTGCTTCACAACTGCCAACGCTCCTCACAATCGGACTGCGCGTTGCGGCCTGCGAAGGGAGTATCCGTACGATGGAAGCTGAGACAAACGTGGGAACCAAGGCAGCGCCCCATCATTGCCCAAACTCTGAACGACGTGGCGGCGACGAACACGGTCGCTCGCGCGGTCAGGATGGTCGCGTCAACACAAGGGCTAGCTGAATTGCGTTTGTCGCTGACGAAAGCGACCGCATAAGGGTTATTCGGGTTGAGCCGACGATCCGCGATATGACGAAGCGTCTGAGCGGGAGGCGGGCGCGAGGCCGACGATTCCTAACGTGACTGTGAAAGTTGTTCCTGGCGAGAACTCGGTCTACATTTCTCGCTGAATGGGAAGAGAAAAGCCAAATCTTGGCGATCAGCGCGTTTCGCTTGCAGATTTTGAGCGCGATCTCGCGCGTCGTCGCGAAGAGGTAGGATTCATCGACATGCCGCGCAATTCCGGCACGCGTCGCACTAAGAGCAAGCGGGCCCTGCTGGACGCGCTCGCGAAGCTCGGCGCCAAATGGTAAAACGCTCCTCACCTGGATTAGTCGCCGATTTGAATATTTACGCTAGCGTGGCGCTGCGCCCGGGAATGCCGCTCTTTCGATGACCACCCAACGACGGCGAAGTGCTAGTTGCGGAAAATCCACGAGGTGGAGATGGTGCGAATGGTAAAGCCAGGCTTTTTCGATCCCGAAGAACTGCGCCGACGGAAGCAGCTCGCGCGCGCGAAGGACGATGAAGATTTACGCGATGGCCGCGTGACGCGCGAGGAATTGCGACTTCGTAATGGCCTCTTCTCGGGAGTGGATCTGTCGCGCGCGACGGTCCGGATCCCCGCGAACCGGTCGGGTGATCGCTCAAATGACGCGGATCTTGGCTGAGTGCCACCCGGCTGGAGCGGAGGAAGCAATCGTGCCGAAAGCTTTTGCCTATCTAGCGGAGTAAACCCACGCTATGGAGAGGCGATCCTAATCCGGTATATTGCCAACATGGAGACTACGATGAAGTTCATCGAAGATATCCCCGAGGGATAAGCCTGAACAAGGCCGGCTGGCAATGATGCTGATGAAGATTCACGATCGGCGTTTTCGACGCGTCGGTGCGAGCGATATCGCAACTGGCGATCAGCAATCGGAATATGTGGCGTGCGCCTCTGGATC
>Ga0065165_1003401_pt1 | contig 11238 bp, 10 predicted proteins | sample AraplaMF_Cvi_mMF_FD_63813 | JGI IMG/M metagenome (GOLD analysis project Ga0065165, IMG submission 63813) | Arabidopsis root microbial communities from the University of North Carolina, USA - plate scrape MF_Cvi_mMF (version 2) (version 3) | ecosystem: Host-associated > Plants > Roots >... | reverse complement strand
GATATCGCGACGCTCCCCAACCTCCTCGAGATCCTCAAGGCATCCGACCAGCAGGTGATCCTGTTTTGCGACGACCTGTCATTCGACCATGACGACACAGCCTACAAATCATTGAAGGCGGCGCTCGACGGCGGGATCGAGGGACGCCCCGAAAACGTGCTTTTCTATGCGACGTCCAACCGGCGCCATCTGCTTCCGCGCACCATGATGGAAAACGAGCAGTCCACGGCGATCAATCCCTCGGAGGCCGTCGAGGAGAAAGTCTCGCTGTCGGACCGGTTCGGCCTCTGGCTCGGCTTCCACAAATGCAGCCAGGACGACTTCCTCGCGATGATCGACGGTTATGCCGACCACTTCGATCTCGGGCTCGACCGCGACAGCCTGCATCACGAGGCGCTGCAATGGGCGACCACCCGCGGCGGCCGGTCCGGACGCGTCGCCTGGCAGTATATCCAGGATCTGGCCGGCCGTATGCGCAAGCCGATCTCGAGCAACTGAACCTCAGCAGACTGAACGCAAAAAGGCCCGGCAGATGCCGGGCCTTTTCGCCGTCCCCTTGAAACGCACTACTCTATTCAAGGAAAGTGATGGGGTTGACCGGGGTCGCGTCCTTGCGGACTTCGAAGTGAACCTGCGGACGCTTGGCGTCGCCGCTCATGCCCGAAGACGCAACCGTCTGGCCGCGCGTGACCTTCTGGCCGCGCGTGACCGTGATCGAGCCGGCATGGCCGTAGACGGTGACCTTACCGTCGTCATGGCGCACCAGAACCGTGTTGCCGAGTTGCTTCAGTCCGTTACCGGCATAGATGACCACGCCGTTTTCGGCGGCCTTGATCGGCGTGCCTTCGGGTACGGAGATATCGATGCCGTCATTGCGGTTGCCGTCGACATTGGAGCCGTAGCCGGCGATCACTGCACCGTTGACCGGCCAGCGGTATTTCTCGATGCCCGTCGACTGGGGTGCAGCCGCACCGCTGTCGGACTTCTTCTCGACGTCGGTCAGGGACGCAGTTTCAGCGGCTGGCTTGGCCGGGACGGCCGCGGCAGCAGGTGCCGCCGGCGCAGAGACGGCGATCGGCTTTGCTGCAGCAGCAGCAGGCTTTTCAGGAATGGATGCCGTCTTGACCGGATCTTCCGCGGCAATGCTGTTAACGACCTTGAGGCTCTGACCGACGCGAACGCCCTGCGTCAGGCCGTTGGCGGCCTTGAGCTGATCGATCGGCGTACCGGTCGCCTTGGCGATCTTGGCAACCGTGTCGCCGGGCTTGACCACATAGGTGCCGCCGAGCGGCTTGCCACCCGGAGGGATGATCTTGGCGGGCTCTGCCATGGCCTTGTCGCGGGCAGGCTGCGGCAGGACGGCGACCTTCTGTTCCGGCTCTCGCGACGGCGTCGGCATCTTGTTCTGCAGGTCGATGTCGCCCGCGGCGGTCTTGGCTGAGGCACGTGCCGGGCCAAAGGTCGGAATGATGACCGACTGACCGGGGGCAAACATGCCGCCGTTCGCCTTGACGATTTCCTTTTCCGGGACGCCGTAGCGACGGGCAAGCGTCGCCGACGTTTCGCCGGGCTTCAGGGTGACCCTCGGCGCATTGACGGTCGACCAGCCGGACATCGGCGTGGTGCCGGTCACGACATTGTCTTCCCGTGCGGCACGCGGTACCGACGCCCCCAACATCTGGGGTGCCTGGCCACGGCCCGGCAGAGGCTGATTCATCGCTTCGCGTCTCATGCCCGCGTCGCGGCTGGCGATGGGCGACGGCCGCGACATGCTCGGCGCGGAAGGCGCCTGCGGTGCCGAAAGCTCCGCCCTCTGGACCGAGACCGGAGCGGCCGCGGAACGTGCCGGCGACTGATAGCTGCCGGGATTGGCTGGATAGGGCTGGTTCATGGCTGCGGAACGCGAGCCGTAATCGTTCTGCTGGACCGGCGGCAAAGCCTGGCCGGATCCCATGTCGCCCTCAGGCGTCGGCGCCTGCCCGTAGGCGCCACCGGCTTGCCGCTGCGGGATCGAAGCGGTGGTGAAATTATCCTTGGAGAACAGGCCAGAGAAGCGGGTGGCATCTGAACTGCAACCCGTCGCCGCACTGGCCAGCAAGGCGGCAACCGCAAACTTGGCGACTGTCGTTCCAATTTTCGGAGAACTCTTCTGACCCATGACTCGACCTACAAATGACGCAACCATCGTGGGAGTCATTAAAGCCGGTTAGTCTTACCGCGCGGTTAAGGCGATGGGGCAAGCGCAACATTTTTTGCGAATTGCTAACCATGTCGGAGGCGGCGGCCAGCCGGCCGGCGCTCGCTTAAAGAGCGGAAGCAATCATCGGCACGACGGGAAGAAAAGGCACCTCGAAGAGGTCCTCGCGCTCGAAACGGCTGCCCGTCTTGGTCAGCCGGGTCATGATGCAGCTCTCGCCGTCGAGCATGAGCGGCGCGACCATCGACCCGCCATGGGTCAACTGCTCGGCATAGAACCTGGGCAGGCTGGTGAAGGCGGCAGTGACAAGGATCCGGTCGAACGTGCCCTCGCCCGGCATGCCGTTGCTGCCGTCTGCCTGCCGGACGATGACATTGCGCAGGCCCATGGAATCGAGGCGGGCCTGGGCTGCGACCACTAGCGTCTTGTAGCGCTCGACGCTCAGGACACGTTCGGCGATGCGCCCGATCACCGCTGCCATGAAGCCGCTGCCGGTTCCGATTTCCAGTACGCGATGGCCGGGCTTTACCTGCAGGCGATGAAGCAGTCGCACCGCAAGGTCGGCGCCTTCCATGAAGGAGCCGCATTCGATCGGGATCGTGCGGCTCGAATAGGCGTCGTCCGCGAATGCGGGCGGCACGAACTGCGATCGCGGCGTCTGCTCGACGGCCGTCAGGAGGTCGAGGTCGGAGATACCCTCCGAGCGGAGGCGCAGAACGAGTGCTGCAAAACCTTCCTTCTCGACCATCCCGGATCTCATGACGGCGCTCCCAGGCCCAAAGCCGCAGCAATCCGATCCTGGACGGAGTAGTCGGTGAGATCAAGCTTCAGCGGCGTGACGGAGATCCTGTTGGCGCTGACCGCATGGACGTCGGTGCCCTCGCGGAAAAGGCTTTTGCGGTCCGCGAACCGCAGCCAGTAATAGGGGCGGCCACGGCCGTCCTCGCGCGCGTCGATCTCGAGGCCGAAGTCGAGCTTGCCCTGCGCCGTCACCTCGACGCCCTCAACCTCATCGGGCTCGCAATTGGGAAAATTGAGGTTGAGGAACGTGCCATCCGGCAGGTCGAGATTTCCAAGCTTCCGGATGAGATCGGGCGCCAGCGTCTCGGCCACGTGCCAAGGCGCGAAACGACCGTTGTCCCGGCGCACCGCCTGGCTCAGCGCAAAGGAGCGCACGCCCTGCAGCGTGCCCTCGATGGCGCCGGCGACCGTGCCGGAATAGGTGACGTCGTCGGCCATGTTGGCGCCGTCGTTGACACCGGAAAGCACGAGATCGGGCTTGCCGCGCATGATTTCGCTGATCGCCATGATGACGCAATCGGTCGGCGTGCCGCGCAGCGCAAAGCGCTTCTCGCCCAACTGACGCAGGCGCAGCGGTTCCGAGAGGGTCAGGGAATGCGCGAGACCGCTCTGGTCGGTTTCGGGCGCCACGACCCAGACGTCATCCGAAAGGCTGCGGGCGATCCGCTCGAGGACCGCGAGGCCCTCGGCATGGATACCATCGTCATTGGTCAGCAAGATCCGCATCAGCCAGCCCGCTCGATCCTCGTCATTCCACCCATATAGGGCACGAGCGCATCGGGGATCGCGACCGACCCGTCCTCGTTCAGGTAGTTTTCCAGCACGGCGATCAGGCAGCGGCCAACCGCCACGCCCGAGCCGTTCAGCGTGTGAACGAACTTCAGCGCCTTGTCGTCCTTGCCGCGGTAGCGGGCATTCATCCGCCGACCCTGGAAGTCGCCGCAGACGGAGCAGGACGAAATCTCGCGGTAGGCGTCCTGACCCGGCAGCCAGACCTCGATGTCATAGGTTTTGCGGGCGCCGAAGCCCATGTCGCCGGTGCACAGCGTCATGGTGCGGAAATGCAGGCCAAGCCGCTTCAGGACATTTTCGGCGCATTCGGTCATCCGCTCGTGTTCGGCAACCGCGCTTTCCGCATCGGTAATCGAGACGAGTTCGCACTTCCAGAACTGATGCTGCCTCAGCATGCCGCGCGTATCGCGCCCGGCCGAGCCGGCTTCCGAGCGGAAGGACGGGGTGAGCGCCGTGAAGCGCAGCGGCAGCTTTTCCTGCTCGAGTGTTTCAGCCGAAACAAGATTGGTAAGCGTGACCTCGGCGGTCGGGATCAACCACCGGCCGTCCGTCGTCCTGAACAGCTCCTCGGCAAATTTCGGCAGCTGGCCGGTGCCGTACATGGCTTCGTCGCGGACCATCAGTGGCGAAGAGACTTCTGTGTAGCCGTGCTCCAACGTGTGCATGTCGAGCATGAACTGGCCAAGCGCCCGCTCGAGCCGCGCGAGCGGACCGGTCAGCACCGTGAAGCGCGCGCCTGAAAGCTTGGCCGCGCGCTCGAAATCCATGTAGCCGAGCGCTTCGCCGATCTCGAAATGCTCCTTGGCGGGATGGTTCCAGCCCGGCTTCTGGCCGACGACATGCTTCACGACGTTGTCATGCTCGTTTTTGCCGACCGGGACATCCTCGAAGGGAATGTTGGGCAGGCGCGACAGGGCATCGTCGAGGGCGGCAATCGCGCTCCGCTCCTCCTGCTCGACCGACGGCATCGTGTCCTTGAGCTGCGTCATCTCCGCCTTAAGGCGGTCGGCAAGCTCGATGTTCTTCTGCGCCATGGCCGCACCGATCTCCTTGGAGGCGGCGTTGCGGCGCGACTGCATGTCCTGAAGCTTTTGGATGACGGCGCGGCGGCTGTCGTCCAGGGCCAGAAGGGTAGACGACATGGGTTCCGCGCTACGCTTTTTCAGCGCCTCGTCAAGAACGTCGGGGTTGTCGCGGATCCATTTGATATCGAGCATCGGTGCCTGGCCTTTGAAGCGGAAGCCGCATGACGACCGCAAGCGAAAGGCTCAAGGGCCTTCCGTCGTGGTGACGCTCGACGAAGGCTCCTCGGACTGAGTTTCCTTGCGTTTGCGCTCGACGAGTCGCGCGGCATAGATGGAAATCTCGTAGAGAAGGATGGTGGGCAGTGCAAGACCGATCTGGGACATGGGATCGGGCGGCGTCAGCACGGCTGCGACGATGAACGCCATGACGATTGCAAACTTGCGCTTCTGCCGCAGCCAGTCGCTGGTCAGCAGCCCTACCCGCGCCAGAAGCGTGGTGATGACCGGCAGCTGGAAGACCAGGCCGAAGGACAGGACCAAGGTCATGATGAGGCTCAGATACTCCGACACGCGCGGCAGCAGCGAGATCGCCACCTCGCCCTCGGCCGGTGCCTGCTGCATGGCGAGGAAGAACCACATGACCATGGGCGTGAAGAAGAAGTAGACGAGCGCCGCCCCCATCAGGAAGAGTACCGGCGAGGCAATCAGGAACGGAAGAAAGGCTGCCCGTTCGTTCTTGTAGAGGCCGGGCGCCACGAACTTGTAGAGCTGCGAGGCAATGACCGGAAAGGCGATCACCAGGCCGCCGAACATCGCCACCTTCACCTGGGTAAAGAAGAATTCCTGCGGTGCGGTGTAGATGAGCTCGGATTTGGAAATATCGAGATGGGCCCAGATCACCGCCCACTTGTAAGGAACGACCAGCAGGTTGAAGAGCTGCTTGGCAAAGAAGAAGCAGACCACGAAGGCCAGAAAGAAGGCGCCGATCGACCAGATCAGGCGCGTTCGAAGTTCCATCAGATGCTCGATGAGCGGCTGCGGCTTGTCGTTGTAATCGCCGCTCATGCGTCATCCTTCGGGGTATCGGTCTTGCGGGCCACGCGACGGCGCGGCTTGGTGGCAGCCACGGCTGCGGCCTCCGTGTCAATCGGGGATGCCGCAATCTTGGCAGGGGTCCGGACGCGCTTTGGCCGGGCTGCAGTTTCCATGGCCACCGGTTCTGGCGACGGCTGTCCGCCAGCGGGTGCCTTACGCACGCGTTTCGGCTTCTGCACGGCCACCGATGCGGGTTCGGACTGCGCGGGGGCAGAAGGCTGCGGCGCGGCGACAGGCTCAAGGGGAGCCGCCGATACCGGGGTGAGCGGCGCCGATGACGCCGATGCAGCCGGAACCTCCGGCAGCAGCGCGTCCGCCGAGGCGCCCTCGACAGCCTGCTGGGCGTCGATATCGGTCTTGCTCTTGTCGGCAGCGGACGGCACCTGCGTTGCCTTCTGCAGATCGCTGCGGATGTCCTGCCCCATCTGACGCAACGGGTTAATAGCCTCGCGCAGCGCATTGGTGGGGTTCAGGCGCTGGGCATCGCCAATCGTGCGCCGCACGTCGTCCAGATCTGACTCGCGCAGAGCCTCATCAAACTGGGTGCGGAAATCGCCTGCCATCTTGCGCAAGTTTGCGGTCATCTTGCCGAAGGCCCGCAGCATCGGCGGCAGGTCTTTAGGACCCACCACGACGATCAGGACGATGGCGATGACAAGCAGTTCGGTCCAACCGATATCGAACATTCAATGAGGCTCCTGAAACCGGCAGCCGGCGCTTAGAACCGGCTCGGTTCCTTGATCTCGTCGGGCTTGTGATCGACGGTCTTCGACGTGTTCGGCGTGGTCGTCGTACCCGGCGCGTCCGGCGTGTCGTCCTCGTCGGTCATGCCCTTCTTGAAGCTCTTGATGCCCTTGGCGACGTCGCCCATCAATTCGGGAATCTTGCCGCGTCCAAAGAGAACGAGCACGATGACCAGAACGATCAGCCAATGCCACACACTAAAAGAACCCATAGTCGAACTCCATCATAACCTGTCACTCGATGTAAGCTCATTGTCGTGCTTTTTCAAACCCCAAATGTCCGAGCCAACAGGCAGAATGCCGCGCCCGCTGCTGGTTTTGCGACGATGATGTTCTGAGCATAGGCGAAGCCGCGCGCACGTTATACTCGCGTGAACAGTGTCCGGGGAGCGGAAGCAGGCCGGCCTTACTGGTCGTCGCCGCCGCTTGGCGCCAGCAGACCCAGTTCTTCCAGGTCCATCTGGGTGATCGGATCCTCGTCGTCCGACAATTCATCCTCCGAACCGGGCAGAGGAATACTGAAGCTCGGCGGGATGCGGCCGGACAGCAGTCCCGCTCCCTTTAATTCTTCGAGACCAGGCAGATCGCGCAGTTCCTCAAGGCCGAAATGGTCGAGGAAATCGACCGTGGTGCCGAGCGTGACAGGCCGTCCTGGCGACCGGCGGCGGCCGCGAAAGCGTACCCATCCGGCCTCCATGAGAACATCCAGCGTGCCCCTCGATGTCTGCACGCCCCTGATATCCTCGATTTCAGCCCGGGTCACCGGCTGGTGATAGGCGATGATTGCCAGCACCTCCAGAGCGGCGCGCGACAGCTTCCTGACCTCGTTGTCATCCTTGCGGATGACGAAGGCGAGATCGGCCGCCGTGCGGAAGGCCCATCGATCGGTGATCCGGACCAGGTTGACGCCGCGGGGCGCATAGAGATCCACGAGGCTCGCCATGACGGCAGCGACATTCGTTCCGCGCGGCAGGCGGTCGGCAAGAAAGGATTCGGGAACGGGTTCCGCAGAAGCAAACACCAGCGCCTCGGCAATCCGCATGATCTCGACCATGCTCATCGGCACGGCATCGACCGGCAGGTCGGCCGCCTCGATCAGGTCATCGTCGTCTTCGGCGATCATGCGTCGCCTCCCGCAGGTGGATTGCGGCCCGACCCCTTTCGCAGGTAGATCGGCTGGAAGGCGCCATCCTGCCGGATTTCCAGCGACCCTTCGCGCACCAGCTCCAGGGAGGCGGCAAAGGCGCTGGCGGTCGCCGTCACACGGTCCTGAGGCGGCAGATAGGGAAGAATATACTGCTGGAGTGCCGTCCAGTCGGCGATTTCGCCCAGCATGCGGGTCAGGAGATCACGTGCCTCGACAAGCGACCAGACCTTTCGCCGCTCGATCGTGACCTGCGTGATCGCCGTCCGCTGCCGCAGATTGGCATAGGCCGAAAGCAGGTCGTAGAGCGTCGCGTCATACTCGGACTGCACCCGATGCGGGATGTGTTCCGGCGCACCCCGGGCCATGATGTCGCGACCCAACCGGTTGCGGTTGACCAGGCTCGTCGCCGCGTCGCGCATGGCTTCGAGCCGCTTCAGGCGAAAGGCGAGCGTTGCCGCCATTTCCTCGCCGCTTGGCCCGTCATCGCCTTTTATCGGCTGGGGGATAAGGAGCTTCGATTTGAGGAAGGCAAGCCATGCGGCCATGACCAGATAGTCGGCCGCAAGCTCTATGCGAACCTTACGCGCACTCTCGATGAAGGTTAGATACTGTTCGGCCAGAGCCAGGACCGAGATCCGGGAGAGGTCCAGCTTCTGGCTGCGGGCGAGATGAAGAAGCAGGTCGAGGGGGCCCTCGAAGCCAGCCACGTCGATCATCAGCGCGGGATCGTCGGCGGCGCGCTCTTCCGCGTTCTGCCAGAGCTTGTCCATCGGAATGGCATCCTGCGACGATGTTGCGGCCACGCCGACGTTCTCCCCTCACCGCAATCAGGACACGGCGGTCAATCCATGGAATTCCTGCCGCAACGCCTGTTCGTCGGCGCCGTCGGCGGGTGTAAAGCCTGCCTCGACCGCAGACGTCCGTCGCAGGGCCTCACCCGAAAGCGGGATCGCTGCCTCAACGACGGCTTTCATTTCCTCCATTACGCCGTTGCAATGCAACACAATATCGCAACCGCCCGCCATGATTCTCGCCGCCCGCTCGCCAATCGTGCCCTTCAGCGCATTCATCGACGTATCGTCGGAGACGAGCAGCCCGTCGAAGCCGATATGGCCACGGATGATCTCCTGGATGACCCTGGACGAGGTCGTGGCCGGCTCGTCTGCGTCGATGGCCGTAAAGACAATATGCGCGCTCATCGCCATCAGCTCGTCCTTCATGGCGACGAAGGGCAGAAAGTCATGGGCTTCGAGTTCGGCGCGGGATGCGGTTACGACCGGCAGTTCGTGGTGAGAGTCGGCCATGCCGCGCCCGTGGCCGGGCATGTGCTTCATGATCGGCAGCATGCCTCCGGACTTGAGGCCCTCGGCCGCCGCCTTGCCCATTTCCGCGACCGCATGGGGGTCGAAGCCGTAGGCGCGGTCCCCGATGACATTGCTGGCACCCTCGACCGGGACATCCAGAACCGGAAGGCAATCGACATTGACGCCGAGCCGGGTGAGGTCGAAGGCATGCAGTCTCGACAACAGCCACGCGGCCCGAAGACCCAGTTCGCGATCGCGGCGATAAATCTCGCCCAATGCCGCACCGGACGGATAGCGTTCGATCATCGGCGGCCGGATGCGCTGGACTCGCCCGCCTTCCTGGTCGATCAGCACCGGCGCATCGGGCCTGCCGATCGCATCGCGCATCGACGCCACGAGATCTGCGATCTGCGGCAGTTCCAAGCAGTTGCGTGCAAACAGGATGAAGCCCCAGGGTCGCTCGTCGCGATAGAGGGAGATTTCGTCCGGGGTGAGTTGGGCGCCGCTGCAGCCCAGGATCATCGCTTTTGATTCGGTCATAACCCTACCCTAGACCATCATCGCGCCACGAAAAACGGGGCGCCCAGCGCCCCGTTCGTCAAACTCGAATGTGTCGTGGTTATTTTGCCACGAGGCAGGTGCCGCCGGCAGACCGGTAGCGCTCGCAGAGAGATACAGCTTCAGCCTTGCTGCCAGCCGGAATGCGGACACGATAGAAGGTGCCCTTCCCTGCAATTTCCGCCGCCTTGATGTCGACGCCACGGCCACCGATGACGGTACCGAACTTCGAAGACAGGTTCTGATAGGACTTCTGCGCATCCGCCTGGCTTGGCAGCGACGCGATCTGGATGACGTAACCACCATCGCCGAGAGACGCGACCTGCGTGCCGGCAGACGGAGCGGCTGCGGGGGCCTGAGCCGGGCGTACGTTGCCCTGATCCGTCACGGCGGCGACCACGTTGACCGGCTGCTGTGCCGGGCGCATGGCCGGAACCGGCGCGCGGGTCGCCGGTGCTGCCGGTGCTGGCTGGGCGACCGTCGGCTCGACGGCAACAGGTGCGGCGTTGACCGGCGCCGAGACGGGCACGATGCCGGCAGGCTTGGGCTGAGCCAGAGCGGGGGCCACCGGAGCCGGCTGCTCCGCAAGCGCGGCGACGTCGACGGACTTGGCCGGCGCTGCAGGCATCTTTTCGCTTTGCGCGACCAGAGCCGGTACAGGCGATGTGACTTCCTGCTCGACAAGCTTGCCGTCAGGACGAACGATCATGGTCTTGACCTTGCGCGGCGCAACCGTGACCGGATCCTGTTGCGAACCGGCAGAAGCCTGCTGCTCCTGCTGTGGCAAAAGCCGCGGATCCTGGGTCAGTCCAACGTCCGTCGGCTCGACGTCGTCCTCGCCATCCATCGGCAGGTTGTCCGGCATCAGGGTCTTCTGGACCACGTCTACCGGTTCTTCGTTGCTGGAAATCAGCGTCTGCTGCTTCGGCGTCTCCGGCGGAGCACCGGCAACGCGGTCGTAAACCGCCTTGTCCTGGTTGGGAACGGTCTTGCCGCCGGGGTTTTCCGGAGCAATCTTGATCGGCTCCTTGTCAGCGGCGATGACGACCGGCTCGCCGGATCCCATGCCCGACACACCATTGCCAAGCCAGGCATAGGCGCCGCCGCCGGCAAGTGCCAGGACGCCGACGATGGCGAGCGGCACGACCCAGTTGCGGGACGCCGGACGCAACTGTGACTGGGCCGCGTTGTCGCTGTACCGGCTGAGGTCCTCATAGGTCTCGGCGGGAAGCGGCGTTGCAAGGCTTCGGCGGAAGTCCTCTTCCAGCGCACGCTCGAATTCGTCAAGATCGGCATAAACGGGACGGGCATCCGGCTTCTTGCCGTCGGCCGCAGCCGCCGCGACTGGGCGGGCTGGTTCGGCAGCTGCCGCGGCAGCCGGCGTTGCCGCAACGAGCAGCGTTGCAAGCTCCGCGTCGATGTCGATATCGTAGTCGGGCCGGTAAGCAGGTTCCTGTTCCGGCTCCTCCGCCGGCAGCGCCGGGACGTCGAGGTCCGCGATCGCTTCGGGACGCTCTTCCGATTCGGAAATCAGCGATGGATCGAAAGGCAGATCGGATTCGGGTTCGCCTGCCTC
>Ga0065165_1003398_pt1 | contig 11245 bp, 8 predicted proteins | sample AraplaMF_Cvi_mMF_FD_63813 | JGI IMG/M metagenome (GOLD analysis project Ga0065165, IMG submission 63813) | Arabidopsis root microbial communities from the University of North Carolina, USA - plate scrape MF_Cvi_mMF (version 2) (version 3) | ecosystem: Host-associated > Plants > Roots > Endosphere... | reverse complement strand
GGTGCTTAGGTCAGTGCGCACTTTTAGCAGGTAGGGTACCTCGGTGGTGTCGGTGGTGGTGTAGGTATAGAGGCGCAGGTCGTGGTAGGCGGGTTGTGCATGGGCCAGGGCGGACACGGGCACCACGAGTGTGTGCCAGCCTTCTGCCACGGCCGGTGTTAGTTTACGGCGGTAGGCAAAGTCGTTTTGCTGTGCCTGGGCGGCTGTACTGATGAGGATCAGTACAGCGACGAGGATTACGTTATTCCGCATGTGTGGTGTCGTCTTCGGTTGGCGGTGTTTTGAATTTGTTGTAGAGGAACGATGCCGAAAGCAGCAGCACGCCGAGGATTACCATGACGATTGTTTTGGCAATGGTGCTCATGGCGGCCATGTCGTAGAAGAACAGCTTTAGCAATGTTATGGTGAACAATGCGATGCCGGCTATGCGGATGATGCGCTGTGTGCGCATGAGGCCGTATACAATAAGCCCGAGGGCATAGACGCCCCAGAGTATGGACATGGCCAGGCGGTCGCTGTTATCGATGCGCATGAGCAATAGCAGGGTGGAGAGCTCTGTGCTGAGCAGTACCAGTACGACAATGTGGAAGTAGATTCTTTCGGCCTGTTCGAACTTAGGGCCGGGTTTGTTGTCGCGTACGTTACGGTATACGATGAGCAATAGCGGCAGGATGGCGGCTATGGTTATGTATCGCATGGCGATGTGCATGCCGCCGCGGTTGTAGTACTCGGCGTTTGTTTGCTCGTTATAGATTTCGATGAGGCTGGAGGCCTCGTATATCCCCATGGTTATTACGTTAAACAGTTGCAGCGCAGCAAAGATGGCTATGGCGTGCGACAGGTATGTGTTCCTGATTATCCGTTGGTTGGCCACCCATAATGTTATGGTGAACACAGCGGCGTAGACGATAAGCCAAAGGGTTTGAAAGGCAGGTAATGCGTTGTCGTATACTTCATAGGTGCTGTCGGCCCCTACTTTTACCTTCGAGTACAGGTAGCGCTGTTCCCAGTAGCCGTCGATTTCGAGATGAAAGGCGAGGTATAATGCGAACAGCGTGAGCGCGGGCAGCACCCATTTCATCAGGGGCTCAAGTTTGGGGTCTGCGGTCTGTGGGTGACGTTTGCCGAGGAAGATAATCCATGTCCATGCGGAACAGACGAGCAGTGATGACAAGATCTGGATGTTGAAGAAGTAGGTGATTGATTCGCCCAGGCTGGAGTAGTCGTACTCGCGATAGAAGGAATTCCAGTCTTCGAGCAGGCTGACGAAGGTTAAGACGATAATGGTATAGGCGAGTTTTTCGTACACGGCGAATCCTTTGGTACGACCGATCCAGAATAACAAGACAGACTCTGCCGCCCAGATGAGCGTAACCCAATGACCATTGAGTTGTACGGGTACGGCGAGTGTTAGGAATACCAGTACCGTGCCGGCCACGAAGAAGAATGTGTCGCGCGACGTTTCCTGTTTTTTATAGATGGTTGCGCATGCTGCGAAATGGAGTAAGGCATTGAATATGGTGAACAGCCCGAGGAATGTATTGCCCTGGGGATGGTCGCTGATGGTGTAGTAGCCGGCGCCGTAGTACAGTAGTGCATTGATTAACAGTACTACGACATCGCTGCCAGCCAGCGGTTCACGGCCAACGAATTTGTATGCGAGGAAGGTTGTATAAAAAATTATAAAGAACACGGTCGAGAAGCCGAGGCTGATCCACAGGTGTTCGGTTACATGGAACCGGCTGAAGATCCATACGATGAAGATGAGCCACGTTAAGCCAAAGGCTACATAATACAATACTTTCCAGGCTTTGCGGAAGGCCAGTATGAGTATGCCGGCGTTGATGATGGTCATATAGGTAAACATAACAGCCACGCGGCCGGAGCCATCGCTAAGCAGGAAGGGCACGGCATAGGCGCCTACGAGACCGATTACGGCGATGGCGCGTATGTTGTATTGCAGCGCGGCATACACGGTAAAGGCGGTGAAGACTACCATGATTATGAAAGCCACGATCTGCGGTAAGAGGGCGTAGAAGTCATATGCAGCAAAGGTTATGAAGTACATCACGGCCATGCCGCCGCTGAGCAGTACGGCGCTGAACGGAGCGTATTTGGCTTTGAGCTGCAGGGCGACTACGATAAGGGCCACACCGGCGAGGTAGCCGAGTATGATGCGGGTAAGCGGACTGATGAGGTCGTGGTCTATGGCGTATTTGGCGCCGATAGCGATGCCCAGTACGAGGATGGCAATACCGACTTTGTTAAGAAGGTTGGTGCCGATAAATTCTTCGATCGGGGTTTTCTGCCGGGGTGGGCGCGGGGTGGCAGCAGGCTGCGGTATGGCCGGCCTGTCAGTGGACGGCGGTGGTGTTACCACAACGCGTGGTGTTGCTGCGGGTACCGGCGTGGTTGGGGCTTTAGGCTGTGCAGCGGCGGTGTTGCCGAGCTGGTGAAGTTGTTGCTGCAGCAGGCGAATGTCTGTGGCGAGACGTTGTTGCTGGCGGCTGAGTTCCTCGGCCTTTTCGGTGAGGTAACGCAGTTGTTGTTCCTTGTTGTCGCTCATTCGCGTTTTGGTTTCGTACCGGGAGGAGTGTGGTATATTATCCGGCTGGTGTGTTGTGCAGGGGTTGCGTAGCGGCATGGCCTGCACCGGGTCTGCCGGCGTATTGAATGGTGGTATGTGGTGCGATGGCCTGCAGCAACGGCAGGCTGTCGTTAAAGGCGAAGCGGTTACCGCCAACGGCAAGTGTTGCTGCAGGCGGTGTGGTGAGCGAGCAATCGAGCAGGTGCAGTTGCAGGGCTTCAAGGTCGCGTGCGCGGCGTACGGTATCGGCGGCGGGTGCCTGTGCTATGTGGATGATGACGTCGCTTACCGCCAGGGAGAATTTAATGTCTTCCAGTACGGCGTCGACTGTTTCGGGGGGGGTGATATCAAGACAGATAATACGTTTTGAGGCTACTTTTTCGGTGAGTTCCTGCAGGGTGGCTACGCGGGTAAGTTGGCCTTCGGTGCCGGAAACAACGTCTGTGGCGTCAGGATCGAAAACGACGAGGTCGTAGCCCGCGGGCTGCAGCAGGTACGCCAGGCGTTGTGCGTTTATGAGGGAACCGATGTATGCGGCGGTGTACATGGAGTCAACGTGTGTTGAAACGGGGAGACAATGTACCGCTTTTTTCATGAACAATTGTCATTTCGGCGGCCAGGGCCTTGTACACCTGTTTGTAGCGAGGGAACGCGTTGTTTCGGTAGGCTTGTGTACGGGTGTTATCGGGCTTATAGACGGTTGCGGCCCGGTGGGCCAGGGTTGTGTAGTCAGGGATGATGTTGAGGGCTTTAAAGGCCATGTAGATGGCTCCCAGGGCCGACGCATCGGAGGCGTTGAAGAGATGTATCTCTTTGTCGAAGCAGTCGGCTATGATCTGTAGCCATTCGGGAGAGCGAACAAAGCCGCCGCTGGCGTGTATGCGGTGTACGGTAAGTCCGTTTTGTTCCATGGCTTCCATGATCTGGTAGAGGGCCATGGAGATGCCTTCGAGTACGGCGCGGGTGAAGTGGGGCTGGCGGTGGCGTGCGGTAATGCCGAAGAAGACGCCACAGGCATCGCTGTTCCAGATGGGGGCGCGTTCGCCCAGAATGTAGGGCAGGAAGATCAGGCCTTCGGCGCCGGCGGGTATGTTCTGTATGGGTTGGAGGAGGTCGGTGTAGTCGTTGCCGGTGGCGAGTGTACGACCGAGGAAGCTTTCAGCGTACCACTTGAGTGCGACACCACCGTTGTTGATGGGGCCACCGCAGATGAAGGTCTTTTCATCGAGGCGGTAGTTGAAGGTCATGGTTTCGAAGTTGGTTACGGGGTGGCTGCTGGCCACGCGTACGGCGCCGCTGGTGCCGATGGTGAGTGACGCCACTCCGGGCTCAGACGCGAAGCTGCCTACGTTGGCCAGGCAGCCATCGCTGCTGCCAATGAGTACCGGAGTATCGGCGGGTATATTCCAGTGTGCGGCCACGGCGGGTTCCATACCCCGGCGGATATGACTGGTGTTCACAGGGTAGGAGAGTTGTTCGGTGCTAATACCGGCGAGGGTAAGTGCCCGGTCACTCCATTGCAGGCTGTTGATGTTGAACAGGCCAGTGGCGGAGGCTATGGAATAATCTATTTCGAATGTGTTGAACAGGCGGTGCCAGATGTATTCTTTGATCGATATGAATTTGTGTGTACGGGCGAACAGGTCGGGTGCATGGTGGCGTAGCCAGATGATTTTGCTGAGCGGGGCCATGGCGTGCAGGGGAGTTCCGTTCTCTTCGTAGAGTGGCTTACCGTGTTCGGACAGCCGGAGTTCTGTGGCGATTGCAGCGGCCCGGTTATCGGCCCAGATGATCATGTTCATGAGGGGCTTGCTCTGCTCGTCTACCGGAATAAGGCTATGCATGGCGCTACTCATGCCGATGGCCAGGGGAGGCGTGCCGAGTGCTGCGATAACGGTTCGTATACAGCTGAGGAAGGCGCTCCAGATGGCTTCGGGTTCCTGCTCGCCTCGGCCGGGTTGTTCAATAAGGGTAGGATACACAGCGCTTGCTGTTTTAAGAATGTTCCCCGCGGGGTCTGCGGCTACAGCTTTTGTGCTGCCGGTGCCAATGTCTACGCCAATACAATACATACACTGATTATCTATCGGGTCAATATATAAATAAAAAGGCATCCGGCGTTATCCGGATGCCCTGGTTAGTGGATTGGGTAGGGAATGAAGTTTAGTGATGCAGGGCTTCCATTTCTTTGCGACGTTTGGCGTCGATGGAGTACCGGCCTGCGCCGAAGACCATAAAGATAACAAGCCCGAGGAGTACGGTTACCGCAGCCCACAGATCCAGGTGGTGACCGATGGAAAGAAACCCTTGGGGGTAGTCTACCATGAACACGGCGCCGATAAGGATAGGGATTTGGATACAGCAGACGATGCGGGTAAAGAGGCCGAATGCGATAAGCGGACCTCCGAGAATGTGCGCGAATACGACATAGTGTGCGAGTACAGCGCCAGCGAAGTACAGGTTGACACCAGCCGTTGTCATTTCCAGTTCGGGCATATGCGTAATAAAGTACAGGCCTTTATACGTGATGAATATACCCAGAACGATTCGGAATACGTCGAGAAAGCCAGGGCGATGACTATTACCCCACCTTTCTACATTGGTGATAACATTCATGGCGTTAAGCGTTTGATTGTTACTAAGTTTACGAAAAAAGAGAGAGAATAACAAGGCGCTGCGGAGGGTGTAACTATCGCCGGGGGGAGTCGGGATAGAGTAGGGCAAAATAAAAACGGCCCCGAGTGATCGAAGCCGTTTTTGATGAGGGATATTAACAGATATTAATAATCATTTCTGCGGTTGAATCCACCGCCGCCTCCTCTGTTAAAACCACCGCCAGTACGGGGAGCATCTGTTTTAGGTCTTGCTTCGTTTACTACGAGGGTTTTGCCCAGGAAGTTGAAACCGTTCACGCTAGTGATAGCTTGACGGGCAGCAGCGTCATCAGGCATTTCGATAAAACCGAAACCACGGCTACGCTGAGTTACTTTGTCCATAATGATCTTGGCAGAAGAAACTTCGCCATACTCTTCGAATATTCCCTTCAATTCCTGTTCGGATGCCTTAAAAGGGATGTTGGCAACGTAAATGTTCATTTGTACTACTAAAAATAAAATGAGAAATAGTTATTCGATAACTGACCGGCTTTTTTCCAAGACTTTCACAATGGACATTGGTTTGGCTCAGGTAGAAAGTAAATCAATTAACGATTTAAATATAACCAGATTTTTTGATTAATTAACTAATCGCCAGTAATTCAGGGGTTTTGGGGATGTTTCGGTTAATTTTTGATGAATAATTGGATGAAGTGTTCTTATATATCTTTGAAACGCGTTATAACCCGTTAAGTTGATTTATTCCTGGAATCAGGGAGGCTGTTATTGTTGTAATTGGATTAGATGCTTACCTCTTTCTTACATTTTCGTGACCCGTCCAAGGGTATTTAGAAGACGGTTGACAAAACTGTTTTCCTATCCTTTTTTGTGCGCGTCAATGTCTGGAAGTCATACATGTATGCTATCGGTGGTGATGCGGACGATGTCCTAACGTTGTCGATATACTTTCGCGGGGGAGGTGTGTGCGTGTGTATTAAATTTATTTTATGTCTCGGTATTCTTCTGTATCGGCTTCGTCCTATATTCCGATTCCGAATTATAAAGCTCTATGAGAATAACCGTACTTCTTCTGTTTTTGATCCGTATACATTGTGGTGCTGCACCTGTGGGGCCTGCTGCATTTGATGTGCGCAAGCTGCAGGTACGTTGGGAGGTGGTTGAGAATAGCCATGCTAACAAGTCGCAGTTTCTGTCGGTGTTTACGTTTACAAATACCGCAGCCGTTGCGCTGCCGGCTTCGGGTTGGAGTTTGTATTTCAATTTTGTGCGGCGTATTCAGCCTGAATCGGTTACCGGTCGTGTATCGGTGTCACATGCCAATGGTGATCTTTATCGTCTGTATCCGCAGGCTGATTTTAAGGGCCTGGCACCGGGAGCATCGTTGCGTGTGGAGTTTATAGCCGCAGACTGGGTAGTGAATGTTACCGACGCTCCTGCGGGTTTGTATATGGTTTGGGACGATCAGCCCACTGTTGGTACACCCCTGACGAATTATACGATTATTCCGTCCACACAGCCGCGCCAAACGCAACGTTTCGCAGGGGATAAGGTTGGGCTTATAACACCGGCGGTACTGTATGATGAGTATGCCACCACGCGTACCGTGGCAGACGCTGCGCTAACAAAAGTATTTCCGACACCGGTTGAATATAAAGAAACCGGTGAGCGGTTCATATTAACCAGTCAGGCAGAGATTGTTGCCGACAATGCCTTTGCGGGCGAGGCCCGTCATCTGGCGGATGCTCTGAAACCACTGTTGGGTAAGGCTTTGCGTATCACGGACCGGGTAACTCCCGGAAAACCGAGTATTGTGCTGGAGCCAGCAGCGGCTACAACTGATGGAGCTTACACGCTACGGATTACGACCGATCAGGTCCGTATTGCCGCGCATACTGCGGAGGGCATCTTCTATGGTATACAATCGCTCAAGACGCTAGTGCCGCCTGCGGCCTGGGCGGGCGTTAAAGATGGTATATCCCTGCCCGGTGTAACGGTGGCCGATGCACCGCGGTTTGAACACCGTGCATTCTTTCTCGATGTGTGCCGTAACTTTCATTCGAAAGAGCAGGTGTTGAAGCTGCTCGATGTTATGTCGCTGTATAAGCTTAATGTGCTTCACTTTCACGTGACGGACGATGAAGGCTGGCGCCTGGAAATACCGTCGCTGCCGGAGCTTGTTGCCGTGGGTGGGCGCCGTGGGCATACGCCCGATAACAGCACGATGCTTCAGCCGTCGTTTGGTTCGGGCCCGGATGCCAGTCGTTCTACCGGCACGGGATACTATACCCGTGAGGACTATATCAGCATTTTGCGTTATGCTACGGAGCGGCACATTCGTGTGATACCGGAGATCGAGGCTCCCGGACATGCCCGCGCTGCGGTTAAGGCCATGGACGCCCGGTATACCCGGTTGATGAAGGCCGGGCAGCCCGATGAAGCTCGTAAGTTTCTGCTTCGCGATACCGCTGACCGGTCGGAGTACCGTTCGGTGCAGGGCTGGAACGACAATATTGTGAACGTGGCGGTACCCTCGGTATATACCTTCCTGGAGCATGTTACAGACGAGATCGTCGCGCTTTATAAAGCCGCCGATGCGCCACTTACCACGATTCACTTTGGTGGCGACGAGGTGCCCGCAGGTGTGTGGGAGAAGTCGCCTGCGTGTCAGGCATTACTCCAGCAAGACGAGAATCTGAATACCGTAGACGATCTGTGGTATTACTTCTATGGGCGCATCAATACCTTTTTACAGAAGCGTGGCTTAACCCTCTACGGCTGGGAAGAGATTGCCATGCGTAAGACTACGCTGGATGGTCAGAAACATTATATACCCAACCCTGATTTCGTGGGACAGGACTTTCAGGTAGATGTATGGAATAACGCGCTTGGGTGGGGATCGGAAGATCTGGCATACCGGCTGGCCAATGCCGGCTATAAGGTGGTGTTGTCGTGTGTGAGTCATTTGTATTTCGATATGGCGTACTACAAGGCTTTCGATGAGCCGGGTTATTACTGGGGTGCTTTTGTTGATGTGGACAAGCCGTTTTATTTTATGCCGTATGATTACTTCCGCAATGCGCGTGAGGATAAGTTTGGACAGCCAATAGATCGTTCGCTGTTTATCGGCAAGGAGCGGCTTACGGAGTATGGAAAGAAGAACATTGTGGGATTGCAGGGGCTTCTATGGTCAGAGACAATCACCAGCCCTGAGCGTATGGAGTATATGGTCTTTCCGAAGTTGCTGGGACTGGCAGAGCGTGCCTGGGCAAAGGATCCCGCCTGGGCTACAGAGCCTGACGAGCAGAAGGCCGCCGCGTTGTATGCCGATGCGTGGTCAGCTTTTGCCACTACGCTTGGTAAACGCGAGCTGCCGCGTCTGGACTATTACCACGGGGGCTTTGCGTACCGCATTCCTACACCCGGCGCCGTTGTGGACAATGGTGCTGTGCTGGTGAACCAGCAATTGCCAGGATTTGTCTTGCGGTATACTACCGATGGCAAAGAGCCTACGGCAAAAAGCAAGGTTTGTCCTGCGCGTATTACCGAGCAGGGAACAATTACCATCCGGGCTTTTTCTACTTCTGGCCGGGGCGGTAAGAGTATTGTTGTCCAGAATGCAGTAACGCTTCCGTTGTATAAACGCTGATCGATCTATGAAAAACCAACTCTCCACGGAGCGTATTCTTTCGATCGATGCCTTGCGGGGCATTACGATTGCTGTGATGATTTTTGTAAACGAGCTGGCCGGTGTGCAAAACATACCTGCCTGGATGAAACATATGCCCGCAAGTGCCGATGCGATGACGTTTGTAGATGCTGTGTTTCCGGCGTTTCTGTTTATCGTGGGGATGTCGATACCCTTTGCCCTGAATACCCGCATTAAAAAAGGCGACAGTGTTGTTGCGCTTCAGGCGCATATTCTGTTTCGTACGATAGGATTGCTGGTTTTGGGTGTGTTTATGGTTAATGCGGAGGGCGGGTACAATGAACAGGCCATGGGGATGCCGATCTATTTGTGGTCGTTGCTGTTTTACGTATCGGTTATCCTGGTGTGGAACGCGTATACGTTCAGTAACGTGGTGATTGCTTATGCGCTGCGGGGTATAGGTGTGGTGGGGCTTGTTGTTCTGGCCATGCTGTATCGTGGTGGTGACGATGGTACGCAGACGCTTACGCCGCAGTGGTGGGGTATTTTAGGGCTTATTGGCTGGGCTTACCTTGGGGCTGTAGTGTTCTATCAGCTGTGGCAGGGTAGAATTGTGGGTATGGTGGCGATGAGTGTGCTATGCACAGTAGTATATATACTGGGTAAGCAGCCGGCCGTTGAGGCTTCCTCGTTTGGTTGGATCAGCGCGTTGGGAGGCCACGCATCGCATACGTCCATTGTGCTGAACGGTATTATTCTGGCGTTGCTGTTTTTTGATAACCGTATTCCGAAGACCATCGGGCGTCGTTTTGCAGAGGCGGGTGTGTTTGCGCTGGTGCTGTTTGTTGTGGGCTTTGCTTTGCGGCCGGTGTATGAGCTTTCAAAGATTCGGGCTACGCCAAGCTGGTGCATGTATAGTTCTGCCTTTTGCTGTGTGTTGTTTATGGTGTTGTACGAGGTGGTAGATCGCCGGTCGGTGCGCGGGTGGTTTGGATTCATGAAGCCTGCAGCAGCCAATCCGCTGCTTACGTATATCGTTCCGTTTATTGTGTACGCGCTTATGGGGCTTTGCCACTTAACCTGGCCCGCTGTGTTTTATCAGGGGGTGTATGGCATTGTATGGTCAGCTGTGTTTGCAGTGCTGGTTATTGCTACGGTGCCGTTGTTGAACCGGGCAGGTATAAAGTTACGGTTATAGAAACTTCGGTCAGGCCATTACGGCTACCAATGTAAGGATCGGGCTTGTTAAACCGGGGTCGCCGTGCCGGGTGATATGCTTCTCTGCTTCGGGTGCGGTAAGGCCTTTTGTAAGCAGCTTCCAGGCTTCGCTGTCGGGCAGGGTGATGGTGGCATTCGCCTGGGGCGATGGTGTTGTGAGCGACCATGTTTTATCCTGGCGAACGATGGTCCAGGTTCCACCGGCCACGCCGGTAATGCATACACTTACGGTTGTGCCTACGGGAGCTTCTACGTTACGATAGTGGTAGGGGAGTGCCCGCAAGAATGTATCGAGTACCGGGTGGTAGAGTTCGTGCGATGCTATACCGGGTTTGCCTACAGCTTCGCGAATCTGCTGTTGGTGGTGCCATTTTTCAGTGTACTCGCGAGCGATGTGAACCCAGTTTGGCGAGGTTTCGTCGCCGGCCCATGCAACAGAAAATATTGCCTGCGCGTTCGGGTCGAGCTGGGCCATGTGGCGTGAGTATTCGTAGCCTGTAGTGTCGAGCAGGTCTGTCAATACTTTTGGGCTCATACGTTTGGCAGCCGTTACCCAGTCGGCATTGAGGCGATTGAGGTAGGCCACGAGGTCGGTGTACGAGTTGATGTTTTCGGGTGGAGGTCCGAAGTGTGTGTCGCGGGAAGTCGAGAGTGTTCTGATGTTGGTATCCAGTAAGTGAGCCGCAACATCTTTTACAGACCATAGCTTTGCACGTGTGGGCATATTCCATTCCCGGTCGTTGAGTGAGCGTAGCAGGGCGATGAGCTTACGATCGAGTATGGGGAAGAGGTGTACGGTGTATAGGGGCGCGGTCATGAAGCTGTTGCGATAGGATCTTATCTTATCGGGTTAATTTATCGAGCCGGTCGCGTTCCTGTTGCGTCAGGCTATCGAACCCGGAGCGGCTGATTTTATCGAGGAGTTTGTCGACTTCGGCCTGGCGTTGTTTACGGTTGGCGTTGTAGCGGTCTTCCATGGAGCTGCCATGGTTTGTAGGGCGGAAGGTTCCGGTGGTCAGGAACGCGGGGCGTTGAGCCACCATGGCGAGGAAGATGGCAGAGGGTACCAGCGTGAGAACAATGGCCAGTGTGTTGTATTGCAGCGTTGCCGGAACGAAGGCAATGAGTATAAGCTGCCCGACGATAGCGCCGCCAAGGTGAGCTTCGTGACCGATGTTG
>Ga0065165_1003397_pt1 | contig 11246 bp, 8 predicted proteins | sample AraplaMF_Cvi_mMF_FD_63813 | JGI IMG/M metagenome (GOLD analysis project Ga0065165, IMG submission 63813) | Arabidopsis root microbial communities from the University of North Carolina, USA - plate scrape MF_Cvi_mMF (version 2) (version 3) | ecosystem: Host-associated > Plants > Roots > Endosphere... | reverse complement strand
TCAAGTCGCAGGCACCGAACGCGGTGTGCGTGGTCGAGCCCAACAATGTCGCGACCAACATCATCGTCAATTCGTCCGCACCGCCGTTCGACAATATCGACATCCGCCGCGCCATGGCGCTGTCACTCGATCGCAAGGCCTTCATCTCGATCATGTTCGAGGGCCAGGGCGACGTCGGCGGCACCATGCTGCCGCCGCCGAACGGGCTGTGGGGCATGCCGAAGGAGATGCTCGAGACTATCCCCGGCTATGGCCCCGACGTGAATGCCAACCGCGAGGAGGCCAGGAAGCTGATGCAGAAGGCCGGCTACGGGCCGGACAAGCACCTCGCCGTCAAGGTCTCGACGCGCAACATCCCGGTCTATCGCGACCCCGCGGTCATCCTGATCGACCAGCTCAAGAGCATCTATGTCGACGGCGAGCTCGACGTGGTCGAGACCGCCAACTGGTTCCCGAAGATCGCGCGCAAGGACTACATGCTCGGGCTCAACCTGACTGGCAACGCCGTCGACGATCCCGACCAGTCCTTCTACGAGAACTATTCCTGCGGCTCCGAGCGCAACTACACCAATTACTGCAACAAGGAGATCGAGAAGCTGTTCGACGTGCAGTCACAGGAGACCGATATCGCCAAGCGCAAGAAGCTGGTGTGGGATATCGACAAGAAGTTGCAGGAGGACGTGGCACGCCCGATCATCTTCCACGCACGCACCGGCTCCTGCTGGCAGCCCTACGTCAAGGGCGTGACCGTGATGTCGAACAGCTCCTATAATGGCTACCGGTACGAAGACGTCTGGATGGACAAGTAGCGCGCTGACGGTCCGACGGGAGGGCGCGAAATGTTTGCCTATCTGGTGCGGCGCCTGTTCCTGATGCTGGTGACCCTGTTCGGGATCTCGGTCGTCATCTTCTTCCTGCTGCGCATCGTGCCCGGCAACATCGTCGACATCCTGTTCGCGGCCGCCGGCTATGTCGATCCCGCCGACAAGGCCAACCTGGAAAAGGAGCTCGGCATCGACCAGCCGCTGATCGTGCAATATTGGCACTGGATCAGCGGTTTCCTGCGCGGTGATTTCGGCTACTCCTACGTCTCGGAGAAGCCGGCGCTTCAGGAGATCCTGCCGCGAATTCCGATCACGGCGCGGCTCGCCGGCCTCGCGCTGCTGTTCTCGGCCTCGATCGGCATTCCCTTGGGCGTCATCAGCGCGGTGAAGCAGGGCACGCGGCTGGACTATGCGTTGCGCGTCGTCAGCCTCAGCGGCCTGTCGCTGCCCTCGTTCTGGCTCGGCCTGCTCATCCTCACCGCATCGGTGGCGATGTTCGGCCAGATCCCGATCTTCAATCCGAATCCGCAGACCTGGCTCGAGGCGCTTGCGACCTATGCCGTGCCCGCCGCCGCCGTCGGCTTCCGTAGCGCCGCGCTTACCATGCGCATCACCCGATCCTCGATGCTGGAGGTACTGCGGCAGGATTATATCCGCACCGCGCGCGCCAAGGGCGCCTCCGATGCCGCCGTGAACTATCACCACGCGCTGAAGAACGCGATCCTGCCCGTCATCACCGTGATCGGCATCGAGGCGGCGTTCCTGATCGGCGGCCTGATTGTGACAGAGACCGTGTTCAACATCCCCGGCGTCGCACGCTTCCTGGTCGAGGCGATCCGCTGGCGCGACTATCCCATCGTGCAGAACCTCGTGATGCTGATTGCGGTCGTGGTGGTCAGCGCGAATTTCATCGTCGACATGCTCTACGCGGTGTTTGATCCGCGCATCAGGTACACGGATTAGGAGAGCTTCTTGGCCACGATCGACTTCGACGTTGAGCTGAGGCGCGCCGGCGCGCATGCGACCGGCGGCTGGCGGCGCGTGCTGTTTCTCGTGCAGCGGCATGTGCTGGGCGCGGCGGGGCTCGTCATCATCACGCTGTTCGTGTTCACCGCGATCTTCGCCGACTTCATCGCGCGCTATGATCCCCTCACGATCGATTCCGCCCGCGCGCTGGCGCGACCGAGCCTGGCCCACTGGATGGGCACGGACTCGTTCGGCCGCGACGTGTTCAGCCGCGTCATCCACGGCGCGCGCATCTCGCTGGCGGTCGGCATCGGCTCGACCGCGCTCGGCGGCAGCATCGGCGTCATCGTCGGGCTGACCTCCGGCTATCTCTCCGGCTGGGTCGATCTCGTGTTCCAGCGCGTCTCCGACGTTTTGCAGGCCCTGCCGCTGCTGGTGCTGGCCCTGATCATGACGGCCGCGCTCGGCCCGTCGCTGCCGAACGTCATCATCGCCATCGCCATTCCGCTGATCCCGACCGTGTCGCGCGTCGTCCGCGCCAACACGCTGGCACTGCGCGAGCAGCCGTTCGTGGAAGCGGCAAAATCGATCGGCATGAGCGAGGCGCGCATCGCGCTCCGCCACGTGCTGCCGAATACGCTGGCACCGCTGATCGTGCTCGCGACCGCACAACTCGGCTCGACCATCCTGACCGAAGCTTCCCTCTCCTTCCTCGGCCTCGGCATTCCCGAGCCATATCCGTCATGGGGCCGCATGCTGTCGGAATCCGCCGCCGAATATGTCCGCACCGCGCCGTGGCTGGTGATCTTCCCGGGCATCGCCATCAGCCTCGCCGTGTTCGGCGCCAATCTGTTCGGCGACGCCCTGCGCGACATCCTCGATCCCCGGCAGCGCGGCTGATGGCTGATACATCCGATCTCGTGCTCGAGGTGAGGAACCTGAAGACGGTTTTCTTCACCAACTCAGGCCTGTTCAAGGCGGTCGACGACATCTCCTTCACCGTGAAGCGCGGCGAGACGCTGGCGATCGTCGGCGAATCCGGCTGCGGCAAGAGCGTCACCGCACTGTCGCTGATGCGGCTGGTGCCCGATCCACCCGGCCGCATCGTCGACGGCTCGATCTCGCTCGAAGGCACCGACCTGCTGGCGCTGGACGAAGCCGAGATGCGCGCTGTCAGGGGCAACCGTATCTCCATGATCTTCCAGGAGCCGATGACCTCGCTCAATCCGGTGATGCGGATCGGTGACCAGATCGTCGAAGCCGTACGGCTGCACCGGAATTTATCGACCAAAGAGGCCCGGGACATCGCAGTCGAGATGCTGCGGCTGGTGCGCATCCCCGAGCCGGCACGGCGTGCGCGCGAATATCCGCACCAGCTCTCCGGCGGCATGCGCCAGCGCGCGATGATCGCGATGGCGCTGGCCTGCCGGCCGGCCCTGCTGATCGCGGACGAGCCGACCACCGCGCTGGACGTCACCATCCAGGCGCAGATTCTGGCGCTGATCCTCGACCTTCAGAAGGAGCTCGGCACCGGACTCGTGCTGATCACGCATGATCTCGGCGTCGTCGCCCAGACGGCCCAGCGCGTGATCGTGATGTATGCGGGCCGGAAGGTCGAGGAAGCCAGTGTCGAGGCGCTGTTCGCAGCGCCAAAGCATCCCTATACACGCGGCCTGATGGCCTCGATCCCGGCCGTGCCGGCGTCCGGTGTCGCTGCGCAGGAGCGGCTCAACGAAATCCCCGGCACCGTGCCCTCGCTGGCGCGCCTGCCGAAAGGCTGCGCCTTCGCACCGCGCTGCAAGCTCGCAGTGAAGCGCTGCGAAGAGTTCCCGCCGCTGGCCGATTGGGGTGGCGGCCATCTCGCCGCCTGCTGGCGCGCGGACGAAGTGGCGGAGGTGGCATGACCGAAGCGCTGCTCGAAGTCACCGATCTCAAGAAGCACTATCCCGTGCGTGCCGGCGTGCTGCGCCGACAGGTCGGCACCGTGCATGCCGTCGACGGCGTATCATTTTCGGTCGGCACCGGCGAGACGCTCGGTCTCGTCGGCGAATCCGGCTGCGGCAAATCGACGGTGGCGCGCAGCGTGCTGCGGCTGGTCGAACCGACCTCGGGCCAGATCCGCCTCGACGGCGAGGACATCACCCGCCTCTCCAAGACCGCGCTGCGGCCGCATCGCCGTTCGATGCAGATCGTGTTCCAGGACCCGTTCGCCTCGCTCAATCCGCGCATGACCGCGGGCGACATTGTCGGCGAACCCCTCGCCGTGCACGGGCTCGCGAGCGGCGGGGAGCTGAAAGCGCGGACCGCAAAACTGTTCGAGCAGGTGGGCCTGCGGCCGGATCAGATGCGCAACTTCCCGCATCAATTTTCCGGCGGCCAGCGCCAGCGCATCTGCATCGCGCGGGCGCTGGCGCTGGGTCCACGGCTGATCGTCTGCGACGAACCGGTCTCCGCGCTCGACGTCTCGATCCAGGCGCAGGTGATCAACCTCTTGATCGACTTGCAGCGGCAGCACGGCTTCTCCTACCTCTTCATCGCGCACGACCTTGCCGTGGTCGCGCATATCAGCCACCGCGTGGCCGTGATGTATCTCGGCCGCATCGTCGAGATCGCCGACAAGGACGAGTTGTTCCGCAACCCCAGGCATCCCTACACGCAGGCCCTGCTCGCCTCCGTGCCCGTCGCCAACCCGTTTGCCAAGAAGCTCGCGCCGCTGGTCGACGGCGACGTGCCGAGCCCGGTCAATCCGCCGCCGGGATGTGCGTTTCACACCCGCTGCCGGTTTGCGGTGGAGCGGTGCAAGACCGAGCGGCCGGCGCTGGTGGACGCTGGCGCGGGGCATCAGGTGGCATGCCTGCTCAATGAGGGAACAGGGCGGGGAGCGTAACTTTCGTGCCCCCGCGCAAGCGGGGATACGGAAGCATCCTCTCATTTGGAGACATGGGTCCCGGCTCGCGCGTCCGGGACACGAGACTATGCCCCGATCTCCGCCACGATCCGGCCCGTCGTGACCTGGTCGCCCTCGGCGACGTCGATCGCTTCGACGACGCCGTCGATGCCGGCCTTGTGGACGTGCTCCATCTTCATCGCTTCCAGCGTCATCACCGGCTGACCCGCATTGACGCGGTCGCCCGGCTTGACCAGGACGGCGACGACGCGGCCATTCATGGCGGCGCGAACTTTTCCGTCGCCGCCGTTGGCTGCAGCGGCCTTCGGCGCAGCGAGGGTGAGATCGGTGACCGCGAGCGGGATGCCGCGGTGCTGGAGATGGAGCCGATCACCGTCGCGCAGGAATTTTGCGCTGTCCATCACGCCGTCGTGGCGGAAGCGGATCGCATCGGCGTCGAGCTGATCGATCTCGAACCTGTCCTGCCGGCCGTCGGTGACGACGGTGTAGCTGCCATCGCGCTCGCGCGTGACTTCGAGCTCATGTGTGTGACCGGCGATCTCAATTTTCGCAGGCAGGGCAAACGTTGCCGACAGGCTCCGGCCACGCTGCCATGACGGCGCGCAAGGATTTGTCGCGTAGAGCAGCAGACCCACCAGTGCGGTGTCGAATGCGGCGTTCGCTTGCGGCGCCAGCAGCGCGTCGCGATGCGCGCCGATGAAGGCCGTCGTCGCCTCGCCCTTGGCAAAGCCGGGATGGCGCAGGCACGACATCAGGAAGGCCTGGTTGGTCGTCACGCCGAACGCCGCGAGCTGCTCGAGGCCAACGATCAGCCGCCCCCTCGCCTCCTCGCGCGTGGCGCCATGGCTGATCACCTTGGCGATCATGGAATCGTAGAACGGTGGGATCTCCGAGCCCGATTGCAGCGCGTGCTCGACGCGGATGCTGTCCGGCACCTGCCAACGCACCATGCGGCCGGATTGCGGCATGAAATCCTGGGCGGCATCTTCCGAGCAGAGCCGCACCTCGATGGCATGGCCGGAAAACCTGATGTCCTGCTGCTTCACGGTGAGCTGCTCGCCGCGCGCGACGCGCAGTTGCAGCTCGACGAGATCGAGCCCGGTGATCGCCTCGGTCACGGGATGCTCGACCTGGAGGCGCGTGTTCATCTCCATGAAGTGGAACGCGCCGCTGGCATCGAGCAGGAACTCCAGCGTGCCGGCGCCCTCGTAACGGAGCGCCTTCACCGCTGCGACCGCGACCTCGCCCATCTTCGCGCGCAGCTCCGGCGTCACCGCCGGCGACGGCGCCTCCTCGATCAGCTTCTGGTGCCGCCGCTGCACCGAACAATCGCGCTCGCCGAGATGGATGGCGTTGCCAAAACTGTCGCCGAACACCTGGATTTCGATGTGGCGCGGGTTCTGGATGGCGCGCTCGAGGATGACGGTGGCATCGCCGAACGCCGCCTTCGCCTCCGACCGCGCGCTCCGCAGCGCGTCCGCGAAGGACGCAGCATCGTTCACGAGCCGCATCCCGCGCCCGCCGCCGCCCGCGACCGCCTTGATCATCACGGGGAAGCCGATCTTCCTGGCCTCCGCCAGCATGACCTCATCGCCCTGGTCGGCGCCCTGATAGCCGGGAACGACAGGCACGCCGGCCTTCCTCATGATCTCCTTGGCGCCGGCCTTGTTGCCCATCGCCTCGATCGCTTGCGGCGATGGACCGATGAAGACGAGACCAGCATCCTTGCAGGCTTGCGCAAAGTCTTCGTTTTCGGCGAGAAAGCCGTAGCCGGGATGGACGGCATCGGCGCCGCTGGCCTTGGCCGCTGCGATGATAGCGGGAATGTTGAGGTAGGACTGCGCCGGGAGCTCCTCGCCGATCCGCACGGCCTGATCGGCTTGCTTGACGTGGAGCGCATCGCGATCCGCATCCGAATAGACCGCGACGACGCCGAGGCCGAGTTGGCGCGCACTGCGCATCACCCGCAGTGCGATCTCGCCGCGGTTTGCGATCAAGACCTTGAAGAACGGCCGGTGCTGCACTGATCCGTTCCTCATGGGCGGGCCACCGAGAATTGCATGCGCTGCGGCGTGCGTGCATCGCCCTCGCGGCAGATCGCGAGCACTTCGGACAACACGGCGCGGGTGTCGCGCGGATCGATCACGCCATCGTCGAGCACGCGCGCGCTGGTCGAGAACACATCCATCTGGCCGTCGAACACGCCAATGATCTGCGCCTTCATGGCATCGAGCTTCTCTTTCTCGACCGGCTTGCCACGGCGGGCGGCGGCCGCTTCCGTCACGATCGCCATGGTCTCGGCGGCCTGCTCGCCGCCCATCACGGCGGTCTTGGCGTTGGGCCAGGAGAAGCAGAAGCGCGGATGGAAACCGCGGCCGCACATGCCGTAATTGCCGGCGCCAAACGAGGCACCGCAATAGATGGTGATCTGCGGCACCGTCGCCGAGGTCACCGCCTGGATCATCTTCGAGCCGTGCTTGATCATGCCGGCTTCTTCATAGGATTTGCCGACCATGTAGCCTGTGGTGTTGTTAAGATAGAGGATCGGGGTGCGGGTCTGGCAGCAGGCCTGGATGAAATGCGTCGCCTTGTTGGCGCCGGCGGGATCGAGCGGGCCGTTGTTGGTGATGATACCGATCGCCTGGCCTTCGATGCGGGCGTGGCCACAGACGGTGGCCGGGCCGTAATTCGGCGCCATTTCGGTGAAATCGGAATCGTCGACGATGCGCGCGATCACCTGCTTCATATCGACGGAGCGCTTGTGATCCATCGGCATGATGCCGAGCAGCTCGTCCTGGTCGTAGCGCGGCGGCTTGAACTCCGATAGCGCCCGCGCCGGCCGCTCCCATTGCAGCGCCGCCATGATCTCGCGCGCGATGCGCAGCGCGTCGCGGTCGTCCTCGGCGAGATAGTCGCCGAGGCCGGACACCTGGGTGTGCATCTCGGCGCCGCCGAGCTCCTCCTCGGTCGCGATCTCACCGGTCGCAGCCTTCAGCAGCGGCGGCCCGGCAAGGAAGGCGCGGGTGCGGCCGCGGACCATGACGATGTAATCGGAGAGGCCGGTCTGGTAGGCGCCGCCCGCGGTGGACGAGCCGTGCGTCACGGTAACGACGGGCAGGCCGGCTGCCGAGAGCCGCGCCAGATTGCGAAAGATGTTGCCGCCACGGACAAAATCCTCGACGCGGTAGCGCAGAAGATTGGCGCCGGCGCTTTCGACCAGTTGCACATAAGGCAGCTTGTTCTCCAGCGCGAGCTCCTGCACCCGCAGCGTCTTGTCGAGGCCGAAAGGTTGAAGCGCGCCGGCATCGATGCCGGAATCGCTGGCGCTGACCATGCAGCGGACGCCCGAGACGAAACCGATGCCGGCGATGACGCCGCCGCCGGGCACGCTCTTGTTCGCATCCGGCACGTCGAACATGTAGCCGGCGAGCGTCGACAGCTCGATGAAGGGCGCGCCGGGATCGAGCACCAGCGCGACCCGCTCCCGCGGCAGCAATTGTCCGCGCTTGTGGAAGCGGTCCTTTGCCGCGGCCGATGCCGCGCGCGTGCGCTCTTCCAGCGCGCGCATGCGGTCGATCAGGCCGAGCATGCCGTCGCGGTTGGCGTGGTAGGCGGCACTGCCGGGGGAAATGGTGTTTTCGAGAATGGACATGACTTGATCCTGCTCGTCCTTGCGAGCAAAGCGAAGCAATCCAGACTGCATCCGCGGAGAGATTCTGGATTGCTTCGCTTCGCTCGCAATGACGGGTGAGGCGATACCTACCGATTGGTCCCAAAAATCTGGCGCGCTTCCGCAGGAGACGCGATCTCGCGGCCGGCGCGCCGCGCGCAGGCGGCGATGGCTTCGATCAACTGGCCGTTCGACGTCACCTTCTTGCCATCGGCGAGATAGAAGGCATCCTCGAGACCGGTGCGCAGATGGCCGCCGAGTTCGGCGCAGCGCTGGTGCAGCGGCCAGATCTCTTCGCGGCCGATCGCGGTGACCTGAAACTGCGCTTCGGGTCGCTTCAGCTTGATCAGGATCGGCAACAGTTCGGGATCGGCAGGCATGCCGGACGCCACTCCCATCACGAAGTTGTATTCGAGCGGGCCGCTGTACATGCCGACCTGGCGGTACATGCCGACGCAACGGACGATGCCGACGTCGAAACATTCGAACTCGGGGATGGTGCCGACAGCATTCATGACATCGAGATAGTCCTTCACCTTCTCGACCGAATTGTCGAACATCATCGGCGGCCAGGCCCAGCTGTTGTCGGCCTTCACCTTCAGATAGTTCAGCGAGCCGGCGTTGCAGGCGGCGATCTCGGGCCTGGTCTCGCGGATGCAATCGAGTGCGCCAGAGTAGTTCGGCCCGGAGACTCCCGAGGTGTGGTTGATGATGACGCCGGGGCAAGCCTCGCGGATCGCCTGCTGGATCTCCTTGCTGACGCTGACGTCCCAGGACGGCAGGTGCCCCTTGTCCGGCGCCTGCTGGCGCAGATGGATGTGCATGATCGACGCGCCGGCATCGAACGCAGCCTTGGCCTCGCGCGCCATCTGCTCGGGCGTGACGGGCACGTTGTGCTGCTTCGGGTCGGTAAGCACGCCGTTCAGCGCGCAGGTGATGACGGCCTTGTCGCTCATGCCAAAAATGTCTCGCACGTTGAGAATTCAACGTGGGCGATCATGTGACGCGCGGCATGCGGCTTCTTGCGCGGAGAAGCTGAAGAACGAGACGCCGTAGGGTAGGCGAAGCGAAGCGTGCCCACCCTGCGAGAGCGAACCTAACTCGCTTCCGCGAGCCGCACCGTCTCGGTGCTGCGATAGATCGCAAGATCGCGCGAGCCGACGAAGATCGCGCGCGGCTTCAGGCCGTAGAAGCGGCGGATCGAGTGGCTGAAATGCGTGGAGTCGGGGTAGCCGATGTCCTGCGCGAGATGGGCGAGGTTGAGGTCCTGGTTGGCGAAGTGCAGCAGATGCCGCGCACGCTTCCAGGCGCGGAAGGACCGGAACGAGATGCCGGTCTCTTCCTTGAACAGATGCAGGAAGCGCGAGGCCGAGAGGCCTGCTTCGGCTGCACATGTATCGGCCGTCACCGGTTCGCCGGTGAAGCGACCGATGCGGGCGACCGCGCGCATCACGCGCGGATCGAGCACGCGGCGCGGCAACGCCTCGCCAAAACACATCTCGTCGAATTCGGCGGTCGTGATGTCGTTATAACGGCGCTGACGCAGCAGCGCGTAGGCCGCGAGGATTTTTCGGGCATAGATGGCCCGGTCCGGTCCGGTGAGCCGCGCGGCCAGGGTTTCGATCACGCCATCCGGCATGCTCTCCGGCTCGAGCGTCACGCTGATTGCAGTGCGGTAGTCGCTGACAATGGAATGCCGCTGGTTCGGCAGGGTGACGAACAGCTCGGCGGTGGCGAAGGCATCGTCGATCGTCAGATGCAGGCTGCCCTTCACCGCGACATAGATGTGGCAACAACCGGGGGTCCGCTTGCGGGGGCGGCCCAGCAGGCCGGCATAGAAAACCCGCTCGGGCGTGATCAGCATCAGATGGTCGGATTCGCGACCGTTATCTTCCATTGGGCTCCTCCTCGCGCGGCTCTTTGGCCGCTGCGGACGGAGGTCACCTTAGCGGAAATTTGGGCGCTGTCACGACAGGATAGCGCTGTCATGACGCGCAAAGGATTTGCATCCCAGGACGGCGATGCATCCGTCCGGAACCAATATGAGACAATAGTCCCAGCCTTGCCCGGCTTACGCCCTCACCCGCGGCGCAACATTCTGCTCGGCTCCGGCCTTTTGCTCCGCGGCAACCGCACGCTTGAAACCGTCGCGCTGCTGCAAGCGCGCCCAATAGGCTGCGACATTTGGCCCAAAGTCCCTGGCGAGGCCGATATTGTCTGCAAGCCGGAGCGCGTAGCCGATGACGATGTCAGCCGCGGTGAAGCGGCCGGCGCACAAGGTTTCGGCATTTGCGGTCGCTGCCTCGACGGCGCGCAGTCGGCCCAGGAACCATTTCGCATAATCGGTGGCGACCTGCGGATTGCGGCGCTCCTCGGGCTCGAGCTGGGTGTAGCGGAGCACCAGCGTCTGCGGGAAGGTTAACGTGGCGTCGCTGAAATACATCCAGTTCAGGAAGGCGCCATAGGCGGGGTCCTCCGGGCCGACCATCAACGGCGTCGGTCCATGCTTGATGCCGAGATAGTGGCAGATGCCGGAGGATTCCGTCATCCTGGTCTCGCCGTCCACCATGAAGGGGATCGTGCCGAGCGGATTGAGCGCGAGATATTCCTTGGCGAAGACGCGCGGCGGAAACGGCAGCATCTTCAGCTCATAGGGCAGCCCCATCTCCTCCAACATCCAGAGCGGACGGAACGAGCGCGCGGCGTCGCAGTGATAGAGCGTGATCATGAAGCATTTCCCTTGCTGCCCGGCAGCGTACCCATCATCTTGCACAGGACCATCAGCATGACCTCGTCGGCGCCGCCGCCGATCGAGGTCAGGCGGCTGTCGCGATAGGCGCGGCTGACCGGCGTCTCGTTGGTAAAGCCCATTCCGCCC
>Ga0065165_1003396_pt1 | contig 11248 bp, 13 predicted proteins | sample AraplaMF_Cvi_mMF_FD_63813 | JGI IMG/M metagenome (GOLD analysis project Ga0065165, IMG submission 63813) | Arabidopsis root microbial communities from the University of North Carolina, USA - plate scrape MF_Cvi_mMF (version 2) (version 3) | ecosystem: Host-associated > Plants > Roots >... | reverse complement strand
CACTACAAGCGCAACAGCGAGTCCGGCATGGTGATGGTCAATCTGCCGACCGCCGGCGTCGACTATCACGTGCCGTTCGGCGGCCGGAAGGGCTCGAGCTACGGCGCCCGCGAGCAGGGCTCCTATGCACGCGAGTTCTACACGACGGTGAAGACGGCCTATACGTTCCCCGGCTAACCACGGGGAAGAACTCGTCGGGTGGGTTAGCGCAGCGTAACCCACCTCTTCTGCTTCCGCGGACATAGACATTGGTGGGTTACGCTGCGCTAACCCACCCTACAAATCCGGAGTCCTCCATGGACCAGGACGTCGCAGCGAAAGAGCAGCCCCGCTACATCAAGCTCAACGAGCGCGACAATGTCGCGATCGTGGTCAACGATTTCGGGCTTCCCGCCGGCTCTCGCTTCGCCTGCGGGCTGACGCTGCGCGCCTTCGTCCCGCAGGGGCACAAGACGGCGCTGGTCGACATCGCACAAGATGCGCCGATCATCCGCTATGGCGAGGTGATCGGCCACGCGCTCTCCCCGATCCAGGCCGGCGAATGGGTCGACGAGGCGCGCATCCGCATGCCGGAGGCCCCAGCGCTGGACAAGCTCGAAATCTCCACCGCCGTCCCCGCGCCGCTGCCGCCACTCGAAGGATTCACCTTCGAAGGCTTTCGCAACACCGACGGCTCGGTCGGAACGAAAAACATCCTCGGCATCTCCTCCTCCGTGCAATGCGTCAAGGGCACGATGGAATATGCGGTGAAGCGCATCCGCGCCGAGCTCTTGCCGAAATATCCGAACGTCGACGACGTCGTGCCGCTGACGCATGCCTATGGCTGCGGCGTCGCCATTAATGCGCCCGATGCGGTGGTGCCGATTCGCACCCTGCAAAACATCGCGCAGAACCCGAATTTCGGCGGCGAGATTCTGGTCATCAGCCTCGGCTGCGAGAAGCTCGCGCCCGAACGGCTGGTGCCGGAAGGTGTCAGCGATGCCATCGTCCGCATGCAGGACGAAGCCTTCGACGGCTTTGGCGCGATCGTGGATGCGATCATGACCCAGGCCGAGGCCCGCCTGAAGATCCTCAACAAGCGCATCCGCGAGACCTGTCCGGCCGCCGATCTCGTCATCGGCCTGCAATGTGGCGGCAGCGATGCCTTCTCCGGCGTCACCGCCAACCCCGCCGTCGGTTTCGCCGCGGACCTGCTGGTGCGCGCCGGCGCCACCGTGATGTTCTCGGAAGTGACCGAGGTGCGCGACGCCATCCAGCTGCTCACCCGCCGCGCCATCAACGAGGATGTCGGCCGCGCGCTGGTGCGCGAGATGGCCTGGTACGATTCCTATCTCGCCCGCGGCGGCGCCGACCGCAGCGCCAACACCACGCCCGGCAACAAGAAGGGCGGCCTCGCCAACATCGTCGAAAAATCATTGGGCTCGATCGTCAAGTCGGGCTCGTCAGCGATCACCGGCGTGCTCTCGCCGGGCGAGAAGGCAACGCAGAAGGGCATGCTGTTTGCGGCGACGCCCGCGTCCGACTTCATCTGCGGCACGCTCCAGCTCGCCTCCGGCATGACGCTGCAAGTGTTCACCACCGGCCGCGGCACGCCTTACGGCCTTGCGGCCGCGCCCGTGATCAAGGTCGCGACCCGCACCGAGCTGGCGCGCCGCTGGAAGGACCTGATCGACTTCGACGCCGGCGGCATCGCGACCGGCGAGAAGACCATCGAGGAAACCGGCTGGGATCTGTTCCGCCTGATCCTCGACGTCGCCTCTGGCCGCACCAAGCCGTGGTCGGATCGCTGGGGCATCCATAACGATCTCACGCTGTTCAATCCGGCGCCGGTGACCTGACGGCGAGAAGCCGGCCCGTCACTGACCTTCGATCAGATGCATGTCGCCGAGCGTGACCGGCAGGCTGCGCGTGATGAGGTCCGCGATCGCGGCGCGGAGCCGCTCGCTCGAAGCCGGACCGTCAAAGGTCTCGTCAACCGGCCCGCTTGGACCGGCAAGCCGCATGGTCCCGGTGTTGTCAAGCGGTGCAGCCGCGCGCTTCTCGATCACGTCGAACGACTTGCCGTCGACGACGCGGACTTCGTAGAGCGCGTGGATCAGGCCGTAATCCGCCAGCAGCGTCCGATATTGGGCGAGCCCGACGCCCTCGACGTTGCGGCCGTTGCCGAGCTTCGACCTTGCGCGCGTGATGACGATGTACGCGTCCAGGCCCTGCGGAGCGACATCGCTGCGAACCAGCTCCTTGAACGGGTCGCTGCGCAGCAGATTGACGGGCGCAACCGCGGAATCCCTGACGGCAGCGAACGCGGCACGCCTGTAGCTCACCGCCTGCACGCGAAAGCGTCCGCTCAACAGCCTGGTCGCCTGCTGGACGATCAGTTCGTCCAGGCCCCATGCGCTGATCGACGCGGTTTGTCCGGTGTTGCTCAGGCCGGTCAGGCCGGCCTGGGTCAGGCTCATCTCCTCGCCGATGGCCGAGACGATGCCGACGGTCCTGATCGCCTGGAGCCGCGTCGCGCGCGTCTCGAACGCCGCAGCGGCGCCGAGAGCGACGGACGCGACCGCGAGGCCGAGCCATAGAATGACAATGCGGCGCATGGCGAGCTATCGAATCCTGAAATCGAACGAATAGGACGCGCCGAGGCCGACCGTCGTCTGGTTCGACGATCCCCGCAGCTTCACCAGCGGGCTGTCCGCGGCATCGCCGAGCAGCTTCTCGTACTCGACATAGGCATGGACTTCCCATTGCGGATTGATGCGATAGGAGATCTGGCTGCCGAAGCCGACCGAATGGGCGCCGCCCCTGGCGTCGTACATCGGCAATCCCGACGCCGCCGCCTGTACGGCGTCGACGCCGAAATACGGCGCGGTCGCCTTGGTGCTCTTCCAGGTGAAGCGCGGACCGGCCGAGATCGTGAGCCGCTGGATCAGCGGCACGATGACATCGGCCGAGACGTCCGCCACAGCGCCGGTGTGCCCGCCCAAACCCTGACGCAATTCGCTGCGCAGGCGCAGCCAGTCGACCGGATAATACTCGACGAAGCCGCCGAGCTCATAGGCGGCCTTGACGTCGCCGAGGCCGGTCAGCTCGGCATATTTGTCGCTCTTGCGCGACGAGACGTATTTGAACGCAGGCCCGGCGCGAAAATTGCCGACGTCGAGCAGCGCAATGCTGGCGCTGTCGCGCGGCCCGCGAAACTGGTCGATCGACCCGGCGCGACGAATGGAGAAAATCGGGATCGGCACAAACTTGCTGTTCTTCGACCCGACGAAGTCAGGCGTGGACTCGCCGCCGATGCCGACCATGACGGTCCAGCCGCCGGAGGGCGACGGCAGCATCGGCACCTCGAACGGCGGCGCCGGCAGCGTGAACGCGGTCTGCGCCGATGCCGACTGAGGGATCGCCAAAGGGATCGCCACGATCGCGCCGAGCGCGGCAAGGATGGCGGTCAGCAAGATCTGCTGCGCGCTCGCCGCAGGATCGAAAGCGGCTTCGTTAAAATGCTTCATTACAGGGCCCCGGACCGGCCTTGCTGGCCTGGTCGACTCGTGTTGGTTAGGAGCCCAGCATGTGGCCGGGGAAAATTGCCCCAAGATTGCAAGGCGGAAACCGCGGCTCCAATCCGTTCCCGGCTCGCCTCGCCGGATCAACATTGCCCGAACATTGCCGCGCCGCGCTTGCGCTCCCAAACTTTGGCCGCCCGGGCCGCCCGGCGCTCTCGTTCCTGCCTTTTATTCGCCAAGCTCGCTGCCTTAATGGGAACCCTGCGCACGAACCGAAACACCAGACTTCGGCCAGGGAGCGTCACGCTCAGGGTCTTGTTGCCCAGCAGAGTCAAGGACGACCCGCGTGCGTTCCCTCGTGATCGAAGACGAACCGCAGATCGGCGCCTATGTCAGCCGGCTGCTCGGGCAATTGCACGGAATCGTCGACCTCGTCGGCTCGATTGCCGATGCCCGTCAGGCGCTGGACAATTTCAAATATGACCTGGCGATCGTCGACCGCATGCTGCCCGACGGCGATGCGCTCCAGGTGATCACGGCGCTCGGCCAATCGCCGGAACGCCCCGCGATCATCATGCTGACGTCCAAGGATGCCAAGGAGGACGTCGTCGATGGCCTCAACGCCGGCGCCGACGACTATCTGGGCAAGCCGTTCGAGCCGCAGGAATTGATCGCACGGGTGCGCGCCGTGCTGCGCCGGCCCCGGCTGCTCGCGCCCGCCGTGCTGTCGCTCGGCAATGTCGAGCTGCATCTCGGCAGCAACGAGGCCGTGGTTGCCGACACGAAGATCCTGCTGCGCAGGCGCGAGGCGCTGATCCTCGCGGCGCTCCTGATGCGGCGCGACCGCGTCATCACCCGCACAGCGCTGATCGAGGAGATCTACGGCTTCGACGACGAGATCGAATCCAACACGCTGGAAGCACAGGTCTCGCGCTTGAGGAAAAAGCTCGCCACACTCGGCGGCGACGTCGAGATCCGCAGCATGCGGGGCATCGGCTACATCCTGCGCCTGGCAAACCAGCGATGACGTCGATTGCCCGAACGTTTGCGCTGTCGCTCGGCATCGCCGCGACGACGATCTTCCTGATCATGCTCGGCCTCTTCATCTGGCGCTATCCGATGGAGGAGCGCGAGTTCAGGGCTTGCCGGGTCGTTGCTGCCGTTCTCGACCGCGCCATCCACATCGAAGGGCAGAACCTCACGGTGCATCCGACGCGCGCCCTTGAAGAGCTGAAGGCGGACAGCCCTAACCTCTGGTACGTCGTGTCCGCGGGCGACATGGTCAGCGAGTACGGCAGCGAGCGCCGGCCAGCCCTACCCTTCGCGTTTCCCTATCACGGGCCCGTCGGCTCATCGGTCTTCAATACGCTCGACCAGAAGAGCACCTTCTGCCTCGCCGTCATGAAAAGAGGTTCGTTGCAGCTCGCGATGATGGTCGGCGAGCCTCAAGTCCGTTTCGGCCGGATGGCGAGGAACTTTCTCATCCGCAGCGTCTTTTCGATCGCGCTGCTGGCGTTGGCCTTTGCCGCAACCGTTGCCGTCGGCGCGGCGCTGGCCGCGCGTTTCGTCTCGCGCGGCATCGAACGTGTCGCGCTCCGCGCGCTCGCGATCGATCCGTCGGCCCCGCAAGGCCTGATATCGCTGTCCGAGGTCCCTCGCGAGTTGAAGCCGCTGGTCGAGGCGCTGAACCGCGCCTTCGGCGAGATCGACGCCTATATCAGGATGCAGCGTCGCTTTCTCGGCAACGCCGCCCATCAGCTCCGCACGCCGCTGACATTGCTGCGCGCGAAGATCGAGGATGTGCCCGATCCTGCGCTGAAGGTCGAGCTGGTACGCGACGTCCGCCGCCTCACCTCGCTGGTCTCCGCCATGCTCGACCTGGCGCGGCTGCAAAACCACAAGATCGAAAAGCGGCCGATCGATCTTGCCGAGATCACCCTCGACGTGCTGGCCGATTTCGGCCCCTCGGCGCTGGACGCAGGCATCGAGCTTGCGCTGGAGCGGGCCGACGAAGGTCCGTTCCTGGTGCAAGGCGTGGACGCCGCCATTCGCAGCGCGCTCGCCAATCTCGTCGGCAACGCACTCATCCACGCCCGTGGCGCACGGCGCATCGTCGCTACGCTCGGTCGCGGCAGCATCTCGATTGACGATGACGGCGCGGGCCTGCCCCGCGGCGCGGAGCACAAGCTGCTCGAACCATTTCAAACCGGCAACACGGCCGGCGACGGTGCGGGCCTGGGCCTGTCGATCGTCCGCGAGATCATGGCCGCCCACGGCGGCGAGCTGATGATCTCTTCCGAGCCCGGCTGCGGCACGACGATGCGCATGTGCTTTCCGGAGGCTACCGCGACGACCAGATCCCGGCACCTGGATTTGCAAGCGCGCTAGCGGGCGCGCGACGCCCCTTCGATGAAACCGTCCCGAAACATTGGCGCGGAAGACTTCTTCTTCATTTCTTCGTGTCGCATCACGCAATCAAATAGATCGCAGGCGGCGATCGAATGTTCGCACACAAGCGAACCTGTTGCGGCATCGACGCGACCAAACCTCCGATTGCCATCTTCCACGGAGATTTTCCCATGCGTGTTCTTTCAGTGATTGCCATTGCCGGTGCAATGACCGCGAGCGCGGCCAGCGCCTTCGCCGGCGAGCTGCCCTCTTACGAGGTGAAGTCGTTTCCGATCTCGACGACGCAAGTGCAGGTGCTCGGCGGCGCCGGCGTCGAGGAGCAGTCGACTGCGCCCGCGTTGATCGTCGCCGGCATGCCCGCTTCGCCGGCGCAAATGTCGGTGCTGTCGCAGCGCGTCAAGCGGCTCGCCAGTGTGAATTCGCAGGGCGAGCCACGCTGAGCTCCGTTCAGCCATTCCGGGGCGCGCGACGCGCCGTCCCGGAATGATCCTCTACGTCATGCTGCCCGGCATGAAGCAGCGCACGCGCGGATGGCCGTCGATATAGTGCTTCCACACCATGGTGCGGCCGATCTTGTTCGGCTCGGTGATGACGGCGCCGTCGGGCACGACGACCCATTCGTCATCGAGGTGCACGCGGTAACGCCCCTTGTCGGATTCCCAATCGACATCGGCGACGACATAGCCGTCGGCATCCGAGCAGCATTGTCCGTATTCGCTGTGCAGGCTTTCGAACCAGGGCTTTAACGGCGAGTTGGCGTAGCGCCCGTCATCCCGTGCCAGCGCAGATGTCGCCAGCAGCGCCGTCAGGGCGAGCAGCATCGCCGCACACGGTCTTGCAAGTCTCATGTCGTCTTCCCGCGGATCGAGGTCAGTGCCGCGAGGGACAGCCACCGCCGTCCGCCTTCCGCGCGATGGCAGCAGGCGATGGGACGGCGACTCAACTCCCCCAGCAGCTTTGCGACAGCTATGCAAATCCGGCGCCAGCGTGCATTCCGGGGAACTACTGCCGCACCCGCTTGCCCACGACATCGCGCGTCCTGCATGTGGGAGGCGCGAGGCGATTCGAGGCAGCTGTTTTCGAGGCTTCCCTTGGCGCGCCGGGACGTGTACGAACGTTGCCGCGAACCCTATCGCATTGTTTAACCGGCTGTTTCGACTGGATAAATCGGGTATTGGCGTGACAGGCATCGGACCGTCAGCGCGATGAGTTCAAGAGAGTTGCTCCCTGGCCAGCAGGACGCGACCGATCTGCCGGCAAACCAGGTGCAGTTTGCGCTCGTGATTTCGCGCATGCTCGACACCGTGAAGGATGACGCGGAAGCGAGGCGCCAGATGGTCTATGACCTCGCCCGCTACAAGCTTCAGGAGCAGTTCACCTACGCCGACGCCAAGAACATCGACCAGGTGAAGCAGGCGCTCGAGGTCGCGATCGAGGAGGTCGAGAAGTTTTCGCGCGAACAGCCGCCGCTGGAGCGGTTGCCGCAGCAGCAGCTCACCTCGTCAAGGCTCGACGAGACGGGCGGCCATCTCTCGCCCGCCGACACCCCGGTGCTGCGATCGGGAATCGAGATGTCCCGCAGCAAGCAGCCTGCGACGTCGGGTCCGCTCTGGCCGGTGATCAAGCGGACGGCGGCCATCCTGCTTGCCGTCGGCGCCGTCGCTCTCGTCGTCTCGCAGCGAGACCATATCGCCGCGCTGCGCCGGCTGGTTTCGCCCCAGGCGCAGGAGATCGCGCAGGTCCCGCCCAAACCTGAGCCGACGGTCGCGGTCGCCAAGCCGGAGATGGTCGCGCCGCCGGCGAAACCGGCGCGCGTGCTTCCGACCGACTACGGCATCTACGCCCTGATCGATGATCGATCGCTGGCGGAGTTGAGCGCAACCGGCATCGCGGCGCCGGACATACGGATCGCGATTTCAGCGGCGTTCAAGAAACCCGACCGGCCCCATTTGCCCAACGGTCGCGTCAAGTTCATCGTGTTTCGCCGGGAAGCGGCCAACGCCGGCCCGATGCGCGCGGAGGTCCGGGTGGTGGCGAAGGTCGCCAGGGAATATTCGAACGACGCAGCAGGCAAGACGCCGGGTGGCGGAGACGACGCTGGCGTCATCCGCAACTTCGCCTATCCGTTCCGGGTGTCACCGATTCCGGCCACGCCCGAAATGTACGAGATTCACGCGAGCGATCCCGAGCTCGACCTTCCGCCGGGGCATTACGTGCTGAGCCTGGGCACGCAGAGCTACTATTTCCAGGTCGACGGCGAGATCACCGATCCCAGGCAGTGCCTCGAGCGGGTCGTCAGCACCACCGGCACGTTCTACGCGCCTTGCAAGAATGCGCGGACATATTAGCGCGACTTGCGCTCACCATGACGAGATGAGGCCCGCACGCGCCACACACTCAACTGTCATCGCCCGACTTTGATCGGGCGATCCTGTATTCCAGAGACCTGCGTTGGAGAGCTTGCTCTTACAACATCCGCCGCAGCGTACTGGATTCCCCGCTTTCGCGGGGAATGACAGTGGCGGGTGGGGCAATAGCCGCGCTAACGATAGCCCTGCGGAAACGCCCTACTGCTTCGGCGCCGGCGCCATCATCGCGCCGCCCTTCTTTGCGGGCGCGGGCAGCGGCTTGGTCGCCGCGGTCGCCTGCGCAGGAAGGTACTTCGCGACGATGGCGGGATCGACCTGGGCGATGTTGGCGTCGGGCAGCCGCGTCCAGGTCTCGTCCTTGCCGAACAGGGAGATGCCGAGGAAGCCGCGCATGGTCAGGGTCTGGCCATCCGGGCTCACGGTCATCTTGGCCTTCCAGATGTTGCCGTCGCGCGGATTGACGACGTTGCCGCCATCATACTTCAAGCCCTCGCGCTTCATGTCGCGGATGAAGGAAAGCCCGAGCACCGGCGCGTTCTTCCGATCGTCGGTGCATTTCGAGCAGACCTCGTTCGGATCGTCGCCGGGGCGCGGAAAGGTTTTGGCGATCACGCCTTCGAAGATGCCGTTGTGATCGATGAAGAGGAACCATCCCACCGTCTTGCCGTCTTCGACCTTCTGCCAGAGTCCCGCGGCGGTCGGCTGGCCCGACACCGCAGCCGGTGTCTGCGCCTCAGCCGTGCTCACCGCGCCAAGCGGCGACAGCACGAGCGCGAGCAGCGAGAGCAGCCGGAATCTGGAAACGAAATTTCGCATTATGGTCACCTTGCTAAGCCAATCGCTTTTGCCAAAGCCAGGACTGGAATGGCCGCAGACTACGGCGATTTCGCGAACGGTTCCAGCACCAGAAACATGGGGCACTGCGTTCCCGGCCCTCGCCGTCAGTTGACACCGAGCTTCTTTTGCAGGCTGGAGGACGAAGTCGTGTACTGGAACACGAGGCGCTTCTCCGGATACACGTAGCGGTGGGCTTTTTGCGACATCAGCGCACCCTCGTGGAAGCCGCACAGGATCAGCTTGATCTTGCCGGGATAGGTGTTGATGTCGCCGATGGCGAAGATGCCCGGCACGTTGGTCTCGAACGCCGACGTCTCGACCGGCACCAGATTGTTCTCCAGCGCAATGCCCCAGTTCGCGACCGGGCCGAGCTTCATGGTCAGGCCGAAGAACGGCAGCATGGTATCGCAGGCAATATCGCTCATGCTGTTGTCGTTGCCCTTCACGGTGGCGCCGGTCAGCTGGCCGTCGGCGCCCGAGAGCGCGGTGACCTGGCCGAGCCGCAGATCCATCTTGCCGCCGGCAACCAGCGCGCGCATCTGCTCGACGCTGTGGGGCGCGGCGCGAAAATCGTCGCGACGGTGCAAGAGCGTGATGCGCTTCGCGATCGGATGCAGGTTGAGCGTCCAGTCGAGCGCGGAATCGCCGCCGCCGACGATCAGCACGTTCTTGTCGCGGAACGACTCCATCTTGCGCACGGCGTAGTGCACCGAGGTGCCTTCGTAGGCTTCGATGCCGGGCACCGGCGGACGCTTGGGCTGGAACGAGCCGCCGCCGGCCGCGATCACCACCACCTTGCATTCGAACACCTTGCCGGTGTCGGTGGTGCAGCGGAATCCGGGATCGCCGATCTTCTCCACCGTCTCGATCATCTCGCCGAGATGGAAGGTCGGATGGAACGGCTTGATCTGCTCCATCAGCGCATCGGTCAGGCCCTGGCCCGACACCTGCGGAATGCCGGGAATGTCGTAGATCGGCTTTTCCGGATAGAGCTCGGCGCACTGCCCGCCGACCTTGTCGAGGATGTCGACGAAATGCGCCTTCATGTCGAGAAGGCCAAGCTCGAAGGCGGCGAACAGGCCGCACGGGCCCGCGCCAATAATCAGCACATCGGTTTTGATCACGTCGCTCATGTCGTCTCTTTATCGATCGTTATCGGTTGGACGGCGCCCTGAGGGCAGAGGTGACCCCGCCTGTCTAGCCAACGGGGATGGATCAGGGAAGGCATAAAAGCGGGAGCGCCCCGCAGCCGCGCCCTCTTGCCGGGTCAGGATAACTGGGCTGTAACGAGGATGGATATGACGGAGATCAATCGGTGAACGCACCAAGCCGCCTCGATACGCCGCGCCTCGAGGACTTCCCCTTTCGCCTCGGCGACAATGTCCGCTTCGGCGATCTCGATCCCAACCAGCACGTCAACAACGCGGTCTACGCCACCTATTTCGAGACCGGCCGCGTCACGCTGATGAAGCTTCCCGAATACGGGCTGACCCCGCCGGGCTTCGCCTGGATCATGGTGCGGCTCGACATGCATTTCCGCGCCGAGCTGCACTGGCCGAACACGATCGAGCTCGGCCTCGGCGTCGTGAAGTTCGGACGGACGTCGGTGACCTTCGAGCAGGTCGTGTTTTCGAACGGGACGTGCATTGCCTCGGCGACGTCCGTCGGCGTCCTGCTCGACGAGGCGACGCGGCGGCCGGCGCCGCTGACCGCAGAGGTGCTGGAGAAGTTCAGGCCCTGGCACAAGCGCGGCATCGAGGTCGCGCCGCCGGGCGTCTAGTGGAGAGGGACGATCAGGCCTGACGTTCGGGCGTCGCCACGACCAGCCCGTCGAGCTCGTCGGAGACCTTGATCTGGCAGGACAGGCGCGAATTCGGGCGCACGTCGAAGCCGAAATCGAGCATGTCCTCTTCCATCGGCGTCGGGCTGCCGACCTTCTCGCGCCAGGCTTCGTCGACATAGACGTGGCAGGTCGCGCAGGCACAGGCGCCGCCGCATTCTGCCTCGATACCGGGAATGCTGTTGCGGATGGCGGCTTCCATCACGGTCGCGCCGTTCTCGACTTCCACCGTACGGGTTTCGCCCTTGTGGTCGACAAAGTGAATCTTGGCCATGTGTGCTCGTGCTGCC
>Ga0065165_1003395_pt1 | contig 11249 bp, 12 predicted proteins | sample AraplaMF_Cvi_mMF_FD_63813 | JGI IMG/M metagenome (GOLD analysis project Ga0065165, IMG submission 63813) | Arabidopsis root microbial communities from the University of North Carolina, USA - plate scrape MF_Cvi_mMF (version 2) (version 3) | ecosystem: Host-associated > Plants > Roots >... | reverse complement strand
AGGATCTCCTTGCCGAACGGCCAGAAGGCGAAGCCGGCGATGCGCCAGGCCGCGCCGGTATAGGGCAGGCCGACGACGGTGATGGCCAGCAACAAGCCGCCCAGCAGCCACAGCAGGCCGCTGATCCATCCGCCCAGGACGAACCACAGGATGTTGAGCAACAGGCGGATCATGACGGTCTCCGGCGAAGCCCGCTCCAGGGGCGCGACCTAGGCGTGCGACGAATCGCGATCGATGTCGAGCTTCGCCTTTCGCGCCGCTCGGACGTGACCTTGCCACAAGCTATCGCTATGTGACGGTCGAGAAACAAAAGCCGCCGCGTCCGATTCCGGGCGCCGCGCCGTCACGAGGGCATGATGAGTCTGTTCCGCAAGAAGAAGCATCAGGCGATCTCGCTGCCCGTCGGCGTCGCCCCGATCCCCGCCTCGGTGAAGTTCCGCGGCTGCACGTTCCGCATGCCCGACCACTGGGTGATCACCAAGCAGCTGCTGGACGGCAAGGACTACGAGCCCTGGGTGCTGGACTACTTCCTGCAGACCCTCAAGCCCGGCATGACCGTGCTGGACGTCGGAGCCAGCTGGGGCGCCTTCGCCCTGCCGGCCGCCCGGAAGGTCGGCCCCGCCGGCCGGGTGATCGCCATCGAGATGAGCCCGGGCAACGGCCGGGTGATCCTGGAGAGCGCCAAGACCAACGCCATCGACAACATCCGGCTGATCCTGGTGGGCGTGTCCGACACGCTGGAGACGGCCTTCCTGCGCCGCCAGACCATGCACAACAACCACCAGCTGGAGCCGGCGGGCCAGGCCGCGCCGGACGACCTGAGCGACTACGACTTCGCCCCGGTCGTGCCCATCGACCTGCTGCGCGGCGAGCTGGGCCGGGTCGACGTGATGAAGATCGACATCGAGGGCATGGAATATCGCGCCTTCATGGGCGCCAAGGCCTTCATGGCCGAGCAGAAGCCGATCACCTTCCTGGAATATTCGCCGCGCTTCCAGGCCGAGACCTCGCGCGCCGAGGGCTCGGCCCTGCTGAGCTTCTTCCTGGACCTGGGCTACGGGATTGAGATCCTGCACCGCAAGAAAAAGCGCGAGGCCGTGAAGGGCGCGACGCCGGCCGAAGTGATCGCCAAGGTCGACGCGGCCTGGAAACGGCATGTCGAGGACGACAACGGCACGCACCTGGACCTGTGCTTGAAGGCGTAGGGCTAGCGGCTGTCGCCGTGCGTCCTTCGAGGCCCGCCATGCGGGCGCCTCAGGATGAGGAACGTTGTTGCTGACGCCTCTTCCTGAGGTGCGAGCCGCGGGCGAGCCTCGAAGGACGCACGGCGCGGCCGCCTACTTGATCAGCTGCCACCGCTTGGCCCACCGACCCTTGCCGAAGCGCGTGAGGATCAGCAGGTACAGCCCAGCGTAGATCACCGTCCCCACGCCGACGACGGCCATCGCCCACGGCCCCGGCGCATGCCAGGGCGGAAGCGCCAGCCAGTCGTGCGGCGGCGCGGTCAGCTCCAGCCACAGCCCGCCCACCCAGGCCAGCGAGAACAGCAGCACGGCCGGATAACGCAGCAGCGGGCTCTTCTGGACCAGCAGCAGGAACTGGACGAAGGCCACGGCCAGGCCAGCGGCGACAGCCGCGCCGGTGGTCAGCCAGCCGTTGTGCGCCAGCGCCTCGACCCGCACCGCCGCCGACACGGCCGCCCACAGCGGGGCCCATAGCACCGGACCGAACATCAGCAACAGGACGCCGAAGCCGATCACCACGCCCAGGCCGCCGCCGATCACCTTGCCCGCCGCTTCGCCGGCCTGGTGGGCGTGGCCATGCGGATCGCCGCTGGGATTGTCGGGCGTGGTCTTCAGGACGGTGTTCAGGGACGGCAGCGGTCCTTCCGGCGAGCGCGGAAGCATGTTGCCGGCCTTGGATCCCCCGGCCCGCGCCATCAGGCCCGCCGGCTGACCGCGAAGTCGGCCAGGCTCTCGAGGCTGGAGCGCCAGTCGTTGGTCGGGAAGCCCGACAGCGCCGCCTTGGCCTTGTCGGCATAGGCCGCGGCCAGGTCGAGCGTGGCCTCCAGCGCCCCGGTGCCGACGATCAGCTCGCGGGCCCGGCGGAAGTCGGCCTCGGTCTGCTCGCGGCGGCCGATGGCCCGCTCCCAGAACTCGGCCTCGCGCGGACCCGAGCGGGCGATGGCCAGCAGCAGCGGCAAGGTGGCCTTGCCTTCTCGGAAGTCGTCGCCGGCGTTCTTGCCCAGGGCCTCGGTCGTGCCGCCGTAGTCCAGGGCGTCGTCGGCCAGTTGGAAGGCCAGGCCCAGGTTCATGCCGTAGGCGCGCAGGGCGTCCGACTGGGCCGCAGACACGCCGGCCGAGACGCCGCCGGCTTCCGACGCCGCGGCGAACAGCTCGGCGGTCTTGGCGGCGATGATTTCCAGATACAGCGCCTGCGACAGGTTCAGGTCGTGGCTGCGGGTCAGTTGAAGCACTTCGCCTTCGGCGATGACGCGGCTGGCCTTGGCCAAGATCTCCAGCGCCTTCATCGAGTTGGTCTCGACCATCAGCTCGAAGGCGCGGGCGAACAGGAAGTCGCCGACCAGCACGCTCTGCGCCGCGCCCCAGATCAGGTGGGCCGCGACCTTGCCGCGCCGCAGCTGGCTGCCGTCGACCACGTCGTCGTGCAGCAGGGTGGCGGTATGGATGAACTCGACGGCGGCGGCCAGCTTCAGGCAGGCAGCGTTGTCCGACCCGGCCAGGCGCGCCGCGGCCACGGTCAACAGCGGACGCAGGCGCTTGCCGCCGGCGGCGATCAGGTGCTCGGCCAGGGCCGGAATGACCGGCACTTCGCTCTGCATGCGCGCGGTGATCAGGGCGTCGACCCCGGCCATGTCGGCGGCGGCCAGCCGCACGAGACGATCCACCGATCCCGGCTCCCGGGCGAGGGTCGCTGCAGCTGCGTCCAAAACCATACTCTCCCTGGCTGACGCCCGCCGGCGGTCGGCGTACGCCTCGCGTCCCTTGGGCTTGATCAGCCGTTGCGAGCGACAATGGTGGCGGGATAGGTCAGGGTCAAGGCGAGCACAAGGCTTGAAACGTTGCCGAACGAGATACCCGCGCCCACGAGCCCCCAAAGCTTCACCGAAGACGCCGTCCTGAACGGCCGCGTGCGGCTGCGCCAACCCGTGGCGGGCTATCGGGCGGGCATGGACGCGGCCCTGCTGGCGGCGGCCTGCGACGCGAAACCGGGCGACCGGGTGATCGAGGCCGGCTGCGGGGTCGGCGGGGCGCTGCTGGCGGCGGCGGCGCGGCGGTCCGGCGCCCGATTCGTCGGGCTGGAGCGCGATCCCGCCGCCGTCGATCTGGCGCGGGGCAACGTCGCATTGAACGATCTGGCCGACCGCGTGGAGATCTTCGGCGGCGACGTCGAGCGCGGTTTCCGCGCCCTGGGCCTGCCGGTGTTCGACGCGGTGATCAGTAATCCGCCGTTCTTCGACGATCCCGGCGCCCTGCGTGCACCCGCGCCGGAGAAGGCCGGCGCCTGGATGGCCGACGGCGGGCTGGCGGCCTGGACCGCCTTCTGCCTGAAGGCGGTGCGCGAGGGCGGGACGATCACCCTGATCCACCGCACCGACCGCCTGGTCGACATTCTGTCGTTGCTGTCCCCCAAGGCCGGCTCGTTCAGGATCCGCCCGATCGCGCCCTTCGCCGACGTCCCGGCCAAGCGGGTGGTCGTCCGGGCGATCAAGACCGGCAAGGCCCCGCTGGTCCTGTTGCCCCCGCTGGTCCTGCACGACCGCGAGGGGACGGGCCATTCGGCGGCGGCCGAGGCGATCCTGCGGGGGGATGCGGCGCTGGGGTGGGGTTAGGCATCCGTTCGGGCGGCGATCACCTGCCCCCTACTGGCCTTCGGCCGTCTTCCCCCATAGGGGGAAGAGCCTGCGGCGGGAGGCTCCGCCCCCTATGGGGGCGGACAGGCGGCGAAGCCGCCAGGTGGGGGCAAGTGGGCGCCCCCTACTCCGCGTACAGCGCCAGCGCCTCCAGGCACATCTCCAGGCCGGTCAGGTCGTGCAGCGGGTCGTCGGTGATGATCACGAACAGTCGGCGGGCCTCGGCCCACAGCATCAAGGTCTCGGGCAGGCCGAAGTCCTCGACCACGCAGCCGTCGCCGTCCCGCCAGACGCCGTGCTCGTCGCGCTGGGCGCCGACATGCACCTCGACCCGGTCGACATATTCGGCCTCGCTCTCGTCGGCGACGTTGACATAGGCCATCACCGGCCGCCCCAGCCCGGCCAGCACCCCGGCCTCGAACGCGGCGGCGCTGGCGCAGGACGGACCGCGGAACGGCGTCAGATTGATGATCCCGGCGTCGGCCTGCCGCAGCTTGGCCATCCTCTCGGCGTAGAGTTCGCGGGCCTGGACCTCGACATTGTCGGCCTGGGTCTCGACGATGGCCGGCGCGGTCAGGCCGGTGAAGCCGTTGTCCGCGCAGAAGGCGCGTTGGCGCGCGGCTTGCGCCTCGGCGTCGGGAAGCCAGGGCTCGGGGCCGGCCAACCAGATGGAACGTACGGGTCTCATGCCCCTTAGAACTTGCCGAACCGGGACGCTGTCAACCGCCTTGAGGACCATGGACGTTTTAGATCGCAGGACCCTGATCGCCGCGACCGCCGCCGCCCTGGCCGCGCCCGGCCTCGCCAAAGCCGCCGCGAGCGACCCGTGGCTGGCCTACGACCGCCGCCTGCGCCGTCAGCTGGCCGACAGCCGGGGCGATTTCGACCCCGATTTCGAGACCGACCTGCGCGACCTGGGCGACCTTTTCCGGCGCGGCCGGCGCCTCCCCGGACTGGCGCCCGATCCCGGCCTGACCCTGGCGGCCCGCGCCCACGCCGCCGACATCGCCCGCACCGACGTCTTCGACCACATGACCCGCGAGGGTTTCGGCCCCGCCGCCCGCGTGGGCCTGCTGGCCCGCGACCTGGTCGGCGCCCCGGCCGAGAACATCGCCGAACGCCTGAACGCCAGCGGCTCCGTGCGCCCCGACCAGATCATGGGCCAGTGGAAGACCAGCCCCGGCCACCGCGCCAACCTGCTGGCGCCGGGCTTCACCCATGTCGGCTACGGCGTGCTGCGCCGGGGCCGCGAGGTGATCGCCGTCGGGGCCTACGCCGAGGTCTCCGCGCGCCTGGCCGCCCCCGCCCCGCTGCGGGTGGCGTCGGTCGCGGCCATCGCCTCGGTCCTGGCCAACGCCGTCCCGCGCATCGACCAGTTCTCGGTCTCCGAGCCCGGCGCCGAGGCCCTGGTCGAGACCTATGTCGAGGCGCCCGGCGCCCGGACCCTGCCGCCGGGCGCCTGGCAGCTGCGTCCGCACCTGTCGACCGGGGCGCGGAAGTACCAGGTGGCCTGGGGGCCGGTGTTCGTGCTGGGCTGAGGCGCCCAAATCCGCTCTCCCCGACGAATGCCGGGACCCGGATCCCGAAGCGGGGCCGGATTGGAAGGGCGCGCCAGAGTCATTCCATTCGCCGGACGAGCAGTCCGACGGCTCGCTGTGAAAACGAAAAACGGCGGGCTCTTTCGAACCCGCCGTCCATCGTTCGATCAAGGCTCAAGGCTAGTCGTCAACCGAAGTCGGCCACGGAAATGGCGGCGCGGGGGGATTGGGCGTCGGCGGTGGCGGGCCTTGGGTCAATTCGCAAGCGGTCACATTCTGATCGAAGCAGGCGTTCCACTCCGGTGTGAAGCGCTCGAAACGCGGGTCGCAGCGCGACCAAGCCCATTGGACGCAGACCTCGGGGCGCGCCTGCGCCGCCGTGGTCTGAACCACCGTGCCGGCCACCAGAGCGGCGACTGCGGCTCCAAGACGAAGAACTTTGGAGAAAGACATACAACCTCCAGCCTAAGGCGCGCGAGATCGCGCGCCCATTTATGTGACCTAAGATTGTATCAGCCGTCAATTGAGTACGAACGACGGAAACGAAAAACGGCGGGCCCTTTCGAGCCCGCCGTTCGTCGGTTCAGCGATGAAGCCGAAAAGCCTAGTTCTTGGCCACGTCCACCAGCTTGTTCTTGGCGATCCAGGGCATCATGGCGCGCAGGCGGCCGCCGACTTCCTCGATCTGGTGCTCGGCCGCGCGGCGGCGGGTCGCCTTGAAGCTGGGCTGGCCGACCTGGTTTTCCAGCATGAAGTCGCGGACGAACTTGCCCGACTGGATATCGTCCAGCACGCGCTTCATCTCGGCCTTGGTTTCCGGCGTGATGATGCGCGGGCCGGTGACGTACTCGCCGTACTCGGCCGTGTTGCTGATCGAGTAGTTCATGTTGGCGATGCCGCCTTCGTACATCAGGTCGACGATCAGCTTCAGCTCGTGCAGGCACTCGAAATAGGCCATTTCCGGCGCGTAGCCGGCTTCCACCAGCACTTCGAAGCCGGCGCGGACCAGTTCGACCGTGCCGCCGCACAGGACGGCCTGCTCGCCGAACAGGTCGGTCTCGCATTCCTCGCGGAAGTTGGTCTCGATGATGCCCGAGCGGCCGCCGCCGATGGCGCTGGCGTAGGCCAGGCCGAGGTCCAGCGCGTTGCCGGTGGCGTTGTGGTGCACCGCGATCAGACAGGGCACGCCGCCGCCCTTCTGGTACTCGCCGCGCACGGTGTGGCCGGGGCCCTTGGGGGCGACCATCAGCACGTCGATGGTGTCCTTGGGCTCGATCAGGCCGAAGTGGACGTTCAGGCCGTGGGCGAACAACAGGGCCGCGCCGTCGCGGATGTTGGGCGCGATGTCGGTCTTGTAGATCGCGGCCTGGTGCTCGTCGGGCGCCAGGATCATCAGCAGGTCGGCCCAGGCGGCCGCCTCGGCCACGGTCATGACCTTCAGGCCTTCGCCTTCGGCCTTCTTGGCGGTCGGCGAGCCGGCGCGCAGGGCGACGGCGACGTTGGTCGCGCCCGAGTCCCGAAGGTTGAGGGCATGCGCGTGCCCTTGCGAGCCATAGCCTACGATCGCGATCTTCTTGTCCAGGATGCGGGCGAGGTCGGCGTCGCGATCATAATAGACGCGCATGTTTTTTCTCCAGGACTGGTCGATATGGCCGCCCCGCGCAACGGCGGAGCGACAAAGGCCGGGCGTTTGAGCGTTTTTTTGCCGTTTCGTCAAGGCGATGACGACAGAACGTTGTGACCCGCGTGCCTCTGTGGCGACGTTTTAGACGTTGAGGCCTTCCACCGCCATGGCCAGCCTTCAAGAAGCCGCCGCCAACGCCCTGATCTTTTCGCGAGGACCGCGTCCTGCGGGGCGGCTTGAAAGGGGATGGGGACGCCCGCATGCGGGCGTCCCCGGCCGCGTCACCCGCTACCAGAACAGGTCGTAATAGACGCTCAGCACCTGGCCGCTCCAGACGTCGACCAGCACCGCGTCGTCGCCGACCCGCACCCACTCGCAGCCGATCGGCGGATACGGCAGGCCGTATCGCCAGGCGTCCAGATAGTAGGATTGGCCGTACCAGCCGCCCGGCAGATAGTCGCCGAACGCCCAGTGGCGCACGTAGAAGCCGCGCGGATAGCGGTAGGCCGGGACCCGATAGCGCTGGATGGCGCGATAGGACGGCCGGTAGCGACGCTGGTCGTAGCGCTGGCGATCGTTGTCGCGGTCGCGCCACTGGCCGTCGTGGCCCGGACGACCGTAGTCGGGTCGGCCCCAGTCGCCGCGCCCGGGGCGGTTCCAGCCGCCGTTCCGGTCGCCGCGATCGCCGCGATCGCCACGGTCACCACGGTTCTGGTCGCCGCGGTTCTGGTCGCCGCGATCCCAACCGCCGCCGCGGCCGCCCCGCTCCTGCCAGCCGTCCCGGACGCCGCCTTCCCGCGGGTTCCGGGGCTGAGGCGCGGGCGGCGGTTGCGGAGGTTGCGCGGGCTGCTGCGCCTCGGGCGCCGGCCGGCCGCCGCCGTTCCAGTCGGGACGGCCGCCGCGATCGCCACGGTCACCCCGATCGCCGCGTTCGCCGCGTTCGCCGCCGGACCGACGCCAGCCGCCGCGGTCGCCGTCGCCCGAAGGCTGCTGTTGCGGCTGGGCCTGCTGCTGTCCGGGTTGCTGATGTTGCTGGCGCCAGCCGCCGCCGTCGCCGCGTTCGCCGCGACGGTCGGGGCGATCCGGGCGGTCCTGCCCGGCCCCGGCGGCCTCCGCCGCGGCCCCGCCCAGCAAGGACAGGATCATCGCGGCCGTGATCAGACGTTTCATGTCTTTCCAAGTGCTCCAAGAGGCCTTGTGCAGGCCCCGTCGCTCATCCCTTGTAGGGAAGTGTCGGCCTTGCTCCATGAACCGCGTTTGAACGACGACGCCCATCCAACATTGCAAAAAGGGGGATCCGCCATGACCGCCAAACCACAGGACGTGCTGGGTTTCTGGACCGCCGCCGGCCCCGGCAAATGGTTCGCCAGGTCCGACGCCTTCGACGACGCCATCCGCCTGAAGTTCGAGCCCGTCCACCTGGCCGCCGCCCGAGGCAAGTACGACGCCTGGGCCGCGGACGCCGAGGGCGCCCTGGCCCTGGTGATCCTGCTGGACCAGTTCCCCCGCAACCTCTTCCGCGACAGCGGCCACGCCTTCGCCACCGACGGCAAGGCCCGCGCGATCGCCGCCGCCGCCGTGGCCGCCGGCCACGACAAGGCCGTCGCGCCCGAACTGCGGCCGTTCTTCTACCTGCCCTACGAGCACTCCGAATCCCTGGCCGACCAGGAAACCGGCATCGCCCTGTTCGAGGGCTTGCTGAAGGACACCGGCGACGCCGACAGCCTCAAATGGGCCATCGCCCACCGCGACATCATCGCCCGCTTCGGCCGCTTTCCTCATCGAAACAAGGCCTTGGGCCGGGTCACGACCACGGCCGAACAGGCGTTCCTCGACGAAGGCGGCTTCGCGGGCTGAGGCGAGCTTGGCCGAGCCGCCCGCGCACGCTAGGGTTGGCGCTCGAAATCTGGGATTGCTGGGAGCACATCATGAAACTGCTATCGGGCCTGCTGACGGCCAGCCTCACGCTGTCGATCATCGCGCCGAGCGCGGCCTTGGCCCAGGCCAAGCCGAGCAACGCCCAGAAGCTCCAGACCCAGGCCGTCGCCGAGATTCCCCACTGCGCCCGCAAGCTGGGCACCCTGTCGATCATGGACGGCGACGATCCGCGCGGCTGGATGCAGTACAACCTGGCCTCGCCGCAGAAGCTGCTGAAGGCCATGGTCCAGAAGTCGGGCTGCTTCAATCTGGTCGACCGGGGCGCGGGCCTCAACGCGGCGCAGATCGAACGCAACATCGGCGGCAATCTGGGCCTGCAGCGCGGTTCCAACGTCGGTCAGGGCCAGGTCAAGGCCGCCGACTACGTGCTGGTCGCCGAGGTCCAGGCCAGCGACAGCAACGCCGGCGGCGGCGCGGTGGCCGGCGCCATCGGCGGCCTGATCGGCGGTCGCGTCGGCGGCTTGGTCGGCGGCATCAAGACCAAGAAGCTGGAAGCCAACACCGTGCTGTCCCTGACCAACGTGCGCACCACCGAGACGGTGGCGGTGCAGGAAGGCTACGCGGCCAAGAACGACATCGGCTGGGGCGCGGGCGGCGGCATCGGCTGGGGCGGCGCGGTCGGCGGCGGCTACGAGGACACCGAGATCGGCCGGATCATCACCCTGTCGTTCATCAACAGCTACACCAAGCTGGTCACCGATCTTGGCCTGCTGTCGACGACGACCACGGCGGCGGCCGCGGCCCCGGCCAAGACCTTCGTGGCCACCCGCGTGACCAACATGCGCGCCACGGCCGCGGCCGGCGGCAAGCTGATCCGCGCCCTGCCCGCCGGCGCCATCGTCTATCCGACCGGCGAGAAGAACGGCCTGTGGTGGGAAGTCGCCGACGAGAACGACAATGTCGGCTGGGTGCTGAACACCGGCCTCGAGCCGGCGCGGTAAGACTCCGCGCCAACGCGACGACGCGCCCCGCCCGAGGTCCTCGGGCGGGGCGTTTTTGTGATTGGCTATCGCGGCGATTCGCGTAGGACAATCGCGCCATGAACGCCGTCGCCGCCATCCATGCCGAGCCCGCCGCCGCCGACCATCCCGAGCGGCAATATCTGAACCTGCTCGCCGACATCCTGGAGAACGGCGTGCAGCGCGGCGACCGCACGGGCACCGGCACGCTGGGCGTGTTCGGCCGGCAGATCCGCTTCGACCTGTCGAAGGGTTTCCCGGTCCTGACCACCAAGAAGCTGCACCTGCGCTCGATCATCGTCGAGCTGCTGTGGTTCCTGAAGGGCGACACCAATGTCCGCTACCTGCAGGAGAACGGCTGCAAGATCTGGGACGAATGGGCCGACGAGAACGGCGACCTGGGCCCGGTCTACGGCAAGCAGTGGCGCTCGTGGGCCGCGCCGAACGGCCAGTCCATCGACCAGATCGCCAACCTGGTCGAAGGCCTGAAGACCAATCCCAACAGCCGCCGCCACATCGTCAGCGCCTGGAACCCGGCCGATGTCGAGGACATGGCCCTGCCGCCCTGTCACTGCCTATTCCAGTTCTTCGTGGCGGATGGAAAGCTGAGCTGCCAGCTCTACCAGCGCAGCGCCGACGTCTTCCTGGGCGTGCCGTTCAACATCGCCTCCTACGCCCTGCTGACCATGATGGTCGCCCAGGTGGTGGGGCTGAAGCCGGGTGAGTTCGTCCACACCTTCGGCGACGCACACCTGTATCTCAACCACCTGGATCAGGCCCGCGAGCAGCTCCGGCGCGAACCCAAGCCCTTCCCCACCCTGAAGATGGCCGACAAGCGCGAGCTGTTCGCCTTCGAATACGAGGACTTCCAGTTGGAAGGCTACGAGGCCCACCCGCACATCAAGGCGGCGGTCGCCGTTTGACCTGGGCGGCCGACCGGCTCGACTAGATCAAGGGCGGCGACGTCCGCCGGGCTTGTCCGGGATGACAGCTGTTTTGGCGGTCACTCCATCTGCGATTGCCTTGGGTGGCCGCGGGGCGCGACGCAGGGTAAACCTGTTCCCATGTCCGTTACCCTTACCGTCGGCCCCGTGGCCCGTTCGCTCAACGGCGTCATCGGCCGCGACAACGACCTGCCCTGGCGGCTGAAGTCCGATCTCCAGATCTTCAAGGCCTGCACGATGGGCAAGCCGGTGATCATGGGCCGCAAGACCTGGGACAGCCTGCCCCGCAAGCCCCTGCCCGGCCGGATGAACATCGTGCTGTCGCGCGACGGCTCGTTCGACCCTAGCCAGGCCGTGGTCTGCGAGAGCTTC
>Ga0065165_1003394_pt1 | contig 11251 bp, 8 predicted proteins | sample AraplaMF_Cvi_mMF_FD_63813 | JGI IMG/M metagenome (GOLD analysis project Ga0065165, IMG submission 63813) | Arabidopsis root microbial communities from the University of North Carolina, USA - plate scrape MF_Cvi_mMF (version 2) (version 3) | ecosystem: Host-associated > Plants > Roots > Endosphere... | reverse complement strand
CGCACCACGCTGCCCGTACCCTCCCCCCTCTCCCGGAGGGGGAGGGGCTTTCCGTATCCTTGTGGGGTGACCCTGGCCCCATCCTCCATCGCCGACACCTGGCGCCGCATCCGCGGCTCCGACCGTTTCGCCGAATGCCTGCGCGTGCTGCTCGGCCTTGGCGGCGTGGTGCTGTACTGCCTGGCGGATGGCCATTTCGCCGACGCTATCCCCGCCCTGCTCGGCGTGATCGCCTGCGCGCTGGCCGAAACGGAGGACCATTGGCGCAGCCGCCTGGCCACCCTGCTGGTGACGCTGGCCTGCTATGCCGTCGCCGCCAGCTCGGTGCAGCTGCTGCTGCCGCATCCGGTGCTGTTTGCGCTGGGCCTGCCGCTGGCGACGTTCGCGCTGGTGATGCTGGGCGCGGCCAGCCATCGCTACGCGACCATCGCCGGCTCCGCCCTGCTGCTGTCGGTGTACACCATGATCGCGGCCGATGCGGGCGCGCATCCCGGCTCCCTGCGCGAACCGGCGCTGCTGCTGGCCGGCGCGGCGTGGTACGGCCTGCTCTCGCTGCTGTGGAGCGCGCTGTCGCCGCAGCAGGCGGTGCGCCATGCGCTGGCGCGCACTTTCGATGCGCTGGCCGGCTATCTCGAAGGCAAGGCGGCGCTGTTCGCGCCGCTGCCGGGCGTGGATCGCGAGGCCCTGCAGCAGGAGCTCGCCATGCGCAACGAGAAAGTGGTGCAGGCGCTCAACGAGACGCGGCTGATCCTGATCGACCGCATCGGCCCGCGCCGGCCCAGCGGCCCTACCGCGAAACGCCTGCGCCTGTACTTCGCGGCGCAGGACATCCACGAGCGCGTCAGCTCCTCGCACTACCCGTACGACGCGCTGGCCGAAGCGTTCTTCCACAGCGACGTGCTGTTCCGCTGCGAACACCTGCTGCGCCGCCACGCCGGCCTGTGCCGCCAACGCGCGCGGACGCTGCGCCTGCGCACGCCGCTGCAGGTCGACGACGGCGCGCGCGCCGCGCTGGACGACGTGCGCGATGCGATCGAGGCGCTGCATGCCCAAGCCACGCCGCCGGATGCGCACCTGCTGCGTTCGCTCGATGCGCTGCTGCGCAATATGGATGCGATCCAGTCCCTGCTCGAACGCGAGCAGCCGGCGAGCGGCCCGGTGCCCGGCGAGGAAAGCGCCCTGCAGGACCCCGGCCCCGGCAACCTGGCCGAGGCGTGGGAGCGCATCCGCATCCAGTTCACGCCACGCTCGTTCCGCTTCCGCCATGCGCTGCGCCTGGCCTTGGCGCTGCTGGCCGGCTATGCGGTGCTGCGCGTGGTGCATCCGCAGAACGGCTACTGGATCCTGCTGACCACCTTGCTGGTGTGCCAGCCCAGCTACGGCGCCACGCGGCGGCGCCTGCTGCAGCGGACCACCGGCACGCTGGCGGGGCTGGTGGCCGGCTGGGCGGCGCTGCGGCTGCTGCCGTTCGGGCCGGCGCAGGTGCCGCTGCTGATCGTGGCCGGCGTGGTGTTCTTCGCCGCGCGCCAGCGGCGCTACACGCTGGCCACCGCGGCGATCACGCTGTTCGTGGTGCTGTGCTTCAACCAGGTGGGCAATGGCTACGAAGTGATGTGGCCGCGCATGGTCGACACCTTGATCGGCGTGGCGATCGCCGCGCTGGCCATCCACCTGGTGCTGCCCGACTGGCAGGGGCGGCGTCTGGACCAGGTGATGGCCGACACGCTGCGCTGCGATGCGCGTTATCTGGCCAGCATCCTGGCGCAGTACGCCGACGGCCGGCGCGACGACCTGCCCTACCGCATCGCGCGGCGCGACGCCCACAACGCCGATGCCAACCTCAGCGGCGTGCTCTCCAACATGCTGCGCGAACCGGGCCGGCACCGGCGCGGCGGCGAATCCCTGCTGCGCTTCCTGGGCGCGGCGCACGTGCTGCTCAGCCAGCTTTCGGCACTCGGCGCCAACCGGCAGGCGCTGGCCGCGGGGCATGCGCGCGAGGCCGTGCAGTCCTGCGGCGCGCAGACCGTGGAAGCGCTGGAGCAGCTGGCCGAATCCGTGGAGACGAACGAACCTGCGCCGCTGCTGCTGACCATGCCCGCGTATGCCGGCGGCGACGAGACCGCCCGCCTGGTGCTGGGCCAGCTCGCCCTGATCCTGGCCCAGCGCGAGCGCCTGGCCGAGCTGGCGCTGGAAGTGCGGGACAGCTAGCCGCCTCTGGTAGCATGCCGCCGGCCCGCGCACCGCGCGGGCGCATAGTCGCGGAGGTGGCGAGCCCCGCCTGCTTCGTGGAGTGCCGACCGGCCGCATGCGCAAACTCACTTCCTTCCTGCTGCTCGCGGTCGGCGTGCTGTATCCCTTCCTGGTGTATGCCGGCATGCGATACGTGCCGCCGCAGATCTTTGCGCTGGCGCTGGGCGCCGCCTGGCTGCTGCGCGCGCCGGCGCTGTGGAACCAGCCGGGCGGCCGCTGGATGCTGGGCGCGGCGCTGGCCTATTGCGCGCTGCTGGCGCTCAGCGGCGAATCGCAGCTGCTGCGCTGGTATCCCACCCTGGTCTGCGCGCTGCTGCTGCTCGCCTTCGGGCTGACCCTGCGCTACGGGCCGCCGATGATCGAACGCATTGCCCGCGTGCAGGACCCGCAGCTGCCCGCCGCCGCCGTGCCGTACACGCGCAAGGTGACCTGGCTGTGGATGGGCTTCTTCGCCGCCAATGCGCTGGCCTCGGCCGCGCTTACGCTGTGGGCGCCGCTGCGCTGGTGGACGCTGTACAACGGGCTGATCGCCTACCTGGCCATGGGCGCGCTGTTCGCCGGCGAATGGCTGGTGCGGCGGCGCGTATTGCGGCAGGCGGCGTGATCGCCGCGCGCCGCTTCGCTATCGTTGCCGCTGCGCTTATCGAGGACAGCCACGCATGACCGACACCATCCTGGTCACCGGTTCCAGCCGCGGCATCGGCCGCGCCATCGCCCTGCGCCTGGCGCAGGCGGGCTACGAGCTGGTGCTGCATTGCCGCTCGCGGCGCGACCAGGCCGAGGCGGTGCAGGCGTCGATCCAGGCGCTGGGCCGGCAGGCGCGCGTGCTGCAGTTCGATATCGCCGACCGCGCCGCCTGCGCCGCCGCGCTGGAAGCGGATGTCGCCGCGCATGGCGCGTACTACGGCGTGGTGTGCAATGCGGGGCTGACCCGCGACGGCGCGTTTCCCGCGCTCAGCGAGGAAGACTGGGACCAGGTGCTGCGCACCAATCTCGACGGCTTCTACAACGTGCTGCATCCGCTGGTGATGCCGATGATCCGCCGCCGCGCGCCGGGGCGCATCGTGTGCATCACCTCGGTGTCCGGCCTGATCGGCAACCGCGGGCAGGTGAATTACAGCGCATCCAAGGCCGGCGTGATCGGCGCGGCGAAGGCGCTGGCGCTGGAGCTGGCGAAGCGCAGGATCACCGTCAACTGCGTGGCGCCGGGCTTGATCGATACCGATATGGTCGATGCCGGACTGCCGCTGGAAGAGATTCTCGCGGCGATACCGATGCAGCGGATGGGTACGCCGGAGGAAGTGGCCGGTGCGGTGCAGTTTCTGATGAGTCCGGAGGCGGGCTACATCACGCGGCAGGTGCTCGCGGTCAACGGCGGCTTGTGCTGACATCTTCTGGATAGAACGAAAGAGCCATCATGCCATCGCCCTTCCCCGTACCTGACCTGCAGCTCTCTCCCATCGTCGCCGGCCTGTGGCGGCTCACCAGCTGGAAGCTCGACGTGCAGGCGCGCGTGCGCTGGATCGAGCAGGCGCTGGAGCTGGGCATCACCTCGTTCGATCACGCCGACATCTATGGCGACTACGAAGAGGAAGCCACCTTCGGTGCGGCGCTGAAGGCAGCACCGGCTTTGCGCCGGCGCATGCAGCTGGTGACCAAGTGCGGCATCCGCCTGCGTTCGGCCAAGCGGCCATATCCGATCAACTACTACGACACCACGCCGGCCTACGTGCGCGCGCAGGTGGAGCGCTCGCTGCAGTGCCTGCATGCCGATCAGCTGGACCTGGTGCTGATCCACCGCCCCGATTACCTGATGGATGCGGAGGAACTGGCCGACACCTTTGCCACGCTCACCCGCGAAGGCAAGGTGCGCCACTGGGGCGTGTCCAATCACAGCGCCAGCCAGTTCGCGCTGTTGCATCGGCACGTGCCCTTGCTTACCAACCAGCTCGAACTGTCGCCGCTGCATCTGGATGCGCTCGACGACGGCACGCTCGACCAGGCCCAGCAGCTGGGCCTGCGGCCGATGATCTGGTCGCCGCTGGGCGGCGGCCGGCTGTTCACCGGCACCGACGAACAGGCCGTGCGCGTGCGCGCCTGCATGGAGGCGATCGCCGCGCGGCTGCGGATCAGCCTGGCCACGCTGGCCTTCGCCTGGGTGCTGCGCCATCCCTCGCGGCCCTGTCCGGTCACCGGCAGCGGCCGCATCGAAGGCCTGCGCGAAGCGGTAGCCGCACTGGAAGTGCGGCTGAGCAACGAGGACTGGTATGCGATCTGGACCGCCAGCCAAGGGCACCCGGTGCCCTGAGCCTGCTACGCCGGCTGCCGCTGCGCGTGCCCGTAGCGCACCGGGAAGCGATGCATCGCGCGCTCCAGCTGTGCAAAGAATTCCTGCAGCTGGATCTGCGTGACCAGGAACAGCAGGCCGCGGCCGGCGTGCCAGGCGTCGTACAGGGTCTGGCCGTCGCGCGCGGGATCGACCAGGGCCACCGTCACGGCGGTGAGGTCTTCCTGCACCGGCCGCTGCAGATGCAGGCCGATGCGGTCGCTGACGCTGCACAGATGCAGTTCGGTCAGCTCGCCTTCCAGCAGCGGCGGCAGTTTCAGGCACCAGGCCTGCAGATCCACCGCGGACAGCAAGGTGCCGTGCGCGTGCAGCGCGCGCTCCTGCGCTTCGCAGCGGGCGTCGACCAGCAGTTGATTGCGGCGCCAGGCGTCGGCGGCGGACGGCTGTTCCCGGCGCAGCACGCGCAGGCGCAGTCCGCCCAGCTCGATGCTCACCGATGCGCCGCGTGTCCAGACTCCCCTGCGCAGCCGCCGGCTCGCCCAAGCGCTCAAGCCCCCGAGCAATGCCGGGAGCGCGAGAAAACCTCTCACATCCATAGTCCCTGAGGTGCCCCCACCCACTTATTCTGCATAACTGTGATCCACCTCACGGACAGAAGCAATCGGACTTATTCCAGCCCGATGCCGCCCCCGACGGCGTCGTGGTGCGCTGCGCCATAGGACGGCACCGCTCCTGCGTTAGCATTTCCGGCTCCCCCGCCTCTGCCGGAAGCTTCCGATGCGTCCATTTTCCCTCGGTGAAGAGCTCGACCTGTTGCGCGAAAGCGTGCACGCCTTCGCGGAAAAGGAGATTGCTCCCCGCGCAACCCAGCTCGACCACGACAACGTCTTTCCGGCCGACCTCTGGCGCAAGTTCGGCGAGATGGGCCTGCTCGGCATGACGGTTCCGGAGACCTACGGCGGTACCGGCCTGGGCTACCTCGCGCACATGGTGGCGATGGAAGAGATCTCGCGCGCTTCCGGCTCGGTGGGTCTGTCCTACGGCGCGCATTCCAACCTGTGCGTGCAGAACCTGTTCCACAACGGCAACGAGGAACAGCGCCGCAAGTACATCCCCAAGCTGTGCTCGGGCGAATACGTGGGCGCGCTGGCCATGAGCGAGCCCGGCGCCGGTTCCGACGTGGTCGGCTCGATGAGCTGCAAGGCCGAGCTGCGCGGCGACGTGTGGGTCGCCAACGGCTCCAAGATGTGGATCACCAACGGTCCCGACGCCGACGTGCTGCTGGTCTACATGCGCACCGCGCCGCGTCCGGCCGGCAGCCGCTGCATGACCGCCTTCATCGTCGAAAAAGGCATGAAGGGTTTCAGCACCGCGCAGAAGCTGGACAAGCTGGGCATGCGCGGCTCCAACACCTGCGAGCTGGTGTTCGAGGACTGCGAGATCCCCGCCGAAAATATCGTGGGCGAAGTCAACGAAGGCGTGCGCGTGCTGATGAGCGGCCTGGACACCGAGCGCCTGGTGCTCTCGGGCGGCCCGCTCGGCCTGATGCAGGCGGCGATGGACCTGGTGCTGCCGTATGTGCGCGAGCGCAAGCAGTTCAATGCGCCGATCGGCACCTTCGGCATGATGCAGGCCAAGGTTGCCGACATGTACACCGCGCTGCAGTCCTCGCGCGGTTTCGCCTACATGGTGGCGCAGGAATTCGACCACGGCAGCAAGTCGCGCATCGACCCGGCCGCCTGCCTGCTCAACGCCTCGCAGAACGCGGTGAAGGTGGCGCTGGAAGCGATCCAGGCGCTGGGCGGCAACGGCTACATCAACGAGTTCCCGGCCGGCCGCCTGCTGCGCGATGCCAAGCTGTACGAGATCGGCGCCGGCACCAACGAGATCCGCCGCATGCTGATCGGCCGCGAGCTGTTCCACGGCAAGTCCTGAGCCGCCGGCGGAGCGCGCGCCGGCGCCGCGCCCTGCCTACCAGCGGTACTGATACGCCAGGGTGGCCATGCTCGACTGGTCGCGCTGGCCGAAGTACTGGTCGTAGCCCAGCAGCAGCGCGCCGCGCGGCGAGAAGCGCCAGTCCAGTTCCAGCCCGGCCAGGCCCGCATAGCGCGCCAGCCCGATGCCGCCGAGCGGCGCCCATTGATTGAGCCCGGTGAAGCTGGCGTCGAACACGTCGCCGCGCGTGGCGAACGACTGCTGCCAGGACAGCCGCGCTTTCAGATCCAGCCGGCCCAGGCTGGGCACCAGCCAGCTGCGCGCCGCGCGCAGGCCGGCGCCGGCCTGCCAGCGTTCGATGGTCTGGCCCGGCGACTTCAGGCCGAAGCCGTAGCCGCCCAGTTCGTTGAAGCCGTCGCGCTGGATGCGCGTGTATTGCACGTCCACATAAGGCGTGACGCGCAGGCCGGCGGCATCGAAGCGGTAGCCGCTTTCGCCGTAGGCCACGCCGTAGCGGCCGCGCGTATCGCTGGCCACCGCGGTGGTGGCGTCGCCGAGCTGCAGTTGGCGGCGCATGTTTTCCTGGTAGCCGCCGATGCCGAGGCGGCCCATCGCATACCAGGAATCGCGCATGACGCCGGCATACAGGCTGCCCTCGACCGCGCGGCTGCGGCCCTGGTCGGCGCTTTCGGCCAGGCGGCCCAGGCCCTGCATCTGCGCCACCGCGAAACCGGCGAACCCATTGGGGCCGAGGCGGCGGTCCTGGCCGACCATCCAGCCGTTCAAATCCATGCCGACGCTGCCGTAGCCGGCGCGCGCCATCGAGCCCTGGTAGCCGAGGTTCTGCGCCCAGCCGCCGGCCTGCGGCGCCTGCGCGAGTTCGTCGAAGCGGTCGGAGAACGCGCGCGTGCTGGCGTCGATCGCCTGCAAGGTCATCGCCGCACTCGCCGCATGCAGCTGGCCGGACAGGCTTTCCAGCGACTGCTGCGCGGAGCCCAGGTTCGGCGACTGCTGCAGCAGCGCGGCGCCCTGGATAAAGCCGGAGGCCGCCGCCTGCCCGCCCGCGCCGTTCTGCGCGAGCTGCGTATTGAGCTGCTGGAAGGCGCCGTCCACGCGCTGCGCCGCGCCCATCGAGGCGGCGGTGTAGCTCATGCCCTGCACTGCCGTCACCTGCACCTGGGTGACGTTGAGCCAGGCGCTGGTGGCGTCGTAATTGATCGACGCATTGAGGAACACATTGGACGCGGTGTTGACCGCCGAGAACGTGCCGGTGAGCCCGCCGTTCGCCACCAGAACATTGGTATGCGCATTGGCGACATAGCCCGAGCCCGCGCCGATCACGTAGAGATCGCCGCCGCCCAGCGTGGCGCTGCCGCCGGTGCGCAGCGCCGAGCCCAGTTCCAGCGCGAGCCGGCCGCCGCTCATCTGCTGATAGCTGCCGGCCACGTTGACGTCGCCGCCGCGCACGGTGAGCACGCCGGCATTGGCCACGTTGCCGCCGATGCCGTGCGTGTCGGTGAGCGTGCCCTGCGCGCTGATCGCCACGCCGGAAGCCAGCGACTTCGCCGACAGCACGCCGCCCTGCACCTGGGTCAGGCCCGTGTAAGTGGACGGCTGGGTCAGCAGCAAGGTGCCGGTGCCCTGCTTGATCAGGCCGCCGGCGCCGGAGATCGGGTTGTTCCAGCTGGAGCTGCCGGCGAAGTTCACCGTGACGTCGCCCCAGTCGAACTTCGCCGGACCGTTCACCGCCTTGCCCACGTCGAGCATGCCGTAGCCGAAGGTGGTGTCCGGCCCGGGCGTGCCGAGATCCGCCGCGGTGCCGAGCAGGGTCTGGCGCACCAGGTCGTTGCTGAAATACGGATAGGCCTGCCACACCAGGGCCGCCGCACCCGACACCTGCGGCGCCGCGAACGAGGTGCCGGTGATGATGTAGTAGCTGGTGCTGGTGGCGGTGTCGTCCTTGCCGGTGACGATGAGGTTGCCCGGCGCGGCCAGGCAGTAGTTCATGGCGATGCCGCAGGCGTTCGAATAGCTGGCCAGCTTGGTGGGGTTGTTGCTGTCCACCGCCACCACCGTCAGCCAGCCGCGGGTGAGGTCGGGCGCGCGCGCCGGCAGCGCCGCCACGTCGCTCGGGTTGGCTTTGGAATCGTTGCCCGCGGCGAACACCACCAGGCCGCCCCAGCTGTTGACGAAACGGTTGTAGGCGTCGTGGAAGCTCTGCGTGGTGGCGGTGGCGGTGGCGTCCCAGTACAGGCCGCCCCAGGAGTTGTTCATCACCTTCACGCCGTTGGCGATCAGGTCGTCGTTGATCGCGCCCAGCGGGTCGGCGGTGGTGACGCGGTTGCCCTGGCCGGAGCCGTCGTCGGTCGGCGCCTTGTCGGCGATGATGCGCGCCGACACGATGTCCGCCCCCGGCGCGATGCCGCCGACGAACTGCCCCACCGGCTTGCCCGCGGCCACCTGCGACACCCAGGTGCCGTGGCCGACCACGTCGTCGATGCTGGTGTTGTTGACGCTGGGGTCGACGTAGATCAGGTCCGCCAGCACGCGCCCGGCCAGCGCCGGGTGGTTGCGCATGACGCCGCTGTCGACCACGCCGATGGTGACGCCCTGGCCGGTATAGCCCTGCGCGTGCGCCGCATTGGTGTCGGTCAGCGTGAGCTGCGCGTCGATCGGCGGCTGCGGGCTGGACGGCTGCGAGGGTGTCGAGGGCGTGCTCGGCGGCGTGCTCGGCGATACGCGGACATTGCCGCTGCCGCCGCCTCCGCCGCAGGCGCTCAGGCCCAATGCCACGACGACGGCCAGGCACACTTCGCGCTGGCGCGGATAACCGTTCCCCATACCCATGATCTTGATCCCCAGGCTTTGACGACCCATGTCAGAGCCGGCGCGGCTTGCCCGCGGCCGGCGATTCCTGCGGCTAATGTTGGCACAAAGCCGGCGCAACGAATTGCGAAGGAATAATGACGGAGGTCGCACGCAAACCCTTGGCGCGGCAACGGTTTGCCGACAGTGGTAGGCGGCTGCGATAATCCGGCGATCGCTACACACCCTACGGGCATCCCCTGCCCACCCAGTCCTTGCGGAGATCTCCATGTCGGACGTCAGTGTTGTCATCGCGGGCGCCAAGCGCACCGCCATCGGCTCTTTCCTCGGCCAGTTCACCGGCGTGCCCACCCCCACGCTGGGCGCCACCGCCATCAAGGCCGCACTGGAGCAGGCCGGCATCGCCGCACAGGACGTCAATGAAGTGCTGATGGGCTGCGTGCTGCCCGCCAACCTCGGCCAGGCCCCGGCCCGCCAGGCGGCGCTCAAGGCCGGCCTGCCCACCGCCGTCGGCTGCACCACCGTCAACAAGGTGTGCGGTTCCGGCATGAAGGCCATCATGCTCGGCCACGACCTGATCAAGGCCGGCTCGTCCGCCGTGGTGGTGGCCGGCGGCATGGAGTCGATGACCAATGCGCCGCACATGGTCAACGCGCGCACCGGCATCCGCTACGGCGACGGCCAGCTGGTCGACCACATGGCCTGGGACGGCCTGACCAATCCGTACGACGGCAAGGCCATGGGCGTGTTCGGCGAGCTGTGCGCCGACAAGTACCACTTCACCCGCGAGGAGCAGGACGCCTTCGCCATCGAGTCGGTCAAGCGCGCGCAGGCCGCGCAGCAGAACGGCGCCTTCGCCGGCGAGATCGTCCCGGTCACCGTGGCCGGCCGCAAGGGCGACGTGGTGGTCGACACCGACGAGCAGCCGGGCCGCTCGGACATCGCCAAGGTGCCGGCCCTCAAGCCCGCCTTCCGCAAGGAGAACGGCACCATCACGGCCGCCAGCTCCTCCAGCATTTCCGACGGCGCCGCCGCCGTGGTGCTGCTCTCGGCCGACGACGCCAAGGCCCGCGGCATCCAGCCGCTGGCGCGCATCGTGGCGCACGCCACCCATTCGCAGGAACCCGAATGGTTCACCACCGCCCCGGTCAGCGCCATGCAGAAGGTGCTGGAAAAGGCCGGCTGGAAGGTCGCGGACGTGGACCTGTTCGAGGTCAACGAAGCCTTCGCCGTGGTGGCCATGGCGCCGATGCGCGAGCTGGGCATCCCGCACGACAAGCTCAATGTCAACGGCGGCGCCTGCGCGCTCGGCCATCCCATCGGCGCCAGCGGCACCCGCCTGGTGGTGACCCTGCTCAACGCGCTGAAGACCCGCGGCCTGAAGCGCGGCGTCGCCTCGCTGTGCATCGGCGGCGGCGAAGCCACCGCCATCGCGGTCGAACTGCTCTAAAGCAGAACAGGCATGGCCCGGCCGGTACCCCCATGAAAGGGGGATAACCGGCTATGGCCTTGTTAAATAAAGATGTGGCGCAAATTCCGCGAAAGCGCTATTAATACGCCCGCCAAACGGCATTCCACGGCAAAGGAGATTCAACAATGAAGTTCACGCGTACCCTACTCGCCTCCGCGCTCGTCGCGCTGCTGGCGGCTTGCAGCAACGGCGCGCAGGATTCCGCGCAGGACGCCCAGAAGTCGGCTGACCAGGCTCAGCAGTCGGCTGACCAGGCTCAGAAGGCTGCCGAGGCTCCGGCTGCCGCCGCGACCGCCGCCGCTCCGGCTGCTGCTCCGGCTTCGACCGCTGCTGCCCCGGCTGCTGCCGGCACCGCTCCGGCCGCCGCCATGGAGCAGGCTGCCGACGCCGCTTCCAAGGCCGCCGACGCTGCCAAGGACGCTGCCGGCGCCGCCAAGGACGCTGCGGACAAGGCGAAGGACGCCGCCAAGGGTCAGTAATCC
>Ga0065165_1003391_pt1 | contig 11259 bp, 11 predicted proteins | sample AraplaMF_Cvi_mMF_FD_63813 | JGI IMG/M metagenome (GOLD analysis project Ga0065165, IMG submission 63813) | Arabidopsis root microbial communities from the University of North Carolina, USA - plate scrape MF_Cvi_mMF (version 2) (version 3) | ecosystem: Host-associated > Plants > Roots >... | reverse complement strand
CAGCCCCGTAACCTCGATGGGTGGCCTGAGGGTGATGCCGGATCTTTCCTATGACGCCGTGACACCCGACGATTTCGACGCGCTCGTCATCCCCGGCGGGCTCGCCTGGGAAAAGCAGTCCGTGCCGGCCGCCCTGGAGGGCCTGATCCGACGCTTCCATGGCGAAACGAAAATGGTGGCCGGCATCTGCGCCGCAGCCAGCATGCTGGCCGGCACCGGCGTACTCGACGAAGTCGCCCATGGCGGCAACAGCCTTGCCTCGCATCAGCGCTATCCCGCCTACCGGGGCGCCGCGCGTTTCGTCGATACGCCAAAGGCCGTGCGCGACGGGATGGTGGTCACCGCTGCCGGCACCGCCCCATACACGTTTGCGGTCGAGGTGCTGAAGGGGCTCGGTCTCTGGGACGCGACGGCGCAGGAGGAATTTGCGCCCTTCAGCGCCGAACACGCCTGAGAAGGATGGCGGCTGGCAGACCCGACCGGCCGTGCTGTCGCTACAGGCCTAGCCGGCCGCCTTGGCGAGCACTTCGCCCGCCCATTCATTGAGGCTCTTGCCTGCCAGCTCGGCAGCCTTGGCGGCACGCGCATGGACGTCCGGATCAATGCGGAACATGACTTTGCCGGAGTAGGCTTTCTGCGGTTCCTTGCCAAGCTTGGCGCAAGTGTCGAGGTAATCGTCGACCGCCTCGTGAAATGCCAGACGCAGGTTCTCTACACTGTCAGCGTGGAAACCGATCCCATCGCTTATTCCGGCGAGCTGCCCGAACAGAATGCCATCTTCGTCGTCATACTCGATGCGGGCAGAATAGCCCTTGTAGTTCATGATGTTGGTCATGGCGTTATTCCCAATCGGATCAAATAGGCGCGCACCGCCCGCACCTGATACCGCTTCGCCTCCTTTGCCGGATGCGGCCGATGAAAGATCTCGACGTTCCCGTCCTTGTGGAAGCGAACCCGTGAACCGCTTCCTTCGATCAGCGTGCAACCGACCGCCAGCAGCAGGGACTCGATGTCAGTCCACTCCAGGGTTGCCAAGACCGGATCCCTGAATACAGCCTCGAGCGTCCCGCGGTGCTTGCTGTTCATGCTAGCAGATTAGCACAAGGGAAGCTGCGCGCAAGTCGGCGCCGCGGCGGCCGGCTGTGGGGTTCGCTCGTGGCACCGTCATTCTCGGGCTTGACCCGAGAATCCATGCCGCAATCTCAACCGTGGATCCTCGGGTCAAGCCCGAGGATGACGGAGGCTGAGGGTGACGCCGGTGGATGCGGCAACGTCGGCAGGTTTGCTGAAGGTGGCCGCGCGTGGGCAGCGTCGGTGGGCGAACCAGTGCCTTACCGGGCCGGGACGGCTTTCAGGTAGGCGGAGATCGCCTCGAGGTCGGTTTTCGGAAGATGGGCGAGGTTCTGCTGCACTTCCGCCATCTGGCCGCCGACCGAGTCGAAATCGGGCGTGAAGCCGGTCTGGAAATAGTTGACCATGTCGGCTTCGCTCCAGTCCTTGACCTTGCCGCCCGGCGTGATGTTGGGGATTGAGCCCTTGCCTTCGGGGTTCGGCCCGCCGGCCAGCCAGAGATCGGCCTTGAGGCCGCCGAGCGCATCGCGCGGGGTATGACACTCGCCGCAGTGGCCGGGACCTTCGACGAGGTACTGGCCGCGCTTCACCTTGTCATCCGCCGATGCCAGCGTCACGCGCGGCTTGTCGTTGAAATAGAGGAGCTTCCAACCGCCGACCGCCAGGCGGATGTTGAAGGGAAAGCCGAGTTCATGCGGCGGCGCGACGTTGTCGCTGGCCGGCAGGGTCTTGATGTAGCCGAACAGGTTGTTGACATCGGCCGGCGTCATGCGGGCATAGGATCCGTAGGGGAAGGACGGATAGAGATGCTCTCCTTCCGGCCCGACGCCTCTCGTCATGGCGTTGCCGAACTCAGCCAGCGTCCAGCTGCCGATACCCGCCTTAGGGTCGGACGAGATATTGGGAATATGGAAGGTGCCGAACGGGCTGGGCAGTGCCCGGCCGCCGGACAGGACCTTGACCGCCTCGCCGGTGGCGCCGGTTGCCGCATGACAGCTGACGCAGCCGCCGGCCCAGAAGACCTGTTCGCCCTTCGCCAGATCCGGCGTGCCGAGATTGGCCCAGTCGGCATCCGGCCGCGGCGACGGCTTGGTCAGCGCCCAGGCGGTTGCGGCGCCGACGCCCGCGAGCACGACCAGGGCAGCGAGGATTTTCGACGTTTTCGAGGCCATGGCTGTTTTCCCCCGCACGTGTCCAGGACGGATGTGCCGATCGGCGCTGATGATGGGCGGCCACGCGTGCAGCCGCCCCTCCAGTATGACCGATTACTTCTTCAGGCGGTAGACCTGATGGCAGCTGCTGCAATCGGCGCCGAGCGCCTGGACTGCCTTCTGGACGCCGGCCTGGTCTGCCGGGAGGGATGCGAGAAGCGTGTCCGCGTCGCTGCCGAGCTTGGCGGCCTTGGCACGGAAATCCGCATTGTTCTGCCAGATCGCCGGGGCGGCTTCCGAATCGCCTTCCGAGCCGGCCGGGAACTGATCGGGGAAGGCCTTGATGTTGGTGCTGATCGTGGTCAGCGACTTTTCGACGGTGGCTGCGTCGTAAGGCTTGTCGCCCTTGGCGATGGCAGCGAGCGCACCGACGGAGCCGCCGATCTGCTTCATCATCTGCTCGCGCTTGGCCTGCGGCGTTTCCTGCGCCGTGACGGCGCTAAAGCCCAGACAGAGAACCGTCGTGGCCATCGCGATTGTCTTGAAGTTCATTGCATATCTCCCTCGATCACTCCGGCTTTGCCGGACGCTGTAGCGGGCCGATGATTGCAAGCTTATGCGGCTGAAAGAAGTCACTTTTCCGTCAAGGGCCTTTGGTCTGAAGAGCGCCCCGCCGCAAGGCCGCAGACGTCGGTCCGTCAGGACGTCACGCCCTCCCAAAGGGTCGCTGCAGAAACGCACAGGAGGAGCAGCCCTGCCCCGCGTCCGATCGCCACCGTCGCGCCCCTGTTGCCGACGAGAAGCGTGCGGGCGCGGCCGGCGGCAAGGGCCAGACCGCCATAGACGCCAAGCTGCGTCGCGGTGGTCATCACCGCCATGACAACCGCCTGTGGCGCGAGAGGGCCGAACTCCGGGCGCAGGAACTGCGGATAGATGGCCAGCATGAAGAGATAGGCCTTGGGGTTCATCAGGCAGGTGAGGAAGCCGCGTCGGAATGCCTCCCGGCTGGTGCCGGCCTCGGCCGTCCCGACCGCGTCGATGGTGATGCTACTGCGCATCAGGGTAATGCCGATCCAGGCCATGTAGAGCGCGCCGGCGATCAGCAGCGGCCTGAAGACCATGGGGAGCAGGCTTGCCAGCAGGCCGACGCCGACGGCCCCATAGAGCGAATGGACGAGACCGCCCGCCATGATGCCGGCTGTTGCGGCAAGACCTGTCCGCCGGCCGCGGGTGAGCGCATTGGCCAGCACGAAGACCATGTCCATGCCGGGCACCACGATGATGCCGAAGAGAAGGGTGAAGAAGAGCCACAGGTTCTGGGTGTAGGTCATGTCAGTTGCAGGCCTCCTGTAAAGGCGCAGGCGGATCGGGTCGCCTTGTTTTTGCGCGGGAACTGCGGCTCTATAGGCGATGCCAACTGACAGCGTTTTGTCAGTAGCCATCACGACCTTGGTGAAAATCCAGACACGCTGGGTGGAGGAGACGCACGATGCGCAAGGCGACGCGCCTGTTCGAAATCATCCAGATCCTGCGGCTTGCCCGCGGGCCGGTCACGGCCGCCTCGATCGGCGCCCAGCTGGAGGTGACGTCGCGCTCGATCTACCGCGATATCGCCGCCCTGCAGGCGATGCGCGTGCCGATCGAGGGCGGGCGCGGCATCGGCTACATCCTGCGGCCGGGCTTTACCCTGCCGCCGCTGATGCTTTCGATGGAGGAGACCGAGGCGATCGTGCTGGCGCTGGCGCTTCTGGCGCGCACCGGCGACACGGAGCTCAAGCATGCGGCCAAGCAGGTCAGCCGCAAGATTGCCGCCGCCGTGCCCGCCCCGCTTTCGGCCAGCTTCTCGCGCAATGCGCTGCATGCCTGGGGAACGGTGGCGCCGGTTCCCGAAGCGGCAGACCTCGGCCTGATCCGGCGGGCGATCCGCGACGAGCGGAAGCTTACCCTCGACTACCGCGACGAACTGGGCCGGGCGACCGAGCGCGTCATCCGGCCGATCGCGCTCATCTACTATTCCCAAACGGCCAACATCGTCGGCTGGTGCGAATTGCGCCAGGCGATCCGCAATTTCCGGATCGACCGGGTGGAGGACTGCGCGCTGGCGCCGGAGGTCTTTACCGGCGAGGGAGAAACGCTGCGCCGGCTGTGGATGGAAGGCTGGGAGGTCCGGCCCGAGGCATCAGCCGCCGCCGCGGGCTAGAGCGGCAGGCTCCGACTTTCCTCTCGGCCGTGGCCGGTGATCTCGATGCGATCGTCAAAGAGCGCCACGGTCGCGAAGGTGTTTTCGTCGCGCGTATCGACCATGCCCTTGAAATTGACGTACCAGGTGGTGCCGTGGCGGCCGAGATTGCCTTCGTGGTTATGACCGTTGAGATAGGCGATGACATTGCCGGAGCGTTCGAACAGCTCGATCAGCCGGGCGCAGTCCCAATGGTTGTGCTCGTTTTGCGGATAGAGCGGGTAATGGCCCATCACCACGACACGCTCGCCGTCGTTGCGGGCTTTCGCGAGCACGACCTCCAGCCAGGCATGCTGCGCCTCGCTCATGCCGCCGTTCCAGGGCCGGGCGTTGACGGCATTTTCCGCTTCTAGCACCGCCAGCCGCTCCGTCGCCAGGGCATGGCGCGGATCGCCGGGCGGGGTTGAAAACAGGCTGATCTCGCTGCCGTCGACGACCACGAAGCGGACGCCGCCGCGAGCAAAATCGTGGAACGGGGCCGGCATGCCGAGCCGCTCGTGCACGTCGCCCAGATACTGCGGCGCCACCGAGAAATCGTGGTTTCCGGGCAAGAGCACGTTGTCGTGGGTCAGCGCGGCATAGGCATCGAGGACCGGCTGGAGATTGCCGCGATCCCGATCGATCAGGTCGCCGAGCGTCACCACGAAGGCCAGATCCTCGCCGTTCAGAACCGCGATCGCGTCTGCCAGCTTGCCGAGGCTCTCGCGGTAGTAGCGGTCGGCCTGCACCAGCGGTTCGATGTCCGCATATTGCGGATCGGCGATCACGCCGAACCGGAGCAGCGGCTGTTTGTCAGCGTTTTCAGCGGGCATGGTATCTGGAAGCCTCTCGAAGGGCAATGCAAGGAGCATGCCTGGGACCTAGGCGAAGGCCATGACGAGCGTATGACGGGGACCAGCCGAGGGCGCCCGAAGGGAAAGCCCGTCAGCGCGCGACCGGCTCGAAATCCATGCCGCTGCCGACGCCCTCGAGCGAGACCCGGACGGGGCCACGCAACCGGGATGTCCGCGTCTTGAGCGCGTCCGATTCGATCGTGCCGCGCCCGAGCATCAGCCGACGGGTGCGGTAATCGGCGACGGTGTCCAGCATCTCGCCGCTGCTGCGATCGGTATCGGTGGAGGCGAAGCGTTCCAGCATCGCCGTGCCGTTTTGCCAGCCGAAGGTATAGGTCTTCGACCACGTGCTCCACGACCCGGCGGAGGCGAAGAAGTTGAGCGTCAGCACCAGCTTGCCGCCGGTGATCGACAGTGCGTCCTCGTCGGCGTGGAAGCAGTCCTCCACCTCGCCGTTGTTCGAGCGCGGAATGAACCGGTGGTTGACCGCAACCCGCTCGTAAGCATTCCTCCCTGGCGACTGACCGTTCGCGGCAAAGGCGACGATCAGCATGCGCGGACCGACCAGAGGCTTGCCCGAAGCGGTAAGGTCGGGCGTTTGCGAGCGGATGACCAGAGCCAGATCGGGGCGCCGGTCTCCGTCGAGATCGCCCGAGGCCTCGGCGTCGATCGTCCAGCCCGGCGGCACCAAAGCTGACCGGTTCTCGACCTTTGCCGGGATGGCGGGATAGACGACCGGCGGCAATTCGTCGGCATCCTCGCCCGCGCCCTGCGCCCGCCCGGACTGTCCGGCCAGACCGGGTGCCGCATTGCCCGCCAGGGCCAGCAGCGCCGCCACCAGAACCGAAAAGCCCAATCTCTGCCAGTGCATCGTCATGCCCCCTCACCCGCCTGCAGCCGTCCCGGGCCGATTGCGGCACACTAGCGCAGATTGCGCCAAAACGAAAACACCCGGCGCCTTGCGGGCACCGGGTGTCGTTATTCACTGTCGAAAATCGACGGACTTACTTGGTGGCGGCTTCGTAGCGCTCCAGCACGTAGTCCCAGTTGATCAGGTTGTCGACGAAGGCTTCCAGGTACTTCGGACGCGCGTTGCGGTAGTCGATGTAATAGGAGTGTTCCCAGACGTCGACGCCGAGGATCGGTTCTGCGCCATGGACCAGCGGGTTCTCGCCGTTCGGGGTCTTGGAGATGACGAGCTTGCCATCCTTGACTGAGACCCAGGCCCAGCCGGAGCCGAACTGGGTGGTGCCGGCGGCAATCAGGTCGGCCTTGAACTTGTCGTAGCCGCCGAGATCGCTTTCGATCGCGGTCTGCAGCTTGCCCGGAAGCGAGGTGCCGCCGCCGCCCTTCTTCATCCACTTCCAGAAATGGATGTGGTTGTAGTGCTGGGCCGCATTGTTGAACAGGGTCTGGTGCGTACCGAACGACTTCTTGACGACCTCCTCGACGGGAAGATCGCCCATGCCGGCTTCCGCCGCCAGCTTGTTGCCCGTGTCGACATAGGCCTTGTGGTGCTTGTCATGGTGGAATTCGAGCGTCTCCTTCGACATGAAGGGGGTCAGCGCTTCGTAATCGTAGGGCAGTTCGGGAAGTTCGAAAGCCATTGGTATACTCCTCTTGGCAAACACCTCAGGTAAAGGCCTGTGCCGGAACATAGGAGCGGGGCCGGCAAGAGGCAACGGTGATCTGCCAAAAAGCAGGTCAGGCTGCTCAAGAAACTGCTGCAATTTGAGGCTACAAGAGCCTTTTACCACAACGATTCGGAGGTTTTCGTGAAACGCCTGCTCGCAACCGCCCTCGCCCTTTTGCCGCTTTTCGCCACGGCGTCGCACGCCTCATCCGACGACGCCTGGGCGCAGTTCGAAAAGGACGTCTCGAAGGCCTGCGTCACCGCCGCCAAGGGCCTCGTCGACAACGGCCGCGCCGTCACCGACCCCTATGGCAGCGAAAGCTACGGCATGGCCGTTGTCAGCGGCAAAGCCAAGGGCGCGAAGGCGACGATCAGCACGATCTGCGTCTACGACAAGAAGACCAAGCGCGCCGAGATCGGCGGCGAGATTTCCGCCGACCGGCTGCTGGTGAAGCCCGGAAAGTGAGCTGGAACGGGCTCAGGAGGCCCGTCAGGCGGCCCGGCGGAAGGCGAAACGCTTGCCGTCGGCGGTGGACACGAGCCCCATGCGATAGAGCGAGGCGAGAACCGCCTCGACGGATTTGCGGGTCTTCTGCCCCTGTTTGAAGGCAGAGGCCAAAGCCACGGCATCCACAGCACCGTCCGCCGCCATCAGCTGGTGCAGCACGGCCGGGGTCTGATCGCGTTCGTCTGCCGGGAAGCCCGGCTTGGGGCCGGCTGCGACCAGCGCCGCCTCGCCGAAGTCGGCCTCCACCTGCTCGGCCTTTTCCTTCGCCGAGCCGAACCGCGGGATCTGGTAATCGGGCCGCAGCCAGCGCACCTTGCCGCGTTTTTCTTCCTTCGCCCGCTCCCTGTTGAGCGCGACGAGGTTGGCAAGCACCTTTTCTTCGGCCAAATCGACCGGCCAGCCATAGGCGTCCGCCACGGCGACATCGAGCCTCTCGTGCAGTTCCTTGAGGATCAGCACCAGCCCGTCATCGAAAATCCGCCGCTCCTTGTCGTTGAGGTCGGCGGGCCTGGCGCCGGCTTTCAGCCGCTCCAGCACGTTATAGAGGCCGGTCAGCGTCAGGTGATCTTGCTCGGCCAGCACCCGCTTGCGATGGGCATCCAGCTCCTCGGCGATGGCGCCGATGGTGTGTTTCTGAGCGTCGGTCGCGGCGGGGAATGGGAAGGGGTCGAAACAGCGGGATTTGACATAGACTGCATCGCCCTCGTACATGCCTATCTTTGCAGAATTAGCGACATACCAGACGAAGTGAACTCGCGATTGAAGTACACCTAGCGAATACGCGTCGCTCATACCGAAGTTGATTAACTTGTTGTCCGGCAGGATCGAGTTGTCGAGGAATTGGAAGACACGGTGCTTGGCGGTTTCTACGGTGGTGATGTAGCGCGGGAGTTTGGCTAAGCACTTCCGCAAATCAGGGACGTTCTCGCCAAACAGCCACCAGTTAAGTCTACGATAATCTCGATTGTTTTGGTCTCGTTCGGGTTTAACTCTCGCAAGCAGGTGCTGGTAGATTTCGGGGTAACGCTTTCTCGCGTCCTCACTGGTCAGCCCAAAGAGGTCAATGACCATCATGCCTCGCGACGTTGAAGTTAGGTCCCGTCCGTTTCGATATTCGCGGATGTGCTTTTCCAACCCCTCACGTCGTCCTAGGCCCAAGTGGTCGGCTTCCTCGGGCGTCACGATAAAGCCTGCGCCATGGAGCTTCACGCCGGGTGCGGAAAGACCAGCATTTGCTTTCAGCTCCACCGCACTTGTTACATCCACACCCACCGTCAGATCTGAATTAATCTTGCCCGACCTTTCGTCAAACAAGATCACCGGGCTGTCCGTCTCCAGCCCCTCCTCATCCGTCACCTCCAGCAGGCGCCCGTCATGTTTGCCGGCTTCCGCCACCGTCATGGCGATACGCACGGCGGCGCTGTCGCGGGTCACCTTGGTCCAGGGGTGATCGGCGACCGCCATCGTGAGCGACAGCGGTTTCTTGGCATTCAGATACGGCTCCATTACCCGGCGTTGGAATACCTGGCTGATGGAATTGGTGGTGACGAAGCCGAAGCGCTTCAGCCTTGTCTTCGGGCGCAAAAGGATCTCGGCTGAGCGGTCCCACCAGTACATGACGAAATCGGCGCTCTCGTTCATGTGCTTGTGCGCCTTCCACAGCGCTTCGGCATAACCGCCGCCCATGCGGGCGCGAATATCCTTACCGCCGACAAAGGGCGGGTTGCCAACGATATAATCGGCGTCAGGCCATTTCGGCCGGCGCGGGTTGGGATAGGCTTCCTTGCCATCCACCACCTGCGGCATCGGATAACCGTCCCACAGCAGAACCGCATCGCGGTTTTCGATATTGTGGAAGGCCTTCAGGATCGGCTCGGAGGGAGCCACGCCCTTGTTGCGGAAATGCCATTGCAGATGGCCGATCCACAGGACCAGCTCGGCAATCGCCGCGGCACGCGTGTTGACTTCAATACCTAAGAACTGGTGCGGATCGACGGTGTGGCTTTCGAGCGCCAGGCCCTCCTGCCCGCCGAGGTCGTTCAGCGCCTCCAGCACCTCGCCCTCCAGCCGCTTCATCAGCTCCAGCGAGACATAGAGAAAGTTGCCGGTGCCGCAGGCGGGGTCCAGCACGCGGGTTTCGCAGAGCCGGTCGTGGAAGGCGGCAACCGTCCTGATCGCCGCGTCGGCTTTCCCTTCCGCCTTCTGCCGGTCGGCGGTGGAGCGGGTATTGTCCCATTCGGCCCGCAGCGGATCGATGACGGTGGCAATCACCAGACGCTCCACATAGGCGCGCGGTGTGTAATGGGCGCCGAGCTTGCGGCGGTCGGCGGGATCGAGCGCCTGTTCCAGAAACGTGCCGAAGATGGCGGGTTCAACATCCTTCCAGTCATAGCGGGCGGCCGCCAGAAGCTCGCCGATCTCTTCCTTCGCCAGGGGTAGCGCCCGCCGCTTCTTGAAGAACTCGCCGTTGAACCTCTTGACCTTCTCGCGGATCGTCGCCGTGAAACTGCCCTCATCCATGGCCTTCCACAGGTCCTGCATCATGCCCGGAAAGATCTCCGGCTTTTGCGCGCAATCCTTGAGCAGCTCCTTGAAGCTGTCCGTCGGCAGCAGCTCCACATCCTCGGCAAACATGGTGAAGAGCATGCGCATCAGGAACATCGCCACCTCTTCCGTGGCGTGGCCGGATTTCTCCAGAGCCTGGCTGACCTTGGCGATCCGAGTCGCGATCTCGCGGGTCACCTTGGCGGCATGGCGAGAGGGATCGAGCGCGGTCGGATCGGTCCAGATCGCCTTGAGGCGTTCGCGCACGGCCGGGTCGCGCAGGTCTTCCAGATAGATGCGGAAGGAGCGGCGGTCCGGGAACTGGTCATAGGCCTTTCCGTCGCGGCGGAAATTTGCATAGACCTCGATCGCGTGCCCGACATCGCAGACCAGCACGAAGGGCGGCGGCTCATGACTGGCCGGCAGCAGGCGCACGTAGTTTTCCGCCTGGGTGCGGGCATTCATCATCAGCACGTCCCAGGCGCGGTTGGCCGAAACGCGGCGGCCGCGGGGAGCAGCTTCGATGCCGGGAAGCTGGGGCACGTCCAGCACCTTCTTGTCGCCCGACAGGCGGCTCTGCTTGGCTTCCAGCACGAAGCAGTTGCGCTTGTAGAGATCGATGCGCTTCTGTGAGACGGTACCGTCGCGAGCGACCTCCCTCACCACGCGTTCGAAGACGTACTCATTGTCCTCATGGGCAGCGGAGGCGGGATCAGGATGAGCGAGACATAACAGGTCACAGAGCTCCGTGAGGAAGAGCGCGTAGTTCGCCCGCTCCTGCCCGCCTTCCTGTCCCTGCCAGCGCCTGATGAAGGCTTCAACCTGATCTGGTCTCTCTTGCCCGTCCACCGGCGCCCCCTTCAGCTTCACGGCCATCGCGAAACCAACTCGCTAATACTAGTTCAGATGATATCGCAGATTGATAGCTCGGATGGAAGAAGCCAACGATGCAATCCCTGATGAATCGGCGTGGCTGCTGAGGCTGGGAGTAGGAGAAACACCGGCACGCAGGTGGAGATCAGATGCGCCCGCCTTCCCTCCTAAAATGATCGCCATTCGACCATAGCGAAAGTTGTATATCCAGCCGATGCAACGGGATATACCTTAATTTGCATCAGTTCATGCAAGACGAAGGTTCGCTTGAGGCTCATCGACAAATTCAGCGGGTTGTAGGTTCTGATCCGTTCAAGGCAACCTTGCCGATGTTCAAGCTTCGGGCGGGCAACAGCGGCAAGGTACATAGTCATAGTCACCGACGCCACCGCCACGCCTGCACTTCC
>Ga0065165_1003390_pt1 | contig 11260 bp, 6 predicted proteins | sample AraplaMF_Cvi_mMF_FD_63813 | JGI IMG/M metagenome (GOLD analysis project Ga0065165, IMG submission 63813) | Arabidopsis root microbial communities from the University of North Carolina, USA - plate scrape MF_Cvi_mMF (version 2) (version 3) | ecosystem: Host-associated > Plants > Roots > Endosphere... | reverse complement strand
TCCAGCTGCCGGTCGATCGCCGCGGTGTACACCGGCACGTCCGGGTGCGCCGACTGGAAGTGCTGCAGCCCCTCCGGCGCCGCCAGCAGGCACACGAAGCGGATCGACTTCGGCCGCGTCTCCTTCAGCCGGTCGACCGCCGCGACCGCCGAATTGCCGGTCGCCAGCATCGGGTCCAGCACGATCGCGTCGCGCTCGTGCATGTCGGCCGGCATCTTGAAGTAGTACTCCACCGCCACCAGCGTCTTCGGGTCGCGGTACAGCCCGATGTGGCCGATGCGCGCGCCCGGCACCACGTTCAGCATGCCGTCGAGGAAGCCGGCGCCGGCCCGCATGATGCTGACGAACACCGTCTTCTTGCCGTCGATCACCGGCGCCTGCATCGTCTCGAGCGGCGTCTCGATCTCGATCATCTGCGTCGGCATGTCGCGCGTGACCTCGTAGGCCATCAGCATGCTGATCTCGCCCAGCAGCCGCCGGAAGCTGTTGGTGCTGCGGTCCTTCTGGCGCATCAACGTCAGCTTGTGCTGGATCAGCGGGTGGACGATGTGGTGAACGGGTGCGGTCATGGGCTTTCCTCGGGTGCGTCGGCTGCGTCAGTTATATCGGCTCCCGCTGCAGCGAACCAGCATTTCGTCACGCCCGCGCCCGGCTGCCCCGCTCAAGTCGCCGGCCGGGCCGGTCGAAAAACAGGCGTCACTCCGCCCACGAGCCCTGCATGCGTGTCCCTGTCCCGTTGCGCCGTGTCGCCCGCCGCCTGGCCGGGCCGCTGCTGGCGATGCTGCTTCCGCTGGCGGCGGCACAGCCGCTGCGCATCGTCACCGAGGAACTGCCGCCGTACAACATGACGGTGAACGGCCAGGTCACCGGCCTCGGCACCGAGGTCGTGCAGGCGGTGCTGAAGGAGGCCGGCCTCGCCGGCACGCCGATCCAGGTGATGCCGTGGGCACGCGCCTACGACATCGCGCTGAACCAGGAGAACGTGCTGATCTACTCGATCACCCGCACGCCGCAGCGCGAGAAGCGCTTCAAGTGGGTCGGGGTGATCGCGCCGACCCGCTGGTACCTGTTCTCGCTGAGCGGCCGCGCGCCGCCGGTCAGGACGCTGGACGATGCGCGCCGCTTCCAGACCGCCACCGTCAATGAAGACGCCGGCGAGCAGTACCTGGTCGCCAACGGCTTCCAGATCGGCCAGAACCTGCAGTCGAGCAACCGCTACGAGCTGAACTACGAGAAGCTGAAGGGCGGCCGCGTCGACCTGTGGATCGCCAACGAGCTGAACGCCACCTGGCTGGTGCGGCAGGCCGGCGACGACCCGGCGCGCATGGTGCAGCGCACGCTCGCGCTGCCCGACCTCGGCAGCGAAGGCGGGCTCGACATGGCCTTCAGCCTGAAGACGCCGGACGAGGTGGTCGAGCGCTTCCGCAAGGGGCTGGAGACGATCCGCCGCAACGGCACCTATGAGAGCCTCCAGCGCAAGTGGCTCTGACGGCGGGCTGAACGGCTCGCTCGGTCGCCAGCTGGTGCTGGCGACGCTCGCGTTCGGCATCGTCTTCACGCTGGCCGCGGTGGCGCTGCGCACCTGGTCGGCCTGGCAGGCCAACCTGTCGGCGATGACCGCCGAGCTGACGCTGATCGACCAGGTGTTCCAGCGCACGCTCGCGAAAGCCATTTGGGAGATGGACCGCGATGCGCTGCAGACCCATGTGAACGGCGTTGCGCAGGTCAGCCCGGTCGGCCGCGTCGAGCTGCGGCTGCTGCAGAACGGCCGCACCACCGAGCAGATGGCGCAGCAGCGCGACGGCGCGCAGCCGTCGACCCGCGCGCCGGTGCTGCACCGCAGGCTGAGCTACGAACCCTACCCCGGCGCGAGCGAGGTGGTCGGCGAGCTGACGCTCGAAGGCGACGAGCGCGTGCTGTGGCAGCGCTTGCGCGGCGAGCTGGCCGGCATCGTGCTGACGCAGCTGGTCCAGTCGCTGCTGCTGGCTGGGCTGGTGATGTGGGTCTTCAACCGCACCGTCACCGTGCACGTGCGGCGCATGGCGCGCCACCTCGACGAGCTGACGCCGCAGACGCTGGACCGCCGGCTGGTGCTCGATCGCGCGCCGGGCCGGCGCGACGAGCTGAGCCTGCTGGAGTCGGGCGTCAACCAGCTGCAGGGCAACCTGTCGGACTACCTGGCGCGCCAGCGCCGCGACGAGCGCGACCTCGCGGCGCACCGCGACCGGCTGGCCGAGCTGGTCGACGAGCAGACCGCCGAGCTGCGCGCCGCCAATGCGCAGCTGGAAGCGCTGTCGCGCAGCGACCCGCTGACGGGCCTGGCGAACCGGCGCCACTTCGACGAGGTGAAGGACGTCGAGTTCCGCCGCGCGCAGCGCCTGAACCAGCCGCTGTCGGTGCTGCTGTGCGACGTCGATTTCTTCAAGCGCTACAACGACACCTACGGCCATGCGCTCGGCGACGACTGCCTGCGCCTGATCGCGCAGACGCTGCGCGAGACCTTCGGCCGCGCCGGCGAGCTGGCCGCGCGCATCGGCGGCGAGGAGTTCGCGGTGCTGCTGCCGGCGGTCGATGCCGGCCAGGCGCATGCCGCGGCCGAGCGGCTGCGCGAGGCGCTGGCCGACCGCGACATCGCGCACAGCGCGTCGCAGGTGGCCTCGCGCGTGACGCTGAGCATCGGCGTCGCGCAGTTCGACCCGTTGACGATGGACCGCTTCGACGCGCTGCTGCAGCGTGCCGACCAGGCGCTGTACCGCGCGAAGCGACAAGGCCGCGACCGGGTGGCCGCCTGATCCGAAGGAGGAAGACCATGCGCTTTGCCCGTTGTCTTGCAGGCCTCGTCCTGGCGCTCACGCTGGTGGGCGCCCAGGCCCAGGCGATCCGCGGCGTCACCGAGGAGTCCGGCTACACCTGGCTGAGCGCCGGCCGGGTGCTCGGCCCGGCCAGCGAGGTGGTGGCCGCGACGATGCAGCGCGCCGGCTTCGCCGACTACCGCGTCGGCATCTACCCGTGGGCGCGCGCCTACGACATGGCGCTGCAGGAACCGAACGTGCTGATCTTCATGATCGCCCGCACGCCGCAGCGCGAGGACAAGTTCAAGTGGGCCGGCGAGTTCATGCGCATCGAGTACCACCTGTACAAGCTGCGCAGCAGCACCGAGGTGGTGGTGCGCACGCTGCAGGACGCCAGGGCCTACAGCATCGGCGTGGTGCGCGACGACGTGCGCCAGCAGTACCTGCAGTCCCAGGGCTTCACGCGGTTGGTGGTGTCGGCGCAGAACGGCGACAACTTCCGCAAGCTGCTGCACCGCCAGGTGCAGCTGGTGCCGATGCCCGAGCGCGACGCGCGCCAGCTGTGCGACGAGTCGCACATCGATTGCGCGATGCTGGAGAAGGTCTACACGCTGGACACGCTGTCGACCGGGCTGTTCATGGCCTACAGCAAGGCGACGCCCGACGACGTGGTGCTGCGCACGCGCGCGGCGTTCGAGAAGCTGAAGGCCGACGGCACGCTGGCGCGGCTGATGGCGGCGCCGGGGCGCTGAGCCCGGCCGCTCGCCGGCGGCTCAGGCGCCGGTGCCCGGCAGCGCGAGCAGTTCGCCGACCGCGTTCAGCACGCGCGGATTCCACACCATGCCGATGTGGCTGCTGTCGACTTCCAGGTCGCGCACCAGGCCTGTCGCGTGCTCCTGCGCGCCGTGGATGCAGGTCTGCCACGCGACGATGCCGTCGTTGCGGCTGTAGATGGACGCGGTGGGCACCGGCGGCGGCGTGCGCAGCCGGCGGCTCATCGCGGCGTCGAGCCGGGCCGGCGCGCCGTTCAGCAGGCGGTACAGCCAGCCGACGTGGCTGTGGTCGGCCTCGGCGTTGAACGGCGTGCCGATCGTGATCACGCGGCGCACCTGCGGTGCGAGCAGCTTGCCGAGTTCGCGGGCGTACAGGCCGCCGAGGCTCCAGCCGACCAGCGTCGCGCGGCCCTCGTGCCGTTCCAGCAGGGCCCGCACATGGTCGGCAAGGTCCGCCATCCAGGCGTCGACGTCGCCGCGCGGGCCGACGTTCAGGCCGCGCCCCCAGTCGAACGCGGTGTAGCCGAGCGCCGTGCAGTGCTCGCGCAGCGTCGCCACCGCGCTGCCGTCGGCGGCGAGGCCCGGGAAGATGACGACCGGGTGGCCGTCGCCTTTGCGCTGCACGGTCGAAAAGCCGCGGCCCAGCCGGTGCGAGGCCAGTTCGAGCGCCGCGCGCCACGGTTCGCTGACCAGCAGGCCGAGGGCCGGGCGGGAGATCGGCGCAGGGCCCAGCGCCGCGGACGGCGAGCAGGTGTCGGTGCTGGGACCCATGGGGAATGCTCCTGAGATTCGATGGTTCGAGGCTAGGGCCGCGGCACGGGCCTGCCTATCGGGCAAAAGAGGCAATCCGTGTAGGACTCCGAGGCAGTGCCGTGCAGGCGCTTCGGCGACGCGGGTCAGCCCAGCCCGTAGTCCGACCACCAGCCCATCTGCTGGTTCAGCCCGTCGGGCAGCGTGATGCGCAGCTGCTCGTGCCGGCTGCGCTGCGTGACGTACGCGATGCAGTCGTCGATCAGCTCCTTCGGCAACTGGCGCACCGCGGCGCGCTCGCAGCGCGACAGGTCGAGGTGGCCGCCGAGCCCGTCGATCCAGCGGCGCAGCGTGCGCACGACGCCGTCGGCGCCGGGCACGTCGCGGGCGTAGTCGTCGAGCAGCCGCTGCTGCAGCCGCTCCTTCGGGGTGCGCGCGGCCGCTGCAACGGACGGCGAACGCCCGCGCGGGCCGCCGCCGTCCCACAGCGACCGCCACCAGGTGATCCACAGGTAATCGCGCCAGCCGCTCATGCGCGCATCAGTAACCGCCGGGCGCCTTCGGTTCCGTGCCGGGCGGTCCGCGGGCCATCCGTCCCGGCGTGCCGCGTGAGAAGTTGCCGGGCGACTCAGCCCGCCTGCTGCCGCCCGGCGTCGCCGCGCTGCCGCAGCCAGCCGTCGATGCACTTCTGCAGCGCCACCGGATCGGCCGGCTTCACGAAGTGGTGGTCGAAGCCGGCCGCTTCGGCCCGCTCGCGGTCCTCCTGCTGGCCGTAGCCGGTCAGCGCCAGCAGCAGCGCGCCGCGCGTGCCGTCCATCGTGCGCAGCCGCGCGGCCACCTCGTAGCCGTCGAGGATCGGCAGCCCGATGTCGAGCACCACCACCTCGGGGCTGAAGTGCTCGGCGACGCTCAGCGCCTCGCGGCCGTCGGCGGCGGTGCGCACCTCGTGCCCGCCGAGCGCGAGCAGGTCGGCCACGCTGTGCGCCGCATCGTGGTTGTCGTCGACCACCAGCACGCGCGTCGGGTGCGGCGTGCCCGGCTCGGCCGCCGGTCCGCCGGCCTCGCCGCTGCGCACCAGCCCGACGCAGGGCAGCCGCAGCGTGAACACCGCGCCGCGACCGATGCCCTCGCTGGACGCCTCCAGGCTGCCGCCGTGCATCTGCGCGAGCCGCTGCGCAAGCGTCAGCCCGACGCCGAGCCCGCCCTGCGCCCGGTCCAGCGTGCGCGAGCCCTGCGTGAACAGATCGAAGATGCGCGGCAGCAGCTGCGCATCGATGCCGATGCCCTGGTCGCTGACCTGGATCACCGCGCCCTGCGGCGTCGCGCTCGCCTCCAGCGCGATCCGCGTGCCCTTCTCGCTGTACTTCGACGCGTTGTTCAGCAGGTTCGAGACGATCTGCGCCAGCCGCGCGAAATCGCCGTGCAGCCACATCGGCTCGGCCAGCGGCAGCACCTGCAGCCGCTGCTCGCGGGCGTCGATCAGCGGCTGCGCGGTCTCGACGCTCTGCAGGATCACCGCGTTCAGGTCGACCTTCTCGCGGCTCAGCACGATCTTGCCCTGGCTGATGCGGGCCACGTCGAGCAGCTCCTCGATCAGCCGCGTCATCTGCTTGAGCTGGCGCACCATGATGTCGGTGGCCCAGCCGATCTTCGGGTCGGGCGGCGCGATGCGGCGGATCACCTCCAGCGCGGTGCGGATCGGCGCCAGCGGGTTGCGCAGCTCGTGCGACAGCATCGCGAGGAACTCGTCCTTGCGCCGGCCGGCTTCCTGCAGCTGCATCTCGGCGGCGCGCCGCTCGACGATCTCGCCCTGCAGGCTGCCGTACAGGATCGCGTTCTCGAGCGCCGCCGCGGCGCGCGCGGCCAGGTCGTCCAGCACGCGCCAGTCAGGCCGCTGCAGCGCATCGTCGGTCGCCACCAGCAGCGCGCCGAGCAGCCGGTCGCCGTTGATCAGCGGCAGCGCCTGCACCGCCTGCCACGGCAGCGCGCGGGCCCGGCCCGGCCCGAAGGCGTCCGGCGCGAGCGCAGCCAGGTCGGCCGGCGCCAGCGTCACCGTGCGGCGTTCGGCCAGCGCCTGGCGCAGCGCGGCGGCCAGCGGCGGCGAGACGTCCATCAGCATGCGGCTCGCGGTGTGCCCCGGCGACGCGCACACCAGCTTCTGGCGCGCGCCGGGTTCGTCGCCCGGCAGCACCAGCGCGGCGGTGGACATCGCCGGCACCAGCAGCTCGGCCAGCGCGCGCACGCAGACCTCGGCCTGCAGCGATCCGCTGAGCACCCGGCTCGCGTCGGCCAGGAAGGCCGAGCGGCGGTCGTTGTCCTCGGCGACGCGGCGCGCGGCGTCGGCGGCCGCCACCGCCGCATGCGCATCGGCCTGCTCGCGGATCTGCCGCTGCATCGCGAACAGCCGCACGAACACCCGCACCTTGCTGCGCAGGATGTGCGGCACCACCGGCGACTGGATGTAGTCGACGGCGCCCAGCGCATAGCCGCGCTCGGTCTGCATCTCGTCGGCGTACGACGTGATGAAGATGATCGGCGTGTCGACCGAGCGCTTGTACTGTCGGATCAGCGCCGCGGTCTCGAAGCCGTCGATGTCGGGCATGTTGACGTCGAGCAGGATCACCGCGAACTCGCGCTGCAGCACCTCGCGCAGCGCCTCGCGCCCGGAGCGCACGAACACCAGGTTCTGGCCGAGTTCCTCGAGCACCGTGCCGAAGACCAGCAGCTTCTCCGGCAGGTCGTCGACGACCAAGATATTGACCCGGCTGTCCGGATCCCCCGGCGCGGTGCTCACTTGCTCAGCCAGCCGCGCAGAACGACCAGCAGGTAGGCGGTATCGACCGGCTTGGACAGGTAGTCCCAGGCCCCGGCGTCGATGCACTTCTCGCGGTCGCCCTTCATCGCCTTGGCCGTCACCGCGATCAGCGGCAGCTCCTTGCCGCGCGGCAGCCGGCGCATCTGGCGCATCGTCTCCATGCCGTCCATCTCCGGCATCATGATGTCCATCAGCACGATGTCGATGCTGGGGTCGGTCTCGACCAGCCGGATCGCGTCGCGCCCGTTCTCGGCCGACACGATCACCATGCCGTGGTTGTCCAGCACGGTGGCCAGCGCGAAGATGTTGCGCATGTCGTCGTCGACGATCAGCACCTTGCGGCCCTGCAGCCGGCGGTCGGCGTCGTGCAGCTCGCGTGCCGAGCGGCGCTCTTCTTCCGACATCGTCGCCTCGCCGCGGTGCAGGAAGAACGCCGACGCATCGAGCATGCGCTCCAGCGTGTCGGCGCGACGCAGCGCAAACGCGCTGTGGCCGCGCTCCCAGCTCCCGCACACCGCCGGGTCGCTGCTGGCCAGCACGATCGGCAGCTGGCGCGCGAGCGGCCGCGATTCGAGCGACTCGATCACGTCCTCCGGACCGAAGTCGGCCACGCTGCCGTCGGTGATCAGGCAGTCGATGCTGCCGTGCGCGATGCGCTCGCGCGCCTCGTCCACGCGGCTGGCCTGCACGATGTCGGTCTCGGTGTCGAGTGCGTCCAGGAACTGCGCGCGCGCCGGCGTGTCGGCCATCATCACCAGCAGCCGCTTGCGCCGCCGCTCGGCGAATTCGTGCAGGTGGCCGAGCGCCTCTTCCACCTGGTCGACCGACTGCAGCGGCTTGGTCAGGAAGCCGACCGCGCCGGAGCGCAGCGCGCGTTCGCGCGAGTCGTCGGTCGAGACCACGCAGACCGGGATGTGGCGCGTCGACAGGTCGGACTTCAGCCGCTCCAGGATGCGCCAGCCCTCCATGTCGGGCAGGAAGATGTCGAGCGTGATGACCGCCGGCTGGAAGTCGCGCGTCAGCGCGAGCGCGGTGGCGCCGCTGGTGCTGACCAGCCCCTTGAAGCCGACGCGCCGTGCTGCCTGCAGCAGCACGTCGGCGAAGGCCAGGTCGTTCTCGACGATCAGCAGCACCTTGTCGCCGAGCAGGATGTCGGCACGGTCGTCGTTGGCGGCGTTGTCGCCCATCTCGTCGGCGTCCGTGCCGTCGCTCACCGACACCGACACCGGCACCTCGGCGCGCGGCCGCTCCAGCATCGGCAGCACCACCTCGGTCATCACCCCCGGCGGCGTGCCGCGGCCGTGCCGCGGGTTGCGCGTCGGGCTGTAGCTCTGCGGCAGGTACAGCGTGAAGGTGCTGCCCTCGGCCGGCGCGCTGACCAGCCGGATCTCGCCGCCCAGCAGCCGTGCCAGCTCGCGGCTGATCGCGAGGCCCAGCCCGGTGCCGCCGTACTTGCGCGAGGTCGAGCCGTCGGCCTGCTGGAACGCCTCGAAGATGATCTGCTGCTTGTCCGGCGAGATGCCGATGCCGGTGTCCGACACCGAGAACGCCAGCACCTGCGACGCGCGGTTCAGGTCCTCGTTGTCGCGCGACCAGCCGCGGTCCACCACCTCCATCGTCAGCCGCACCGCGCCCTGGTGGGTGAACTTGAAGGCGTTCGACAGCAGGTTCTTGATGATCTGCTGCAGCCGCTTGACGTCGGTGACGATGGTCTTCGGCAGCGGCGCGAGCCGCACCGGCGCGCCGATCTCGAACGCCACGTGGCGCGATTCGGCGACGTGGCGGAAGCTGCGGTCCACCGAGCGCTGCAGGTCTTCCAGCCGCAGCTCCGACACGTCGACCGCGACCGTGCCCGATTCGATCTTCGACAGGTCGAGGATGTCGTTGATCAGCATCAGCAGGTCGTTGCCCGACAGGTGGATGGTCTTCGCGAACTCCACCTGGCGCGGCGTCAGGTTGCCGTCGCTGTTCTTGCACAGCTGGTCCGACAGGATCAGCAGGCTGTTCAGCGGCGTGCGCAGCTCGTGCGACATGTTGGCCAGGAACTCGGACTTGTACTTCGAGGTCAGCGCGAGCTGCTCGGCCTTTTCTTCCAGCGCCTGCCGTGCCTGCTCGACCTCCTGGTTCTTGCGCTCCACTTCCTGGTTCTGGTGCACCAGCAGCCGCGCCTTCTCCTGCAGCTCCTCGTTGGTCTGCTGCAGTTCCTGCTGGCGGCTCTGCAGCTCTTCGGCCAGCGACTGCGACTGCGTCAGCAGGTCTTCGGTGCGCATGTTCGCGCTGATCGTGTTGATCACGATGCCGATCGATTCGGTCAGCTGGTCGAGGAAGGCCTGGTGCGCCGGGTTGAAGCGCTCCAGCGAGGCCAGCTCCAGCACGCCGCGCACCTCGCCTTCGAACACGATCGGCAGCACCAGGATGTCGAGCGCCGCGCCCTCGCTGAGCCCGGTCGCGATGCGGATCGCGCTGCTCGGCACGTTGGTCACCAGGATCTTGGTCTTCTCGACCGCGCACTGGCCGACCAGGCCCTGGCCCAGGTCGACCTCCTTGCCGTGCGAGGCCTGGCCGCCCGACGCATAGCTGCCGAACAGCTTCAGCCGCGGGCCGGTGCCGCCGCCGGTCAGCACGTAGAACTCGGCCTGCTGCGCGCCGACCACCGGCGCCAGTTCCGACAGGATCAGCTGGCCCACCGTCAGCAGGTCCTTCTGGCCCTGCAGCATGCGGCTGAACTTCGCAAGGTTGGTCTTCAGCCAGTCCTGCTCGGTGTTCTTCTGCGTGGTGTCCTTCAGGTTTCGGATCATCTCGTTGATGGTGTCCTTCAGCGCGGCCACCTCGCCCTGCGCCTCCACCGTGATCGAGCGCGTCAGGTCGCCCTGCGTCACCGCGGTCGCCACCTCGGCGATCGCGCGCACCTGCGTGGTCAGGTTGGCCGCCAGCTGGTTGACGTTCTCGGTCAGGCCTTTCCAGGTGCCGGCCGCGCCCGGCACCTTGGCCTGGCCGCCGAGCTTGCCTTCGACGCCGACCTCGCGCGCCACCGTGGTCACCTGGTCGGCGAAGGTCGCGAGCGTCTCGGTCATGCTGTTGATGGTCTCGGCCAGCGCGGCGATCTCGCCCTTGGCCTCCACCGTCAGCTTCTGCTGCAGGTCGCCGTTGGCCACCGCGGTCACCACCTTCGCGATGCCGCGCACCTGGCCGGTCAGGTTGCCGGCCATGAAGTTCACGTTGTCGGTCAGGTCCTTCCAGGTGCCCGACACGTCGCGCACCTGCGCCTGCCCGCCGAGCCGGCCTTCGGTGCCGACCTCGCGCGCCACCCGCGTCACCTCGGCGGCGAACGACGACAGCTGGTCGACCATCGTGTTGATGGTGGCCTTCAGCTCCAGGATCTCGCCCTTCACGTCGACCGTGATCTTCTTCGACAGGTCGCCGGCGGCCACCGCCTTCGTCACGTCGGCGATGTTGCGCACCTGGCTGGTCAGGTTCGATGCCATCAGGTTCACCGAATCGGTCAGGTCCTTCCAGGTGCCGGCCACGCCCTGCACGTCGGCCTGGCCGCCCAGCTTGCCTTCGGTGCCGACCTCGCGCGCGACGCGGGTCACCTCGGCGGCGAACGAGCGCAGCTGGTCGACCATCGTGTTGATGGTGTTCTTCAGCTCCGAGATCTCGCCCTTCACGTCGACCGTGATCTTCTTCGACAGGTCGCCGGCGGCCACCGCGGTCGTCACCTCGGCGATGTTGCGCACCTGGCTGGTCAGGTTGCCGGCCATGAAGTTCACCGACTCGGTCAGGTCCTTCCAGGTGCCGGCCACGCCCTGCACGTCGGCCTGGCCGCCCAGCTTGCCCTCGGTGCCCACCTCGCGGGCCACGCGGGTCACTTCCGCGGCGAACGATCGCAGCTGGTCCACCATGGTGTTCACGGTGTTCTTCAGCTCCAGGATCTCGCCCTTCACGTCCACCGTGATCTTCTTCGAGAGGTCGCCCGCGGCCACCGCCTTCGTCACGTCGGCGATGTTGCGCACCTGGCTCGTCAGGTTGCCGGCCATCGAGTTCACCGAGTCGGTCAGGTCCTTCCACGTGCCGGCCACGCCCTGCACGTCGGCCTGGCCACCCAGCTTGCCTTCGGTACCCACTTCACG
>Ga0065165_1003389_pt1 | contig 11260 bp, 13 predicted proteins | sample AraplaMF_Cvi_mMF_FD_63813 | JGI IMG/M metagenome (GOLD analysis project Ga0065165, IMG submission 63813) | Arabidopsis root microbial communities from the University of North Carolina, USA - plate scrape MF_Cvi_mMF (version 2) (version 3) | ecosystem: Host-associated > Plants > Roots >... | reverse complement strand
GTATAGATTTACCTTCAAGTTATCAACAACTGTATACTGAAATCAGTAATACCAGAATCAGATGTATAGTAGAATCAGTAATTAGTATCAACAGTGTATAGTTATTTCAGTAAAGGTCAGCGGGGTGTCACGGCGACCCCGTGCCCGGAGTATGGCTACTGTATAGATCAAGTATGGATAGTGTATGACGAGTGTATGAAATCCACTTACCTATTTGTCATGTTTTTCCTTGCATTTTCGCTCTCGCACTCCGGACTCACCCTGATTTACCCGTACACCCGTTAGCCTCCGGCACCCACTCCATCCCCCCAAATCATCATTTTTCAATACTCTTTCTTCCTTATTGAACAAGAGTAAGTCTACTTAGCCGCTAGACTTAGAAAAATAATCAGTCGTTTCATAGGATTTACAAAACCGAAAAACTACTTTCGTTATAGCTATGACCCAAATGAAGGCGTGTATGTATATGAATAAGATGAAAAACACTTCGAAGATGTTCTGGTGTAAACATCATTCATATGCAGCAGGAATGCCCGACGTTGATGGTCTTAGTAGAAGTTAAAAGAGACGCTAAGAATTATCTATAAAACGAGCCTTTCCTGCACACAGGGAAGGCTCGTTTGTTTTATAAGACATATACACTAACAATCTTTAGTATGCAAAGTTTTCGTTCGGAACTGGAAGATCTAAACAACCCCGTGGTGGCCCGGGACATTATCGATCTGGAGAAGAAGATCCTGCTTTTCAGAGAAGGAAAGATCGATAGCGATAAGTTTCGCAGCCTGCGGTTGGCGCGTGGTATTTATGGCCAACGCCAGCCGGGTGTGCAGATGGTGCGGATCAAGCTTCCATTAGGCCGGGTCACCACGAAACAACTGCGGCGTATCGCGGATATATCCGACGAGTATGCCAGTAAGAATCTGCATGCTACTACGCGGCAGGATATACAAATTCACTTTGTGAGCCTCGATCGTACGCCTGAATTATGGGCCAAGCTTGAGAAGGACGATATTACCACACGCGAGGCCTGTGGCAATACCGTACGTAACATTACGGCGTCCGACCTGGCAGGCATCGATCCGAAAGAACCGTTTGATGTATCGCCGTATGCCTACGAATCGTTTCGCTACTTCCTGCGTAATCCGATCTGCCAGGAGATGGGGCGTAAGTTCAAGATATCCTTCTCATCGAGCGAAGACGATACAGCGTTCTCGTTTATTCATGACCTGGGCTTTATACCGAAGATTGAGAATGGCGAACGTGGGTTTAAGGTGATGATCGGAGGTGGCCTTGGGGCGAATCCATACCTGGCGCAGGTAGCCCATACGTTCTTGCCGGCAGACCAGGTGATTCCCTTTACCGAAGCTGTGCTTCGGGTGTTTGACCGCTATGGCGAACGAAACCGCCGCATGAAAGCTCGTCTTAAGTTTCTATTGGATGATATCGGTCTGGCGAAACTGCTGGAACTGGTTGAAGAAGAACGGGCAGCGTTGAAACATCCTACCTATCCGATCGATCCCGAAGTATTGCCCGAGCCCGAGATACAGGAATTTGTACCGAAAGAGAAAATAGTAATAAATGATCAGAAACGTTTTGAACGCTGGCACGATACCAACGTCATCGAGCAGAAGCAGGAAGGTTTCTTTGGTGTCTATGTAAAGCTGCCGCTGGGCAACATGTCGTCTACACTCGCACGTCAGTTTGCCGATATCGTAGACCTGTACGCTTCGTCCAGCGAGATGCGCATCACCATCAATCAGGGTTACCTCATCCGGTTCGTACGCCCCGAGATATTACGGCACCTCTACGTGGCGCTTGACAAGCTCGGCCTTGCAGAGCCCGGCTTCGACAGCGTAGCCGACATTACCGCGTGCCCCGGCACCGAGTCGTGTAACCTCGCGATTTCCGACAGTACCAACATATCGCTGGCGCTCGAAAAGGTTATCCGCGAGGAGTATCCGGATCTGATCTATAATACCGATCTTAAGATCAAGATCAGTGGCTGCCCTAACTCGTGCGGGCAACACGGCCTTGCCGGTATCGGTCTGCATGGAAGCACCATTAAAGATAAACAGGGCAAGGTATTGCCGGCACTGGTGGTATTGCTGGGTGGTGGCAAGCTGAAGGACGGTGAAGGAATTATATCCGATAAGATCATCAAGCTGCCAAGCCGTCGTGGTCCTCAGGCATTGCGTGTGCTGCTGAACGACTATGCGGCCAACGGTATTGAAGGAGAATATTATCACGATTACTTCAAGCGCCAGGGCCGTAACCACTTCTACGCCTTGCTAAAGCCGCTGGGCGATATTACCGCTACTGATCCGGCCGAGTATATCGACTGGGGCGAAGAACATAACTTTATTCTGCATACAGCAGTAGGGGAGTGCGCAGGCGTAATGATCGACCTGATCTCTACGCTGCTGTTTGAGACCGAAGAGAAAGTACAGTGGTCCATTGAAGCACTGCGCAACAAACAATACGCAGACTCCATTTACCACAGTTATAGCGCCTTTATAAACACGGCGAAAGCATTGCTGCTGAGCCGCGATATAAAGCCGAGTACGCAGATACAGGTATTGAATGACTTCGATAAGGAATTTGTGGCTACCGGTATTTTTACCCGGCCCGAGAACTTTAAAGAATATGTACTGCGCATTAACAAACAGGCGCCAACGGAAGAGTTTGCAATAGCGTACCTGGAAGATGCCAAACGGTTCCTTGACGACGTGTCGGCTTACCGTGCAAAGCAAGTGGAACCCGAAAAGGTAGAAGTAACCAAATGAAGATACCCACCGTACTAACCTTTACCAAAGAGCCACGTGTTACTTTGGTAGGCGCGGGGCCAGGCGACCCGGAGCTGATTACGCTGAAGGCGATACGCGCGCTAAAGCAGGCCGACATTGTTTTATACGATGCGCTTGTTTCGGATGCGATACTTGAAATGATTCCGGCGGGCATCCCTACGCAGTGTGTGGGCAAACGTGCCGGCGGGCATTCGTATAGCCAGGACGAAATCAACGCGCTGATTGTTGAGTCGGCGTATCACCACGGACATGTTGTTCGGCTGAAAGGCGGCGATCCGTTTGTGTTTGGCCGCGGCGCCGAGGAGGCGGAGTACGCCGAGATACACGGTGTGCGCGCCACGGTAGTGCCAGGCATAAGCAGCGCCATTGCCGTGCCGGCCAGTGCGGGTATACCCGTAACGGCGCGCGGCGTGAGCGAAAGCTTTTGGGTTATTACGGGAACCACAAAAGCCGGCGAACTCTCTACCGACGTAGCGCTGGCTGCGCAGTCCAGAGCTACGGTTGTGATCCTGATGGGTCTTAACAAACTGAGCACTATTGTAAGCCTGTTTAGAGATCACGGGAAGGCTCATGTGCCCGCCGCCATTATATACAACGGCACGCTATCTGATCAACGCAACGTTGTCGGCACCGTATCTACACTGGCTGAGCTTACGACAACGGACGGTGTGGGCCTACCCGGTGTTATTGTAATTGGCGAGGTGGTGCGCTATGCGCATGTGTTGGAGAAAATGAGGTATCAATCGATGGATTGGACCTAATAAATATACTTTGTGTAATGACTTAAATCCCTATGTTATGCTGGAGCAAAACAATCTTTTCCCGGTCTTTTTAAAACTGGACACGTTACACCTCCTTATTGTAGGCGGTGGCCATGTTGGGCTTGAAAAACTCAGTGCTGTGCTGAAGAATAGCCCCGAAGCGAACGTAACGCTGGTGGCACGTATTATACAGGAACCGATAAAAGAGCTTGCGCGAAAGCATCCCAAGGTCACGTTGTTTGAACGCAACTTTAAGCTGTGGGATTTATGGGATAAAGATCTTGTGATTCTGGCAACAGACAACCGCCAGTTGCATGAAACGATACGTACGTTTGCACGTTCACGGCGCTTGCTGATTAACGTAGCCGATACTCCCACGCTATGCGACTTCTATCTTGGCTCGGTAGTGTCGAAGGGCAACCTTAAGATCGGCGTATCCACCAACGGCAAATCGCCTACAATATCAAAACGCATTCGTGAATACCTCGAAGAGGCACTGCCCGACGACACGGAAGAGTTGCTGAACAACATGCAGCAAATCCGTGCGCGCATTAAAGGCGACTTCGGGCATAAGGTGAAAGTACTGAACGAGATTACAACCACCTGGCTGCAACAACAGCCCGAGGTGCCTCAAAGCCTGTAAGCGCTAAAGCGGCTGTACAGGCAGTGTATTGACAATGTCGAGGCAAAGGTCTGTGGTCATGCGGCACACTTCTGCGCAGCGCTGGCAGTGGCCCAGGGCGGGGTGTTTGGCACATTCCTGCGCGCACTCGCGGGCAATCTCGGCACAGAGGCTGCTCATTTCCTGTGTGAACTCGCTATCGCAGCTTAAAATCTCGGCGGCAGAGGCAGAGATGGTTGCGCAGCTGCGGCACAGCTCGATGCAGCGGATCAGGCTCTTTACATCAGACTCAAGCAGACAGGCTGAAATACATTGCTGGCAGGCCGAAGCACAGGCACGGCAGGCTTCAATACAGTCGTCATATTTTCGGATATCCATGGCGTTGTGGGTTGAAGATTAACAGACAAATAAAAACCAAAGAACGGCGGTACAGGCTGTCGTCCTTTGGCTTGTATAAAGGTTTACTCCCTTCGTTCAAATTTAGGCGTTCATCTTGGGCGATTGTTCACGAACTTCATCGGGGTTATCGCCGATGTATGGCTTTTCCTCCGGCTCGCGACTTGGCAGCTCTTCTTCTCTATTGATCTGCGCGTCGCCTTCGGGCCTTACCTGGTTACCCAGCGGACCGGGTTTGTTAGTGTCTTCTCCACGTTGCTGCAACTCTTCAGCTTTTCTCCTATCGCCAGTGGTACGATTCGGCTTTTCAGCCGGCTTTTCCGGGGTTGGATTATTTTGCTTTTTCATGACTTTCTCCGTTTAGTTGGATTATGAAGGGTTAAAACCTCATACCCTCACCTTCGCAAACGCAAGAGAGTCTCCAGTGGCAAGGTGCTGAAAAGATGCCTCTACCGCATCATACAAATAGAGATCGCCGTGAGTATGAACTTCCACAACGAAAAAAGCCGTCACTTTACAGAGGCGGCTTTGATCTGATAGGTACTGTTATCCGGTTTAACTTCTCCACGAAGCAGGATCTACCCGCCACGCTTTTAAGGAAGCCACCTGATCGTCTGTAATATATTTCTGCTCCAGGGCATAGGTAAGCAGGTGTGCGTAGTCGCAAAGTGTTACCAGCGAGGTGTCTGCCTGTTCAAAGTTCTTTGCGGCTACTTCAAATCCGTAGCTAAAGATAGACACCATGCCGAGTACATCGAAGCCGGCATCGCGCAGGGCCTGCACGGCTTTAAGTGAGCTGCCACCGGTAGAGATGAGGTCTTCAATTACTACCACTTTCTGCCCCTTCTCGATTTTACCTTCGATGAGGTTTTCCATGCCATGATCTTTCGGTTTGGGACGCACGTACAGGAATGGCAGGTTGAGTGTATCGGCCACGAGGGCGCCCTGGGCAATACCTGCGGTGGCCACCCCGGCGATGGATTCAACCGCGCCGAAATTGTCGCGTATGGCCTTTGCCAAGCCGTGGCGAATGGCGTTCCGGATATCGGGAAACGATAACGAGAGACGGTTGTCGCAATAAATGGGTGATTTCCAGCCGGAAGCCCATGTAAAAGGCTTTTCGGTGTTCAGTTTTATGGCCTGGATCTGCAGCAGCATGGCCGCCACCTTGCCTGCGGTATCTTCTTGTACTTTTAGAATTGGCATGGCGCGAAAATACTATTAAAAACTCCTCAGCGGGCGAACAGCACAGCCGTTTTATGATTTTTTGTGACGATGGTGTGAGCTTGTGTTTCGTGAAATGCGAATAGGGCCGGCCTCAATTTTTTGTCAGATTTTTTGAGAGCTTGCTAATATTTTATTGTTTTGCAAGCGTAGTAAGGTGTAAAAAGCATTTCGGATGATCATTTTTATCAACGACATTCCAGTAAGAATCCTCAAAGATGGCGAAGAACCGGACAGAGGCCGAGTGAATCATGTTGTTGACGCTGCTACTGAACCGGTTACGCAGGCTAAGATGATCCACCACGTGTGGGTTAAAAATGTAACCGAAAGCGAATTCGATACGCTCCTCGGGTTTCTTGACTCGCGCATACCTACCGCCCTCCTCTCGCTGGTACTGTCTGTCAAAAATTACGATACGATCAAAGCGTACCTGCGCAGTAAATTCCGGATTGTGAAAGCTGCCGGTGGCCTGGTACGGAAGAAAGACAAGTTCCTGATGATTTACCGCATGAAGAAGTGGGATTTGCCCAAGGGTAAGAAGGAGAAGAACGAGCGATACAAGGAAACGGCTCCACGTGAAGTAGAAGAGGAGTGCAACGTAACGGTCAAGCTAGGTAAAAAAATCTGCACCACGTGGCATACGTATACCATGAATAAGAATGCCATGCTGAAGAAGACCCGCTGGTATGCCATGGATATCGTTGACGATTCGTCTATGCGTCCGCAGCAGGAAGAAGATATTGAAGAGACCCGTTGGATGAGCCGCAAGGAAGTATACCATGCGCTCGAACACTCGTACAAGTCGGTACACTATGTATTTGAACAATACTATGCTATGACCGAAGTGAAGTCGGCCTAGGAGTGGTATAGCTCAAAACCAATTCGTTAATTTTCTAGTCCAGCGTATACGGCAGGAACTGCGATACATCGCCTTTATACTTGTGCACTTCGCGCACAATGGACGAGCTTATCCACGCCAAGGTAGGCGTGGTGATAAGGAATACTGATTCCAGCTTATCGTATAGCTTACGATTTACCTGTGAGATGCTGTTCTCGTATTCGAAGTCTGTTGTGTTGCGCAGGCCGCGTAGCAGGAAGTTGGCGTTGTGTTTCTTGGCCAGTTCTGCGGTGAGTTCGGCGTAGGTAATGATGCGGATGTTGGAGTGTTGCCTGAAAGTCTCTTCGATCTTGCCAATCATGAATTCGATGGGGAAGTACCGGTTGTTCTTGGTGCTGTTGTAGCCGATGGCGATGATAATTTCATCGAACAGTTCAAGGCCGCGTAATACGATGTCTTCGTGGCCTTTGGTGAACGGGTCAAATGATCCAGGGAAGAGTGCTACGCGCTTGCTCACAGGGTTATTACTTTAGGTAAATACAGTATCCGGATATCGGGAATAGACGTGCCAAAACTAATCAATCAGGTGAATGCTGAACAGATCGAAGAAGTGATGCTCCTGCACCTCGTCAAATTCATAACTGAAGCGGAGTTGCGGCGGACGCGAACCAAACGCTACGTTGCTGATGTATTTGTAAAACTCGTGGTAATGAGGCGAATTCTTGCCAATATAGCCCCACAACACGACCTGACTGGTGGTCTGATCCATGTTGAGCGACTTCATAACGAGCATGATGTACTTGACGTAGTCTGCAAATTGTTTTATGGCAAACTGGTTATAATACAGTAGCTTACGGCCTTTGCAAACCAGTATATGAAGTTTGAAACGGTCTACGTAAATGTATAGCGGGTTGTCGTACCGGTTAGCCGCGGTTTGCAGGGTACCCTCGATAAGCGCGGCAGACTGGTGGGTAAATACCGGCGGGTTATTGGGGTAGAGGCCTTCGATCCACCGCTTGAGGTCTTTGTTGATAGCAAATACCGTTACGGCTTTGGCGGCGGCGTTTATAGATGCCAGGCAGTCTTCTTTGTCGAGGTCGATGTGGGCGTTAAACTTGAGGTATTCGGTCATGGCCTCTTCGGCGAACAATGCGAGCGGGACCTGAACGAATTTCTGGTTTTTAATGCATACCTTTATTTTCTTCCAGAAGGCTGCCCGCAGAATGGCGTGGGAGTCAAAAAGCTGGTCCAGCAGTTGAAGAAGGTCCTCGTGCGAGGTAAGGTTGGGAAGTACGAAATCCTCCAGCAAAAGGGCCTTATCGTCCTCAGGATCTACAACCAGGAGTTGAAAGTCGCGCTGGCCTATGTGGATCAGTAGATGGTATTGATGGATTAAATCCTCATCAAAACGTTCATCTTTGATCTTCTTAATGAGCTTATAATTTAGCGAGACAGTTTGCAAGGTTGATTTCCTGTTTCCTTTTGGCCTAAAGGTTACAATAATAAAGATTTTACGGTGTAAATCGCAACTTAAACCGTTTTTTAGCCCGATTAAATCGTGTAAAATCCGCGAATTTGCCCGATCTCCCGAGGATTGGCGACCTGATTGAAGATTCCGTGGCGTTGTTCGGGCGGAAGTACGGCAATTTCGTCAAAATCGAAGAAGCGCACATCGGTAATGATGGGGTGCTCCGGGTCGTTGCCGGTGATGAGTTCTCCTGCCAGAATAGTGGTGTCGAAGAAGAGTTCGAGGCCGTGCAGCGGAGGCCGTACAAGTTCGCATCCAAAGCGAAATTCGCCTGGGGCAATCGTGAGCCCGGTCTCTTCCAGAAACTCGCGGGCCAGTGTTTGCGATAGCGACTCCCCAAACTCCACACCGCCGCCGGGAGGCGCCCAGAAATTGCCGGCGCTGATGCCGCCGTGGTTTACCAGCAGCAGCCGATTGTTTTGCCAGCAGAGACCACACGCGCGCACTCTGACCTTATTTCCGTAAATTCTACCGATTTCGGCGTCCATGGGCCTTGTTTACCAGTTAATTTTGGCAAGTTGTTAACAACACATTAACATTTCCAGGGGCAAAATTTCGCCTCTTTCTGGTATAATTGTTGACTATCACATGTTAAATTTGAAAAAAAATAAGGTATGAAGAAGTATTTGCTCTTGATTGCCGTTCTCGGTTTCGGATTTGCGGCTTTTGCGCAGAAGGCAAACGGTCCTGTTATCACGTTTGAAAAGAAAACGCACGACTTTGGAGACATCGCACAAGGTGACAAAGTTGAAGAAACGTTCAAGTTCACCAACACAGGAACTGAGCCGTTGATTATCACCAACGTTCAGGTTACTTGCGGCTGTACAACTCCTAAAGGCTGGCCACGTGATCCGGTTGCACCTGGTGGAAAAGGCGAAATTACAGTAGCGTTCAACAGCACTGGCAAAATCGGTAAGCAGAACAAGACTGTAACCGTAATTTCAAACGCGTCTAATGCCGATGGTGGTCAGATCACTTTCTCGACAAACGTATTGGAGAAGAAACAGCCTCAAAACTAAGGTAAGGCCATTCTCTTTTTAAGAAGAAATTGCTGTAAGGGCTTTTGCGATGCAAGAGCCCTTATTTTTTGCCCGCGCCAAGCAGCAGAAACAGCCAGCCGAGTATGAAGAACACGCCGCCAATAGGCGTGACCGGGCCCAGCAGACGGATTTTGTAAAAGCTCATGATATAGAGGCTGCCGCTAAAACACAGAATGCCCAGGGCAAAGAAAATAACTGCATAGCCCAGACGTTTCGAGGGGTTTTGGCCCATGAGAATACCGATACCAAAAATGGCCAGTGTATGCAGAAAATGATAGCGGTTAGCCAGTTCGAAAGTGCTTACCGAGCCCAGGGCTTCGAGGGTGGGTTTGAGTGCGTGTGCTCCCGATGCGCCCAGAACAACGGCCAGCATACCCGAAGCAGCCGCGAGAGAAAGTGTTGTGCGTTGGTTCATATTGGATTAAGCGAAAAAGTCTGGTAATCGTATTATACCGGGTACTGGCGCGATCCAAAAATGGCGGTGCCCACCCGAATCATAGTGCTGCCCTGTTCAATAGCGAGTTTATAGTCGCCGCTCATGCCCATTGATAATTCCTGCATGCTTACCTGGGGCGGCAGGGGAGAAGCTTTTAGTTTTTGGAACAGTGCGCGGAGGCCGCCGAATTCACGTTTTACCTGCTCCTGATTATCGGTAAAGGTGGCCATTCCCATAAGGCCGAGAATACGTATGTTGGTGAGTGCTGTGAGCTCGGCAGAACTAAGAAATGCGATAACCTCGTCTGGCGAGAAACCGAATTTCGTTTCTTCTTCCGCTATGTGAACCTGTAACAGGCAGTTGAGTGTGCGGCCCGCTTTACCGGCCTGTTTATTAATTTCTTCGAGCAGTTTCACGCTGTCTACCCCGTGAATGAGGTGTACGAAAGGGGCTATATATTTAACCTTGTTCGATTGGAGGTGGCCGATCATGTGCCACTGAATGTCTTTGGGCAGTGCTTCATACTTGGGAACGAGTTCCTGCACCTTATTCTCGCCAAAGACCCGTTGCTCTGCGGCGTAGGCTTCCTGTATGGCTTCTACCGGCTGGGTTTTGCTAACGGCAATGAGTGTACAGCCGGCCGGTAAGTTTTGGCGAAAATTGATGATGTTATTGTTAATATTCATTCCTATTTTTAGCCCTTTAAACCACCAAAGCTAACGCAAAATATGGCGATCCTCGGAACTTTGCTGAAAAAAGGAATACGTGTACGCGAAATGCTGGAGCAGGAGTACACCTCACCTTTTGACCTGCAGAAGAAGGAGTTGAAGGAGTTACTGATCACCGCACGGCAAACCGAATTCGGCAAGCACTATGATTTTGACGAAATCCTGAACGGCTTCCGTAAGGGCGATCGTGATTTTTATCAGCGCTTCAAGAGTCAGGTGCCGATCCATACGTACAATAAAATTTACGCTGACTGGTGGAAGCTGGCCCTTAAGGGAATCAAGAATGTATGCTGGCCGGGTCGTGTAAAGTACTTCGCGTTAAGTTCGGGCACTTCCGAAGCAGCCTCCAAGTATATTCCCGTAACCAAAGACATGACCAGCGCCATTCGCAAAACCAGCGTACGGCAAATTCTGGCCCTGTCGCGCTACGACCTGGAACCCAAAGCTTTTGAAACCGGCATCCTTATGCTCGGTGGTAGCACCCACCTTAACAAACGGGGCAGTGTTTTCGAAGGCGACCTTAGCGGTATTCAGGCTGCTCGCCTGCCGTTCTGGTTCCAGCACTTCTATAAGCCTGGTAAAAAAATAGCCAAGAACCGTAATTGGGATGCCAAGCTCGACGAGATTGCCTCTACCGCTACGGAGTGGGATATCGGTATCGTTGTAGGGGTACCGGCCTGGATACAGATTCTGATGGAGAAGGTTATCAAGTACCATAATGTATCGAATATACACGAGGTATGGCCTAACCTACGCGTATATGTTCACGGCGGTGTATCGTTCGATCCATACCGTAAGGGCTTCGAGAAACTGCTCGGCCGCCCTATACAATATATAGAGACTTACCTGGCGTCGGAAGGATTCATTGCGTTTCAAACGCACC
>Ga0065165_1003388_pt1 | contig 11262 bp, 10 predicted proteins | sample AraplaMF_Cvi_mMF_FD_63813 | JGI IMG/M metagenome (GOLD analysis project Ga0065165, IMG submission 63813) | Arabidopsis root microbial communities from the University of North Carolina, USA - plate scrape MF_Cvi_mMF (version 2) (version 3) | ecosystem: Host-associated > Plants > Roots >... | reverse complement strand
TTATTTTTCGTACGGAGCTTGATCCGTACTGGAATTCGCTGTGCAAGCCGGACCCACGAGAAGGTCGGATTGATGTTCGCCAGCATGCTCGCACCGGAACTCCGTTCGCGATCTTCAATTCCGCGGGCGATGCTCTCGACCTCTCCTCTCAGCGTCGAGCCCCCCATCAGGATGACGTCGGCGGGGTCGCCCACATGGATGCGCGCGAGCTTTGTTTCTTCGAAGTAGCCTTCCGCACGCACCGTATCGGTTTCGATCAGGGCCATTATGCCTCGTCCCGCCGGCAGATACGTGCCCGGCCGGAGATCGAAGTTCGTTACGCGACCATTCACCGGCGCGCGGATTTCTGACCGGATTAGGTTAAGATGCGCGACTTCCAGATCTGCCAGCGCTTGATTGTAGGTAGCTCTGGCCTGGAGGTCAGCCGCGCGGATCGCTTCGCGCTGCTGTTGAGAGACAACGCCGTCGCTAAGCTTTTCATAGCGAGTACGGTCATTCGAGGCCCGTTCAAGCGCGGCTTCGCGGCTTGCGACCATAGCTTCTGCCTGCTGGACGGCCAGGCCGAAGCGCTGCGGATCCAGCCGGATGAGCACGTCACCCTTGCGAACCGCCTGATTGTCCTTGATCAGAACCTCGGGCGGTCCGGCGAATGTCATTCCTCTCCAAGTGTTCTGTGGCGAGACTTCGGTTGACGTGGACGTGTTCTTTAGGGAGCAAGTTGCGAGAGCAAAGGTGAGTGACCTGGTGAGCATCGGGTACACATCCGGTACGACAGGGTTTCCAAAGGGCGCGATGTTGACCCACCTTTCGTTGCTTGCTGGTGCGCACTCTGTAACGACATTCAGTTCGAAGTTGCGTTCCGATGCCCATCGCGTGGTGGTGCACCTTCCGATGTCGCATACGGTTGCGCGCGCACAGGCAATGACGCTGCCTTTGCTGATTCGGCTGGTCCCGTATTTCGGGGAGACGAGCGCTGATTTCGCTCAGACTATCAAGGAAGTGAAGCCGACCTACTTCATGGCTCCGCCGAGATTCTATCAGAGGTTTGCCACCCAAATCCTCAGCAAGGTTCATTCGGGGTCCGAGAAGCAGAAGCAAGACTACCAATTTGCAATGACCGTCGCTCGCAAGGCGCTCGACGACCGGCAGGCCGGCGGTCTGCCAAACCCCTTCATATCCGCCCTGTTCGCCGTCTGCCAGGAACGGATTTTCCGTCCCTTGCTTGCCGAGGTCGGGTTTGAAGAACTCACCGTCACCTATACGTCGTCGGCCGCGATGCCTTCCGAACTCATGTCTCTGTGGCAACTGTGGGGACTGCAGCTAAAGGAATGCTACGGGCAGACCGAGCTGGTTGGGGCGAACCTGGTCCAGATGGCTGAATGGCCGGAAGCGGGAACCGTGGGCGTCCCCCTGCATGATGCGGCTTGGCAAACTGCCGTTGTTGAAGACGGAGAAATGATCGTCAAAGGTCCCGGGCTCTTTGTCGGGTACTGGAATAAGCCGGAGGAAACGAAGTCGGCCCTCCGCGATGGCTGGCTTTATACCGGCGATATCGTGGAGATTGGGCCGACAGGCCTGTTCAAGCTGGTCGATCGAAAGAAGGAGATCATCAACACATCCAACGGCAAATCGATCAGCCCCACGCAGATCGAGAATGAGATCAGGCACAGTCCCTTCATCTCTGAAGCGGCGGTGATCGGAGAAGGAAAGAAGTATCTGACCGCGTTGATCGAAGTAGATGCGACCGCGACGATGGAGTGGGCCAGATCGCGTGATGTTCGCATTGCTCACTATGCGGATCTGGCGGAGTCAGAAATCGTCGTCCGGATGGTTGAAGGCGAGATTGCCAAAGCAAACGGTCGGCTAGCGAGGGCCGAGCAGATCAAGGCCTTTCGAATACTTCCGGAGGAGCTCTCCCCGGAGAATGGCGTGATGACGCCAACGCGGAAAAAGCGCCGCAAGCAAATAATGGAGCGGTACCGGTCGCTGATCGATTCGCTCTATGACGATAGCGAGGAGAACATGATCAAGATCGAGGTGGGAACATAATCTGATTTGTTTCTGCTTGGTGCGATCATCAAGCTTGCTGAGCGCATGTCGCAGCTGTGTTCGCGTTGCAACGCGCTGTCATTCTTAAAGCTCCCCAACAGATCGCCGCAATTTCCATCGTGATCAACTGAAAGAGACTTCACATGAAGAATCGCATCGGAAACGGGTTCACTCGCCGGGCGGTGCTCGGCAGCGGTGTTGGCATCGCCGCAGGGCTTGTATCGTGGCCGGTCAGGGCGGCGGCCCAAGTCAAGGTCAAGATCGGCGCGATCATGCCCAGCAGCGGCGTGTTGGCGTTCCCCGGACAGGCTTGCGTGCGCGGCATTGATCTCGGCGCGAAGTTCGCCAGACAGAAGTACGGTGATGAGATTGAGATCATTCACGCCGATACGCAGAGTCGACCGGAAAATGGCCGCATCGCTGCGGAGAATCTCATCCGTCAGGGTTGTACGGTCCTCATCGGCGCCTGGGACTCGGGTGCGACCATCTCGGCGCTTCAGGCCTGCGAAGCAGCGAAGGTACCTATGGTCGTGCATATCGCCAGCGCGACCCAGGTGACGTCGCAGGGCTTCACTCAGGTCTTCCGCTACTATCCGACTTCGCTGATGATCATTCGTCAGTCGTTGATCGATTTGAAAGCTCTGTTGCCGACACTCAACGGTCCGCCAGCCAGCGCGGTCGTCCTCCACCTCAACAACGTGATGGGGCAGTCGAGCGCCACGAGCATAGCACAGGCCTGGAAAGAGGTCGATCTCCCGATCAAGATCACCGAGTTCATTCCATACGATGAGAAGGCGAAGGATCTCTCGGTCGAAGTCGCAAAAGCAAAAGCGACCGGCGCTGACATGCTTTTCCCGATCACCCGGGTCAACGACGCCATCATGGTTACACGTGAGTGTGTAAAGCAGGGATGGAGCCCGAAAATGATCTACTCGGCGAATTCGAACGGCGTGATCGACAAGGCATATTACGACGCGCTCGGCAAATACGCCGACGGCGCGATGGCGTCGGCGCTCTACTACAATCCGAAGGCGCCCGACGCGCACAAGATCCTCGAGATGTTCGCGGCCGACTACCCCAATGAATGGCTCGACGCAAATGCGGCATGCGCCTTCGAGGCCGTGCAGATCGTCAGTGACGCGGTAAAGCGCGCGGGCTCGTCGGAATCGGGGGCAATTCACGACGCGCTTAAGCTGACGGAAATGCAGCCAGTCCTGATGTCGTCTGGGACGATCAAATTTGACTCAAGCGGCCAAAACGTGAATTCCGCCGTGGCTCTGCTTCAGGCGCAAAAAGGCAAGCCGCGCGTGGTATCACCGAAGGCAATTGCGGAATCAGACCCGGAATATCCGCTGGTGCCCTTCAGCTCTCGATAAGGCGTCACGAACCACCGCCTCGGTTCAATGCCGGGGCTGTGGTTCTATACGTGCTATGTGAAGGGCTGCTGGCTGCTGAAGCTCGACCGTTCGGCTAGGAAGCGGCGGGGGCTCTTTCCCATGGCCTTCTTGAACATAGTGATGAATGCGCTCGGCGTCTCATAGCCCAGATCGAGCGAAACGGCCTGCACCGACGATCCGGCCGTCAGGCGTTGCAATGCGACCAGGATATGAAGCCGCTGCCGCCAGCGTCCGAATGTCATTCCGGTCTCCTTCAAGACCAGGCGGGCGAAGGTCCGCACACTCATTGCATACCGGGCGGCGAGTTCATCAATGGTGCTGCGGTCGCCGGGATCATTGAGCAGTGATACCGCGAGATGTTGAAGTCGGCTGTCCGTGGAAATTGGCAAGTACATCTGTTCCGTGGACATCTGCACCAATTCGTCGAGCAGCACTCGACCGAGTCGGCTCGTCGGTCCTTCAACGGGATAGAGTGGCGGAAATACGGATAGCCGATGAATCAACTCGCGAACGAGCGGCGATATCGTGAATGTGCAGCAAGTGTTTGGAAGCATGCTTGCCAGCGGATCGATGAAGGCGAGGTAGACCTTTCCATTGTCTGATACGCAGTTGCTATGCATGACCCCGGCGGGTATCCACACGGCTCCTTGCGGAGGAACGATCCATAGCCCACCAGGGGAGCGACACATGACTGATCCATGTGAGGCGACGACCAATTGTCCCTTCTTGTGCGAGTGCAGCGGGAGCTCGTCACAATGTTCACCAGTCTCAATGCACATCGAGACGATTGGGCGATCGAACTGATCCGGATCTATCGGGTCGTAATTGATCCTAATATCCGGCAAATGCATTCTGGCCAGGCCGTGGTCCATTTCAGATGCGGGTGACGTGCTCATTGAGTTCACTCGTTAATGGCTACGGTTCCATCCGTCAGGTGGCGCGAGTGGAACTCGCTTCGAGGGCCTCCGGCGACAATAGCCCTCTGGTAAATGACCGTCACGAAGAAGTAACGTGGTCGAAACGGAAGTCTAAGCCGTCGGCTCGGCCTTTTCCAAGCGCGACAGGAGCCGGATGCGCGGGCAGTCGTGCGGGTGCGATCCAGCCAGCTGCGACAAAGCGTGCTTTCCGGGTACCTCATTGCCCATGCGCGCGCGACACGGCAGAGAGTGCCAAAATCTGCAACAGCTGGCTCGTCCGATGGCGTGTTCAGCCTGAATTGCCGGAGTTTTCGGCGAGATATGCCACGACACCCATGCTACCAAGGAGGGAATTCGAAGGAGCCTGACGACAGGGACCATTAGCGTCGACGCGCCGATCAAGTCAGCCGTTGGACAATCGCTTGACCAAGACGAAAACGAAACGTCCCATTGGCTTGCATCCCTCGGATCTCTCCATCGGAGCGCGGGTGCTGAACGCGTACGCTTTATTCTCTCGGCACTTGATCAGCGAGCCAAGGAGGTCGGCGTACTTTCAGACGTGCCTCCCTACTCTCCATGCTGCTCGATCGGCTCACCTATCCCTGCGACATCGTTGAGACCGGCAACGAGAGCTGGCGGTGCAAAAGCCGCGAAGCCGGCCCCCGGATCCCCATCCCCCGGGGTTGCCCCCGAGCCAGCAGGTCACCGAGACGCCAATAGCCGGAGTCGCGACAGGGTCCGTTCGCTCATGTGGCGGCCTTGGTGCGGTCGTGCGCCAGCAGAGCCTGATCAAGCTCGTTACCGTGGTCTATCGCCCAATTGCAGAGCGCCTCGAATGGCGAACGCAGTGACGATCCAAGGGGCGTGATCGCGTATTCCACGCCGATCGGTGCCGTCGGGAGCACCGTCCGGGTCACCAATCCGTTGCGCTCCAGTCGTTTTAAAGCATCCGCCAGCGCCTTGTGCGTGATGCCGTCGAGCCGGCGTTTGATCTCGTTGAAGCGAGACGGCTTCGGGCAAATCACGATCAAGATCATGATCGCCCATTTGTCGGCAATTTTGTCCAGCACGGGCCGGATGTTCGCCATTTCGGACAGCAGGCGCTCCGCTTGCATCTGGAGGTCGATATCGTCTGCCATATCTAGGCTACCCTAAGTGCGTTATTGCTATCAAATATAAATCATACATCTAATCGGCCATCGGTTTAACAAGGGAAATCACGATGGCTCGAATGACGGACAAAGCGGCATTGATAGTTGGCGGCGCAAGCGGCATCGGCGAGGCCATCGCTGCGCGCTTGGCGGCCGAGGGCGCGCTGGTGTTCCTGACTGGTCGCCGTGCGGCTGAGGTTGATAGCGCGGCTGCAAGGATAGGGCATGGCGCGCGGGGCATCGTCGCCGATGCAAGCGCTCCGACGGATATCGAGCGCGCTGTCGCGATGGTGGTCGCAGATCACGGGCGAATCGATGCGCTGGTGCTTAACGCCGCCGTGTCGGATGCTGGGGACCTGTTGGCGAGCACAGCGGAATTCGTGGATAGACACTTCGCTCTCAACGTCCGCGGCCCGGTCCTCGCCATGCGTGCAGCTATCCCGCACATGCCTGCTGGCAGCGCTGCGGTCATTGTCGGTTCGAACGCGAGCGAGATAGCGGTGCCTCACTATGGCACCTATGCGGCGACCAAGGCCGCCCTGCGCTCTTATGCGCGGACCTGGACTGCCGAACTCGCGCCGCGCGGGGTGCGCGTTAATGTTCTGAGCCCAGGCCCGACCGATACCGCGAAGATGGCTGATGTTTCCGATGACATTCGCGCCGCCATCCTGAGCCGAATCCCTATTGGCCGCTTGGCCAGTCCGGACGAAATCGCGGGAGCCGCACTGTTCCTTTTGAGTGATGACTCCGGCTTCATGGCAGGCTCCGACCTGCACATCGATGGCGGCATGGCCCAGGTCTGAGACGGAAATGATGATGCTTAGTCACATGACCGCCTACCGCCGTCGCCTACCGGCTACGACCTTTGCATTGGCACTGGACCTTGCCGGACTGCCGGGCGCTTCAGTTGCCACGGCCTCCGACAGCCCGTCGGGGACGCTGATCTCTTCGGCTTCTCAACCAGAACCCGAGTTCTTCAGCGCCGAGGCGCGGCTGCTCGTCCACACCATGCCGGGGATCGGCGGCAAGCCGGTCCGCGCAATGCGCCTGCGATGGAGATGAACATGCCTTCAACAAAGAATCTTCAGGTGCTGTTGGTCCGACGTCCCGACGGCGCGCCCAAGCTTGATGACTTTGACGTTCGCAACGGGCCCATGCCCCAGCCTGCACAAGGTCAGATCCTCGTGCGGAACAGTTTCCTGTCGCTGGATCCGTATATGCGTGGTCGGATGAAGGACGCCAAGGACTCCTACGCACAGCCCTATGCTCTTGGCGAGCCGGTCGGAGGGACGACCGTCGGGACGGTGATAGAGTCCCTGCATGAGGGATACCAGACCGGTGATCTCGTCGTCGGGCCCGGCGGTTGGCAGGAATATTCCGCTTACAATGCAGCGGAGGCCCGCAAGCTGCCGGCCGATATGGACCATCCGTCACGTGCGCTCGGCGTCCTAGGCATGACCGGCCTGACTGCGTGGCATGGGCTGCTGTCGATCGGCGAGCCGGAGGCCGGGGAAACACTGGTCGTCGGTGCGGCAAGCGGAGCGGTTGGCTCGATCGTCGGACAGATCGCCAAGCTGAAGCAATGCCGCGTCGTTGGCGTTGCCGGTGGGCCGGACAAGTGTCGTCACGTCGTCGAGACACTGGGGTTCGATGCCTGCATCGATCATCGCGACCCGGCATTCGCGGCGAGGCTCAAGGAGGCCGTGCCCGACGGGATCGACATCTATTTCGAGAATGTTGGCGGCGCCGTGTTCGACGCGGCGTGGCCGCTGCTCAACATCCACGCACGCGTGCCGGTCTGCGGCCTGGTGGCCGGCTACAACGGCGTCGATACGCGATCCGACCACGACCGCCTTCCCGAACTCGCCTTCACGCTCATCACGAAGCGAATCACGATGAAGGGCTTCATGAGCGGTGATCACGGCAAAGACTTTAGTGCCTTTGCCGCCGAGATGAACGCATGGATCGCTGCCGGCAGGATCAAGGCGCATGAGGACATCAGCGAGGGACTCGATCGCGCGCCCGCAGCATTCATTGGCATGCTGGAGGGCGCGAACCTCGGCAAGACCATTGTCAGCATAAGGCAATCTTAGGCAGGGCTATCATGACGGATCTGTTTTCGCCTTTTGATCTTGCCGGCCTGACCCTGCCCAACAAGATCGTCATGGCGCCGATGACCCGCGCACGCGCTCGTGACGACATCGCCATCCCATGCCTTGGCATCGTTGATCTCTTTGTGATGACCTCGCCCGGGCGAGGAATGGTCAGCGTATCGAAGCGCAAGGCAAGGCCAACAGGGTGCGCTGATGAGCTTGAAGACGCGCGTCACGTGGTTCGGCGACGTCGGGACGCAGCGTCGAAATGTTAGCAATCATCTGCACATTTAAGGCGCGGAATGGATTGTAGCCATCGCCTTCGACATCGGCATGGTCGCAGATCTGCTCACCGATGCTTCGCACGCGGTTGCGGGATTTGGCGAGCCACTCGTCGACCCATTCCTCGAAAGGCCGGGCGGCGGCGTGGCTGTGCTTGTCGAGTCACCTCTCGGTGCTAGGGATCTGCCCGGGGTTTGCGCATGCGCCACTGTTCTTGCGGGCCATCTGCTCACCTTCGTCGGGAATAGCGAAAGTCGCCGTGAACGTTTGTTCTCCCAATACCAACAAAAATACCAACAAATCGGTCGGCTGGGAGCGGACGAGAACAAGCGGTGATGAACACCGATGGGCGCCGAAGAGCCTATTTTTCAAGGGTTTGCGAGCACTACGCGGACGGTTGCGGACGCTTTAGAACGGCCTGAACAGCCTAGTTGGTGCCCCTGGCCGGAATCGAACCAGCACTCCTTGCGGAACTCGATTTTGAGTCGAGCGCGTCTACCAGTTCCGCCACAGGGGCCCTCGGTCGGCCCCCAAAGCGGGCGTCGCGAAGCCGGCGGACTATAGCCATGGGCAAGGCCGGGTCAACCCGCGCCAAAGTGATCCCGGCCGTTCTCGACAGCCGCCTGGGCCGGGGTTAGAGCCTTGAGAAAGCGACCTGCCGGAGGCTGCCGTGACGACCCAGAGTGCCGCAATACCTGCATTCAAACCGGCTGCCACCAGCCCGGCCCTGACCGCTTCGCTGGCGGTGACCCTGATCGCGGCTGCCACGATCGCAGGCGCCTGGTTCTTCCAGCTCGTGCTGGAGATCCTGCCCTGTCCGCTCTGCCTGGAGCAGCGTTACGCCTATTATCTTGCGATCCCGGTCGGCGCGCTCACGGCGCTGGCGGCGAGAAGCGGCGCGCCGCGGCCCCTGCTGCTCGCGGGCCTTGCAATCCTCGCGCTGGCGACGCTCGCCAATGCCGGGCTCGGCACCTATCACTCCGGCGTCGAATGGGGGTTCTGGAAGGGACCGACCGATTGCTCCGGCCCGGTCATCAATCTCGGCAATGCTGCCGATCTGCTGTCGAAGCTCGATACCGTGAAGGTGGTCCGCTGCGACGAGGTGCAGTGGCGCTTCCTCGGCCTGTCGCTCGCCGGCTACAACGTGCTGATCTCGCTGCTGATGGCTGCGATCGCCGCGTGGGGATTCATGGCGACCGCGAAGCGCTAGCTAGTCGTCCACATCGTCCTGCGTGCGCCCGAACAGGTGCACAATGCCTGGGGTTGCGATCGTCACGAACACGAAGCGTGACAGATGATGAGCGCCGACGAAGATCGGGTCGATATGCAGCGTCAGGGCCAGCGCCAGCATGGCGTCCATCGCCCCCGGCGCGAAGGCGACGACGACATCCGAAAACTTCACCTGCGTGGTGAGCGCGACGATGCCGACGAAGATCGCGGACACTGCGATGGCGACCGCGAACGAGCCCAGCGCCGCATGGATGTGGCCGGCGAGCGTCTTGATCCGCATCCGCGCGAAGCGGCTGCCGATCAGTGCGCCGATGCCGACCAGTGCGACGCCGCGCACCCAGTTCGGCAGGCCGCCCTCGACCCAGCCCGCCCCATGCAGCACGCTGGACGCGATCATCGCGCCGAACATCCAGCTGGCCGGAAATTTGATCAGCCGCAGGACGAGCGCCGCAGCGAGCGAGGCGGCGACCAGTTCGACGAGGTCGAGCGGCGAGGCGATTGCCGTCGTCAGCGACGGCGCCGCGGAGGGCGCGACGCCCGCGACGGCGAGCACCATCGGCAGCGCCGCAGTCAGGATGATGACGCGCATGGTCTGCACCACGGCGATGCCCGGCAGGTCGGCGCCGCGCTCGACCGCCAAAATCGTGATCTGCGACAGCGCGCCGGGACTGCCGGCGAGGAAGGCCGAGGTGCGGTCCCAGCCGTGGACGCGCTGGAGGTAATAGCTGGAGCCGAAGGTCGAGCAGAAGGTCGCGACCGCGAGCAGCCCGATGGTGAGCGGATAGGCGCTGACCTGCTGAAGCAAATGGCGCGAGACGACGGAGCCCAGCGAGATGCCGAGCAGCACCAGCACGGTCTGGGTCAGGATCGGCGGCAGTGTCAGCTGGCGGCCGGCGATCGCGGCGATGCCGACCGCGATCATCGAACCCGAGATCAGCCCGCCGGGAAGGCCCGCGAGGAGAAACACCAGGCCGCCGGCGGTGCCGATGACGAGCGTTTCCACCGTGCTCAATATCTTGGCACGGCTTGGCCATTCGAACGGCAGGGAGGCGGTGATTTGCTTCACACCACCTTATTGCAAATCAGTGAGAGGCGCACAATTGCAGGCTCGTCATGCCGCAATGCGCGCGCCTCTCTTTGAAGGTCGTGAGGCGGAGTGTGACGGATTTACTTCTTGTCGGCGGCGGGAGCGGCGGTGCCGGCCTTCGCGGTCTTGATGCACTCGGAGCGGAATTTCTTGCGCTCCTTGCCGTGCAGGCCCTTGGCATCCGCCTGCTTGGAACACTCCAGCGACTCGGCCGAGTGCTCCTTCGGCGCCTTCTTGTCGGTGGTGGCGGCAGCATCTGTCTTGGCGGCGGGCGCCGCGGTCTGGGCGAAAGCGGTGCCGGTGGCGAGCAGGGAGGCGAGAGCGACGGCGGCAAAGCGAGAGGCGAGGGTCATGATGTTGCACTCTTCTTGGGAAAATTGCGAAGGGCTGGCAACGTCGGCTGGCGTTGCTGAACGCGACATGAATAAAGGTGAACGACGCGATCACTATATTTTTGCGGTCGGAGCCGTCGCTTCCTTGTCGCAAGCCGGCGGCACGCTAGGATAGCAATCCTCGGTTCGCTTCCCCAAGGGAAGATCAGAGGAAGATCAAGCGAAGACCAAGGAGGAGACAGGGATGACCATTCAATCGAGATTGCTGTGTGCAGTTGCGCTGTCGGGCTTTGCCGCGCTGGTGGCGACCGCGCCGGCGCAGGCGCTGACCTCGCAGGAGTGCAGCGCGAAATATCAGGCCGCCAAGAAGGATGGCTCGCTCGGCGCGATGAAGTGGAATGACTTCCGCAAGGCCCAGTGCGGCGCGGATGCGACGCCTGCCGCTGCGCCGACCGCGGCTGCGCCCGCGGCTCCCGCCGAGCCAAAACAGGCGAAGAAGGAGGCGGCCCCTGCTGCCGCCCCGGCATCGACCCTGCCGGCCGGACCCGCAATCTATCCGAACGTGGTTGATCCGAAATACGCCAAGGAGACCGCCGGCAAGGCCCGCCTGCACACCTGCGTCGACCAGTACAACGCCAACAAGACCACCAACGGCAATGGCGGCATGAAGTGGATCGAGAAGGGCGGCGGCTATTACAGCGAATGCAACAAGAAGCTGAAGGGC
>Ga0065165_1003387_pt1 | contig 11262 bp, 7 predicted proteins | sample AraplaMF_Cvi_mMF_FD_63813 | JGI IMG/M metagenome (GOLD analysis project Ga0065165, IMG submission 63813) | Arabidopsis root microbial communities from the University of North Carolina, USA - plate scrape MF_Cvi_mMF (version 2) (version 3) | ecosystem: Host-associated > Plants > Roots > Endosphere... | reverse complement strand
GTTCTTGATCGCCAGCCGGTCGACTGAAAGTGCCCCGTCTGCGAGCGTGAAAGTCGTTTCGACATTGTCGGCCTGCACGCCGAAGGCGGTGATCTTGTCGCCCATGATGCGGATGTGATCCGCCGTCGGTCCGATAAAGGTGATGCCGTGCGCGTCGAGGATATCGGCAAACTTGGCATTTTCCGACAGGAAGCCGTAGCCGGGATGCACGGCATCGGCGCCGGTGATCTCGCAGGCTGCGACGATCTGATGGATGTTGAGGTAGCTGTCGCGCGACGGCGGCGGGCCGATGCAGACGCTTTCATCGGCAAGGCGCACATGCATGGCGTCCGAGTCGGCGGTGGAGTGAACCGCGACCGTCGCAATTCCGAGCTCCTTGCAGGCGCGCAGCACGCGAAGCGCGATTTCACCGCGGTTGGCTATGAGGATCTTGGAAATCATGAGATGGCCTTACTCGACAATAACGAGGGGCTGACCGTATTCGACGGGCTGCGCATCGTTGATCAGGATTTCCGTGATCTTCCCCGACCGCGGCGAGGGGATCTGGTTCATGGTCTTCATCGCTTCGATGATCAGCAGCGTCTGGCCTTCCTTGACCGTCGCACCAACCTCGATGAAGTTGCGGGCGCCGGGTGCCGGGGCCATGTAGACGGTGCCGACCATGGGGGCGGTGACCGCGTTCTTGTTGTCTGCGGGAGAAGGGGCTGCCGCGGCGACCGGTGCAGCGGGTGCTGCGGCCGGCGCAAAAGCAGGGCCGTTCACGGGAGCCTGGACGTATTGCGGCGTGCCGGCGCGCGAAACGCGGATGCGCATGTCATCCTGCTCGACTTCGATCTCGGTCAAGTCGGTTTCATTGAGGATGTTCGCGAGGTCGCGGATCAGTCCCTTGTCGATCCCGTTCTTTTTATCAGACATGGCAAACCCTATTGTTCTGTTTATCTCGTCAGGCGGTTATGGTTTTCAAGGCATTGAGCGCGAGAACATAGCTCGCGGGTCCAAAGCCGCAGATGACGCCCTTGCAGGCCGCCGCGATCATCGAATGATGGCGGAATTCCTCGCGCGCATGGACATTGGAGATGTGGAGCTCGACCACCGGCACCGCAATGGCGCGGATCGCGTCGTGCAGAGCAAGCGAGGTGTGCGTGTAGGCCCCGGCATTGAAGGCGACGCCGACGGCCTTGTCGCCCGCTTCATGCAGCCAGTCGACCAGAACGCCCTCGTGGTTGCTCTGGCGAAAATCGATCTCGAAGCCGAGGTCCCGTCCTGCCACGCGGCAATCCTGCTCGATATCCTGCAGCGTCTTGCCGCCGTAGATTCCAGGCTCGCGCTTTCCCAGCATGTTGAGGTTGGGGCCGTTGAGGACGAAGATCGTCTTGCTCATCGCTCGTCTATTGTTCCATGGCGTTATTCAGCGGCCACCTATAGACCGCCGCAAAGGCAAGGGAAAGCCCCCGACGGCTGCAAACAGCCGGCGTCCACGCTTGGCTGCCAGGCAAAGCATTGCCCAATCAGCACGTCGCCTTGCCGCAGGCACGGATATTGGCGACCTTTTCGGCAATCGCATCCTGGCCAACCGCGCCGAACAGAGCTTCGTCGCCAAGCACGTAGGTGGGGGTGCCGGTAATGCCGATCGCATTGGCGAGCTGGTAGGCCTGCCGGACCTGATCATCATTGGGGCTCTGCGCCATCGACTTGCGGATCGCGCCTTCGTCGAGCCCGAGCGAGGTGGCAACGGCAATGGCCGTCTGTTCCGACGCATGCGCCTGGCCGCCGAGCAAAGCGCGGTGGAACTGCGGGTATTTTTCGGGTGCGACCAGCCGGACGGCGTTCGCGACGCGGTGGGCGGCAATCGAATCGGGGCCGAGAATAGGGAATTCCTTGAGGACGAACCTGACGTTCTTGTCCTTAGCCAGGATGTCATCCATGTCGCTCAGCGCGTGCTTGCAGTAGCCGCAATTGTAGTCGAAGAACTCGACGATGGTGACGTCGCCCTTGGGGTTGCCAAGCGTGATATCGGCCGGCGAGGCGAAGATCTCTTTCTTGTTCTCGGCCACGGCCTTGGTCGACTGGTCGACCCGCATGGCCTGCTGCTTGGCCTCCAGTGCGTTCTGGGCCTCGATCAGGATCTCCGGGTTCTGCACCAGATATTCCCGGATGAAATCGCCCATTTCCTTTTTCTGCTGGTCGTCCAGGGCAAAGGCCGGGACAGCCGCTGAAACGAGCGCGGCCATCAGGGTGCCGGCAGCCAGGGTCTTGAACAGGCGCGTCATGCTCTTCCTCGTCTTGCTGTGTGCGGGCCACGGCCCGTGAAATCGATCGGCGCCAGCTTAGGCCAGTCGCACGGCCGGCGAAACCCGAAAATCGGCGGTGGCCGCCCCCTGCCGTTCAAAACTGCGACAGCAGAACCCGCGACCCTTGCGGCGCCCAAAAGGAAACGGCCGCGGAATGCGCGGCCGTTTCGTATTTTCAGCGTTTCACCGCTCTCAAAAGAAACCGCGGCGCTGCCACCAGCCAGCCTTCTTGGGCTTGCTGGCGTCGCTTTCGGCCTCGCTTGCCGGAGCTGCCGGATCGGAGCTGCGAATGACAGCTTCGGCCGACGAGGACATGTTGGAGGCGCGGTTGGCGCGGATCCTGGTTTCCTCGGTGTCCGCAGCAACGTCCGGTTCCAGTGCCGCGGATTGCGGGGCTTCCGCCTCGGGTGCCGGTGCAACAGGCTCGGCTGCGGTGGGTGTCTCGGACGCGACTTCGGGCGCCTCGACGGCTGCAGCGTCGACGGGGGCGGAGGCTTCTTCGGCTGCAGCGGCTGCTGCTGCCTTGCTGCGGCGCGGACGACGGCCCTTGCGGACCTCCTCGGCCGGAGCGGCTTCTACCTCTGCCGGAGCGACCTCGGCTTCAACCGCAACATCTGCCGGGCCTTCTGCGTCATCGGCAATTTCGCCGGTGGCATCTGCGTCAGCTTCCGCGCTCTCGCCAGAGGCTTCGACACCCTCTTCATCCTCGCGACCGCGGCGACCGCCACGCTTGCCGCGGCGGCGACGCTTGCGGCGACCGTTCTCGTCGGTCTCGCTTTCGGTCGCGGTTGCCGGCGTCGCTGCGACGTCCGCCGCGTCCTCGTCACCTTCCTCCTGGTCGTCGTCGCCTTCGGCGGCGTCGTCGGAGTCGGACTGCGAAGCCTGGGCGTCGCCGTTGCGTTCGCCGTTACGGTTGCGCCGGCGCCGACGGCGCTTGCGCTTGCGTCCATTCTGGTCGTCGCCCTGGGCCGGGCGCTCGCTTGCGGCGGCAGGTGCCGCGGCTACTGCGTCGTCTTCCTCTTCCTCTTCGTCGGCCTCGATGACGATGTCGTCGTCTTCTTCCTCAACGGGGAGGGCGGCAAACTGCATCAGGCTTTCGATACGGACCGGGTTTTCAACCGGCTCGCCGCGATCGATCGCAAAATGGCTGGCGCCGACGCTCGGGTCGCTGTCGACGATGATGGAGACGCCGAAGCGGTTCTCATAGTCGACAATGGTCGAGCGCTTGTGGTTGAGCAGGTAAAGCGCCGTTTCCGGCGTGCAGCGCACGGTGATGTCGTGCGTGGTGTTCTTGAGGAGATGCTCCTCGATACCGCGCAGGACATGCAGGGCGACCGACGACTGCGAACGAACCAAGCCGGTGCCGCCGCAGTGGGAGCAGACCTGGGTGGTCGATTCCAGCACCGAAGCGCGAATGCGCTGACGCGACATTTCGAGCAGGCCGAAATGCGAGATGCGGCCGACCTGGATGCGGGCCCGGTCGTTCTTCAGGCAGTCCTTCAGCTTCTTTTCGACGGCGCGGTTGTTGCGCTTTTCTTCCATATCGATGAAGTCGATGACGATCAGGCCGGCAAGGTCGCGCAGGCGCAACTGGCGAGCGACTTCTTCCGCCGCTTCCAGGTTGGTCTGGAGGGCGGTTTCCTCGATCGAGTGCTCGCGGGTGGAGCGGCCCGAGTTGACGTCGATCGCAACCAGCGCTTCCGTCTGGTTCATGATCAGGTAGCCGCCGGACTTCAGCGTCACCTGCGGCTGCAGCATGCGGTCGAGCTGCGCCTCGATACCCGAGCGCGAGAAGATCGGGTGGATGTCGCGATAGGGCTGAACCACCTTGGCGTGGCTCGGCATTAGCATCTTCATGAAGTCCTTGGCTTCACGATAGCCTTCCTCGCCCGAAACGATGACTTCGGAGATGTCCTTGTTGTAGAGGTCGCGGATCGAACGCTTGATCAGCGAGCCTTCCTCGTAGACGAGGCAAGGCGCGGTCGAGCTCAGCGTCAGGGTGCGGACGTTCTCCCACAGGCGCATCAGGTATTCGAAGTCGCGCTTGATCTCGACCCGGGTGCGGTTTGCACCGGCGGTGCGCAGGATGACGCCCATGCCCTGCGGCACTTCGAGCTCGCGGGCGACTTCCTTGAGGCGCTTGCGGTCGGTCGGCTGGGTGATCTTGCGGGAAATGCCGCCGCCACGCGCCGTGTTCGGCATCAGCACCGAATAGCGGCCGGCGAGCGAAAGGTAGGTGGTCAGCGCCGCGCCCTTGTTGCCGCGCTCTTCCTTGGCAACCTGAACCAGCAGGATCTGCCGGCGCTTGATGACTTCCTGGATCCGGTACTGCTTGCGCGGACGGCGCACGACGCGATCCGGAACCTCTTCCATGGCGTCTTCGGCGCCGACGGATTCGATCACTTCTTTTTCGCCGTGATCGTCGTCGTCGTCATCATCGTCGTCGCCACGGCGACCGCTGTCCACGTCTTCGGAGATGGAATCGCTGTCGACCATGGCGGCCATGCCGTCGGGCGTCGAGCCGTCGTCTTCCGACGGGTCCGACGCGGTTTCGGGATCGGCATCCGGTGCGGCCGCGACGGCTTCCTCGGCGGCGGGTTCAGCCACCTTCTTGCGGGCGCGACTGCGGCGCGGCTTGGCCTTCGGGGCTGGTTCTTCCGCAGCGGCCGGCGTTTCTTCGGGGCTGACCTCGGCGGCCTCGGAGCCTGCCTCGCTGGCCGGCTGTTCAGCGACACTCGGCGCCTCGATGCCGATATCGGGCTGCTCTTCGCGGGCCGGATCGACGTAGGGATCCGCGCCTTCGGCTTCGGCGATCTTGCGCTGGTCTTCCGCTTCCTGCTGCATCAGAGCCTGACGGTCTGCGAGCGGGATCTGGTAGTAATCCGGATGGATTTCGGCAAACGCCAGGAAGCCATGGCGATTGCCGCCATAGTCGACAAAGGCGGCCTGAAGCGACGGTTCGACCCGGGTCACTTTCGCCAGATAGATATTGCCGCGTATCTGTTTCTTGTGCTGCGATTCGAAATCGAATTCTTCGATACGACTGCCGCGAACAACGACTACGCGCGTCTCCTCTTCGTGAGACGCGTCGATAAGCATTTTGTCTGCCATTGAAATTCTGCTCCTCGGCGCCGCGCGGGTGCAGAAAAGCCTGTCACAGGGGGTGCCCCTGAGACAGGCTCGTCATGCCAAACAGTCGTTGCGCCGGATAAAGATGATCCCGTCGGGAGCGGTTGTGGCGGCAGCCGCAAAGATAGTGGAGACCTAGGTCTCCCTGATCTCTGCCGGTTCTGAACATTGTGCCGCGACATCAAAAACCAAACGAGAATGACGTAACCAAAGACCCGAAGGTCCGATGAATTTGCTCCAATGAGCTGGGTAGCATGCCACCCGGTACTTGCTCCGGCCACCGCCGGACGGATCGCGTATCAGGAAAAAGTGTAGCGACGGCGGATGACTGCTTGGCCCTCGGCGCCAGGTCCTGAAGAGGTTGGCCAGCCCACCGGCAGACTATCCCGTCAACACTTTAACCCTCGTTCGCGTTGTATGGTTTATCTGTCACAATAGCAAGGGAAAAGCCGAAAGCGCCTTATTGTCGATCGAATTGACACTCCTAACGGCAAGACGCGCAAAGGTCTGATTCGCGACTATTTTTAGGGAAAGCGTTGCAGTATAGGCGTTTGCATCGGCGCCGGGGCGGGACCTTCAATGCGCGCCGGCGGATGGCGGATCGACAGCGGGGCTGACATCGAATGGGACTTGAGTGGCTAAGAGGGCCAACGGCGCGAATCGGGCTGTGTTTTCTCCTGGTGAGCGGACTTCTCTCAAGCGGACCGGCGCACGCTGCACCGCAGCCGCTGCTTGCCTTTGCCGCCCGGATCGCCGGTGACAGCGCCCGCACCCGCATTGTCCTCGATTTCGAGGAAAAGCCGGAATTCTCCATCCACTATATAGCCGGGCCGGACCGGGTCGTCGTCGATCTGCCCGCGACCGCGTTCGGCTTTCCCGCCGACCAGCTGGCGCCGCGGGGCCTGTTCAAGGACATCCGCTACGGCACGATGGGCGAAGACAGCGCCCGGATGGTGCTGACCGCGATCAAGCCCGTCAAGCTGGTGCTGGCCGAGACACAGGCCAATGAAAACGGCGGCTACCGGCTCGTGCTCGATGCCGAGATGACGACCAGCGAGGAGTTTGCGGGTCTCGTGAAAAGCCAGAGCTGGGCGGCGGAAACGCCGGCCGTCGCACAGACGGTTCCGCTCGAGGACGGCTCCAAGGACAATGTCTTCGTGGTCGCGGTCGACGCCGGCCACGGGGGAATCGATGCCGGGGCGACGGCTTCGGTGAGCAAGACGGCTGAGAAGGTCATCACGCTCGGTTTTGCCAAGCTGCTGATGGGCAAGCTCAATGCATTGCCCGGGGTCCGGGCCTTCCTTACCCGCGACGACGACACCTTCCTGTCGCTTTCCGAGCGCGTCGCGATCGCCCGCCAGAAGCATGCGGACCTCTTTATCTCTCTTCATGCCGACACGCTGTCGCAGAAGGATATCCGCGGCGCGACGGTCTATACGCTGTCGGACAAGGCATCGGACCGCATGGCCGAAAACCTGGCCGCGCGCGAAAACCTGTCCGACGAAACGGCCGGCTTCACCATGCAGAGCGGCCCACCCGAGGTCGCCGATATCCTGCTGGATCTCGCACGCCGCGAGACCCAGGCGTTTTCCATCGCGCTCGCCGACAATGTGGTGAAGTCGTTCGAGGGGCAGGTGGGACTGATCAACAATCCGCACCGGCAGGCCGGCTTCCAGGTGCTGCGGGCGCCCGATATTCCTTCGGTGCTGCTGGAACTCGGTTTCCTGTCCAATCCGGAGGACGAGAAGCTTCTGATGGACGATGCGTGGCGCAGCAAGATCGCCGATCTCGTGACCGGCGCGGTCGATCGCTATCGGGCCCGCTCGCTTGCCAATGGGGGTTGAGGCGAGACGGCGGAAGCGTGGCCTTGCGGTCACAGCCAACCGCGTTCGCCCCGAAGCGCGCAAGCCTGGCGGGGATTACCCCAGCAGAGCCCTATTTTACTCACATTCAAGCGGTTACTGCGGTTGCATCAGGTCCGGCAATAACGCGCGATTGATCCACGTCATGCCCTTGCGCTGACGACATCACCATGCAAAACGCCTGAAACTGTGCGATGGTGTAACTCACACCCGAAACTGACGATGGTGCGCCTGGCGTGCCGATGGAAAGCCGAACGGTAGCTTCGACATGATCAGACTGATTGGATATTTCTTCGGGATGGCCTGCGTGCTGTTCCTGGGCGTTGCGGCGGCCGCCGCCATCTATCTGAGCGTTATGATCAAGGGGCTGCCCGACTATGAAGTGCTGGCGTCCTACGAGCCGCCGGTGGCGACCCGCGTGCATGCCGGCGACGGCGCGCTGATGTCGGAGTATGCCCGCGAACGGCGTCTGTTCCTGCCGATCCAGGCCATTCCCGACCGGGTCAAGGCCGCCTTCCTGTCGGCGGAAGACAAGAATTTCTACAACCACCCGGGCGTCGACATCACCGGCCTTGGCCGCGCCGTGATGCTTCTGGCGACCGGTGGTCCGATGCAGGGCGGTTCGACGATCACCCAGCAGGTCGCGAAGAACTTCCTTTTGACCAATGAGCGGTCGTTCGAGCGCAAGATCAAGGAAGCGATCCTGTCCTTCCGCATCGAGCAGGCCTATTCCAAGGACAAGATCCTCGAGCTCTACCTCAACGAGATCTTCTTCGGTCTCAACGCCTACGGCATTGCCGGTGCGGCGCTGACCTATTTCGACAAGTCCGTGACCGAGCTGACCACCGCCGAGGCTGCCTATCTCGCCTCGCTGCCGAAGGGGCCGGCCAACTACAATCCCTATCGCCACCCCGAGGCAGCGCTCGAGCGCCGCAACTGGGTCATCGATCGCATGGCCGAAAACGGCTACATCACCCAGAGCGATGCCGACGATGCCAAGAAGCAGTCGCTCGGCGTCAAGCAGCGCCGCAGCGGCGGCCAGGTCTTTGCTTCCGACTTCTTCGCCGAGGAAGTCCGCCGCCAGCTGATCGATCGCTACGGCGACAAGTCGCTCTATGAAGGTGGCCTGTCGGTGCGCACCTCGCTCGATCCGCAGCTTCAGATCATGGCGCGCCGGGCATTGCAGAACGGCCTCGTCGATTACGACGAGCGTCGCGGCTACCATGGCCCGCTTGCCTCGATCGATATGTCGCCGGACTGGGGCCCGGCCCTGGTCAAGTCGATCGCCGAGAACAAGTTCGTCGATTTGCGCGATGTTCCGGAATGGAAGATCGCCGTCGTGCTCAGCGTCTCGCCCAAGTCGGTCGAGATCGGCCTTCGCCCCGGCACCGACGGTGGCGGCAAGGTCGAAGCGGCGCGCGACACGGGCACGATCGCGGCCGACGACATGAAGTGGGCCTACCGGGATTCCGCTGGCCAGCGCAAGACGGCCAAATCGCCGGAAGGCGTGCTGAAGCCGGGCGACGTCATCTATGCGGAGCCGATCTCGGCCGAGGCCAAGACCTACCGTCTGCGCCAGCCGCCCAAGGTGCAGGGCGGGCTTGTCGCCATGGATCCGAACACCGGCCGCGTGCTGGCGATGGTCGGCGGCTTCTCCTATGCGCAGTCCGAATTCAACCGCGCCACGCAGGCGATGCGCCAGCCGGGTTCGTCGTTCAAGCCCTTCGTCTACGCGGCGGCGCTCGACAACGGCTATACGCCGGCGTCCGTCATCCTTGACGCGCCGATCGAAATCGTCACCGGCGGCCAGGTCTGGAAGCCGGAAAACTACGGTGGCGAGGCGGGTGGCCCGTCGACGCTGCGCACCGGCATCGAGAAGTCGCGCAACCAGATGACCGTGCGCCTGGCGCAGGACATGGGCATGGAGCTGGTGGCGGAATATGCCGAGCGCTTCGGCATCTACGACAAGATGCTGCCGGTTCTGGCCATGTCGCTGGGCTCGGGCGAGACCACCGTGATGCGCATGGTTTCGGCCTATGCGGTGATCGCCAACGGCGGCAAGCAGATCAAGCCGACGGTGATCGACCGCATCCAGGACCGCTACGGCAAGACCATCTTCCGCCATGAGGAGCGGGCCTGTGACGGCTGCAACGCCAATGGCTGGGCCAACCAGGAAGAGCCGACGCTGGTGGACAACCGCGAGCAGGTGCTCGACCCGATGACCGCCTACCAGATCACCTCGATGATGCAGGGCGTGGTGCTGCGCGGCACCGCCGCCGGCAAGATTCCGGTCAAGGACCGCGACGTCGCCGGCAAGACCGGCACCACAAACGACGAGAAGGATGCCTGGTTCGTCGGCTTTACGCCGAACCTCGTCGCCGGTCTCTATATCGGCTTCGACACCCCGACGCCGCTTGGCCGCGCCGGCACCGGCGGCGGGCTTGCCGCGCCGATCTTCGGGCAGTTCCTTGCCGAAGCCGCGAAGGTGACGCCGGCCGAGCGTTTCCACGTGCCGGAAGGCATGCAGCTGGTTGCCGTCGACCGCAAGACGGGGATGCAGGCGCAGGAAGGCGATCCGAACACGATCGTCGAGGCGTTCAAGCCCGGCACCGGGCCGGCCGACGTGTTCCGCGTGATCGGCGACGGCGAGAACATGAGCCAGGACCAGATTCTCGAGTCATCGCCGCAGGCGCAGCAGGCCGTGACATCCGGTGCCGCCGGCCTGTTCTAAGCAAACCAACCGCCAAGCTCCGCCTGCAGCCTTTACATCGGCTGCCGGCGCAACTATGTCGGCTTCAGATCAACCTTTTGGACATGAGAGAAGACGAAGCGCCATGCGTGCGGAAATGATCAACGTAGTCGACGAGATCAAGCAGGCCGTAAGCCTGCTGAGGAGGCATCTTTGACTGGGACCAGGCGGTAAGACGACTGGACTGGCTGAACAACAAGGCCGAAGATCCCAACCTCTGGAACGACGCCGCCGAGGCGCAGAAGCTGATGCGCGAGCGTCAGAACCTCGACGATTCGATATCCGGCGTGCGCCAGCTCGAAAAGCAGGTCGATGACAACATCGAAATGATCGGGCTCGGCGAGGAAGAAGGCGATGCGGCGATCGTCACGGAAGCCGAAGAGGCGCTGAAGGCGCTTCGCAACGAGGCAGCGCGCCGGCAGGTGGAAGCCATGCTTTCGGGCGAAGCCGACAGCAACGACACCTATGTGGAAGTGCATTCCGGTGCCGGCGGTACGGAAAGCCAGGACTGGGCGAACATGCTGTTGCGCATGTACACCCGCTGGGCCGAGCGCCAGCGCTTCAAGGTGGAGCTCCTCGAAGTCCATGACGGCGAAGAGGCGGGCATCAAGTCCGCGACGCTTCTGGTCAAAGGCCACAATGCCTATGGCTGGCTGAAGACCGAATCGGGCGTGCACCGGCTGGTGCGCATCTCGCCCTATGACAGCAATGCCCGCCGTCACACGTCGTTTTCCTCGATCTGGGTCTATCCCGTGGTCGACGATTCGATCCAGATCGACATCAACGAGGGCGACTGCCGCATCGATACCTACCGGTCGTCGGGTGCCGGCGGCCAGCACGTCAACACGACCGATTCGGCTGTGCGCATCACCCATATGCCTTCGGGCATCGTGGTGGCGTGCCAGCAGGAGCGGTCGCAGCACAAGAACCGGGCGACCGCCTGGGAAATGCTGCGTGCGCGTCTTTACGAGGCCGAACTGAAGAAGCGCGAGGATGCCGCCAACGCGGAGGCGGCCTCGAAGTCAGAAATCGGCTGGGGCCACCAGATCCGCTCCTACGTGCTGCAGCCCTATCAGCAGGTCAAGGATCTGCGCACGGGTGTCGTCAGCACGGCGCCGGACGACGTACTCGACGGCGACCTCAACCCGTTCATGGAAGCAGCGCTGGCGCACCGCATCAGCGGCAAGCCGGATGTGGCCGTCGCCGACGCCGACTAGGCCGAACTTCGATT
>Ga0065165_1003386_pt1 | contig 11275 bp, 7 predicted proteins | sample AraplaMF_Cvi_mMF_FD_63813 | JGI IMG/M metagenome (GOLD analysis project Ga0065165, IMG submission 63813) | Arabidopsis root microbial communities from the University of North Carolina, USA - plate scrape MF_Cvi_mMF (version 2) (version 3) | ecosystem: Host-associated > Plants > Roots > Endosphere... | reverse complement strand
ATTGACCGGCGTCGAACGCGCCTTCGCGCACTTGTCGCTTCAGAGCCCGCTTGCTCATAAGGCCTCCTCAGGGGGCAAGAAAAAAGGGCGTCCCACGTGGGATCGCCCTTCGAATGATTGGGAGAGAACGATGCGGCGGCGTGCGGGGCCCGGCGGGCCTTCGCCATCTGCGGATCCGGGGACAACTGCCCGGTGGTACGACAGACTCAGCGCCATCCACCCCGTCCAGCGCGAGAACACGGAGGCGGAAACCTCCGCGGCGGCTTCCTCGAAGGCTTTCGCCCTCTCGAATCGCCCGACTAGAATGATCCTAACGTCCTTTCCGAGTCGTTAAACAGCCCTTCGTGGCAAGAAATGGGATGAGGCAGTGAGCGTCTACAACTTGGGCAATGTGACACCTGAGCTACCGAACGATGACGAATACTGGATCGCGCCCACCGCCGCGGTTATGGGGAGGGTGATTCTGAAGAAGAACGCCTCGGTCTGGTGGGGTGCGACACTTCGTGGCGACAACGACCCGATCGTCATCGGCGAAGGCTCGAACGTGCAGGACGGCAGCGTCCTGCACACCGACACCGGCTCGCCGCTGACCATCGGCGCCAACGTCACCGTGGGCCACATGGTGATGCTCCACGGCTGCACGGTCGGAGACAATTCGCTGGTGGGGATCGGCTCGATCGTCCTGAACGGGGCGAAGATCGGGAAGAACTGCCTGATCGGCGCCAACTGCCTGATCACCGAGGGCAAGGAGATCCCCGACAATTCGCTGGTCATGGGCGCGCCCGGCAAGGTGGTGCGCGAGGTCTCGCCGGAACAGGCGATGATGCTGGCGGCGGGTTCGCGCCACTACGTGGAGAATTGGAAGCGCTACAAGCGCGAGCTGAGCCCGGCCTGACTTTCCCTCCCCTTCATGGGGAGGGTGGCGAGCGAAGCGAGACGGGTGGGGAAGTGCAGGCCAGGGCGCCGACTCTGAGTTCGACCCACACTTCCCCACCCGTCTGCTCGCGTTGCTCGCATCCACCCTCCCCATGAAGGGGAGGGAAAGGGCGCCTTGACGTCCCTAACGTCGGCCTCCGACCCTCCGCGCAAACCGGGAGGACGACATGGCCTACGAATTCATCAAGGTCGACCGCGCAGGGCCCATCACCACCTTCACGCTGAACCGGCCCGAGGTGATGAACGCCATGCACTCGCCGGCGCATTTCGAGATGCACGAGGCGCTGGACGCCTTCGCCGCCGACCCGGAGCAATGGGTGGGCATCGTCACCGGGGCCGGCGACCGCGCCTTCTCGGCCGGCAACGACCTGAAATACCAGGCCGGCGGCGGGGCGCTGAAGAGCCCGCCGTCGGGCTTCGCGGGCCTGACCGCGCGCTTCGACCTGACCAAGCCGCTGATCGCCGCGGTGAACGGCGTCGCCATGGGCGGCGGCTTCGAGATCGCGTTGGCCTGCGACATCATCCTGGCGTCGGAGGCGGCGGTCTTTTCGCTGCCCGAACCGCGGGTGGGCCTGGCCGCGCTGGCGGGCGGCCTGCACCGGCTGCCGCGGGCGATCGGCGTGAAGCGGGCGATGGGCATGATCCTGACCGCGCGGCAGGTCTCGGCCGCCGAGGGCAAGGACCTGGGCTTCGTCCACGAGGTGACAGCGCCCCAGGACCTGATGCGCGCGGCCAACGACCTGGCCAAGGCGATCTGCGAACTGGGTCCGATGTCGATCCGCGCCTCGAAGCAGGCGGTCTACCAGGGCCTGGACGAGCCCAGCCTGGAGGCGGCGCTGAAGGGGCAGAACAAGTACCCGGCGGTGGCGGCGCTCTACACGTCCGAGGACTTCAAGGAAGGCCCGCTGGCGTTCGCCCAGAAGCGCCCGCCGCAGTGGAAGGGGCGCTGATTGGAAGGCCTGCGCCGTTTCCTGACGTTCGCCGGTCGCTCGACGCGTCTCGAGTACTGGAAGGTCCAACTGGTCGCCAGCCTCGGCGCTGGGGCGTGTGTCCTGTTCGCCATGCTGCTGGTTCCGCTGGTCGGACAGGCGGGCGGCGTCGTGATGGTGGGGATTCTCCCGTTGGTCGTCGCCAGCATAGCGACGGGGGTTCGCCGCCTGCACGACCGCAACCGGTCTGGCTGGTGGCTGCTGGTCTACTGGCTGGCGCCCACGCTCGCCTCGGCTTGGGCGGAGACCGTCCCGGAGGCTTCGAGCGCATTTCTCGCTGCCGCAGGGCTCTCGCTCGCCGGGCTGTTGGTCACGCTCTGGTCGCTCGTCGAGCTGGGCTTCCTGAAAGGCGCGACGGGACCCAACCGGTACGGCGCCGATCCCGCCCAGCCGACACCCGCCGAGGTCTTCGGATGAGGCATCATCGAAGTCTGAGCTTGACGGTGAGCACAAAAAGAGAACATTTATCGCGCTGAGATTGTGGTCTGGGGGCGAGATTGCAGAAGCTTTGGCCTTACCTCTCCTTCAAAGGGCGCACGAACCGGCAGGCTTATTGGGTGACGTCGGTGCTCGTCTATCTGGGGTTCCTGGCCGTTTCCCTCGCGACGATGGGCATACCCTTCTTGTTGCTGGCGTTCGGACTTCCCGCCCTGATCGTCGGTCTGTGGGTGGGCTTGGCCGTCGCCGTACGCAGGCTGCATGATCGCAACAGGTCGGGGTGGTGGCTGCTCGCGATGTATCTGCCCATTGCGCTGCTTTCGTTTCTGCGAGGGGCGGCGTCCGTCTCGTCACCGGACGCGGGCGCGTTCTTCGGGTTGCTGACCCTTCCATTTTCGATCTGGGCGTTTGTCTGGCTCGCCTGTCTGAAGGGCACGACTGGACCCAATCGCTTCGGCGACGATCCGCTGAATCCGACGCCCGCGGAAGTCTTCAGCTAGCCGCCCGCAACGGCCGTTTGTTATCGGCCCGCAATATTGCCGCACCGCACCAATCCCGTCACATTCCGCGCGGGTTACAGGGGCGGCGTGATGGTGGATCTCGAAGCGGTCGGCGGGGCGGCGACGGGGGGCTTGTTCGCCTCCACGTTCGAGAAGCCCACGGGCGAGAAGGGCGAGCACCAGCCCCTCTGCGCCGACTGCGGGACGCAGACGGTCGGGAAGTTCTGCCACGCCTGCGGCAACGCCAGCCACGTTCACCGCACCCTGCTGCACCTGGGCGAGGAGCTGCTGCACGGGGTGATGCACTTCGACAGCCGGACCTGGCGGACCTTGCCGCTGCTGGTGTTCCGGCCCGGCCGGCTGACGCGGGAGTGGTGCCAAGGCAAGCGCACCCGCTTCGTCTCGCCGCTGGCGATCTTCCTGTTCACGATGTTCGTCATGTTCATGGCGCTGAGCTACGCACCCGAGCCGAAGGAAGGCTCGCCGCTGGGCCGGCAGGCGGTGGCGACGGCCGAGCTCGCGCGGCGCAACACCGAACTGGCCGAGGCGAAGGCCCGCCTGACGAACGCGCCGCCCGAGGCGCGCGCCGGCGCCGAGATCGCGATGAAGGCCGCCGAGAGGAACGTGGCGCTGGCCAAGTCGCGCGTGGGCAACACGCCCAAGGCGGCCGAGGCCGACAACTGGAAGGAAGAGCTGCGGGACGAGATGAAGACGTCCGGCTGGCGCGCCAACACCGGCAACAAGAAGCTGGACGAGAAGCTCCAGCACAAGCTCGATAACCCGGAGCTGGCGCTCTACAAGCTGCAGCAGACCTTCTACAAGTTCGCCTTCCTGCTGGTGCCGATCTCGATCCCGTTCGTGGCGCTGCTGTTCCTGTGGAAGCGCGGCTTCACGCTCTACGACCACGGGGTCTTCGTGCTCTATTCCCTGACCTTCATGTCGCTGCTGATCATGGCCGTGGCGATCTGCGTGCGGATCGGCGGGCTGGTGAGCACGCTGGCGGTCGCCGCGGTGCCCTTCATCGTGCCCATCCACATGTACTACCAGCTGCAGGGCGCCTACGGCCTGAAGACCTTCTCCACCATGTGGCGGACCTGGTTCCTGTTGGTGTTCTGCTCGATCGCGGCGGTCTTCTTCCTGCTGGCGATCCTCTGGCTGAACCTCGCCTAGAGCCTGTCGAGTTCGGATGAGATCATCCGAACTCGATAAACAGGCTCGACCTCTTTGATTTGGAGCGCGTTTGAAGGGCGAAACCGGTTTCCACTTTCGCCCAACGCGCTCCAGGGGAAGGGTGACGCCGGCGTCATTTTTTGGTCCGCGCGGCCTTGTTTCGGCCCGCAGGCTTTGCCACGGTGCCCCAACTAAACAATGTTCAGGGGAGGGCGGCCCGTGGACCGCTATGACTACATCATCATCGGCGCCGGCTCGGCCGGCTGCGTGCTCGCCAACCGCCTGAGCGAGGACGGGACCAAGCGTGTCCTGCTGCTGGAGGCCGGCGGCAAGGACAACTCGCTGATGATCAAGATGCCGGCGGGCGTCGGCGGGCTGATCAACAGGAAGGGCGCCCAGAACTGGGGCTTCTGGACCGAGCCGGAGCCCGCTCTGAACGACCGCAAGCTGTGGTGGCCGCGCGGCAAGGGCTGGGGCGGCTCGTCGTCGATCAACGGCATGATCTACATCCGCGGGCACGCGCGCGACTACGACCAGTGGCGGCAGATGGGCCTGACGGGCTGGGGCTATGCCGACGTGCTGCCCTACTTCAAGCGTTCGGAGAGCCTGGAGGGTGGCGGCGACGCCTGGCACGGCGGCGAGGGGCCGCTGAAGGTTTCGAAGGCCTCGTCCCCGCACCCGATCTACAGAGCCACCATCGAGGCGGGCGGCCAGGCCGGCTATCCGCTGACCAAGGACTTCAACGGCTTCCAGCAGGAAGGGTGGGGGCCGTACCAGCTCACCATCCACGACGGCGAGCGCTGGAGCGCGGCGCGCGCCTACCTGCACCCGGCGCTGGGCCGATCGAACCTGACCTGCCTGACCGGCGCGCGCACGACCAGGATCGTGATCGAGAACGGCCGCGCCACGGGCGTGGAGATCCAGGAGGAGAAGGGCGGCCGCCGCGTGGTGCACGCCGACGCCGAGGTGATCCTATCGGCCGGCGCGGTGCAGTCGCCGCACATCCTGCTGCTGTCGGGCGTCGGCGACCCCGAGGAGCTCACCAAGCACGGCGTGCCGGTGGTCCATGCGCTGAAGGGCGTGGGCCAGAACCTGCAGGACCACCTGGACGTCTGCATGTCCTGGGAGTGCCCGCAGCCGATCACCCTGTATTCCCTGCGCAAAGGGCTGATCAAGACGCTCAGCGTGGGCCTGAACTACATGCTGTTCCGCAAGGGGATCGGCCGGTCGCAGTTCCTGGAGTCGGGCGCCTTCCTGCGCTCGCGGCCCGACCTGGACCGGCCGGACCTGCAGATCCACACGGTGCTGGCCATCATGCAGGACCACGGCAAGGTGCAGGTGGCCAAGGATGGCTTCACCTTCCACGTCTGCCAGCTTCGTCCGGAGAGCCGCGGCAAGGTGGGCCTGAACTCGGCCAACCCGCTGGACGATCCCGCGATCTTCGCGAATTACCTGGCGACCGAAGAGGACCGCCGCGCGCTGCGCGAGGGCGTGAAGATGATGCGCGAGGTGGCCAAGCAGCCGGCGCTGGCCCCCTACGTCTGCGGCGAGCACGCGCCGGGGCCGGCGGTGCAGACCGACGCCGAGATCGACGCGTGGATCCGCAGGAGCGCCGAGACGATCTACCACCCCGTCGGCACCTGCCGCATGGGCGTGGCGGGCGACCCGATGGCCGTGGTCGACGCCGAATGCCGTGTCCAGGGCCTGCAGGGCCTGCGCGTGGTCGACGCCTCTGTCATGCCCACGCTGGTCGGTGGGAACACCAACGCCCCGACCATCATGATCGCCGAGAAGGTCTCGGACGCCATCCTGGGCAAGGCCTTCCTGCCGAGCGACGACGCGCCGGTTTACGAGGACGGTCGGCAGGCGGCGTAGAGGCTGCGATCGACCCGTTGTGGACGTTTCACCTCCCCCGCGGAGCGGCGGGAGGGGAACCGCTCGCCGAGCCGCAGGCGTAGAGCGAGTGGTGGAGGGGGCGAGCAGCCGGCAGGGCCGATCGATCGGGCTGAGTTAGATGTCGTGGAGTTGGCTCGCCCCCTCCACCAACCGCTCTTCAGCCGGCTTGCGCCGGCTTCGGCGGCCGGTCCCCCTCCCGCCGTTGCTGCCGCAACGGGGGAGGTGAAGTCCGCTACCCATGCCCCCAAACCAAAAAGGGCCACGACCGGCGTGCGGTCGCGGCCCCCTTGCTCAGTAGAGACGTCGCCTAGCGCAGCTTGGCGCTCAGCGAGACGCCGACGATGCGGGGTTCGTTGTAGACGGCGGCCATGTAGTTCTCGATCACGCCCTTGAGGTTCTTCTCGTTCGTGATGTTGCGGGCGAAGAGGGCGACCTCGTAGGCGCCGTCGCCGCCTTCGTAGCCGATGCGCGCGCCGCCCTCGAAGTTGCCCTTCGAGTTGAACTCCTTGGTCTTGTACAGCACGAAGCTGGTGTAGCCCTGGACGTTCCAGTCCGTGGCCACGAAGACCTTGCCGTCCGCGCCGACCGGGACGTCGTAGCGGGCGGTGAAGCTCAGGTTGTACTTCGGCGCGTTCGGCAGCGGCTCGCCGTCGATCTGGGCGAAGGTGTTGGCGCCGACCTTGATCGTCGGATCTTCGACCGTGCAGACCACCACGCCGTTCAGCGCGCAGACCTGGGCGTAGACCCGCTTGTCCTTGATCTCGCTGTGCAGGAGGCTGACGCCGCCCGTCAGGGTCAGGTTCTCGATCGGCCGCCATTCGGCGTCGGCTTCCAGGCCGTAGGCGTCGGCCTTGTCGGCGTTGAAGAGCACGCCGTTGCCGTTCGAGTCGTTGCCGTTCAGCTGGATGTCGTTGACGCGGTAGGCGAAGGCCGTCGCGTTCAGGCGCAGGGTGTTGTCGAACAGCACCGACTTGAAGCCCGCCTCGTACGACACGATCGTTTCGGAGTCGGCGGTGGTGAAGTCGGCGTTGAACACGGCCGAGCGCCCCTGGATGGTCGGGCCGCGGAAGCCCTTGGCGACGCGGGCGTAGACGCCGAAGTCCGGGTTCACCTGATAGAGGGCCGACAGGTCCCAGCTGAGCTTGCTGTCGGACAGGCGCACGTAGCGCCGGCCCGTGTAGGTGACCGCGCCGGCGGCCGTGTTGGCCGTCTGCAGCAGCTTGGTCTTCTTGGTGTCCTCGGTCTCACGCGCGCCGGCGGTGATCGTGAGTTGGTCGGTGACCTGGTAGCTGGCCTGGCCGAACAGCGCCCACGACATGTTGATGTTGCGCAGGCGGACGTAGTTGTTCGGGTTCTTCGCCGGCGTGTTGAGGAAGTAGGCGCGCTGGTAGAAGTCGGTCAGGTCCTCGCTGTCGAACAGCATGCCGCCGAACTGCCACTTCAGCCGGCTGTCGCCGTTGCTCGAGACGCGCAGTTCCTGGGTGTATTGGTCGAGGTCGCGCAGCTGGCCCATGGACTGGCCGAAGCCGATGCCGCCGAAGTTGGCCGCCGCGCCACCGTCGGTGTCGCCGCGGCTGTAGCCGTTGCTGGTCTCGTAGGCGGTGATCGACGTCAGCGTCATGGGGCCGAAATCGTAGGCGATGTTCAGCGACGTACCCTGGGTCGAGTAGGCCTGCGGATTGTTCTGGGCCTCGTCGTAGGCGACGCTGTCACGCGGCGCGTTCGGCTTGTTCGAGCCCTTGGTCAGCGCGTTGCGCAGGAAGAGGGTCGAAGTGCCCTTGTAGTCACGCGCGTGGGCCGAGGCGAGGACGGTCAGGTCTTCGTTCGGCGTCAGCAGCAGCTGGACCCGGACGTCCTTCTCGTCGAAGCCGCCCATGGTGTCCTTCTTGGGCGTGACCGTGCCGTCGGCGCTGACGCCGGCGAAGGTGTTGTCCACCCAGTTGTCGCGGTGCTGGTAGAGCGCCGAGATCCGGAACGCCGCCTTATCGGCCACGATCGGGCCACCGACGCCGCCGTCGAAGGTGATGGTGTTCTTACTGCCGTAGGTGGCCTGGGCCCGGGCCTGCAGGGTGTTGCTCGGGCGGACCGTGTCGAACTTCACGATGCCGGCGGTGGTGTTGCGGCCGAACAGCGAGCCTTGCGGGCCGCGCAGCACTTCCACCTGCTGCACGTCGAACACCGGGTTGGACTTCAGCACCACGTGCTCGAGGACCACGTCGTCCTGAATGATCGACACCGGCTGCGAGGCGCCCAGGTAGAAGTCGATGTTGCCCAGGCCACGGATGTAGAAGCGCGGGAAGATCCGGCCCGTGGTCGTCTCCGCGTAGAAGCTCGGCACCTTGCCCGACAGGGAGATCAGCGTGTCGTCGCCGCCGGCGGCCGCAGCGCGCACGTTCTCGGCGCTGATGACGGCGACCGAGACCGGCACCTTCTGCAGGTTCTCCGAGCGTCGCTCGGCGGTGACCACGACTTCGCTCAGCTCGCCGCCCGTGTCCTCGGCGGCGGCGGCGGCGGTTGCGAACGACAGGGCGGAGAAGGCGGCGGCGGCCAGGAGCGCGCGCTTACGAACACCATATACAGGCAAGGGTATCCCCAATTCTCGATGGTTGGGCCGCCGGATGGACGGCGGCTCCGATGCGGACGGCAGGTGCGGCGGCGCCGCGGACTCCCTGCTTCGTCGGGCGGCGGCTTAGGCGCGCCGCATGACAGTCGCAAGACAAGCCGACGCCGAACGACGCCGCCGACGCATCATCCGCGCCGGGCGTTGCTGCGGTGCAACACGAGTGGGGTGGGGCCGCCGGCTGCGGGTCAGGGCGCGGCGGCCGCTCCGGGCAGAGGGACGACCGTCAGCTTGTAGGCCGCGTCGGGCTTGAGCCATTGCTGGGCGGCGCGTTTGACGTCGGCGGCGGTGACCCTCTCGGTGCCCGGGATGATGTCGCGGATCACCTCCAGGCGGCGCGGGTCTTCCTGGGCGCCGGAGAGCTCGTTCAACCAGTAGCCGTTGGTGACGCGGGCGCGCTGGAGGCCCTCGACACGGGGCTTCTTGGCGCGTTCCAGCTCGTCTTCGCCCACCTCGGTGGTGGTGAGGTCGGCGGCGATCTTCTGGGCGTCGGCGAAGAAGCCGGGCAGCTTCTCGGGCGGCACCTCGACGGTGGCGGCGATATAGCCCCAGCCGCTCCAGACCAGGCTGTGCTGCGAGTTGACGTCGGGCGAGTAGGTGGCGCCCTGGGCCTCGCGCAGCTGGTCGGTGAGCCGCAGCTTCATGATCTCGCGCATCACGGCCGTGTCGCGGGCGCGCTGGGGGTTCACCCAGTAGTCGGTCGTCGGCCAGGCGATGAAGCCGATGGCCTGGTCGGCGCGGCCCTTGTGGGTGAGGATCACGGGCTGGCCGGCGGCCGTCGGGAACTTCACCCCCTGGGCGGCGGTCGGCGACAGCGCCGCGTCAGCGCGCTGCGGCAGGGCGCCGAAGGTCGAAGCCGTGGCGGCGATCGCCTGGTCGACGGTGATGTCCCCCACGACGACGATCTCCAGCGGGCCGCTGTCGAGGCCGGGCTGGATCGCCGCCTTCAGCTGGGCGATCTGGGCGTTGGCCATGTCGTCGCGGCTGGGGAAGGTCCAGCGGCGGTCGCCTGAGTGGAGCAGGCCCTGGAGGTCGCGGGCCATGACGCCGTTGTCGGTGGCCTCGTACTGGTCGTGGATGGTGCGGGCGCCGGCCTTGATCCGCGCCAGGGCCGCGTCGCGCCAGGCGGCGTCGGTGAGATAGGCGGCCAGCACCTGGAGCTGCACCGGCAGGTCGCCGGTGCGGGTGGCGCCGGACAGGACATAGGCGTCGTCGTTCACACTGAAGCGGCCGCCGTAGACCTTGGAGGCCAGCACGCGCTCCATGTCCTCCACGTCGATTTTGCGCAGCCCGCCTTCGATCATCGCGGTGGACGCCCAGTAGGGGCTCTGCCGGTCGGCCGGCAGGGCCAGCATGCCGCGGCCGATGTTGACCCGGACCAGCACCTCGTCGTCTCGGAAGGTGGTGGGCTTCACGGTCAGGCGCACGCCGTTGGCGAAGCGGATGAAGGTGGTCCCCAGGTCGGCGACCTCGCGGCGCTCGGCGACCTTGCCGGCGACGCCGAAGCTCGCGTAGGGCCAGGCGATCTGCGGGTTGGCGGCCGGCGCCTTAACGGCCACCTGCTGCGAGGCGGTCAGCGCGGCCAGGAGCGCGGGCTCGCCGCCCTCGATGGGCGTGGGCGAGGCCATGAACACCAGCGGGCCCTCGCCCTGGAAGATGCCCTTCAGCGCGGCGTTGACGGTCTCGGCCTTCAGGCCCTTCACGTCGGCCTCGAACATGGCCAGGTCGTCGGCGGGCGAGGTGACGACGGTGTGGTCGCCCAGGGCGCCCACGATTTCCTGCGCCAGGTCGGCGGGGCGGCGCGTGTTGGCGCCGGAGAGCTGGGTCTTCAGCGCGACGCGGATCTCCTCGATCTCGCGGTTGAGCTCGTCCTGGCGCACGCCGTACTGGACGAGGCGGCGCTGTTCCTGCTCGGCGGCGGCCAGCGCCTCGCGCCAGTGGCCGGCTTCGGCGTTGACCCCGATGCTGGCGACCTCGACGGCGTCGTCCTGCTCGCCCTTGCCCGCGCCCGCGCCCAGGAAGGGCGGGTTGGCGCCGCGGGAGATGGCCGAGTAGCGGCGGTTCAGCACCGACAGGCCCAGGTTCTCGATCAGGTCGCGCCGGCGCTTGGCGGCGGTGTCCAGCGACAGGTCGGGCGGGCCCAGCCAGGCGATCTGCAGCGACTGGGTCACGCCGGGGTCGACCACCAGCCTGGCCTCGGCCTTGCGCGGGGCGACGGGACCCTGGTCGGGTTCGGGCAGGGCCGGAGCCTTGGCTTGCCAGCCGCCGAACGAGGCCTTGATCTTGGCCTCCATGGCGTCGACGTCGAAGTCGCCCACGGCGACGAACACCGCCCGCTCGGGGCGGTACCAATGCTGATAGTAGTCCGCGATGGCGCTGGCGGGGGCGTTGCGCAGCACGTCGACCTTGCCGATCGGCAGGCGCGTGGGCAGGCGCTGGCCCTTCAGCTGGAAGTTCAGGCGCTGGATCAGCACGCGGTAGCTGGGCGTGTCGCGGGCGCGTTCCTCGGACAGCACGATGCCGCGCTCGCGGTCGACGGCGGCCGGGTCGATGGTGAGGTTGAAGGCCGCCTCGCGCAGCAGCTTCATGGACGTGTCGACGGTCTCGGCGTCGGTCTTGGGCAGGTCCAGCTTGTAGACGGTCTCGGAGAAGCCGGTGGAGGCGTTGGTGTCGGCGCCGAACGCCAGCCCCAGGCGCTCCAGGATCTTCACCATCTCGCCTTCCTT
>Ga0065165_1003385_pt1 | contig 11276 bp, 9 predicted proteins | sample AraplaMF_Cvi_mMF_FD_63813 | JGI IMG/M metagenome (GOLD analysis project Ga0065165, IMG submission 63813) | Arabidopsis root microbial communities from the University of North Carolina, USA - plate scrape MF_Cvi_mMF (version 2) (version 3) | ecosystem: Host-associated > Plants > Roots > Endosphere... | reverse complement strand
GGGCCTGCAAGCCGCGAACATTCGCGTGCTGTGATGCAGCGCAGGGCGCAAGCCCTGCTGCCAAGACGAACGCGGCCCCCGGGCCGCGTTTTCTTTGGGGGCCGCCGTTTCGCCGCCCGTTCGGATCTACCGCTTCGCCTGCGCCGTCTCGATCGCCAGCTTGTTGTCGACGCCGCTGACGCCCTTCACCGCCATCGCGATGCGCTCGGCCCGCTGGCGCGCCTCCTCGCTCGGTGCCGAGCCGTACAGCGCCACCTTGCCATCGTGCGTGTCGACGTTCACGCGCAGCGCGCTGAGGTCCGGGTCCTTCGCGATGTCGGCCTTGATCGATGCGGTGATCGCCCCGTCGGCAATCGACTGCCCGATCTGCGAACTGCCGTCCTGGCTCGCCTGCGATGCATCGCGCGCGGCGTTCTTCACGTCGGCCATCGACTGCTTCGCGTTCTGCTTCACCTGGTCGGCCGCCTGCTCGGCGGTCGACACCGCCGAATCCAGCTTCTGACCGACGGTGCGGTGGTCGCCCGAATCGCACCCCGCCGCCAGCGCCACCATCGGTGCGGTCACGCACAAGGTCCACAACAGCTTGCTCATCTCGGTCTCCTTCAGATCAACGCTTCAGGTCAACGGAACGTGGCGCGCCGCCTGCGCCGCCGCGGCGGGCTGCGGCGTCGGCACCAGGCGGTTCACCGGGTAGCCGTCGGCACGCAGCCGCGCGACGATGCCGTCGTAGGTACCGCTGTCGAGCTGCGGTGTGCGCGACAGGATCCACAGGTAGTCGCGCGACGGCTCGCTGACCACCGCATAGCGGTAGTCGCCGTCGAGCATCACGACCCAGTAGTCGCCGCGCCCCACCGGCATCCAGCGCAGCCAGCTCGGCAGGAAGCTGACCTTCAGCTTTGCGCCGCTGTCGTCGCCCCTCACCGGCGTCGCGCGGCCCACCGCCACGGCCCACTTCGAATCGGCCTCGCGGCAGCGGTTGATCACCTTGATCGCGCCGCTGCCGGTCGGCTGGTAGGTCGCGGTGACGTTGCCTTCGCACTTCGCCTGGAAGCTGTTCGGCAGGCGTGCCAGTTCGTACCAGGTGCCCGCATAGCGCTGTGCGTCGACCGAGGCGACGCTGCGCACCGGCGGCGCATCGTCCGCGGCCAGGGCCAGCGCGACGGTCGCCACCGCAAGGCTGGCAACGGTCAGGGTCGAGGTCAGGCTGAGGCGCATGGGAGGTCTCCGGTTCGTTTGCGGACGACTGTAGGTTCGCCGCTTGCACCGCCCTGTCGGCGCGGCGCCTGATCGGCTGTCGGACAAGGTCGACATCGGCGCTACCATCGAACGACAACACCACACATCCGGAGACAACGCGATGCCGACCGACCTCGTCAACCAGCAGATCCGCCTCGCCGCCCGCCCCGTCGGCCTGCCCACTGCCGACAACTGGCAGTTCACGACCGAGCCGGTCGCCGAGCCCGAGGCCGGCGGCGTGCTCGTGAAGACGCAGGCGCTGTCGCTCGACCCGGCGATGCGCGGCTGGATGAACGAGGGCAAGAGCTACATCCCGCCGGTCGGCATCGGCGAGGTGATGCGCGCCGGCGGCATCGGCACCGTCGTCGCGTCGAAGAACCCGGCCTTCGCGGTCGGCGACACCGTCAGCGCGACGCTCGGCGTGCAGCAGTACTGCCAGATCCCCGAAGCCGGCATCCGTCGCCACGGGCTGTTCAAGATCGATACGCGCCTGGGCACGCCGATGCAGTGGCTCAACGTGCTCGGCATGCCCGGCATGACGGCGTACTTCGGCCTGATGGACGTCGGCCAGCCGAAGGCCGGCGAGACCATCGTCGTGTCGGGCGCGGCCGGCGCCGTCGGCCAGACCGTCGGCCAGCTCGCGAAGGTCAAGGGCCTGCGCACGGTCGGCATCGCCGGCGGCCCGGCCAAGTGCGAGTGGGTCGTCAAGGAGCTGGGCTTCGACGCCTGCATCGACTACAAGGCCGGCCCGGTGAAGGACGGCCTGAAGCAGCACTGCCCGCAGGGCGTCGACATCTACTTCGACAACGTCGGCGGCGAGATCCTCGACACCGTGCTGACGCGCATCAACCGCCACGCCCGCATCGTGATCTGCGGTGCGATCAGCCAGTACAACAACACGACACCGGTCAAGGGCCCCGCCAACTACCTGTCGCTGCTGGTCAACCGCGCCCGCATGGAGGGCATGGTGGTGTTCGACTACGCCGACCGCTACCCGGTGGCCATTGCCGAACTGGGCGCCCTGCTGCAGGCCGGGCGCATCCAGAGCCGGGAAGACGTGGTCGCCGGCCTCGACAACTTCCCGCAGGCGCTGCTGAAGCTGTTCAGCGGCGAGAACTTCGGCAAGCTGGTGCTGCAGATCGCCGCCTGACAGGCGGCCCTGCGGGCAACTGCGCTGGACGCCTGCCGCATTCGGCACAACACTTGCCGTCCATGGCTGTCCCTGATGCGCCCCCTGCAACGCCTGTCTCCGGCGACCTCGCGAGCGCGGCCGCGCAGGCCCTGCTCGCGGCCAGCGCGGACGCGCTGCTGCAGCTCGACGCCGCCGGCCGCATCGGGTGGAGCAACGGCCGCCTCGAGGCGCTCTGCGGCCTGCCGGCCGGTGCGCTGGCCGGGCGCGACGTCCGCGAGCTGCTCGGCCTGTCGCCGCAAGCCGCGCTGACGGCCGAGGCGCACCGCTGGACCTCGCCGTCGGGCGCGTCGCGCTGGCTGCGCCTGCAGGCGCCGGAACCGACGCTGCTGGTGGTGCAGGACATCACCGACGTGCGCGCGCTCGGCGACGAAGCGCGCCGCCTGGCCGAGCTGCTCGACATGGCGCAGGAGTTCGGCCGCCTCGGGGTCTGGGAGCGCGACATCCCGTCCGGTGAGGGCCGCTGGGACCGCCACATGTTCCGCTTCTTCGGACTGGACCCTGCCGACGGCACGCCGAATTTCGCGCTCACCTCGCAACGCATCCATCCCGACGACCGCGTCGACCCGCGGATGTTCGAATCGATGAACCAGCCCGGCCAGTACAGCCGGCGCTACCGCATCGTGGGGCCCGACGGCCGGATCCGGCGCGTGCATTCGCAGTGGGAGGTCAAGCCCGAGGCTGGCGGCACGCCGACCCGCGCGATCGGCATCCTGGTCGACGACACCGAGGCCTACGAGCTCGCGGAGTCGTTCAACGACACCAGCGCGCAGCTGAAGATCGCGGTCGACCTTGGCAACATCGCGATCTGGCGCCATGACCTGAAGCGCGACCGCATGTACTACAACGAGCGCTCGTACCAGGTGCTCGACATCACGCCGCGGCCCGAAGGGATGTCGCTCGACGAGGTGCGCGCGCTGATCCACCCGGACGACCTGCCGCAGGTGCTGGCGACCGCGCAGGCCGCGCTGCGCTCCGACCGGCCGGTCGACATGGAGGCCCGGTACCGGCGGCCGGACGGCAGCTTCCGCTACGTGCTGACGCGCCGCGTCGTGCGCCGCGATGCCGACGGCACGCCGATCGAGTTCGTCGGCGTCGCGCTCGACGTGACGGAGCAGGTCGAGCACACCCGGCGCATCACCGAGATGGCCCAGCGGCTGGAGATCGCCGCCACCGCGGCCGGCCTGGGCATCTGGAGCCGCGACCCGGTGACGCGCCGCGCCGAATGGAACGACGAGATGTACCGCATCATCGGCCGCCCGAAGGAACGCGGCGTGCCGTCGGGCGCCGAGTGGCTGGGCGAGGTGGTGCATCCGGACGACCGCGCCGCGATGGCGCGGGTGCGCGACGGGATCCGCGCGACGCCCGAGGTGTCGATGGAGCACGAGTACCGCATCTGCCGCCCCGATGGCGAGGTGCGTTGGCTGGTGGACCGGGTGCGGCGCGAGTCGCGCGACGGCCGGCCGATGCTGTTCGGCATCACGATCGACGTGACCGAGCGGGTGAAGACCGAGGCGGCGCTGCGCAGCGCGAACGAGCGCATCGGCCTGGCGGTGCGCAGCGTCGGCATCGGCACCTGGGAATGGCTGCCGCGCACCGACACCTCGGTGTGGGACGACGCGATGTTCCGGCTGCGCGGCCTCGAGCCGTCGGATCGCGTGCCGAACGAAGCCGAGCGCGCGGCGATGGTGCTGCCCGAAGACCGCGAGCGGGTCGCCGCCGCGCTCGCCGAATCGGTGCGCACCGGCAGCAGCGCGGCCTACGAGTTCCGCGTCATGTGGCCCGACGGCTCGGTGCACTGGCTCGCGTCGCGTTCGACCGCGGTGCTCGATGCGAGCGGCGAGGTGCACCGCCACATGGGCGTCAACTGGGACATCACCGACGCGCGCAGCGCCGAGAGTGCGCGCCAGGAGCGCGCGGTGGCGCAGCGCGAGAGCTCGGCCAAGTCGGAGTTCCTCGCGCGCATGAGCCACGAGCTGCGCACGCCGTTGAACGCGGTGCTCGGCTTTGCGCAGCTGCTGCAGTTCGATGCGCGCGCGCTGACCGCCGACCACAACCACAAGGTCGAGCACATCGCCGCCGCCGGCCGGCACCTGCTGTCGCTGATCAACGACGTGCTCGACCTGTCGAGCCTGGAAAGCGGCAACCTGCGGCTGGACCTGCGGCCGCTGGCGCTGCACGAGGTGGTCTACGAGACCTTGCCGCTGGTCGAGGCGCTGGCGCGCGAGCACGGCGTGACGCTGCATGCCGACCGGCTGCAGGCGACGGTGTGCGCCGACCGCATCCGGCTGCGCCAGGTGCTGATCAACCTGCTGACCAATGGCATCAAGTACAACCGGCGCCACGGCCGCGTGACGCTGTCGTGCACGGTCGACGCCACGCATGTGACGCTGCGCGTCGAGGACACCGGCCGCGGCCTGCGGGCCGATCAATTGCCCCATCTGTTCGAGCCGTTCAACCGGCTCGGTCTCGAGAACGAAGGCATCGACGGCACCGGCATCGGGCTGGCCGTCGTCAAGGCGCTTGTGGAGCGCATGGAAGGAACCGTCATGGCCAGCAGCCAACCGGGCATGGGGTCGCAGTTCGAAGTGCGCCTGCCGAGGGCCGATGCAGCGACCGCACCCACGCCCGCCGCCGTGCAGCCGCCGGCGGCGCTGCCGTCGCGGGGGCCGAGGCCGGCTGCCGATCCGCCGCCGGACGAGCGCCGCGGGCAGGTGCTCTACATCGAGGACAACCCGGTCAACGTGCTGCTGGTCGAGGAGCTGGTGCGCAACCAGGCCGGCCTGTCGATCGAGTCGGCGGCGAGTGGCGAGGCCGGCGTGGCGCGGGCCGTCGAGCTGCAGCCCGACCTGGTGCTGATCGACATGCAGCTGCCCGATTTCGACGGCTTCGAGGTGCTGCGGCGGCTGCGTGCGCAGCCGCGGACGGCGCACATCCGTTGCGTCGCGCTGTCGGCCAATGCGATGCCCGAAGACATCGCGAAGGCGCGCGCGGCCGGCTTCGACGACTACTGGACCAAGCCGATCGATTTCTCGGAGTTCCTGGGCGGACTCGATCGGCTGTTTCCGCCGCCCTCTGCGTAGCCCGGCGAAGCGACTGGGGGGCTCAAGCCAGCCCGCGTTCCCGCAGCATCGGCTCCACCGACGCATCGCGCCCCCGGAACGCCCGGTAGGTCTCGCCCGGCTCGCGGCTGTTGCCCACCGCGTAGACATGCTCGCGCAGTCGCTTCGCCACCGCGGCGTCGAACGGGCTGCCGGCTTCGGTGAAGGCGTCGTAGCCGTCGGCGTCGAGCACCTCGGCCCACAGGTAGACGTAGTACCCGGCCGCATAGCTCGCGCTGGAGAACAGGTGCTGGAAGTGCGGCAGCCGGTGGTTCAGCCCGACGCCATGCGGCAGCCCGATGCGCTCCAGCTCGGCAGCCTCGAACGCGACGATGTCGATGTCCTGCGGATCGGCCACCGCATGCACCGCCATGTCGACCAGCGCCGATGCGGTGTAGCGCACCGTCTCGTAGCCCTGGTTGAACTTGCGCGCCGCCTGCAAGCGCTCGATCAGCGCATCGGGAATCGGCTCGCCGGTCTCGACGTGGCGCGCATGGCGCTTCAGCACCTGCGGCTCGGCCAGCCAGTGCTCGAAGATCTGCGACGGCAGCTCGACGAAATCGCGCAGCACGTTGGTGCCCGACAGGCGCTCGTAGGTCACGCTCGACAGCAGCCCGTGCAGGCCGTGGCCGAACTCGTGGAACAGCGTGGCCGCATCGTCGAAGCTCAGCAGCGTCGGCGCGCCCGGCGAGCCCTTCGCGAAGTTGTTGTTGTTGACGACGATCGGCAGCACGCCGGCACCGCTCGCCACATTGCGCGTCTGCTGCCGGTACGAGCCCATCCACGCACCGCTGCGCTTGCTGGGCCGCGCGAAGTTGTCGTGCAGGAAGATGCCGACCAGCGCGCCATCGCTGCCGGTGACCTCGTAGACCTTCACATCGGGGTGGTAGGCGCGGATGTCGTCGCGCAGCGCGAAGCGCAGGCCGAACAGGCGCTGCGCGCAGTCGAACGCCGCCTCGACCATGCGGTCGAGCGGGAAGTACGGCTTGATCGTCGCCTCGTCGAGGTCGTAGCGCGCCTGGCGCACCTTCTCGGCGTAGTAGCGCCAGTCCCAGGCCTCGATCTCCTGCCCCGAGTCGTCTGAGCGGCCCGGCGCGGGCCGCTGCGATTGCGGCAGCGTCAGCAGCAGCGCCTTCAGCGCCTCGCGCTCCTCGGCCACGCGCGCCTTCGCCGGCACCCACACCTGCTGCAGCAGCCGGTTCACCGCGGCCTGCGAGCCGGCCATCGTGTCGCCGAGCGCGTAGTCGGCATAGCTCGCATGGCCGTGCAGCCGGGCCTGCTCGGCCCGCAGTTGCAGGATCTCGCGCGCCACCGGCCGGTTGTCGTGCGCGCCGTCGTGCTCGCCGCGCGACACCCACGCGCGCCAGGCCTGCTCGCGCAGGTCGCGGCGTTCGGAGAAGGTCAGGAAGGGCACGATGTGCGAGCGTGACAGCGTGATCACCGCGGCATCGATGCCGCGGTCGGCACCGGCCTGGCGGGCGGCGGCGCGCACGAACTCCGGCAGGCCGGCCAGGTCGCGCTCGCCGCGCAGTTCCAGGCGGAATGCCGATTCGTCGGCCAGCACGTTCTGGCTGAACTGCGTCGTCAGTTCGGCCAGTCGCTCCATCACGTCGCCATACCGCTGGCGGGCCGCGCCCTGCAGCTTCGCGCCGGCGCGCACGAACTCGAGGTGCACCCGCTCCAGCAGCCGCCGCTGCTCGGCGCCGAGGCCGAGCGACTCGCGCTGCGCATGCAGCGCGTCGATGCGCTGGAACAGCGCCGCATGCATGTAGATCGCATTGCCGTGCGCAGCCATGCGCGGCGCCAGTTGCCGCTCCACCGCCTGCAGCGCAGGCGAGGTCTCGCTGGCGGTCAGGTTGTGGAACAGTCCGTCCAGCCGGGCGAGCAGCCGGCCGCTGCGGTCGAAGGCGCCCAGCGTGTTGTCGAAGCTCGGGGCGGCGGCCTGCGCGCCGATCTCGTCGATCTCGGCCCGCTGGTCGGCCAGCGCCACCTCGAAGGCATCGACGAAGTGCTCGGGGCGGACGGTGTCGAACGGCGGGAGCCCGTGCGGGGCCTCCCAGGACTGCAGCAGCGGATTGCTGGCGGGACGACTGCTCGTGGCAACGGTCATGACGGCTTCTCTCGGTCAGGGAAGAAGCGGTCGATTCTAGGAGGCCGTGCCGGCGCTGTTTTTTGCCGGCGCTTTTTGCCCGCGCGGTTTGCCGCCTTACTTGCCGGCCTTGATCTGCAATTCCTCATCCTCGAAATAGCGGTGGCCGTCGCAGTTCGTCGCGTACGAGGCCCGGTCGGCCTGCAGCGCCTCGACCTTGGTGTTGTACGCGGCGCTGCGGGCCCGGTAGGCCTCGACCGCCTTGTCGCGCTCGGCCAGGCGTTCGTTGAAGGCCTGCACCGCGGCGGCGTCGGCGGTGTCGATCTTCTCGCGATCGGCCTTCAGCGTGTCGCCGGCGGCCGCCAGGTCGTCGCCGTCCTTCTTCAGCGCGCCCTGCAGCGGCAGCGTCTCGGCCAGCTGCGCCTTCATGCGGTCGTTCTGCGCCATGCAGGCTCGCAGCTGTTCCTTGGTCAGGAAGGGCGCACCGGCCTTGGCCTTGCCGAGCGTCGACTCCTTCTTCGGCTTGTCGGCCGCGAGGGCGGGCATCGTGGCCAAGCCGGCGATGCAGGCAGCAAGCACCCAGGGGGCGGCAGCGAGGCGGGGAGCGAAACTCATTCCGGGGCATCCTTCAGAAAGTGCGGCGCGCATCATGCCATTGCCGCGCACCCGCCTCCGTTACAGTGTCCCGCCACCCTCCTCGGACATTCTGCTGGACACCGCCTGATGCCCCTCTCTCCCACCGCGGCCGTGCGTGTCGGCCTGGTCGGCTACGGCTACGCCGGCCAGACCTTCCATGCGCCGCTGATCGCGAGCGTCCCCGGGCTGCGGCTGGCCGGCTTCGCGAGCAGCGACGCGGCCAAGGTCGCGCGCGACTGGCCGGGGCTGCCGGTCGAGGCCGATCCCGTGCGGCTGTGCGCGCGCGACGACATCGACCTGGTCGTCATCGCGAGCCCGAACGACAGCCACCACCCGCTCGCGCTCGCGGCGCTGCAGGCCGGCAAGCACGTGGTCGTCGACAAGCCGTTCACCGTGACGCTGGCCCAGGCGCAGCAGCTGCAGGCCGTGGCGCGCGAGCGCCGGCGCGTGCTGTCGGTGTTCCACAACCGGCGCTGGGACGGCGATTTCCTCACGCTGCGCGCCCTGCTGGCGGGCGGCGAACTGGGGCGCGTCGTCGAGCTCGAATCGCGCTTCGACCGCTTCCGCCCGCTGGTGCGGCAGCGCTGGCGCGAGCAGTCGCCGGTCGGCGGCGGGCTGTGGTTCGACCTCGGCCCGCACCTGCTCGACCAGGCGCTGCAGCTGTTCGGCTGGCCGCAATCGTTGCGGGTCGACCTGGCGCGGCAGCGCGACGGCGCCGTCAACGACGACGCCTTCGACGCCCGCCTCGCCTACCCGGGCGGGCTGGCTGTGACGCTGCGCGCCAGCGCGCTGACCGCGCTGCCCGGCCCGCGCTTCGCGGTGCACGGCACGCGCGGCAGCTTCGTCAAATGGGGGCTCGATGCACAGGAGGACGCGCTGAAGGCCGGTCATCGGCCCCTCGCCGGTACCGACTGGGGCCTCGACACGCAGGCCGCGACGCTGAGCACCCTCGGCCTCGACGGCGAGACGCTGCAGTCGCGCCCGGTCGCGCTGTGGCACGGCGACTACCCGGCCTACTACGCCGGCGTGCGCGATGCGATCGTCGCCGGCGCAGCCAACCCGGTGCCGGCCGCACAGGCCATCGACGTGATGGCGCTGATCGAACTCGGCCGCCGCAGCGATGCCGAGCGGCGCGAACTGCCGGCTGTCGCCTGCGCGGCAGACAGCACCCCGGCCGCCTCCAATCATTGACCCTTGCCCCTGCCCTCCGACCTTCGAGAACCACCATGGCCGACTTCGTTCCCCTGACCCGACTGCTCGCGGCGCGCACGCGCGACGGCGATGCGGTGCACTTCGAGGTCAGCGAAGACTGGCTGCAGGGCCGCACCTCGTTCGGCGGCCTGATCTCGACGCTGGCCGTGCAGGCGATGCGCGATGTGGCCGGCGCGGGCTGGCCGGCCGGCGTGCAGCTGCGCGCGCTGCAGACCAGCTTCATCGGCCCGGTCGCGCAGGGCCCGGTGCAGGTGGCCGTGCGGGTGCTGCGCGAAGGCAAGAACGTGCGGCAGGTCCAGGCCCACGTGCTGCAGGCCGGCGAGACCGCAGCCTTGCTGCTCGGCGTGTTCGGCAGCGAGCGCGAGACCATGCTGCCGGGCCTGGCACCTGCGATGCCGTCGATCGAGCGCGGGCCGGACGACACGCCGGCACTGCCGTTCATCCCCGGCGTCGCACCGAATTTCATGCAGCACCTGGACATGCGCTGGTCCGACGGCGGGCTGCCGTTCACCGGCACCGAGAGCTGGCACAGCCGCATCCACCTGCGTCCGAAAGGCGAGCCGCAGCCGCTGCCGCTGGAGCTGCTGACCGTGCTGCTGGCCGATGCGCCGCCGACGCCGGCGCTCAGCCGCTTCAAGCGGCCGACGCCGGCCAGTTCGGTGTCGTGGGAGCTGGAGCTGCGACCGGTCGCACACGAACTGCAAGCCGAGGGCTGGTGGCGCATCGACACCGACGCGATCGCCGCGGCCGGCGGGTATGTGAACCAGGTGTCGAAGCTGTGGTCACCGACCGGCGACCTGGCGGCGCTCGGCTACCAGGTGGTCACGGTCTACGCCTGAAGCACGGTCGACACGCGGCGCACGCACGCGCGCCGCGCGGTGCCCATCAAGCAATTCCCGGAGGAACCGGCTTTGCCGGGCCTCTCGGGAGGCGCCCCCTCGGGGGCAGGAGCGAAGCGACGTGGGGGCTCAAGGGCTCACGGTGTGCCAGACGCCGTTGAAGCCGTCGCCGGTCTTGTCGCCCGGCTTCGCGTCCTTGGCCCAGAAGTACAGCGGCTTGCCCTTGAAGGCCCACTGCTTCTTGCCGTCGTCCCGGGTCACGACGCTCCAGTCGCCGCTGGTCTTCGCGGCATCGTCGGCCATCAGCGGCGGCCAGTTGGTCGCGCAGGGGCCGTTGCAGACGCTCTTGCCGGCACCGGCAGTGTCGCGGTCGAAGGTGTAGAGCGTCATGCCGTTGGCGGCGCCGACCAGCATGCCGTCGGTGCTTTTCGCAGGCGCCGGGGCGCCCATCATCGACGACATCGACGAGCAGGCAGCGAGCACGAGCGCGCCGAGCAGCGGAACGATGGTCTGGGTCTTCATCGGGGGTCTCCGTGGGTGTGAGGATCCCCTGTGTACGCCCGGAGGGCCGTCCCTATTGCAAGGCGGGCGATCTATTTTTTCTTGAGCGCCTTGCCGAGCAGCTCGACCAGCAGCCCGGTCATGCCGCCCTCGTGTGCCACCGCCCGCTCGTTGAGCTGCTGCGCCAGCTCGGACGGAAGCTTGCAGGCGAACGGCACCAGCCCGGCGGCGGCATCGCGGCGACGCTGCTCGCGCTTGTCGACCGGCGCTGTCGCCTCCTGGCCGAAGCGCCCGGGCACCCCGCCCGCCTTCATCTGGTTGTTGATCTTCAAGGCCAGGTTCTTGGCCAGGTCGAACTTCTTCTGTGTCATTTCGGGAATTTGAATGGGCGGCGATGTGCGAATTGTCACCCCTGCCGCGTTTGGCAGTGAGTGCCTGCCTTGCGTTGGGCATTGATGCAGATACATTTCTAC
>Ga0065165_1003382_pt1 | contig 11280 bp, 17 predicted proteins | sample AraplaMF_Cvi_mMF_FD_63813 | JGI IMG/M metagenome (GOLD analysis project Ga0065165, IMG submission 63813) | Arabidopsis root microbial communities from the University of North Carolina, USA - plate scrape MF_Cvi_mMF (version 2) (version 3) | ecosystem: Host-associated > Plants > Roots >... | reverse complement strand
CCAGTCCGATCAGCACCAGCACCATCGCCAGCCCGGTCATGCCGACCCGGACACGTTGCATCGCCTGCTCTGAGTCTCGCGATCCCGACTTCATGGCTGTGGCATAAATGTAACGCCTCGCCGCCCGCTTGTCGAGGCGTCTCAGGCCGCGTCGAGTCCTTCGGCCACGGAGAGCCCCTTCGATCGCAGCCATTCGGGATTGTAGAGCGTCGAGAGATAGCGGAAGCCGGTGTCGCACAGGATCGTCGCAATGCGCTTGCCCGGCCCCAATTGCTGCGCCAGCCGCACCGCGCCGGCGACGTTGATCCCGGACGACAGGCCGAGGCACAGCCCCTCCTCGTCGAGCAGGCGACGCATCCATTCGAGCCCCTCCTCGTCCGAGATGCGGAACTGCGTGTCGACCGGCGCGCCTTCGAGGTTGCCGGTGATCCGGCCCTGCCCGATCCCCTCGGCGACCGAGGACCCTTCCGACTTCAATTCGCCACAGGCATAATAATCGTAGAGCGCCGCGCCATAGGGGTCGCTCAATGCGATGCACACCTGCTCGTCCTTGGCCTTGAGCCCGAGCCCGACCCCGGCGAGGGTGCCCCCGGTGCCCACCGCGCAGGTGAACCCGTCGATCCGGCCGTCCATCTGCGCCCAGATCTCCTCGGCGGTGCCGACGATGTGCGCGCGGCGATTGGCGATATTGTCGAACTGGTTGGCCCAGACCGCGTTGGGCGTCTCCTCGGCGATGCGGCGCGAGGTGTGGACGAAGTGTCCCGGGTTCGAATAGGGCGCCGCCGGCACCAGCACGAGCTCGGCGCCGAGCGCGCGCAAGGTGTCCATCTTCTCGCGGCTCTGGGTCTCGGGCATGACGATGATCGTCTTGTAGCCCTTGGCATTGGCGACCAGCGCGAGACCGATGCCGGTATTGCCGGCGGTCCCCTCGACGATCGTCCCGCCCGGCTGGATCGCGCCGCGCTCCTCGGCATCCTGGACGATGAACAGCGCCGCGCGGTCCTTCACCGAGGCGCCGGGATTGGCGAATTCGCACTTGCCGAAGATGTCGCAGCCGGTGGCCTCGCTCGGTCCTTTCAATCGCACCAGCGGGGTGTTGCCGATCAGGCCCAGCGTATCGGATGTCACATGCATGGGGGCTAGATAGGGGCGCTGCGCCCCGATCCGCAAGCAAGCGAAACTATGCCGCGACGCCCGCTTGCTTGAGATGCGGGCCGAGCCGCCCGCCCAGCCACAGGAAGAACATCCGATAGTCCGAGAACAGCGACCATAGCGGATAGGTGAAGGTCGCCGGCCGGTTCTTCTCGACGCCGAAATGCGCGCCCCAGGCGAAGCCGTATCCGGCGAGCGGCACCAGCAGCCACCACCAGCCGCCCTGCGTCAGCGCAATCGCGAGGAAGACGAAGGTGAGCGCCGTACCGACATAATGCAGCCGCCGCGTCTCGGGCCTGGCATGCTCGCGCAGATAATAAGGCCAGAAATCGCGATAGCGGGTGATCGTGCGCGCCATGACGGGGATGCTACGCTTCTTTCGGCGCGGCGCAAGCCATGGTAGAATAATCCCGACGGAGGTAGAAATGGGTGCGCAACTCAACATCAAGAGCGTGGAAGCGCGGGCACTCGCGGAGCGGCTGGCGCAAGCGACAGGTGAGACCATTACCGAAGCAGTGACGGAAGCCCTGCGACGAAGATTGCGCGGCGTCGAACGCGACCAGGCTCTCGAAACCGACGCCGTTCGCGCGCGCGAAACTGCCTTTTATGCCTTGATACGCGGAAGCCGGCTGCGTTGGCAGGGTGCCATGCTTTCGATCGATCATGCCGATCTTCTCTACGATGAGAATGGCCTTCCCCGATGATTGTCGACACCTCCGCTCTCGTCGCCTTGATGCGTGAGGAGCCTCAAACGAGTTGGATCGTACCGATCCTCAGCCGAAATTTCGGCGCCCTGAAGATGTCCACGGCAAATTATTTCGAGACCGCGATCGTCATCGACGCCAACAAAGACGAAGTGCTGAGCGACAAACTTGACGCTGTGATCGCGCATTTCGGCATCGATTTAGTGTCTGTCAGTTCCCATCACGTCCGCGTCGCGCGAAGCGCCTATCGCACTTACGGCAAGGGCAATCACGCTGCTCGTCTCAACTTCGGCGACTGCTTCGCTTATGCACTCGCGAAAACCACCGGAGAACCATTGCTCTTCAAAGGCGAAGACTTCAGCCGTACCGACATTCGCCCGGCACATATTGCGTAAGCGCAGTTTCCAGCCGGTCGTCGACGCAAGGGTCCGCCTGCTCGTGCTCGGCTCGCTGCCAGGCGAACGCTCGCTCGCCGAGCGGCGCTATTATGCCCATCCGCAGAACCAGTTCTGGCGGCTGATCTCGCCCGCCGCCGGCACCGACCTGCCGGCGCTGCCCTATGACGACCGCCTCGCTGCCCTGCTCGCCGCGCATGTCGGGCTGTGGGATGTCGTCGCCAGCGCCACCCGTCCGGGCAGCACCGACGCCGCGATGCGCGACATCGAGGGGCACGACGTCGCCGGTCTCGCCGCCACCCTCCCCGATCTGCGCGCGATCGCGTTCAATGGCGGCACCGCGTTGAAGCATGGCCGCAAGCAGCTCGGCGCCGCGGCGGACCGCTACGCGATCGTCGCGCTGCCTTCGTCGAGCCCGCTCCACACGGTCGGGTTCGACGCCAAGGCGCCGGCCTGGGCGAAGCTCGCCGATTGGCTTGGCTAGGCGAAGAGGCTCGCCGACGGCAGCACCTCGGCCGCGCCCGAATGCCGCGTGACGGCATAGGTAAAGCCCGGCAGCAGCGCATAGGCCCCCACCCGGCCGTCCTGGCCGAGCGCGAGGAAGCCGACCTGCAGCCCCTTGATCGCCGCGCCGCGCAGCGCGGCGATGTGCTTGACCGCCTCCTCGCACGCCGCCTGCGGCGACAGCCCCGCGCGCATCGACGCGACCACGCGCGCCGTGCCGGCGATCCGCGTCACTTCCTCGCCAACCCCGGTCGAGGCCGCCGCGCCGACGCCCTTTTCGAGGAACAGCCCTGCCCCCGCCTGCGGCGAATCCCCCACGCGGCCGCGCATCTTGAACGCCATGCCCGAGGTGGTGCACGCCGCCGCCAGATGCCCGTCCCGGCCGCGCGCCAGCATGCCGATCGTATCGTGGTTGCGGCTCGATCCCGGCGGCCCGGGCAGCCGGTTCTCGCTATTGGCGACGGGCTGGTAGTGCGCGGTCTTGAGCCATTCGCGCCACGCTTTCTCGGCCTCGGGTGTCAGCAGTCTGGTGCGCTTCATGCCCTGCGCCAGCGCGAAGCGCGTCGCGCCTTCGCCGACCAGCAGGGTGTGCGGAGTCTTCTCCATTACCAGCCGCGCCACCGAGATGGCGTGGACGACGTCCTCGAGCGCAGCGACCGCGCCGACACCGCCCGCTTCGTCCATGATGATCGCATCGAGGGTGACGTGGCCGTCGCGGTCGGGATAGCCGCCATAGCCGACCGAATGGTTGGTCGGATCGGCTTCGGGCACCCGCGCGCCGGCCTCGACGGCGTCGAGCGCGCTGCCGCCGGCCTGGAACCGCGCGACCGCCGCGGCATTCGCCGCCTTGCCGAAATCCCAGGTCGAGACGACCGCGATCGGATCGGCATCGGCCGCGCGGGCCGAGCCGGCGGCCAGACCTGCCGCCACGCTGAGCCCGATCGCACCGCGCCGTGAAATGCCTTCGCTCATTCGCTGCTCCCTGTCCCGGCCAGCGCCGCGCGCAGCCTTTCCACGATCGCCCGGTCGGTCACGCGACGCGGGCCCGATGCGAAGCCGAGCTGCATCGCAGCGGCGTCGGGATCGGGGCCGGGCCGGCTCGCCGAGCCATGCACCTCGCGCACGCCGCTGCCTGCGACGAGCCGCGCAACATTGTCTGGCGTGACCCCCGATCCGGCGACGATCGCCAGCCGATCGCCGGCCGCGGCGACCATCGCGGCGAGCGTCGCCATGCCCTCGATCGCGGTCTGCGCGCCGCCCGAGCTCAGGATCTTGTCATAGCCGAGCGACGCCGCCGCGCCCACCGCCGCCACCGGATCCGGCACCAGATCGATCGCGCGGTGCAGCACGATCGCGGCATTATGCGCGGCGTCGCGGAACCGCGCCAGCGCCTCGCGGTCGAGCGTGCCATCGGCATGCAGGGCACCGACGACGACCCCCGCTGCGCCCCGCGCGACGGCGTGCTCGATCTCGGCAATCATCAACGTCGCCTCCCCGTCGCCGAGCACGAAGCCCCCGGCGCGCGGCCGGATCATCACATGCGTCGGACAGCCGGTGGCCAGCGCCGCATCGAGCAGTGCCGCCGAGGGGGTGAGCCCGCCGAGCTCGAGCGCTGAGCAGAGCTCGATCCGGTCGGCCCCGCCCGCCACTGCCGCTTGCACGCCCGCGGCATCGTCGACGCAGATTTCGAGCAGCGTCCGCACGGCGGTCAGCGCGCCTCGGTCGAATTTGTTTCCGCCGGCGTGGCGGTCGGCCGGGGCCTGGGCGGCGCAAGGCCGGCGCAGCCGTGCAGCGTCCGCGCGCCGATCCGTGCCTCGACGGTGAGCGGCAGGCGCGTCTTGCCCGCCGTGCAGGGCACGCCGGTCAAGGCGATCGTCACCGGTTCGGCCTCGGGCGTCTGGGTGTTGAATACCGCGCGGCCGTCCGCGACCCTGGGGCTCACCGGATAGAAATCGACCGGGACGGCCTCGGCGGAGGGTGCATAAGCGATCGTTCCCGGCGCAATGTCGATCGTCCAGCCCGGCGCGCCGGTCGCGCGCAGCGGCTTGTCGAGGTCGATTCCGCCCAGCATCGGCCCCGGCGTGGGCGTCGGGCTCGGCGCGACGCTGTTGTTCGTCAATTCCTCGCCGCCGCCGCATCCGGCGAGCGCCAGCAGCAATCCCAGAGTCAGCATCTGTCGCATTCGATCCTCCGCTGCCTGTCCTGCGAACGCGGCCCCCGTGGGTCAAGCCGATTTCCTGCGAAGCCATGTTCTGCTAATGTTCCGAACGATGAGTCGCAGCATCTCCTCGTCCGCTGTGGATAGGCGCGCGCCCGACGCGACAATCGGCCTGGCGCCCGCAATTTCAGTGCAGGACGCGCGTGAGAACCGGGAACATGCGCCGCTCCATTCCAACATCCTCGCTTTCCCGCCGCGACCGCTGCGCTGGCTGTTCCTCGACCTCAATTCCTACTTCGCCAGCGTCGAGCAGCAGCTCGATCCGGCGCTGCGTGGGAAGCCGGTGATCGTCGCCCCGGTCGATGCCGATACCACCGTGGCGATCGCCGCCTCGGTCGAGGCCAAGCGCTACGGCATCTCGACCGGCACGCCGGTGTGGGAAGCGAAGCGCAAGTGCCGCGAGCTGCTGATCGCGCCGGCGCGGCACGCCAGATATGTCGAGTTCCACGAGGCGATCGTCGCCGAGATCTGGAAGCACATCCCCGTCACCCATGTCTGCAGCATCGACGAAGTCGCCTGCCGGCTGCTCGACAACGAGAATTCGCGCGCGGCCGCGATCGCGCTGGCGAAGCGGATCAAGGCCGGCATCCTCGCCAATGTCGGCGAGTGCCTGACCAGCTCGGTCGGCATCGCACCCAACCGGCTGCTCGCCAAGCTCGCCTCGGACCTGCAGAAACCCGACGGGCTGGTGGTGTTCACTGCCGACCAGCTGCCGCACGGGCTCTATGGCCTCAAGCTGCGCGAGATCGCCGGGATCGGCGCCAAGATGGAGCGCCGGCTGGCGCGCGACGGCGTGCTCGACATCCGCCAGCTCTGCGAGCGCCGTCCGCGCGACGCGGGCAGCGCCTGGGGCGGCACCAATGGCGACCGATTATGGTATCTGCTCCACGGCGTCGAATTGCCCGAAAAGCCGACCCAGAGCCGGACGATCGGGCACAGCCACGTCCTCTCGCCGAGCAAGCGCGGGCTCGAGCCGACCCGGCTGACCGCGCGCCGGCTCGCGCTGAAGGCGGCGAGCCGGTTGCGGCGGAAGGGCTATCGCAGCCGGCTGCTGGTGCTCCACGGCAAGTTCGAGGACGACAAGTCGAACTGGCGCGCCTCGGTCAAGCTGCCGAGCACGCAGGACAGTTTCGTGATCCTGTCGGCGCTCGATTCGCTGTTCCCGCGCCTCGCCGCGGCGGGGCGGCAGCGCAGCGGCGGGTTCCGGCTGCGCATGGTCGGGGTGACCTTGTGCGAGATCGAGCCGGTGGCGGGCGATCAGGGCTCGCTGTTCGCCGCGCTCGACCCCGACGATCCGCTGGCGCGCGAGACGCGGACGCTGTCGCTCAGCCGGGCGATGGACCGGATCAACGAGAAGTTCGGGCGGCATGCGGTCAGCGTCGGTCCGCTGAACGGCGGGCGGATCGACGCGGTCGGCACCAAGATCGCCTTCGGGAGAATCCCGGACTTGGACGAATTCCACGAATAGGGTTCACATGGGAGAAACAATCGTAGCGTTACGTTGCATTGCAGCACAATAATGTGACCTTGTATCACGAATCGCTTGACGATTCTTGCAGCCTGACCGAAAGCAAATTCCGCTATGAAGAACCCGCTTATCGCCGCCGCCGCCATCGCGCTGTTTTCGCTCACCGCTTGCGAGAGCAAGCCCGAGGAAGTGACCAGCACGGCACCCGATCCCATGGCCTCGCAGCTCGCCAATGCCGCGCCGGTCGAGCTTCCGCCTGCCATCGCCGAGACGGTTACGCTGCGCTGCGGCGACAACAGCCTCGTCTATCTGGACTTCTTCCAGGGCAACAAGCAGGTCCAGCTCAAGACCGACAAGGCCGGTCCGGCGACGATGCTCAAGGCGCCCGAGGCTGGCCAGCCGTTCGAGGCCGCCGGCGGCTACAAGCTCACCGGCACTGCCAAGAGCGTCAGCGTCACGCTCCCGGGCAAGCCCGCCAAGACCTGCCACGCCTGAGGCGCGGCGCATCGGTATTTTCCCAGGGCCGGCGGGGCTTTCCCGCCGGCCCTTTTTCATGCCAGCTTGGCAGCGCGACGGGAGGGACTCGCTTGGCTACGATCGCAGTCTACAGCCTCAAGGGCGGCGTCGGCAAAACGACGCTGACGGTCAATCTCGCCTGGATGGCCGCCACGCGCTCGGCCCGCCGGACCTTGTTGTGGGACCTCGACCCGCAGGCCGCGTCGACCTTCCTGCTCGACGGCCATGCCAGCAACCGCAACGAGGCGCAGGCGATCTTCACCCGCGACGTCGGCCCCGCCAAGCTCGCCAAGCATACCGGCATCGACCGGCTCGACCTGATCGCCGCCGACACCTCGCTGCGCACGCTCGACCGCACCTTCCACGAGCTCGACAAGAAGAAGCGGCTCGCCAAATTGCTCGGCGCGCTCGACGCGGATTATGACCGGGTGCTGCTCGATTGCCCGCCCGGCCTGACCGAGACCAGCGAGCAGGTGATGCGCGCCGCCGATCTGATCGTCGTGCCGGTCATCCCCTCCCCGCTCTCGATGCGCGCGCTTGCCGAGGTGGAGAGCCATCTCGGCCACAAGGGCGCCAAATCGCCGCTGATGCCCGTCCATTCGATGGTCGATCGCCGCCGCAAGCTCCATGCCGAGGCGCTCGCCGCGCATCCGGACTGGCCGGTGATCCCGATGGCGAGTATCGTCGAGGCGATGACCGTCGAACGCCGCCCGCTCGGTGCCTTCGCCCCGCGCAGCCCCGCTGCCCAGGCGTTCGCGTCGCTGTGGCAGGCGATCGAACGCCGGCTGGCGTCCACGCGTTGAAGGCGGCATGAGCCATCCGCTTCCGCCCCAACTGGACCTCGACCCCGATCTCGTGCTGCGCGCCTATGCGATGGGGGTCTTTCCCATGGCCGACCACCGGCTGGCCGCGAGCGTCTATTGGGTCGAGCCCAAGCTGCGCGGCATCCTGCCGCTAAACGGCTTCCACCTCTCGCGCTCGCTCCGGAAGACGATCCTGGCCGAGCGGTTCCGCGTCACCGTGGATACGGCGTTCGATCAGATCATCCAGCTCTGTGCCGAATCCGCCTCCGACCGGCCCGACACCTGGATCAACGGCCCGATCGAGCGCGTCTTCGCCGAGCTGCACCGCCGTGGCTTCGCCCATTCGGTCGAGTGCTGGGACGGCGACCGGCTGGCGGGCGGCCTGTACGGCCTCGCGCTCGGCCACGCATTCTTCGGCGAATCGATGGTCACCCGCGTCCGCGACGCTTCCAAGGTGGCCTTCGCGCATCTCGTCGCGCGGCTGCAGGCCGGCGGATTCACCCTGCTCGACTGCCAGTTCCAGACCGAGCATCTCGCGACGCTCGGCGCCGTCGAGGTCCCGCGCGACGATTACGTCGCGTTGCTGGGCGCCGCGCTCGGCGATTCGGCGGCGGGGCTCGCGGTCGGCGCGCCTTCGGTCGACGGCGACTTCTTCGCGCTCGACCGCTCTCCGCCGCCGCCCGCGGAAGGCGCCGGCACGGTGTCCGGACCGCTGTCACGGAAGGTCATCGCGCAGCTCTTGGGCCACACGTCGTAGATCGGGTGCTGGACGACGTTGAGCGCCGGGCGCTCCTTGTAGAGCCAGCCCGAGAATATTCGCTGCCAACTCTTGTCGAGCTGTTCGACATCGACCTGGACGAAGGCGCCGGTGAGCTGATCGGCTTCCCACGGCGCGGTCTTGTCGCAGGCGCGCAGCCGCACGATGACGTCGCCGATCCGCGCCGCCTGGCCGGGCTTGAGCTTGAACTCGCGGGCCACGCCGTTGCGCTTGTTGAGCAGCCCGAGCACCGCTTCGCGCTCGTTCATCGGCGTCGCCGCGGCGTTGAGCACGCTGGTATCCGGACCTACTGCGACGACTTCGGCGCCCCCCGCGGCATTGCCCTGGCCGGTGGTGATGACCAGGTCATCGGCGCTGTTGTTGCCCGCTTCGCCGCCGCTCTTGCATGCGCCGAGCCCGAGCAGCAGCAGGGCTGCCGCCGTTGCGGCGCCGCGCGTCATGGGTCGGGAGTCCAGGCCTCGTAGTCACCGGTCGAGCGGGCGCGCTGCCCGCCCGCCTCGAGCGCGCCCGGCGGACGATAGGCCAGCTGCGTACCGGTCTGGTTGGGCTCGGCCGGCCTTTCCCACACGCGCGGCGCCGACAGCGCCTGATCGGGCACGGCGTCGATCTGGTGGTGCAGCCAGCTGAACCATTCGGGCGGAACCCGGCTGGCGTCGTTCGCACCGGCGTACATCACCCAGCGGCGCGGAATGCCGTTGGGATCCCGGCCGCCCTCGAAATAGAGGTTGCCGAGCGAATCCTCGCCGACCCGCGTCTTGCCGCGACGGCCCAGCCAGGTGCCGAAGGTGGTACCGTTCCACCAGGTGAAGATCGGAAAAGGCAGTCCCATGCGCTGCCGATTAGCGGCGCGGGCCCGGCGAGGCAATCGGCGAATGCGCCCGCGGGGCGCGCACGTTCAGCGCTGTCCCGCCCAGCGCACCTTGTCGCCGGGCGCGATGCCTAGCTCGGCCGACTTGCCGCCATTGATCTCGAGCACGGCGCTCACCGGCTCGCCCGACTTCGCCGGCGTCTCCGAATAAGGAACCGCATTCGCCGCGATCGCGGCGATCGTCCCGTCCGCGCGGATGAAGAGGATGTCGAGCGGGCTCGGCGTGTTCTTCATCCAGAAGCTGGCCTCGCGCGGCGGACCCTCGGCCGGATAGGGAATGAAGATCATGCCCCCGTCCGCGGGAAGGTTGGTGCGGAACATCAGGCCGCGCTCCTGCTCGACCGACGTCCGGGCGACCTCGACGTTGAACTGCTTCGGCCCACGCTTCGTCTCGACCGTCACGACGATCCTGTCAGCCGCATTCTGCTCGCTCGAGGCGTTGGCACCGGCATGGGCCGTGCAGGCGCCGGATACGAGCAGCGTTGCCGCGGCAAATGCCGCACGGACGTCACGCCGGAAGAGCATCGTCTCAGTCGGTCCTTTCGACTGCCACTGCCAGCGGCCCCTTGTCGCCTTCGACGATGCGCGCCTTCAGCGGCTGACCGGGTTCGACTTCCTCGATCTCGGCGCGGCGCAGCGTCTCCATGTGGACGAATATATCCGCCGAGTCCGCGTCGCGCACGAGGAATCCGTAGCCCTTGAGCCGATTGAACCATTTGACCGAGACCGGCTCGAACGGGCCCGCATCGTCGATCATCCGCACCCGGTCGACACGATCGCCCTGCCGCTTTGGCGGTTCGATCGCTTCGCTGAGGTCGATCGAGCGAATCAGCTTGGCCTGCAGCCCGCGTTGGCGGTGCACCGCGACGCATTCGACCCGCGCGCCTTCGGGCAGGCTCCGCCGTCCGTGCTCCTGCAGCACGGTGAAATGAATCAGAATATCGCCCGCCTCGCTATCGTCAGCGACGAGAAACCCGAACCCCCGGGTCACATCGAACCACTTGACTACACCGCGATAAACCTGGCCTTCCGACGCCGCTTCCGCCCCGAAATCCTCGTCCCCCGGCGGTGCGACCGCAAGATCGCTGGGCGCAAGCTGTTGTTCAGCACGCATTATCCTAGTCCCCCAAGGGACTGTATTTAACACAGCATTTTCCAAATGTGGAATTGCTTTGTTAGATTCGGTCTTCAAGTTTTAATAAAAATCGGCCCACACAGGGACGATCAGCGCTCCGCCAGCGTCTCGGGATCGTCTCCCGGCGACATGCGGACGATCCTGCGCGCGAGATCGAGCCCATGGCCGGCACGCAGCATTGCCGCGAGTTGCCGCTCCTGCTCCGGCCGTTCCGCCATTTCGCGCGCGAACGGGCCGATGCGCTTGCGCCGGGCAAAGGCGATCGCGCTCAAAACCGTATCCGCCTCCACTGCCGGACGCACCGCCCCCAGATCCGCGTCGTCGATCCCGGCATGGCGCAGCGCCTGGCCCACGCGCCGCGCGCCCAGCCCGCGCCGGCCCATCGCGCCGGCCTTCGATTCGGCGAACAGGCGATCGTTGACATAGCCCAGATCCGCCATGCGCTGCGCCAGCGCTGCAGGGTCGGGCGAGACGTCTCCGTCCCAACCCCGTTCCCGGATCTTGCGGCGGAGATAATCCGCCAGGCGACCGCGCGTGGTCGCGTAGCGCTCGACATAGCGCAATGCCATCCGGTCCAGATCGGCTGCGTTCAAAGGAGTTAGCGGGCGCCTCGGTCGGTTCATGCGCCATGATTGTGCCACAGTGGCAACCGATTTTGAACGCCAGTGCGTAGCAGAGCCGTTCGCAGTCATTTGCGTTGCGGGGCAAAACGGCCTGTCAGCTCACAGGGGCACGAGAT
>Ga0065165_1003381_pt1 | contig 11283 bp, 12 predicted proteins | sample AraplaMF_Cvi_mMF_FD_63813 | JGI IMG/M metagenome (GOLD analysis project Ga0065165, IMG submission 63813) | Arabidopsis root microbial communities from the University of North Carolina, USA - plate scrape MF_Cvi_mMF (version 2) (version 3) | ecosystem: Host-associated > Plants > Roots >... | reverse complement strand
TGGTTCGACGTGCCGCTGGTCTACGCCAACCAGCGCCGCGCCATCATCGCCATCGAGAAGGGCGCCCCCGGCGAACGCGCCTTCAACGACGCCTTCGCGCAGTGGGGCGATTAAGTCTTCGCCAGACCTCGGCCTGCATGGTTCTCGACGGCCGCCTTGGCGGGCTCCTCACCATGAGGATTTGATATCTCACCGCGAAACGAGACCTCATCCTGAGGGCCCGCCCCTTGGGCGGGCGTCTCGAAGGATGGCCGCAGGCGCGCTGCCTACTGTGCCGCCGCTTCCCGCTTGCGAGATGATGCAGCCGCGGCCGCCTCGCGGTCCATCACGGCGCGGCAGCCGGAGCTGAGCTGCGCCTTCTTCTGCACCATGCAGGCGCGGATGCGCGGGATGTCGGGGATCTCGCTCGCGCACAACCGCATCGCATCGCCCGAGCACATCTGCCGCGCCTCGTCGGAATAGGCGAGACCTGGCGATGTCTGCAGTGCGATGGAGATGGTGGCGAAGGCGAACAGCGAAGCAGTGGTCTTGAAGCGTGTCATCCGATATGCGTCCCCGAGTTCCGTGGATTGAACCACTTGGTTTTTGGGGCGCCGCACGCGGCTTGATCTGCCGCATGTCACAGCCTTCACGCCGGGATCTCAATCCCGCATGTGGTCGCTCGATTTCTTGCTTGTTCGAATCGAAAAGTGCTGCGCCGCCCGATTCGAGTATGCGCCATTGTCATGAAGCTGCAATGGGCCTCGCGAAGGAATTCGCAATTGTTGCGATGACGTCACGAGCGACGCATCGCAACGCACACGATCCTTACACGTCGCCTTTACATGCCGTGGCTCTGGAACACCTTGTTGCACGACTTCGACAGCTTGGCCCGGTTGGCCTGCAGGCAGCCTTGCACCGCCATGTCGTTGCCGAGGTCCTTGCGGCAGAATTTCGAGGCGTCGCGCGAGCACGCCTTCTGTTCCTGCGGCGTGCCCATGTGGCCTTGCGCGAGGACCGGCGTCATCGTTGCGCTCAGGGTTGCGAGGATGAGCGTCGCGGTGAGAACGGATTTGCGGGACATCGGCACGGCTCCAATCTGATCACAGGTACAATTCAAGTCCCGTGTGAACTCGTCGTCTTGCCACTTGTTCCCCCTCCAGGCGGCGCCGCGGACCGGGAACTCCGCTGTTCAAGCGTCCTGCCGCGCTGCTATAAAAGGGCGGAATTGTGAGGGTGTTTGATGAAACGCTATCTGGTGTTCGCGCTGGTCGGCCCGTTCGTGGGCGGATTCCTGCTGCTGCTGACGACGACCTATCAGTCCGGCTATTGGACCCAGACCAGTCTCGGCGAGGTCGGCAAGCTGTTCGCGGTGTTCTTCAAGACGCTGCAATACAGCTATCTGTTCGGCTTCCTGCCCTCGCTGATGATCGGCGCCGTCGACGACATCCTGATCCACATCCGCCGGATCGGCCCCGGCTTGCGGATGTTGCTGGTGGGCCTGTTCGCCTTCGTGCTGGCTTCGCTGACCTACAGCTCGCGTGGCCCGGATTCCGGCGCGGTGCAGTTCATCCTCTACGGCCTGGTCGGCTTCGTGCCGGCGGTGATTTCGTCCTGGCTCGTGCATAGATATGTCGAGGAACCGCAACCGGCCGCGGCGGCGCCGACCTGAGCGCGACGCTTGGGCGCGGTGCGGCAACCTCCGCGGCGCTGGTGCGTTCTCCTGAGACCATGACCATGTCCGACGACGATATCCTTGCGCCGCGTAAATCCCGTTCTGGCACTGGCCCGCGCGCGGGCGGGCCGATCATCGATCAGGACGGCCACGAGATCCGGCCGGAAACCCTGGAGCGGGGCTTTCGCGAATTTCGCTTCGAGTTCGGCAAGGACGGTCAGTTCGCCGGCAATCCGTTCGGCAATCTCACGCGCGAGCAGCGCATCGCGCGGCTCGAGGCGATCGCGAAGCTGCTCGACGTCGCCTTCATCCTGCCCGGCACCAACATCCGCTACGGCATCGACGGGCTGATCGGCCTGATCCCTGTCGTCGGCGACATCATCACGACCGCGATCTCGCTGTGGCTGGTGCGCGAGGCCCGCGCGCTCGGCGCGCCCTGGTACATCACCGCGCGGATGCTCGGCAATGTCGCGGTCGACGGCGTGGTCGGCATCGTGCCGTTCGTGGGCGACGCCTTCGACGTCATGTTCCGCGCCAACATGCGCAACGTGCGCCTCTTGCGCCGCTGGCTCGACAAGCAGCCGCGGATGTAGCTGTTCGCCTCTCCCCGCAAGAGCGGGGCGAGGGAGACGATAGACCGTCCCCAAAAACGCAAAAGGCGCGACGACCTTTCGATCGTCGCGCCTTCAGCGCACATCGGACTTTTTGCGAAAAGCTTACGCCGCGTCGGCGTCGGGGGTGCTCTCGGCCGGCTTCGGGCGGCGGGGCAGCGGGAAGGCTTCGCTCTCATACAGCGAACGGATGCCGTTCTGGTCGAAGCGCGCTTCCTCGACCTGCAGATAGGCGCCGTTCAGCGAATCCGTCGGCAACTGTTCCATCGCGAACTGCACAGCTTCGGCTGCGGTGCCGAACCGGCGATAGGTGAAGCCCGCGCGCTTCTTCTTGCGGATCGCAGCAGGGAAGAGCTCGGCGGACGTGTTGAAGTTGAACGGACGCAGTGGACGCATGGTCAAAGACCTCGTGATCTCTCTGGGGCTTTAAGCGCGTGGGGTTTGGGACGGCAGGGAGCCACAATCGGGTGGGCTCGCCGCGCATCATTTTCGTCCCCTAATATAAGCCCATTTGACAGAAATGCGACCCCTGCGATGGGAGATGATGAATCCCTGCATGGCAGCCCCGCAGGCGCCGAAAATCTAGTTATTTCAAGGGCTTATATGGCTTACAATTTGCCAAGAAGCAGCAGGACGATCAGCACGACCAGAACCAGGCCGCCGATCCCCATTCCCGAATGGCCCATGCCATAGCCATAGCCGCCGATCCGGCCGGACATGCCGCCCAGCAGGTAGATGATCACCAGGATGATCAGGATGGTCCCGAGTGTCATGGTGTCCTCCTTGGCGCTTTCCTGGGCGGTCGCCGGACTGCGCCCATCCGCCGCACCGCCATGGGAGCAAAGCACAACGGGCCGCCGGGTTCCATGAGGGAACCGGGCGGCCCGCAACCTTATTTGGGCAATCGAAGCGGCGTTACTTCGGCTCGAGCTTCAGCGCCGCCGAATTGATGCAGTAGCGCAGGCCCGTCGGCCCCGGACCGTCGGGGAAGACGTGGCCGAGATGGCCTGAGCACTTCGAGCACAGCACTTCGGTGCGGATCATGCCGTGGCTCGAATCATGCTCCTCGTCGATATGGCTCTCGACGGCCGGCGCCGTGAAGCTCGGCCAGCCGCAGCCGGAATCGAACTTGGCATCGGACTCGAACAGCGTGTTGCCGCAGCCGGCGCAGACATAGGTGCCGGCCCGGTGGTCGTGCTCGTACTCGCCGGAGAAGGGACGCTCGGTCGCCTTCTCGCGCAGCACTGCGTACTGCATCGGCGTCAGCTCCTTGCGCCACTGCTCTTCGCTCTTGATGACCTTGTCGTCGGTGGTTTTCATCTTGGTGTCGGGCATGGGTCTCCCGTTTCTTCTTGAGATCTTGCTCTGTGCAATGTTGCGATCAGTTGGTGGCCTTGCTGGCACTCACCAGCGTCGGCTTCTCGATGTAGTTATCCGCGAACAGCTTTTTCAGGTTCTCGACCTTCGGGATGTCGTTATAGGCGATGTAGGGCTGGTTCGGGTGCAGCGTCAGGTAGTCCTGGTGGTAGCCCTCCGCCGGGTAGAACGCCTCCAGCGCACCGACCTTGGTCACGATCGGCTTGCTGAACACCTTTGCGGAGTTGAGCTGGGCGATATAGGCATCCGCCACCTTCTTCTGCTCGTCGGAGGTGGTGAAGATCGCCGAGCGATATTGTGTGCCGCTGTCGGGACCCTGGCGGTTCAGCTGGGTCGGGTCGTGCGCCACCGAGAAGTAGATCTGGAGAATCTTGCCGTAGGAGATCTTCTTCGGGTCGAACTTGATCTCGACCGACTCGGCATGGCCGGTCCGGCCGCTTGAGACCGTCTCATAGTTGGCGGTCGCCTTGGTGCCGCCGGCATAGCCGGAGACGGCGTTGACGACGCCGGCGGTGTGCTGGAACACGCCCTGCACGCCCCAGAAGCAGCCGCCGGCGATCACGGCGGTCTGAAGCCCGGTCGCGGGGGCCGCATCGACGGCGGGGGCGGGGATGACGACCGCGTCCTCCGCGGCCCATAGCGGCGCGGCGAAGGTGAGCCCGAGGGCGGTGGTGGCGGCGAGCAGGGTCAGCAGGACGGGACGGCGCATGGCGGATCCTCTTTCGGAAGGGTGACAGTCTAGGGCGGCCGGGGCCTGCGGAACAGCCTGCCGGCCGCGTTTTGGCGTCATTCGAGATACGGTCGAGACCGCCATTTGTTACGCCTGATGGACACGAGTCCGTGAAAAACGGTCTCGGATGGAGTGGCTTGGCGGGATGTGGAACTCCGCGCTAAAGCTTCACGCGGAGAAGCGCGACGCGGTTTTACGCAAAGATCATGCTCAAACGACGAACTGAACCCGCGCGAGCGGTGATCGACATAAAAATGGTGGCTGGAGCTGACCTGACAACATGAAGCGCGTCATTCCCCTGATCTTCGCCTGGCTTGCCTGTCTCCCGTTCGCCGCGACTGCCCAGCAGGCCGGTGACGACCTGACCACCTGCCGGGACCGCCAGGCGGAGCTTTCGGCCCGCGCGACGGCTTGCGACAATCTGCTGAACGGGGACCACGTCGCCGGCAAGGACAAGGCGGTCGCGCTCGCCGTGCGCGGCAACGTGCTGCTCAACAAGCGCGACTACGTCCACGCGATCGAGGTCCTGTCCATGGCCTACGATCTCGACACCGATAACGTCGTGACGCTCAATTTGCGCGGGCTCGCCTATGAGCGTTCGGGCAAGGACGATCTGGCGATGGCCGATTACAACCTCGCTTTGCAGAAGCGTCCGACCTACGGCGTTCCCTACAACAATCGCGGCGTCATCCTGGTGCGCCAGGGGGCGCTGCAGAGCGCGCTGGAAGATTTCAGCCTGTCGATCAAGCTGACGCCCAAATTCATTCTCGGCTGGACCAATCGTGCCCGCGTGCGCACGCTGATGAAGGATTATGACGGCGCGCTCGCCGATTTTGCCGAGGCCGAGAAGATCGATCCAGCCGCGCCGCAGATCGCCGGCAACCGTTGCATCACCTACGGCCTGATGGGCAAGTTCGACCAGGCTCTCGCCGACTGCAACGGCCTGATCGAGAAGCAACCAAAGAACGTCTATGCGCTCAACAACCGTGCCGACGTCTACGTCTTGAAAGGCGATCTCGACGCTGCGCTGAAGGGCTACAACGCCGCGCTCCAGATCAATCCCAACAACATCCGCGCCCATTCCGCCCGCGGCCAGATCTACGAACGGAAAAAGGATCTCGCGCAGGCGCGCGCCGACTACCGCGCGGCGGCCTATTCGCTGACGAAATTCGACGAGCCCGACCTCGCGCGAGCGCGCGCCATCGCGCAGGAGCGGCTCGCGGCGCTGACGCCGCAAACGCCGGGCGCCGCGCCGAGCGGGCGCCGCGTGGCGCTGGTGATCGGCAACGGCGCCTACAAGAACGTCCACGCGCTGCCCAATCCGCCGCGCGACGCCAAGTTGGTCGCGGACGTGCTGCGCGAGGTCGGTTTCCAGAGCGTGATATCGGTGAGCGATCTCACCCGCGACAAGTTCTTCGAGGCGCTGAAGACCTTTGCAGCCGAAGCCGAGAAGGCCGACTGGGCGGTGGTTTATTACGCGGGCCACGGCTTCGAGATCGGCGGCGTCAACTATCTCGTCCCTGTCGATGCAAAGCTCGCCGCCGACCGCGATGCCGAGAGCCAGGCGGTGGCGCTGGAGCAGGTGATCGCGGCGGTGGGTGCCGCGAGAAAAGTCCGTCTCGTGTTGCTGGATGCATGCCGCGACAATCCGTTCGCGCCGACCATGCAGCGCACGTTGTCGCTCAAGCTGGTCGACAAGGGATTTTCCAACATCGAGCCCGGCGCCGGCTTCATGGTGGTCTACGCCGCCAAGCACGGCGAAACCGCGATGGACGGCGACGGCGGCGCCGACAGCCCCTTCGCCACCGCGCTCGCCCGCGAGATCAAGGTGCCCAAGGTCGAGATCCGGAAACTGTTCGACATCGTCCGCGACGACGTCTGGTCCTCGACCAAGCACGTGCAGCAGCCGTTCACATATGGGTCTCCGCCCGGACGCGAGGACTTTTACTTTATGGCGGGGAAGTGAGGTCTCGTAGCCCGGATGGAGCGCAGCGAAATCCGGGCTATGTCACACGACGATGCTCAATCGCTTCGCTGCCCGCGTAATGCCCGTGTACAGCCACCTTGCACGGCTGTCCTGAAACGCAAAACTCTCGTCGAACAGCACGACGTCGTCCCATTGCGAGCCCTGCGACTTGTGCACGGTCAGCACGTAGCCGTAATCGAACTCGTCATAGGGCTTGCGCTGCTCCCAGGCGATCTGCTCGACGCCGCCCTCGAAGCAATCGGCGCGCACAGAGACCTTGGTGACCTTGTGGCCGAAATCCTCGTCGGGCGACAGCCGCATCGAGAGGATGCGCGACTTCGAGCGCGAGGTGTTGCGCGACTTCACGCGCCACAGGCCGCCGTTGAACAGGCCCTTCTTGCGGTTGTTGCGCAGGCACACCAGCTTGTCGCCGGCGACCGGAAAGACGTCCTCGATGTTCTGCCGCTGGCGCACCCGCATGTTGTACGCGCGCCGCGTGTTGTTGCGCCCGACCAGCACCTGGTCGGCGCCCATGACACGATCAGGATCGAGCTCCTTGCGCGAGACGACCTCGCTCTCGCCGTAGCGGCCGATGTCGAGCTCGCGGCCCTCGCGGACGTCCATCGACATCCGCACGATCGGATCGTCCTGGGCCTGACGGTGCACCTCGGTCAGCATCGCGTCGGGCTCGGTGTTGGTGAAGAAGCCGCCGCCCTGGATCGGCGGCAGCTGCGCGGGATCGCCCAGCACCAGCAGCGGACAGTCGAACGACATCAGGTCGCGCCCGAGCTCGGCGTCGACCATTGAGCATTCGTCGATCACGATCAGTTTTGCCTTCGATGCCGGCGCATCGTCCCACAGCTCAAAACTCGGCTGCTCCTCGCCGGATTCGCGGGCGCGGTAGATCAGCGAATGGATGGTCGAGGCCTCGTCACAACCCTTGTTGCGCATGACCAGCGCCGCCTTGCCGGTGAAGGCGGCGAACTTCACCTCGCCGTCGACGCCCTCGGCGATGTGCCGCGCCAGCGTGGTCTTGCCGGTGCCGGCAAAGCCGAACAGCCGGAAGATCGGCGGCGTGCCGTTCCGGCCGGGTTTGGCCTTGAGCCAGTCGCCGACGGCCTTGAGCGCGGCATCCTGATGCGGGGAAAAGTTGGTCATGTCTGTCTTGAGGAATGGCGAAACGAGGCGATTCGCCGTCTCCCAAAACTAACCATTCGCCCCAAGGGTTCAAGCGCGGGGCGGGCGCAATTCCAGGCCGCGTCCCCTCGGCCATCCTTCGAGACGCCCGCCTTCGGCGGGCCCTCAGGATGAGGACGGAGTGCGCGGCGGCAGTCTCAACAGGCAAAAGTGCAGTCAGCCTCGTCCTGAGGAGGCTGCGAAGCAGCCGTCTCGAAGGACGAGGCGCTCGCTCAGACCTCGCGGGATGAGAACACTCTACTGCCACCCCGGCACGCCGCGCATGTCAGGCAGATGGTGCGCGATACCCTTGTGACAGTCGATACAGGTCTTTTCGCCCGTGAACAGGAAGCGCTGGTGCGCGACCGAGGCGCGCGGCGACTGCTTGGTGATGTCCATGGAATCGGCGCTATGGCAGTTGCGGCATTCCAGGGAATCGTTGGCCTTGAAGCGCGCCCATTCATGCGCGGCGAGCTCGAGCCGGTGATCCAGGAACTTCTCGCGGGTGTTGATCGTGCCGAAGATCTTGCCCCAGACTTCCTTCGAGGCCTGCATCTTGCGCGCGATCTTGTCGGTCCAGTTGTGCGGGACGTGGCAGTCCGGGCAGGTCGCGCGCACGCCGGAGCGGTTGGTGAAGTGGATGGTCGACTTCAGCTCGGCGTAGACGTTGTCCTTCATCTCGTGGCAGCCGGTGCAGAACTTTTCGGTGTTGGTCAGTTCCAGCGCGGTGTTGAAGCCGCCCCAGAAGATCACGCCGGCCGCAAAGCCCGCGAGTACCAGCGTGCCGAGCGCGAAGACCGTGCTCGGTCGCGACAGCACGCCCCACAGCTCGAGCGCGAAATCCCAGCAACGCAGGATGAAGCCGCGCCTGGCTTGAGGCTCGTCAGCGGCCGTCGTCATCGGCGGCCACCGGGGCTCGAGCGCGACAGCAACGTGTCGATGTCCGTGAAGTCGTTGCTCACGGGCGGCGTCGCGGTGTTCTGCGGCACGTGGCATTCGGTACAGAAGAAACGCCGCGGCGACATCGAGGCCAGGAACTGGCCGTCGCGGTCCATGAAGTGCGTGATCGAGACCATCGGCGCCTGCGATTCCGCCGTGCGCGCGCGTGCGTGGCAGGACAGGCATTTGTTGCCGTTGAGGTCGATCTGGTAGCCGTCGATCGTATGCGGGATCACCGGCGGCTGCTCCGGATAGTTGCGCGATTCCCGCTCGGACGTGTTGCGGTTCGGCAGCATCGGCGGCGCCGGGCCTTCATCGTTGAGCGGGGTCGGGCCGCGCAGGCCGGAATTGACGGTCTGCGCGGTGAGAGAGCTGGCGCCCGCGGCGATCGCGACCGCGAGCAGCGCTATGCCAAAACGCTTCATCATGACTGGGTCACCCGCTCGATGCGCACGGCGCATTTCTTGTAGTCGGTCTGCAGCGAGATCGGATCGGTGGCGTCCAGCGTCACCTTGTTGATCATCTTGGATTCGTCGAACCACGGCACGAACACGAGGCCGCGCGGTGGCCGGTCGCGGCCGCGCGTCTCGACGCGGGCGCGGATGAAGCCGCGGCGCGAGACCACCTTCACCTCGTCGCCACGCCGGAGCTTCGCCTCTGATGCGTCGTCCGGATGCATGAAGCACACCGCTTCGGGGAACGCCTTGTAGAGCTCGGGCACGCGGCGCGTCATGGTGCCGGAATGCCAATGCTCCAGCACGCGGCCGGTCGAGAGCCAGAACGGATAGTCGTTGTCGGGCGATTCCGCCGGCGGCTCGTAGGGCAATGCGAAGATGCGCGCCTTGCCGTCGGGGTAGCCGTAGAACTGCACGTCAGTGCCCTGCTTGACGTAGGGGTCGCTGCCTTCGCGGAAGCGCCATTTCGTTTCCTGGCCGTTGACGACGGGCCAGCGCAGGCCCCGCTCTTTGTGGTAGGTGTCGAACGGCGCGAGGTCGTGGCCGTGGCCACGGCCGAACGAGGCGTATTCCTCGAACAGCCCCTTCTGCACGTAGAAGCCGAACGCCCTTGATTCCTCGTTGGCGTAGCCTTCCTCGATCTCGGTCACCGGGAATTTGTCGACCTGGCCGTTCCGGTAGAGCACGTCGAACAGCGTCTTGCCGCGCACCTCCGGCTTCCTGGCGATCAGCTCCTCCGGCCAGACTTCCTCGATCTTGAAGCGCTTGGAGAATTCCATCAGCTGCCAGAGGTCGGACTTCGCTTCGCCCGGCGCCTTGACGAGTTGGTGCCAGAACTGCGTGCGCCGCTCGGCATTGCCGTAGGCGCCTTCCTTCTCCACCCACATCGCGGTCGGCAGGATCAGATCGGCGGCGAGCGCCGTCACCGAGGGATAGGCGTCCGAGACCACGATGAAATTGTCGGGGTTGCGGAAGCCCGGATAGGTCTCTTCGTTGGCGTTCGGACCGGCCTGCAAATTGTTGTTGACCTGCACCCAATAGGCGTTGATCAGCCCGTCCTTCAGCATCCGGCTTTGCAGCACGGCGTGGGCGCCGTTCTTGTCGGGAATGGTGCCTTCGGGCAGCAGCCAGAGATGCTCGGCGTGATCGCGATGCGCCTTGTTGGTCACGACCATGTCGGCGGGCAGGCGGTGCGAGAACGTGCCGACCTCGCGCGCGGTGCCGCAGGCCGAGGGCTGGCCGGTCAGCGAGAACGGGCTGTTGCCGGGCGAGGAGATCTTTCCGGTCAGAAGATGGATGTTGTAGACGAGGTTGTTGCACCAGACGCCGCGGGTGTGCTGGTTGAACCCCATCGTCCAGAACGAGACCACCTTGACCTTGGGATCGGCATAGAGCTCGGCGAGCGCCTCGAGCCGGTTCAGCGGCACGCCGGACATCTGCGCCGCCTTCTCCAGCGTGTAGTCCGAGACGAACTTGACATATTCGTCGTAGCTCATGTCGGTGGAGTCGTTGGCTTTGGCTGCGCCGGTCGCCTTCTTCTGCAGCGGATGCTCGGGCCGCAGGCCGTAGCCGATGTCGGTCTGGCCGCGGCGGAAGATGGTGTGCGCGGCGACGAAGTTCTTGTCGACGCGGCCGGTCTTGATGATGTGGTTGGCGATGGCGTTGAGGATGTAGAGATCGGTCTGCGGCTTGAACACCATGCCGATGTCGGCGAGGTCGAACGAGCGGTGCTCGAAGGTGGAGAGCACGGCGACGCGAACGTGCGGTGCGGAGAGCCGGCGGTCGGCGAGGCGCGTCCACAGGATCGGATGCATCTCCGCCATGTTGGAGCCCCACAGCACGAAGGCGTCGGTGGCCTCGATGTCGTCATAGCAGCCGGCCGGCTCGTCGATGCCGAAGGTGCGCATCATGCCGGCGACGGCGGAGGCCATGCAGTGGCGCGCATTGGGATCGATGTTGTTGGTGCGAAAGCCCGCCTTGAACAGTTTGGAGGCCGCATAGCCTTCCCAGATCGTCCACTGGCCGGAGCCGAACATGGCGACGCCGTTGGGCCCGCGCTTTTTGAACGCCTCCTTCCACTTCGCTTCCATGATGTCGAAGGCTTCGGTCCAGGACACCGGCGTGAACTCACCGTTCTTGTCGTACTTGCCATCGGTCTTGCGCAGCATCGGCTGCGTCAGGCGATCGTGGCCGTACATGATCTTGGAGAGGAAGTAGCCCTTGACGCAGTTCAGGCCGCGATTGACCTCGGCCTTGATGTCGCCATGGGTGGCGACGACGCGGTTGTCCTTGGTCGCGACCATCACGGAGCAGCCGGTGCCGCAGAAGCGGCAGGCGGCCTTGTCCCATTTCAGTTCGCTGCTGTCGCGTTCGGC
>Ga0065165_1003378_pt1 | contig 11300 bp, 9 predicted proteins | sample AraplaMF_Cvi_mMF_FD_63813 | JGI IMG/M metagenome (GOLD analysis project Ga0065165, IMG submission 63813) | Arabidopsis root microbial communities from the University of North Carolina, USA - plate scrape MF_Cvi_mMF (version 2) (version 3) | ecosystem: Host-associated > Plants > Roots > Endosphere... | reverse complement strand
GATGTTGACCGTGAGCACCTTGAAGGAAAACGAGGACTCGGGGCTCACGGCCGCCAGCGCGGTCTGGGTGTCGGCCTCGACGGCGGCCATGTCGACGCGTGTGCCGGCTTTGGGTGGGGCAACGGGCACGGCGACGGACAGCGCGTTGGGCGCGCCGCGGCGGGAGGAGTCGGACGGAAGATTTTGCATAAGGCAGTCGGGGAAACGCGCGGAAGTGCGGCAGGCAGGAGGGCGGTTACCCGGACAGTCATTGTGGCCCCGCGCGTCTTTTCCCAGGTGTAGGACAGAAACTTATTTGTACACGAGCCTGGTTGACCCTTTCGCGTGAACAGTTTCACGGAAATGGCCGCAATCACACGCCGCGGGCGCAGTGTCCTACATGGCGCGGCGGGCCTCTCCGGCAAGTCCGCCGCGGCCCGGCCCCTAAATTGAAACCAGCCCCGTCATCACATCAGGGCCTGTTTATCCAACGCGCCTTATTCCATGGGGCCAACCGAAGAGGAAATCAGCATGACGAAAATTTCAATGAAATCCATTCCCGCAGCAGCTGCGATTGTTTCCGCCTTGTTGCTGGGCGCGCAAGTCCATGCGCAGACCGATACCACGACGCCGCCCGGCAGCACCAACGCCAAGGACCAGAACTCGGCGGCGCCTGCGGGCGGTACGGCCAAGACACCCGAGGCACGCACGGCCGCCAAGGCAGACCGCGCGGCAGCCAAAGCCGCCAAGCGCGAGAAACGCGCGGCCAAACGGGCGCAGAACTCCGCCGCGCGTGACGCAGCCGCGACCTCGACTGGCGGCGCGCAAGGTCCTGCGAAGGGCGACAACCATTAAGACCGGCCAATCCGTTTGGGGCGAAGTGGTGATCCACGGCCCCGGGCGGCGCGGGCGGGCCACAGCGATTTTGTTGAGGCCCTGCCGGGTGGGTTGCCATGTTGAGCAAACCCACCGTTTTTGAAGGAGACTGAAATGTCCAAGTTCTTGATTCGTTCGATTCCCGGCGCTGTGGCGCTGACCCTGGCGGCCGCGCTGGCCGCGCCTGGTGCTTTTGCCCAGGGCCTCGGAGTAGGCGTGGGTGTGGGTGTGGGTGCCGGCGCAGGCGCCGGCTTGAGTGGCAACAGCGCCGGCGGTAACGCCGGGGCCGGCCTGGGCGTGAACCTGGGTGTCAATGCCGGCCAGAACGCCAACATTGATGCCGCGACCCGCGCAAACGCGGGCGGTGGTGGCGACAGCGGCACCGGCGCAACCTCCGGCCGTGTGGGCGCTGCTGCCGGCGTCGGTGCGGGTGCCAATGTCTCGGGTGCGGCCCAGAGCGCCGGCGACCTGAACAGCCGGGCTACGGGCGCGGTGGATAACACCGCACGCGCCACAGGCCGGGCTGTGGCCCGCACGGGCAGCGCCGTGAAGAGCGGCGCCAAGCGCACTTACAACGGCGTGGGCAATGCCGCGGGCAGCCTCCAGGGCGGCGTGCAGGGCAATGTCCAGGGTGGCGCGGCCATCGGCGGCGGCACTCACTAAAGGCTGATGAAGCCTGGGCCGGCCGTTCGCGGCCGGCGCCACCGAGCTTTCAGAGCCGGGCGCGGGCATGTCCCGCGGCCCGGCTTTTTGTTGCCCCATTCATTACCAAGGGGGCATAAAAAAGCCCGCACCGGTTTGCGGTGCGGGCTGGGGGGCGCTGGCGTCGGGGCCTGGCTTAGCCCTTTTGCGGGGCGGGGCCGCCGTGCTCGCGGTGGCCGCCGCGCGGGCCGTGTTTTTTGTGCTCGGCATCAAAAGTTTTTTGCTGCTCGGGGCTCAGCACGGCGTAAAAGGCCTTGGTGGCTTCGCCGCGCTTGTCCATGGCGGCATTCATCTCGGCCATGTGCTGGGCGCGCATTTCTTTCATCTTGTCGATGCGCTGGGGCGTGGTCAGCTTGTCGAACTCGGCGCGCTGCTCGGCCGTGGGGCGGGGGCCGCGTGCGGGCGGCTGCATGGCGGCCGTGTAGCTGGTCCATGCGCCTTCCTGGGCCGGGGTGAGCTTGAGCTTGGCCTTGAGTTCGGCCTGGTGCTTGGCGATCATGGCCTGCATCTTGGCGGGGTCGTGGCGGCCCATGCGCTCGCCGTGCGCGCCGGCGGGAGGCGGCGACCCGGCCGGCGGCGCGGGAGGCGTTTGCGCCATGGCGCCGGCGCCCACCGTTGCCAGCAAGCCGGCCAGGATGAGGCTGTTGAGGGAAGCGGAGGGCTTGAATGCGAATTTCATGGAAACTTCCTTTCAGGGAGAAGGTGCCTGAAATCCGGGGCCGTGACATACGGCTTTGGGTTCAGGTTGGGAGCAAGTGTGGCGGCCCTCTGTTTCCCGGCCATTGCCGAAGAGTAAAGATACACCCCTGTTGGGGCTCACTGCGTGTAGCCCCCTCTCCCCTTGCAGGGGACGGGCGCCTTGCGGCCGGCGATGCCGGACCGCGGCCCCTGCTGGTGGATTGGCACACCCCTATCGGCATTCACTTCGTGTAATGCCTTTTCCCCTTGCAGGGGACGGCGCCTGCGGCCTGGCAAAGCCAGTTCCGCGGCCCCTGCTTGGTCAAGCCGGGCTGCGCCTCCCGGCTGGCGTCAGGCGGTGCCGTGCAGCAGCGTTTCAAAAAGGTCGTCGCCGCCCATTTGCCCGCCTTTGAGCATGATCTCCAGGCCGTCAAGCGCGGCCTCGTCGCTGTGCAGGCGGCACAGGGCCACGCCGGGCGCGAGTTGGGCGGCATAGGACAGGCCCCAGGCCTTGAGCGCCTGCACCGCCAGGCTGGAGGTGTCGCCGCCGGCAATGCCCAGGCGGCGCAGGGGCACGGACTGCAGCACGCGCGCGAGCAGGGCGCCGCTGGCCTGAGCCAGCGCGCGGCCGTCCACGGCGCCGACGGGCGCAAGCCCCGGCGCCGAGGTGCAGGCCAGCACATGGCGGCCCTGGGCCAGCAGCGCCGTGACCTGCCCGGACATCTGCTGTGCGTAGGCCGTGTCGCTGCTGAGGCGGGCGGCGTCAAGCGCGACCTGCCGGTAGGAGCTTGCGCCCTGGACCTGGCGCGCCGTCACGGGCGACAGGCTGCCGGCCAGCACCAGCACCGGGCCTGTCGCCGCCGCGATGCGGGGCGCCGCCGCTTCGGTGCCTGCCTGCCGCCAGTGCGCGGCCAGGGCCTGCACCACGCTGCTGGGCCCCGCGGCGAGCAGGCGCTGCTGTTGCGCCTGCTGCCAGATCAGCCGGCCCACGCTGGCCAGGTGGCCTTCATGGGCGACGTCCAGCAGCACCGCATCGGGCTTGTGGGCCAGCAGGCCGGCCAGCTGGCGGTCCAGTGCCTGGGCGTCCTGCGCGTAGTCGGGGTAGTCCATGCCGGCGACCTGCGCCAGGCCCTGCGCGGCCAGGTGGCGCCGCAGGTCAGCCTCATGCATGGGCGTGATGGGATGCCGGCTCATGGTCGGGTGGCGATCGAGCCGGTGCATGGACGCGCCGGCGCCGGCGAACAGGTTGCCGAACACGCAGTAGCGCCTGAGGTTGGGCTGGCCGCCGACGATGGGCACAAAGGGATTGCCGGCGTGCGGCCGCAGTATGCGGATGGCCGCACCTATGCTGCCGACTTCGGGGGCGCTGTCAAAGGTCGAGCAGGTCTTGTAGTGCATGACGGGCGCGCCCAGTCGCGCGAACAGGCGGCCCACGGGTTCGAGCTCGGTGCGCATTTCATCGGGGCTCATGGCGCGTGCGGCGCCGGCAATGCCCAGGCAGTCCAGCGGGCCGGCGCGTTCGAGTTGCGCGTCCGTGGGCAGGCCCAGGAACAACAGGCTGCGCAAGCCGGCGCGCGCGGCCGTGGCCAGGGTGTCGGTGGCCCCGGTAAAGTCATCGCCGTAGTAGGCGATCTTCAATGAGCCCTCGTCAGCGGCCATCGTTTATTTGCCGAAGAAAGCCAGCGCCGCCGCGAGTTCCGGCGCGCCGCGCGCGTGGTCGGCCAGCGCCACACCGGCGCGCGCGGCTTCCCAGGCCTGGCGAATGCTGGCCACGCCGGCCGCGGGGCCGCCCGGGTGCGCGAGTATGCCGCCGCCGGACATGAACAGCAGGTCGTCGCTTTTGACGGCGGCCCAGGTGGCGGGAACGGTGCCGGCCCATTGGCCCGACGAGAAGGCCGGCATGACACGGTCGTCAAAGGCTTTGGTCAGCGGTGTGTAGCAGTCCTGCGCGGATTCGATCACCTCTTCGTCGGCTTGCGAGAACTTGCCCTGCAGGCCGTGCACATGCATGTGGTCGACGCCGGCCAGGCGCCACAGCGTCTGGTAGGCCTGGAAGGACATGCCCAGCAACGGGTGCCGCGATAGCGCACCGTAGCCGTTGCGGTGGCCGTGGATCGCCAGGCCGGTGTGGCGGCGTAAGGTCTGCATGCCCGAATGGCCGCACCAGTTGAGGCTGGCCATCACGCAGCTGCCGCCTTCGCGCTCGACCAGGTCGGCGTGGCGTTTCATCGCGTCGGTTTCGTCGGTGATGTTGAAGGCGACCATGACGTGTTTGCCGGTGCGCTGCTGGTGTTCGCGCACCACGGCCATCACGGCCGGCACGCGTTCGCCCAGCGGCGCGTGGGTGGGGTTGGCGCAGACCTCGTCGTCCTTGATGAAGTCCACACCGGCTGCGCACAGGCGCGCCACGAGCTCGGCGGTCTGCGCCGCGCTGAAGCCGACGTTGGGTTTGATGATGGTGCCGACCAGCGCGCCCGTAGACACGCCCGTTACCTTGCGCGTGCCGTCGATGCCGACACGCGGCATGTCGAAGAAGGCGCGGTAGCCGGCGGGCAGCTTGAGGCTTTCCAGGCGCAGGCCACTGGCCTCGCCGAGGTCGTAGAGGTTGCCCGATACGGTGGCGGCCAGCGTGGGCAGGTTGGCGCCCACATTGGCGACGGGAAAGGAGATGCGCACACGTGCGCGGCGCCAGGGGCCTGTGTGGCCCTTGCGCTCCAGCAAGGCATTGGGCAGGCTGGGCGCGTTCACCGCCTCGAGTTCGTCGATCTGCTCGACGGTGGCGCGCGCGCGCCGGCGCAACTCGTCGGTTTCGCCTTCGACGCGCGTGAAGGTGCCGCAGGACTGTTCGCCCGCCATGACTTCGGCGACCTGTGCGGGCGCCAGCGGAGTTTCGATCAGGTAGGTGGCTTCAAAGCGGTCGGCTTGCATAGCGGTGTCCAGCGGATCCGTTCGCCCTGAGCTTGGCCTGTCCTGAGCCCGTCGAAGGGCGAAGGGGGGCTTCGACAGGCTCAGCCCGAACGGAATTGAGAAAAATCGTCGGAGAAGAAAAACTCAGAGTTTGCTGAGGTCTGGGAAAGGCCGTACCGGCTCGCTGCCGTCCCAGCCTTCGCTCGAGGCGCGTATCAGGTCGAACATCTTGCCCTTGGGGCCGGCGACTTCGGACAGCTCGATCACGGTGCCTGGGTGGTATTCGGTGTCGAAGTAGATGAAGCGGCCTTTTTCGCCGACCTCGCCGCTCATGACGGGTTTGAAGCCTTGCTTGAGCAGGCGCGCCAGGTCGGCGTCGTAGTTGCTGGTCCAGTAGGCGACGTGCTGCAGGCCGGTGCGGCCGGCGCGCAGGAAGTCGCGGTACATGGAGGGCACGTCGTTGCGCGTCTGGATCAGCTCGACCTGCACAAAGCCCGAGTTGGCCAGCGCGACCGAGTTGTGCGGCTCATGCGATTCACCGTTGTAGCGGTAGTTCTTGATGGGCACCTTGGGGTTGTAAAACCAGGGGCCCACGCCCAGGGTTTTGCTCCAGTAGTCCATCGCAGCTTCGATGTCGGGCACGACGTAGCCCAGCTGGCGGATCTCGCCAAAAAACTTGCTCATGTTGTTTTGCTCCAGTGAAAGGGGAGGAAGTGGGGATTCAGGTTTTGAGGAAGCCGGTGGAGAACCAGGGCACGGCCGCCACCAGGGCCAGGCCTATGAGCAGCGCGCCCATGTACGCCCAGATGTAGGGAATGCCTTCGTCGGGGTCGACTTTGCTGACCGCGCAGGCGCCGTAGTAGCCGACGCCGAAGGGCGGCGCGAACAGGCCAATGCCCATGGCGAAGATCACGACCATGGCGTAGTGCACGTCGTGCACGCCGACCATGCGGGCGATGGGAAACAGCAGGGGACCGAACAGCACGATGGCGGGAATGCCTTCGAGCACGCTGCCCAGGACGACGAAGGCGACGATGGACACCGCGAGGAAACCGTAGGCGCCGCCGGGCAGGCTGCCCATGACGCGCGCCAGGTCCTGCGAGAAGCCCGACTGCGTGAGACCCCAGGCCATGGCGGTGGCGCAGCCGATGATGAACATGATGGCGCCGGTCAGCGAGGCGGTTTCGATCAGCATGGGCATGAGGCGGCGCCACGGAAACTGGCGGTACAAAAAGAGCCCGGCCAGCACCGAGTAGAAGATGCCGATGGTGGAGACCTCGGTCGCCGTGGCCACGCCTTCGACCACCGCGGCGCGGATCACAAAGGGCAGGATGATGGCGGGCAGGGCGATCAGCAGCAGCTTGCCGATTTCACGCTTGCTGTGGCGCGCGACGCCGCTCAGGTCTTCATGGCGGTAGCGCCACCACACGACGGCGCACAGGGCCGCGCCCAGCACCACGGCCGGCAGCAGGCCGCCGGTGAACAGCGCGGCAATCGACACACCGGTGACCGAGCCTATGGTGATGAGCACGATGGAGGGCGGAATGGTTTCGGTCTGCGCGCCGGTGGCCGACAGGAGGGCGACCAGGTCGCCGGGCTTGGCGCCGCGCTTTTTCATTTCGGGAAACAGCACGGGCGCTATCGCCGCCATGTCGGCGATCTTGGAGCCCGAGATGCCGGAGACCAAATACATCGCGCCTATCAGCACATAGCTGAGGCCGCCGCGCACGTGGCCCAGCAGGCTGGCGAGGAACTGGATCATGGCCCTGGCCATGCCGGTCATCTCGATCAACGCGCCCAGGAAGATGAAGAGCGGCACCGCGAGCAAAATCATGTGTGACATGCCTTCGTCCATGCGGCCGACCATAACGAGCAGCGGCGTTGACGTGGTGAGTGCCAGGTAGCCGAAGGTGGCGAGCGCAAACGAGAACGCGATGGGCACACCCGACAGCACGGTGCTGGCGACGATGACGACAAAAAAGATGATCAGATTGAGCTTGCCCAGCGGCTGCAGCAGCGGTTGCGCGAACCAGAAGAGCAAAACAACGGCAGCCGTGCCGGCCAGCGCGATGCCGGTTTGTTTGAAGGTGCTGATGCGCAGCAGCCGCAGCACGGCGACGATGACCATCAGCCCCATGCCGACGGGAATGGCCGAGGCGCGCCAGGCGTTGTTGACTTCCATCGCCGCGGTGACGATGAAGCTTTCTTCATAGGCGTATTCCCCGGCCGGGTAGATCACCAGCACCAGGAAGGCGATGGAGGCGGTGATGGCAATCGTGTCGAGCAGCGCGCGGGTGTGCGGGCTGACGTTGTTGACGAGTGCCGTCATGCGCATGTGTTCGCCGCGGCGCAGCGCGACGACCGCGCCCAGCATGGACAGCCAAAGGAACATGATGGAGGCGAGCTCGTCCGACCAGACCAGCGGCGCATGGAAGACGTAGCGCGAGACCACGCCGGCAAACAGCACGAAGATTTCGGCCAGCACCAGCGCGGCGGCGATGCTTTCCACCACAACGCCCAGGCCGCGGTCGGCCTTGTGCGCAAGGCCGCTCAGCGCGTTCGGGGGTGGCGCGTCGGCGGTTGGTTCGGTAGGAATGTGGGACATGCGGTCTCCGGGAAGAAAGCGAAAAGATTGCGGCTACTGGTCTTGCTCCTTCCCCCGCTGGGGGAAGGTAGGGATGGGGGCTTGCGGCCGCGGCAAAAGCGCTTGCTCCCCCGCCGCCGGCCCCCACCCCTGCCCTCCCCCAGTGGGAGAGGGAGGAAGAGGGGAGATATCTTTAAGCGAGCTTGCCTACTGATTGCTCGAGCAAGCCCCAGGCCTCGGCACCAAAACGCTCTTTCCACTCACCATAGAAGCCTGCTTCGCGCAACTTGGCGCGGAAGCTGTCGGCTTGCGGGCGGTTGATGGTGAGGCCCTTCGATTGCAAATCAGTCACCACGGTCTCGTTGAGCTTCTTGATGTCTTCGCGCTGCTGCAGGCCGGCCTCGTTGATGGCGCGCGCCACGATGGTCTTGAGGTCTGCGGGCAATTTCTCCCAGGCGCGGCCGTTGGCGATGAACCAGTAGCCGTCCCAGATGTGGTTGGTCAGCGAGCAGAACTTCTGCACTTCATAGAGCTTGGCAACCTGGATGATGGGCAGCGGGTTTTCCTGCGCGTCGACGATTTTGGTCTGCAGTGAGGAATACACCTCGCTGAACTGCAGGCTGGCGGGCGCGGCGCCCAGGCCTTTGAACATGGAGATCGACAGCGGGCTGACCGGCACGCGAATCTTCAGGCCGTCCATGTCTTTGGCCGTGTTGACCGGCGCCTTGCTGCTGGTGGTCTGGCGGAAACCGTTGTCCCACATCTTCTCAAACGCATAGAGGCGGCTCTTGCTGATGGCTTCGCGCACATGTGCGCCCAGCTTGCCGTCCATGGCGCCCCAGACCTGGTTGTAGTCGCTGAAGGCAAAACCCACGGCATTGATGGCGGCCACCGGGACCAGCGTGGCGATGACCAGGGCCGAGGGCGTGAAGAACTCGATGCCGCCTGAGCGCACCTGGGCCAGCATGTCGGTGTCGCCGCCCAGCTGGTTGTTCGGGAAGATCTTGATCTCGACGCGCCCGTTGGTTTCCTTGAGGATGCGGTCGGCAGCCTGCTGGGCGCGTATGTTGAGCGGGTGGGTGACCGGCAGGTTGTTGCCGTACTTGTAGGAGAACTCGGCGGCGCGTGCCATGGAGGGCAGGGCGGCGGCGATGCCGGCGGCGGAGGCGGCGGACAGGGTGCGCAGCACGCTGCGGCGGGTGACTTCGGTCATGGTTTGTCTCCAGTTTTGTTTTGATGCGTTTTGATGCATCATCAGGTGAAAGCAGCGCAACGATAGGTGCAGGGCATTCAATCGTCAAACGAGAAAAATGATGGAATTTGATGTATGAGGGTTATCCCTGATGGAGTGCAGGCGCCGCAGCAGCGGGCACGCGTGGTGGACATTGCGCGGGCGGCTGGCGTTTCCACCGCCACTGTAGACCGGGTGCTGAACCAGCGCCCCGGAGTGCGTGGGGCCACCGCGCAAAAAGTGCTCAAGGCCGCGGCCGAGATGGACTACCTGCCGGAGACGGGGCTGTATGCCGCGCTGGCGGCGCCGCCCATGCGCCTGACCTTTTTGCTGCCCGACGGCAGCAACCGCTTTATCCGCATGCTGGGCGACACGGTGGGTTATTCGCAGGAGCACCTGACGCCCTTTAACGTGAAGTGCCGCACCGAACTGTTTGAAAGCTTTAACCCGCAGCAGCTGGCCGCCAGCCTCTTGCAGCAGGGCAGGCGCAGCGAGGGCATTGCCTTTATGGCGCTGGAACATCCGGCGGTGCGAGAGGCCGTCAGTGAACTGGCCGAAAAAGGCGTGCCCACGATCACGCTGATCTCGGACCTCTCGGGTTCGCAGCGCGCCGGTTATGTGGGCCTGGACAACCGCGCGGCCGGGCGCACCGCAGGCTACCTGCTGGGTCGCTTTATAGCGCCCGGAGCGCGCGGCGGCAAGGTGGCGCTGATCGCCGGCTCGCTGAGCTACCGCGCGCATGAGGAGCGCGAGGCCGGCTTCCTGCATGTGATCGAGGAGATGTTTCCGACACTGCAGGTGGTGGGCCTGCGCGAGGGGCACGACGATGCGCAGAAAAATTATGAGCAGACGCGCACGCTGCTGGAGCAATACCCGGACCTGGCCGGCATCTACAACATAGGCGGCGCCTCCGACGGCGTGGCGCGGGCGCTGAAGGAAATGGGGCGCGAGCACAAGGTGGTCTTCATAGGCCACGGCCTCACGCCCGACACGCGCGCCATGCTGATAGACGGCAGCATGGACGCGGTGATCACCCAAAGCCCGCAGTCGGCCATGATGAGCTGCGTGCGTATGTTCACCAATTTGCGTGACGGGCGGGATGTGATGAGCGGCGTCGATGCCGTGCGCAGCCAAGTCATCTTTCGCGAAAACTTGCCCTAGCGCCGGTTCTTCTCGAGACCCGTATAAATCACGAACGAACTTCACCACCGTTCGGGCTGAGCTTGTCGAAGCCCTTCGACAGGCTCAGGGCGAACGGTGTGGTATTCGGGGTTGCGGGAATATCACTGATGCGCGGTCGTTGCCAGTGCTTGCAGTCGTGCATACAATGGCCACAGCTTGTCGGGGTGCCAAGGATGTTCCACCAGGAATGCCAAGGCTGAGATCGCAGTGTGCGAGACCCGCTGAACCTGATCGGGATTATCCCCGCGTAGGGAACAACGCAATCGGCTCCGGTATTCCGCAGCGGCACCGCCAGACGCCGCCCTGGACTCCCCGGCTCCCCAGCAGGCACCCCACCTCCTGGAGAACCACATGGCCAAAACCCGACTCACTGTAGACACCCAAGACCTCACGGGCCGCATCACGCGCACACCGTTCCCGGGGTCCGCCAAGATTTACCTCGAGGGCTCGCGCCCCGACATCCGCGTGCCGTTTCGTGAGGTCACGCTGACCGACACGCTGGTGCACGAAGGCGCCGGTGAGCCGCGCCGTGAAGCCAACCCTCCCCTGCGCCTGTACGACGCCTCGGGTGTGTACACCGACCCGGCCGTGTCGATCGACGTCACGCGCGGCCTGGCACCGCTGCGCGGCGCCTGGATCAACGAGCGCCAGGACACCGAAGCCCTGCCCGGCATCAGCAGCGCCTATGGCCGCCAGCGCCTGAACGACCCGGCCCTGGCCGCGCTGCGCATGGCGCATGCACCGGTGCCGCGCCGCGCCAAGGCGGGCGCCAATGTTTCGCAGATGCATTACGCGCGCAAAGGCATCATCACCCCCGAGATGGAATACATCGCGGTGCGCGAAAACCTGGTGCGCGCGCAGCTGGCTGAGCGCCTGGCCACCGAGCGCATGCCGAAGAAGGGGCATTCCTTCAACGCCGCGATCCCGCAACAGATCACCGCCGAATTCGTGCGCGACGAAGTGGCGCGCGGCCGCGCCGTGATTCCGAACAACATCAACCACCCCGAGAGCGAGCCGATGATCATCGGCCGCAACTTCCTGGTGAAGGTCAACGCCAACATCGGCAACTCGGCGGTCACCTCGAGCATTGAAGAGGAAGTGGACAAGCTGGTGTGGGCCATCCGCTGGGGCGCCGACACCGTGATGGACCTCTCGACCGGC
>Ga0065165_1003377_pt1 | contig 11305 bp, 13 predicted proteins | sample AraplaMF_Cvi_mMF_FD_63813 | JGI IMG/M metagenome (GOLD analysis project Ga0065165, IMG submission 63813) | Arabidopsis root microbial communities from the University of North Carolina, USA - plate scrape MF_Cvi_mMF (version 2) (version 3) | ecosystem: Host-associated > Plants > Roots >... | reverse complement strand
CTGAAACAAGTTCAGGGTGACGGAGGAAAAAGGGCCTAGCTCAGCGGGTCTCGCCTGTGCCGGTATATTTCCCCAGCCAGCCCAGCACCTCGCCATACCATTGGCGCGAGTTGCGCGGCTTGAGCACCCAGTGGTTCTCGTCCGGAAACACCAGCAGCCGCGACGGAATCCCCCGGCGCTGAAGCGCCGTGAAGGCGGCGATGCCCTGCGTATAGGGGATGCGGAAGTCCTTCTCGCTGGTGATCACCAGCTGCGGGGTCCGCCATGCCGCGACATGGTTGACGGGGTTCCATTTCTCGAAGGCGGCCGGGTCTTCATAATAGGTTTTCTGGCCGTGCTCCCATTCGTCGAACCAGAGCTCTTCGGTCTCGTACGCCATCGCGCGGGCGTCGAACACGCCGTCGTGCTGGACGATGCACTTGAACCGGTCGGGCCAATTGCCCTCGATCCAGTTCATCATATAGCCGCCGTACGAAGCGCCCAGCGCGCAGGCATTGTCGGCATTGAGCCAGGCGAACTTGTCCGTGGCGGCCTTGAGGCCCTTTTGCAAATCCTCGAGCGGCCAGCCGCCCCAGTTTCCGCTGATCGAATCGGTGAAGGCCTGGCCATATCCGGTCGACCCGTGGAAATCGACCGCAACCACGGCATAGCCCGCGCCCGCGAATACCGCCGGGTTCCAGCGATAGGACCAGCTGTTGTTGCTCGTGCTCTGCGGGCCGCCATGGACGATGAAGGCGATCGGCGCCTTCGCCCCCGCGGCGAGGCTGACGGGCTTCACCGCATAGCCCCAGACCTTGTCGTTGTTCGCCCCGGTGAAGCTGAAGCGCGTCACCTCGGGCATGGTGATGTCGGCGAGCCTGGCGGCGTTGACCGAGGTCAGCCGGGCGGGCGCGCCCTCCCCCGCCAATTTGTAGAAATCGTCGGGCGCGGTGAGGCTGTTCATCGCGAACACCACCCCGCCCTTCGCGGTCGGCACCACCGCGGTGACATTGCCCTGCCCGGTCAGCCGCCGCGCCGCGCCCGTGACCGGGCTGACCGACCAGATCGGATTCTCCTGCGTATCCTCGGCGGTGACGAAGATCGTCTTGCTGTCGGGCGACCACGCGATCGAGCCGACCGAGCGATCCCAATTCTCTGTCAGCGCGCGGACCTGACCCGTCTTGAGGTCGCGCAGCATCAGCACCTGCCGGTCGGCCTCGAAGGTCGGCCGCTTCATCGCGAACCAGGCGAGATATTTCCCGTCGGGCGAGGGCGTCGGGAGATTGTCCATGCCTTTGTTGTTCGCGGTCAGATTGACCGGTGCCGACGAGCCGTCGGCGGGCGCGGCGAAGATGTCGAGATTGGTCGAGGTCGCTTCGATCCGCCCCGCCTCGCGCAGCGCGAAGAACACGGTCTTGCCGTCGGCCGACCAATTGACCTCCTCGCCCCCGCCCGACGGCTTGGAGGGCGTGTCGCCGACCAGCCCGCCGCCGATCGCCACGCCGTTGCCGGCAGCGCCCTGCGCGGTCAGCGGCAGGACGAAGAGTTGCGAGCGCTCGCCGGCATACCAGGTGTCCCAGTGGCGCACGAAGAGCTGGTCGAACACGCGACCCGATCCGGCGAGCGGGTCCTTCTTGACCATCGCCGGCTCGAGGCTCGGCGCGCCGGGCTTGCGGTCGGCCCAGATCAGCAATTTGTCGTCCTGCGGCGAGACCTTGAAGCCCGAGAAGCCGCCCTTGAACCGGGTGAGCTGCATCGCCGCACCGCCAGTGACCGGCACCGACCAGACCGCGTCGTCTCCGCCCTTGTCCGACTGGAAATAGACGGTCTTGCCGTCGGCGGAGAATTGCGGCGCGGTCTCGTTGACCTCGGCCTCGGCGACCAGTTTTTCGGGCTGGGCGCCCGCCCGCGACAGGTCGAGCCGCCACAGATCGTAGCGCCCCTTGTTGGCGGCGAGATCGGTCTCGCGCTGCTGCCAGACGAGCCAGTGGCCGTCGGCCGACACCGCAGGCGCGCCGACGCGCGAGAGCGAGACGACGTCGTCGATGGTCAGGTCACGCGCCGCGACGGGCGCAGCAGCGACGGAAGCGAGCGCGACGCCCGCGAGCAGGAAGTGCTTCATGCCGCGGATTTAGAGCAGATGGTGGCAGTCGTTACAATTGCGCCGGCGCCACAGTCAGGGGCAAATCAGGCGTTCGGTCCGCTCCAGGTAACCGTCACCCCGGTCTTGCGCCGGGGTCTACTCCACAGATGGGTGCAGGTGCGGTTCCAGCTGGAACCGGTCAGCCAGTACCGTTTGACCCGGTGGACCCCAGCACAAGGCCGGGGTGACGAAGCAGGTTTGCGAACAGATCCCGCTTCTTCAACCGGTCCCAGCCTTCGCTGGGGTGACGACACGGGAATAAAGCCCCTCAGTTCCCGCGCGTGATCCGGGCGATCTCGCGGGCGACCATCGTCTCGACGAGCTGCGGGAGATTGGCGTCGAGCCATTCCCGCAGCATCGGCTTGAGCATCTCACGCACCAGCCCCTCGAGCGTGTCGCTGCCCTGCACGTCGGGCTTGACGATCATGCGCGACAGTGCCTCGAGCGAGCCACGGCTGGCCTCTGCCGCGCGCGGCGACACGATCGGCTCCGCAGGCTGCTGCGGCGTGACGGGCGCTTCCTCGGCAACCGGGGCCGACACGACAGGCGCAAGCGGCTCGCCCCCAGCGGCACGCGCCGGCTGGCGGATGCGCTGCGGCTCGGGCACGGGCTCACTGAGCTCGAGCACCTCGTCGCCATCGATCGGATCGGGCAATTTCACCGGCGCACGCGGCGAACGACGGGCGCGCGGCGCAGCCGTACCATCGCCCTCTTCGGCGATGATCCGTTTGATGGAGGACAGGATTTCCTCCATCGAAGGCTCCGCACTGATATCTCCCATGCCCTTACCCCATAGAGGCAACCAGGAAAGTCTTGGTTAATTCCCTGAAGGATTCGGGGTGTCCGTGTCAACAGGGCGTTGCAGTACCGGATCGTTGCCCGGATCGGGGCCGACCTCCGGAGTCTGGATCGGCGAGAGATAGGTGCGGGTGCCCTGCGGCTGCGGCGCGGGGTCCGAGGCCCAATCGTTGATGTTGTTGCGCACGCGGTGATAGTTGACCGTCGGGTCGTAAAGCTGCGGGCCACCCTCGAGCGCGAGATCCTCCGCCTCGGCCTTACCCATCGCCGCGAGCAACGCGAAGCCGGCGACATAGGCGTCGCGCTTCGCGGTCACATACTGGACCTGGCTGTTGAGCAGTTCCTGCTCGGCATTGAGGATGTCGAGGATGGTACGCGTGCCGACGCTGTTCTCGGCGCGGACGCCTTCGAGGCTGAGCCGGTTGGCCTCGACCGCGACCTTCGACGATTCGATCACGCGCTGCGCCGACTGCCACACGGTGAAGGCCGAGCGGGCCTGCGCGATCACGCCGCGCTCGGTCTGCGTCGCCTGCTCGATCGCCTGCGACTGTCGCGCCTGCGCCTGACGGATGCGCGCCGCGGGCAGACCGCCCTGGAACAGCGGCATGCTCAGCTGCACGCCGGCCGTGGTCGAGAAACCGTCATTGGGACCGTAAAGCGCCGGATTCCCGACCGATCCCAGATAGTTATAATAGTTGTTGCCGACCTGCACCGCGACCTGCGGCAAGCGCCCGGCACGCGCCGCCTTCACGTCGAACGCCGCAGCATCGCTGACCTTGTGCGCGGCCTGCAGCGCCGGATTCTCATCGAGCGCGACACGCACCGCACTCGCCGAATCGCCGGGCATATTGGGCAGCGACGGCGGCTGGCTGAGCGTGCCCGGGGCCACGCCGACGACGCGGATATAGCCCTCGCGGCTCGAAATGAGCTGCGCCTCGGCGGTCTGCAGCTGGCTCTGCGCCAGCGCGAGCCGCGCCTCGGACTGCGCTACGTCGGTACGCGTCAGGTCGCCCACCTCGAACCGGTCGCGCGTCGCCTGGAGGTTGACCTCGAGGACGTGGACGTTCTGCTGGTTCAGCCGGACCACCGCCTCGTCGCGCATCACGTCGAGATAGGAGGCGACGACATCGGTGAAGAGTTGCGCTTCGGCGCTGCGCAGATTGGCGCGGCCGGCCTCGACGCGGGTATCGGCGGCGCGGATATTGTTGCGCACCGAGCCGCCCGAATAGATCGGCACCGAGAGATTGACCCCGCCGGTCACCTGCCGGTTGGGGCCGATCTGCTGCTGCACCGCGCCGGCGGCGCTGTCATAGACATTCTCGGAATAGCCGGCGGTCGCGTTGATCCCCGGCAGTCCCTGCGAACGCGCGATCGGCACATTCTCGTCGGTCGCGCGCAGATTGGCGCGCTCGCCGGCAAGCTCGGGGCTGGTATTGTACGCCGTGACCAGCGCGTCGCGCAGCGTCGTCACCGGGCCGGTCTGCACGGGCACCGTAGCAGGCACGGCCGATCGCGGCGCCGTCTGGGCCGAAGCGGGCAGCGCGATCGCCAGCATGCTGGCGCCAAGGAACAGTCCGGTGAGTCGCATACGCCTCATCTTCTTCAGAATTGGAACGACTTGGGTTGCGCAAAGCCCGGCAACACGGCGCACTCGACATCGGCGAAGGCGACCAGAGCGAACCCGCCCTCGCTGCGCACACCCGAGGCCAGCCGGGTCACGCCGCGATCGACGATCCCGCCGACGGCGCGCCCGCCCACCTTGAGCTGCTGCACGATCACCTCGGGTACCGCCTCGACCGCCCCGTCGATGATCAGAAGGTCATAGGGCGCACCCTCGGCCCAGCCGGCGTTCAGCGGGCCCTGCACCAGCGCCACATTGGATTCGCCGGCGAGCGTGCCGCGCGCCAGCGCGACCAGCGCGTCGTCTTCCTCGAGCGCGACCACGGTCTTGGCCAGCTGCGCGAGGATCGCCGCGGCATAGCCGCCCGCGGCGCCGATCAGCAGCACCTTGTCGGTCGGCTGGATCTCGGCCTCGGTCAGCAGCCGGCCGGTCGCCAGCGGCGAATTATGCTTGCGGCCCGAATCGAGCGGCAGCAGCGTGTCGCGATAGGCGAGCGGGCGCAGATCGGCCGGCACGAACGCTTCGCGCGGCACGCGGGCCATCGCCTCGACGACGCGCGCATCGTTGACCGCGCTGGTGCGCAGCTGGCTCGCCACCATCGCGTGGCGCATCGCGGCATAAGACGCGGAGTCGGTCGCAGAATTCATCATGGCTCCACCTGTGGCACAACCGTATTAGTCATGCAATACACTAAGTTCGAATGGCTGTGTAGAGCGCGCGCGCGCCGGTGCCAAGTTGAGCATATGCAAAAATCCTTTCGCAGAGCAGTTGACATCGTGGCCGGTGCCTGCGCATTTCCCGCGGCTCCGGCCCGATGGCGGAATGGTGACGCAGCGGACTGCAAATCCGTATATGCCGGTTCGATTCCGGCTCGGGCCTCCATCTTTTTCCGGTTGTCAACTTCGGCCCGCCCCGATGTTGCACCGGCGCAACGCAGAGTATTTGACTCTCTGCTGCCCATGCGGGGGCGGAACAAACCGCGAGTCGCGGCCGTTACTTCCCCCGCCAGCAGGGAGAAGCGGCATGTTGGACTTCGGTATCTTGCCCGCGCGTTCCGGTTATCGTGTGGCATATCGGCAACAGGAAGCGAATAACTGCCCCGGTTGCGGTCGTTCGCACTGGATGGTGGGACGGACTACCGCCGAGTGCGCCTTCTGCGGAACGGCGTTGCCGCTGAACGCGGGCGGCGTGCGCGGCAGCGGACTGATGCGGACGGGCACGGCAATCGCCGCCTGACGCGGCGAGATTTGCGGAACGGCGGCGCCCCGCGACGCGTTGCGGCTTCGATTTCCAGGAGCCGTGCCATGACCGATATCGCCGTCACCTCCGCAGCCGAACGTATCGCCCGGGTCATCGCCGCAAGCGCATTGAGTGCCAATGCCGAAGGCAATTCGGATTCGGCCGGCTCCGAGGTCGATTCGCACTGGCGCGCGCAGCTCCCGCGCGCGCTGGAAATCTTGCGCACCCTGCGCGAACCCACCCCGGACATGGTCGAGGCCGGTCGCGAGGCGGGCAGCGACCCCGCCGCACTCTGGTCGGCGATGGTCCGCGCCGCGATCGATGAATGCGCCAGCGAATTCGCACCGTGACCCCCTGCCCTTCAGGATTTGCATGCGACGCCGCAACAGCTAGGAGCGCGCCATGCACGACGCCGATCTCACGCTCTACAATTCGCTCACCCGCAGCCTCGAGCGGTTCGAGCCGCTCGATCCCGAAAAGGGCGTGCGCGTCTATTCGTGCGGGCCGACGGTCTACAACTATGCCCATATCGGCAATCTGCGCGCCTATGTCTTCACCGACACGCTGAGCCGCGTGCTGACCTGGAAGGGTTACAAGCTCACCCATGTCATCAACATCACCGATGTCGGCCATCTGACCTCGGACGCCGATGCCGGCGACGACAAGATGGAGAAGGCGGCCAAGGCCGAGGCGAAAAGCATCTGGGATATCGCCACGCATTATACCGCGGCGTTCAAGTCCAACATCCGCGACCTCAACATTCGCGAGCCCTCGCGCTGGTCGGTCGCGACCGATCATATCCAGCCGATGATCGCCTTCGCGGAGAAGATCGCCCCCGAGCATTGCTACGAGCTCGAGAGCGGCCTCTATTTCGATACGAGCACCGTCCCCGATTATGGCCGCCTCGCCGGCAATCAGGATGACGAGCGCGAGGGCCGCATCGATCCCGTCGCGGGCAAGCGCCATCCGCAGGACTTCGCCATCTGGCGCAAGTCGCCGCCGGGCGAGCAGCGCCAGATGGAATGGGATTCGCCCTGGGGCAAGGGCGCACCGGGCTGGCATCTCGAATGCTCGGTGATGAGCATCCAGTATCTCGGCGCGCCGTTCGACATCCATACCGGCGGGATCGATCACCGCGAGATCCATCACCCGAACGAGATCGCGCAGAACCAAGCCTTTTGCGGCTGCGCCGACACGGGCTCGCATTTCTGGATGCACAACAATTTCCTCGTGGATCGCGAGGGCAAGATGTCGAAGTCGAAGGGCGGCTTCACCACCTTGCAGACGCTGATCGACGCGGGCGTGCACCCCCTCGCCTATCGCCTGATGTGCATCAGCGCGCACTATCGCTCGGAGCTGGAGTTCAGCCCGGAGAATCTCGCCGCGGCGCTGACGCGTTTGAAGCGATTGGTTTCGCGAGCACAAATCTTGCGCGACCGAGCCGCGCCCGACTTCGTGCCCGCGCGAAGCCTGATCGACGGAATGGGCGGCAAAAATCTGCTGGAGCGTTTGGATGACGTGGTCAGCTCGGATCTGAACACGCCCGCTGCATTGGTCCTGCTTGATGAACTCCTGGACAAGAAAACTTGGTCGGTAGGCGAGAGCCTTTCGCTGCTTTGCGAATTTGACGCGGTCCTGGGGCTGAATCTCATGTCTCTCCGGCGCGCCGACCTGCGCGTGCGGCCGGTCAGCGCGACGATCACCGCCGAGGAGATCGAGGCGCGGCTCGCCGAGCGCAAGGATGCGCGCGCGGCGAAGGATTTCGCTCGCTCCGATGCGATCCGCGACGAGCTGGCCGCCGCCAGGGTCGAGGTGATGGACGGCGATCCGCTCGGCTGGGACTGGAAGCCCGATTTGTAAGCTTCGGCGCGGATCGTTACGCCGCCCCGTGCATTCGTCTCCGGTCAATACGACCGGAGATTACCCATGCTGTCCAGATCCTTGCCGCTTGTTGCTCTTGCCGGCGCGCTCGCGCTCGCCGCGTGCAACAAGGCGCCGCCCGTCACCACCGACAATGCGATGGTCGACACCGACAATGCCGCCGATCTGAACGGCAGCGCGTTCAACGACGAGGCGCCGGCGATCGAGAATACCGGCAACAGTGGCACCGCTGCGGTGGAAGTGCTCAAGGTACCGACGGCCGCGCCCGACACGTCCACCGCCGATGCCGCACCGCTCGAGGAAGCGCGCGCGATCGAGAGCGATATCCGTGCGGGCGGCGGGGTCGAGCGCATCCGCTACGGCGACGGCTGGGCCTGGCGTCGCGACGGCCAGATCCTGCGCACCGCCGACCGCGATGGCCGCAAGGTCGCCTATTTCCGCCACGGCGAGACCAATCCTTTCCTCGTCCAGCGCGGCGACACCGCCTTCACCTTCCACAACAACAGCCCGCAGCGCGAATTCGACCGCGACGGCCGCGCGCGTGCGCCTACCCCGGAGCATGCCCGCGACGCCGAACAGGCCCAGCGCGACGCCCGCGACCAGCGTGACCGCGCCCAGCACGCGCACGACGATGCCCGGAACCCGCCGGTGCAGCCGACGCCGACTCCCGCGCCGACCGGCCGCGGCCACGACCGCGATCACGGCCCCCGCCCCTCGCCGACACCAACCCCGACGCCCACGGACGACGGGCATCACCGTGGCGACCGCAACCAGCCGGACCAGCGCGACCGGCCCCAGCACTAACGATCCCCGCTCCCCTCCCAGGTGAAGGGAGGGGAGCCTCTTGAAATGTTGGATTTCCTCTGCTTGGCTCGGCCGGTCGGACTCGATCCGGCCGCTATTTGACGCCGTCGAAATCGCGATCATCACCGTCCCGACACAGGCGCGCGGCGGGCGTGCGAAAACGCGCGCAAACGTGCGTTCGCCTAACCTTTACTAACCTTTCGGCGTGGCTCCTTGCTCACTGGCCCTGCTCCTTCCTAGGGTGGGACCATAAGCAAGAGGATCCGCCGCCGATGAAAGCCGTGCTCCCCGCGATCGCCCGTCCGCTGATCGAGCCGCATGTGCCGGCGGAGGTCGCGGTCACCTGGTTCGCGACGCGCGACGATGCGATGGAGGCGATCGTCGACGCCGACATCGCGTGGATCGACATGCACCGCACCGGCACGATCGGCGAGGCCGTCGCGCGCGCCACCCGGCTCAAATGGCTCTTCACCATCCTCGCGGGCATCGACTTTCTCGATCTCGCCCGACTGCGCGAACAGGGCACGATCGTCACCAACGGAGTGGGCATCAATGCCGAAGCGGTCGCCGAATATGCCGTGCTCGGCATGCTCGCCGCGGCGAAGCGCTTCGATCAGGTGGCGCGCCTCGCCGAGCGCCGCGAATGGACCACCGAGGCTCCGGGCAAGGCCGAACTCTATGAGACCAGCGCGTTGATCGTAGGCTACGGCACGATCGGGCGGATGATCGGCGAGCGGCTCGCCGGCTTCGGCGTAACGGTGACCGGCGTGACCCGCTCGGGTCGTGACGGCACGCTCACCCCCGATGCGTGGCGCGACCGGATCGGCGAATATGACTGGGTGATCCTAGCCGCCCCCTCTACCGACGAGACTCAGGCTTTGCTCGGCGAGGCCGAATTCCGCGCGATGAAAAGCTCGGCCTGGCTGGTCAACATGGCGCGCGGGTCGATGGTCGATCAGGATGCTTTGGTCGAGGCGCTCGAGAAGCGCCGCATCGCCGGGGCCTTTCTCGACACCGTCACGCCCGAGCCGCTGCCGCCCGAGCATCCCTTGTGGAGCACGCCCAACGCGATCCTTTCGATGCATCTCTCCGGCCGCAGCCAGACCCGCATGTTCCAGCGCGGCGCGAAGCTGTTCGCGGAGAATCTGGCGGCCTTCCTCAAGGGAGAGCCGATGCGGAATGTAGTGGACCTCGACGCCGGCTATTGAGCCCGCCGGTTCTTGCCGGCGATCGCGAACAATATCACCCCGAACGCCGCCAATCGGAACAGATAGGCCCAGGCGGTCTCCTCGAAATAGGCGACCGAGAAGGTCACCACCACCTGCCCCACCGCGAGCAATGCAAAGGCGATCGCGAAATAGAGAAACAAGGCATCCTCCATCCGCCGCCAGAAGCGCAGGAAGAATAGCGACGCCATGGCGAAGCCGAATGCGGTCGCGCCCGACAGGAAGTTGAGCAGGCTCATCTCATTCCTCCCGATCGTTCCAGATGAAACCGAACAGCAACACCGCCACCGCAGCAAAGGCGAGCAGCGCTCGCGTCAGGCGGAAATCGATCGACTCGATGAGCATCAGATCGACCACCAGCATGAGATTGTTGAGCGCGAGCAGGAAGAAGCACAGCGCGCTCCACAGCAGCAGCGGCGCGCGCGACCTACGATAGCTTCGTCCGAGCAGCCAGGCACAGGCGGCGCTGGTGAAAAAGCACAGCAGATAGACGGCCGAGGCGAACAGCGGCACGGGGCTACTCCTTGCGCAGCCGGAAGGCTTCGGCAAAGGCGCTGAGCCCGCCGTCGCGTCCTGCAATGATGATACGCCGCACCGCGTCGGGCGCGTTACGATATTGGGAGCGCGCCGCCTCGGCCAGCGCCTCGAGTTCGGGCGTGGCGGGCGCATAACGGAAAGCGTCGTCGCTTTCGGGAAGGATCAACCCCGCGGCGGACAATTCGCCGATCGCGCGCTCGACGATAACGCCGCTGGCGCGCAACGTCTCGACCAAGGCCTCACGCGACCAATGCCGCCCGGGCTCCTGCATCATGGCGAGCAGCACCTCGAGCGACCAGACCGACCGGAAGGTCGATCGCAGAAAATCGTCGAGCTGTTGCCTGGCTCCCATGCCTCGCCGTGATGTTGCTGCGCGCCAAAAGCCCGCATAATCAGCCATTTCCGCGATGACAACCGTCGAACGGCCACGCGATCAGCACACGTCTCGCGCTATCCCCACCGCCGGCACGTCGATCACCGCGTCGATCATCGACTCATCGATGCTGACCTGCCCATCGAGCATCAGCACCGCGAGCCCGTGCACCAGCGCCCAGGCACGCAAGGCGAAGGTGCGTGCCGCCGCCTCGCCATGATCCTGCGCGACGAGCCGCACGGCATTGTCGCGCAGCAGCTGCATCGCCGAGTCCGGCTTCTCGTTCCAGTCGGTCGCGGGCACAGTCGGCGCGTTGGCGAAGATCAGCCGGAACAGCCCCGGATTGGCCAAAGCAAAACGGACATAGGCGCGTCCGGTCGCCGCGAAGCCCGCCTTGCCGCCGCCCGCCGCCTCGGCCGCCGCCAATTGCGCCGCACCGAGCTGCTCGAGCCCCGCCGCGGCCAGCGCCGCGAGCAAGGCAGCCTTGTCGGGGAAGTGACGATAGAGCGCGGTCGCGCTCACGCCAACGGCCCGCGCGACTTCGCGTAAGCCGAGATCGTCGGCCTCGCGATCCTTCAGCAGCGCGAGGCCCGCCTCGATCGCCGCCATACGCAGATCGCCGTGATGATAGCTCTTCCTGTCGCTCATATGCAGTTCGATGTTGACACTGTTATCATGCAACCCTTATGTGAACGACAGGAAGA
>Ga0065165_1003375_pt1 | contig 11307 bp, 11 predicted proteins | sample AraplaMF_Cvi_mMF_FD_63813 | JGI IMG/M metagenome (GOLD analysis project Ga0065165, IMG submission 63813) | Arabidopsis root microbial communities from the University of North Carolina, USA - plate scrape MF_Cvi_mMF (version 2) (version 3) | ecosystem: Host-associated > Plants > Roots >... | reverse complement strand
GGGGCCAGCGTGAATGCCGCGATGGCGGCGGCGAGCAGTCGGTGGGTGATTCGCATGGGGGCTCCCTGGTGGTGGGTGCCGCCCTTGGCGGTACTGCTGGCTGTTGGGCTGGCGTGATGGGGATCAGACCAGCGAAGGGAGGTTGGGGGAATCAGCGCTGGGCTGATTTGCGATGGGTGAAAAGCCTAGGGATTCGCTGCCGCCCTGTGCCGTTGCCCCGTGCCCGCCCCGTGGAGACTGGCCGTCTTGCCGCGTCAGCCGACGAGCTGTGCGTTGGTCAGCGCGACGCCGCCGATTCCCCAGGCGCCGTCCACGGCGTGAACCACGTTGACCCAGATGCGCTCCCTGGGGTGACGCCCGCCGGACATCGAATGAATGATGTCGGTTGCCTCTTCGATGTACCCCGACTGAATCTCGCGGCTGTTGAATGCGAACGCCGGGACTTTCCATTCGACAAATGCGACGGAGGCCTCCTTCGATCCGGAGAACGTGTACTCCTGCGGCACGACGTTGATCGAACCAACGATGTTCGGCGTGATGGCCGTGTTTCCCGTCAATCCGTGCCACTTGATCATGGCGTCCGAAAGCCGGGCGAATGCCAGTCGTTCTTGGCCCTTTGGCAGAACGCCTTCGGTGAGGGTGAGGGTGAGAGGCATGGATGCTCCAAGGTGGATGGATTTGGCGGCGCATTGCGCAGGTCCGCCAACCGACCGTCGAGTAACGACCGTGATTTGAACTCTACATAACGATCGTTCTTTGGTCAACTACAATCCGGTCTGCGCAATCGACGGGAATCTCGATGTCAAGGTCCGAACAGAAGGCGCAGACGCGCCAGCGCATCCTTGAGGGCGCCGGCCGCGCGTTTCGCAAAGGGGGGTACGCCGGCACCGGCGTGGATGGCCTGGCCAAGGAGGCTGGTGTCACGTCGGGCGCCTTCTACGTGCACTTCGATTCGAAGGGCGCTGCCTTCCGCGAATCGCTCAAGCATGGCATGGACGAACTGCGCGGCGGAATCCTCTACTTCCAGGCGGAGCATGGACGCCGCTGGTGGCCGGAGTTCGTGAGGTTCTACCTGAGCGTGAAGCGCCGCTGCGATTTGTCGGAGGGATGCACGCTGCAGTCGATGCCCACCGAAGTGGCACGTTCCGATCCAGAGTCGCGAACGGCCTTCGAGGTGGCATTGCGCGAAGTTGCACAAGCCGTTGTCGACGGGCCAGCGTCGCCGCGTGCACCGAAGGACGTCGATGCGGCGTGCGCGGCCCTGGCTTCACTGGTCGGTGCCGTCACCCTCGCTCGGGCAGTTGGAAGCTCGACCTTCGCCGACCAGATTGCAGCTGCCACCGAGCTGGCATTGCTGGGGCCCGTTCGTTCAACGTAGGCTCCGCTGAGACAGCAGACATGCAGTCGCAACCGCTGAGCAGGCAATGCGCAGGCTTCTATGCGATCGATCTCGGGGCGCTCACGGGCGGCCCGCTTCGCGATGCCGTCTCCTTGGGTCGAAGCTCCCTTCCCGACGCGCGGCTGGAATGCGAGCAACACCCAGCCGGAATCCCCACCCTGGGCCTTGCCCGTCGCCACGAACTCTTCGCGTCAGCGAGCGACGCTCCCGAAGTTCGCGTCGAGCGCCAGGGCCATCGCCGGCGTCATCGCGTTGCCGTCGCCGCCGAGGCAGCCGAAGTACAACTCGCGCAGCAGCATCGAGTTGGCTGCGGCGAGTTCCTCGCGCTGAGGCCGTTGACCTGGCAACGGCTGCTCTTGAATTCGTGAATCCATGTTGATTCCTCAGACGGTGGCGAAGATGGCGGCATGCGCCAGGCGGTAGGCCAGGCCGGCGATGCCTGCACCCAGCACGACCGGAATGACGTCCAGCTTGAAGCGGAACAGCGCCACTGCCGCAGCGAGGCCGATGAGTGCCGAAGGCCACTCGAAGGGCCCGGCAAGTCCGTGGGGCCACAGCACGTGGTACGCGAAGAACACCGCCAGGTTCACGATGACGCCGACGACGGCGGCGGTGATGCCGGTCAACGGCGCCGTGAACTTCAGGTTGCCGTGTGTCGACTCGATGAACGGCGCCCCCAGCAGGATGAAGAAGAACGACGGCAAGAAGGTGAAGAAGGTCACCACGACCGCAGCCACCGCTCCCGAAAGCAGCAGCGAGTCGCCGCCGAAGATGGCACCGGTCCAGCCGCCGACAAAGCCGACGAAGGACACCACCATGATGAGCGGCCCGGGGGTCGTCTCGCCCAGCGCCAACCCGTCGATCATCTGCGTCGGCGTGAGCCAGTGGAAGGTGTCGACCGCGCCCTGGTAGACATACGGCAGCACCGCGTACGCACCCCCGAACGTCAGCAGTGCTGCCTTGGTGAAGAACCAGGCCATCTGCGTGAGCACCGCGTCCCACCCATAGGCAACGGTGAGGGCGCCGATCGCCGCAGCCCACAGCGCCACGAAGCCGACCAGCACTTTGCGAAACCGCGCCCAGGTGAACAGCGCATGCTGGGGCGTGGGCGTGTCGTCGTCGATGAGCGCCGGGCCGAACCCCTCGGCGGCCTTGCCATGGCCACCGCCGACCTTGAACTTGTCGGGCGCGTACCTGCCGCCGACGTAGCCGACGAGACCCGCGGCCAGGACGATGACCGGAAACGGAACCCTCGCGGCAAAGATCGCAATGAACGCCGCCGCCGCGATGCCCCACAGCCAGCGATTCTTCAGCGCACGCAATCCCACCCGGTACGCGGCATGGACGACCAGCGCCGTGACGGCAGGCTTGATGCCATAGAAGAGGCCAGCGATGACCGGCACGTTGCCGAAGGCCATGTAGACCCACGACAGCGCGATGAGAATGAACAGGGACGGCAACACGAAGAGGCCGCCCGCCACGATGCCGCCCGCGGTGCGGTGCATCAACCATCCGAGGTAGGTCGCCAGCTGCTGCGCTTCGGGGCCGGGCAACAGCATGCAGTAGTTCAGCGCGTGGAGGAATCGGCTTTCCGATATCCAACGCCGTCGCTCGACGAGTTCCTCGTGCATCAGGGCGATCTGTCCGGCGGGCCCGCCGAAACTGATGAGGCCCAGCTTGAACCAGTAGGAGAAGGCCTCGGCGCGAGTCGGTGGCTCGGGCGCCTGCAGCGTGGTGGCTTCAGCGGTCATGGGGCTCCTGCATTGCTGCATGAAGGGAGTCGAACAGCGGAATCGCTGCGGCCAGCAGCGCGTCGTCGGTGTCGTGCGTGGCCTGCAGGCCCCTGACGAGCATCTCGACGCCCGCGGCCTCATCGACGGCGGTGCCGCCGATGTCGATGCAGTGGACGAGCCCGGCGAAGCGCCGAACGGCTGGATCTGCCATCAGCCCGAAACTCTCGGCGATCACCTCGAAGGTCACTTTGTCGCCCACGTGGGTGAATGTCGCACCGTCGAAGTCGTACCCGAGGGCGGTCTTCGGGCACTTCTTCGTGTTGGCCAGCCAGGTGAACGTGGGCGATCGGTCAATGAAGCGCTGCACGAGCCAGGCCGTCGCGAGGCGGTCGACCCATGGCCGCTTGCGGGTCGCCCAGGTGCGCCCCTGGTAGTCGGCGATGGAACGCGATGCAACAGCGGCCTGCGCCGACGCGGGTTCGTCGGGCGACAAGTGCAGTTCGACCTCGCGCCGCAGTGCAGTGAGGGCGTCGGCGGCCTTCTGGCTGCCGTTGCCGGCAAAGAAATCACCGGCCTGGATGGCCTGCAGCTGCTGTTCCAGCATCCGCAGGCCCCTGTGCAGCTCTGCCTCCGATGCCCTCTTGATGCTGCCGCGACCCTCCTTGATCGACTGGAGCAGCCCGGCGTAGAGGTCCGACCGGTCGAACAAGCCGCGGAACGCCTTGTCTTGTGCCTCGTCGCGGGCCGGCACCACCAGCATGTGGGCCTCGGCGCCTGCCCCGGAGATGGTCCGTTCCAGGTCCCACAGCGCCTGCGCGGTCGGCGCGTGTTCCGGAAGGATGTAGACGCCTTCGCGCAGCGTGCCGGCGCCCGTGGCCTTCAGCGCGCGCCAGACCCTGACGCGCAAAGCGCTGGGCTTGGTCGGAAGCGTCGCGGTCAGTATCAGCCAATTGATCATGAAGCAAATATCACACATGGCAATGATTGCTACAAGGGATATTTCGATGGACGTCCTGGCCCTCGCAGATGTGCTCCACTGATGCCCATGTCCATCCGCTCCGCTTTGCCCGCGCTGGCCGCAGCCCTGCTGTTCGGCGCCAGCACGCCGTTCGCCAAGGTCCTGGTCGGGGACATGCCGCCGTTGCTGCTGGCCGGACTTCTCTACCTGGGCAGCGGACTGGGGCTGGGCGTGCTCCTGCTTCTGCGGCGGGCCCGAGACGCTCATGCTGCGCAGGCGCTGCGCATCTCACGCGGGGATATGCCGTGGCTGCTGGGGGCCATCGTCTTCGGTGGCGTCGTGGGACCCACCCTGCTGATGTGGGGCCTGGGCCAGACCTCCGGCGCCACGGCGTCGCTGCTTCTGAACGTTGAAGGTGTCCTGACGGCCGTCATCGCCTGGATCGTGTTCAAGGAAAACGCCGATCGCCAGATCGTCATCGGCATGGTGGCCATCGTTGCTGGCGGTGTCTTGCTCTCATGGGCGCCGGGGGGCGGGATGCTTTCGCCTGGCGCTTTGCTCATCGTCGGCGCCTGCCTCAGCTGGGCCATCGACAACAACCTGACCCGGAAAGTGTCGACGAACGACGCGATGGTCGTGGCTTGCATCAAGGGCTTGCTAGCAGGCGCCTGCAATACCGGCCTGGCATGGGTGTCCGGGGCGACGCTGCCGGCGTGGTCGACGGTCGGCGCCAGCCTGGCGATCGGGATGCTGGGCTACGGCCTGAGTCTGACGCTGTTCGTCGTCGGACTCCGAACGCTCGGCACCGCGCGTACCGGGGCCTACTTCTCGGTAGCGCCACTGTTCGGCGTCGTCATTTCGCTGGTGCTGTGGCCGGAGCTCCCGTCCGCATCGTTCTGGGCAGCGTCAGCGCTGATGGCCGTCGGCGTCTGGCTGCATGTTCGAGAACGGCACGAGCACGAGCACACGCATGAGCCGCTCGAGCACGCGCATCCGCATCGACACGACGCGCATCACCAGCACGAGCATGACTTTCCGTGGGACGGGAGCGAGCCGCATGTGCACCCTCATCGGCATGGCGTTCTGTCGCACCGGCACGCGCACTTTCCTGACATCCACCACCGGCACGGGCATTCGCACTGAGCTCCGTGCGACGCCGGGAAGCAGCGATGCATCGGGGTTCGCACCGGACGGGGTTCACACCGAGTTGGCGGTACTGATGCGGGTGAGGACGGCCCTGCAGGCGTTCAGGTAGTGCAAGCTGGCGCGCAGGTTTGCGCCGATGCGCGCATGGTTGCTCCACATGATCCGACCGACGGGATCGAATCCGGCAACGGCCTGCGCCTGGCCCGTGCGCAGCGGGGCGGCCAGCGTCTCCACGTAGTCGGCGCGGGCACCCGCCGCGGCGGCGAGATCGGCCTCGGGCACGAAGCGCCTGAGGCGCCGTTCTGCGCGTGTCACGGCGGCTTGGGCGCTGGTCACACGGGCGGCGGTGATCCCGGCCTGCTTCGGGCTCCTGGCCGCGGCCTGTCGTCTGAGCGCCGTGGCGAGCATGCTGCGCTTGCGGTCGAGATCCTGCTGCAATCGGTCGACCTGCGTCTGTTCGTTCAGGGCGTCCGCATAGGCTTGCGTCTCGGCCTGGAAGAAGATGACCTGGTACCGCAGCACGGCCGACTCCTCAGGGGTCATGCCGATCAGCTCCGCGAAGGGACTGTCGGCCCTGGGCGTACCGTTCGCATTCATGTTCTGGTGGCCGCCATAGTGCTGGCTGAAATAGACCTGATGGGTCGTGGCGTTGACCACCAGCCGCGTGCCACCGCCGCCCTCCATGCCCATCTCGTAATAGACCTGCCCGCCGGGCAGGTTGCCCTCCTGGTTGTCGTGCGTCGGCGTGGCAGGGCGGATGTGCACGCTCGACGTCAGGTCGATCAATCGCGCCTTGAGTACGGGGTGTACCGCGTTGGCATTGGCCAGGTCCAGTTGCTTGATCACGCGCGGATCGTGGTGGACGTTGATGACGGTGATCGCGGACAGGTTGGAGTAGCTCGACAGGGCGTAGTGGTCGTTTTCGAGTTCGTCGAGGAACGCTGCGTTGTCGTGCATCCAGGCGTGATAAGGCGCCACGCGCTGCGCCACGTCGTGGCGTTCGAGTTGCGCGGGGGGCTGCATCGCGCGACCGAACGAGGCCGCCATCGAGCGAAGCTGGGCCTGCATGCGCGGTGACCTGTCGATGAGCGCTTGCAGCCCCTGAGGGCGAGCGGTCGCCGCCGTCGGCGCTGCATCGGCCGCCGGCTTCAGTGTCTTTTCTGCACGCTGCATGCCGCGTTGTAGCGCGCCCGGCTTTGCACGGCACTCGGTGAATTGCTGATTCGTGGGGGCGGAAATGCTGAACCGGCCTCAATGACGCCATGAGGCATCAACAGGGAGGAGGTGGGACAGGTGACGAGCCTTACCCCCGGCACTGGTCGCGACAGTTAGGGCTGCTTCGTTCCCGACCTGACCCGGTTGGCCGTGCTTCCATGCGGGGAGGCCCGTCGCGGCGGATTGTAGGCGACGGGTGATGCCCTTCTCAGCGCAGCTGCAAAGAATCGTCGCCGAATTCGATGTTCAGCGGCTCGATCAGCAGCCGCTTCGGGCCGGCTTCCACCGCGCCCGCCACCATCGCCTTCACGCCTGCGGCCTCGGCCACCTCCACCGTGCGCTGCGCATCTTCCGCCTTCACGAAGATCGCAAAGCCCGCGCCCATGTTCAGCGTGCTGTAGGCCTCTTGATCGTCCTGCTTCGCATGCTGCTGGATGAACTTCAGCACCGGCGTCACCTCAGGTACGCTGTGGATGCGGTACGTGTGCGCCGCCGGGTGACGCAGCAGCTTGCGCCAGCCGTGGCCGGTGATGTTGGCGCAGTAGTGCGGCTGGATGCCGGCCTTGTACAGCGCCTCGGTCACCGGCGAATACAGCACCGTCGGCGCCAGCAGCGCCTCGCCGTAGTTCAGCCCCGGCGACACCTCGGTCAGGTAGCCCTTCGGCAGCCGCTCCACCAGCTTGCGCGCCAGGCTCAGCCCGTTCGCATGGATGCCGCTCGACGCCAGCAGCACGATCGCATCGCCCGGCGCCAGCTTGTCGCCGACCGACAGCCGCTCCTTCGGGTTGATCAGCCCGGTGCAGCTCGCCGCCAGGTCGATGCGGCCTTCGGCCACGATGCCGGCCAGCGCCGGCGTCTCGCCGCCGCCCCAGGCCACCTGGCAGGTGTCGCACGCGGCCTTCCAGCCGGCCACCAGCGCCTGCGCGCGCTGCGCGTCGGAAAACCAGTCGGAACCGCCGGCGGCCCAGTAGGCCTGCACCACCAGCGGCGTCGCGCCGACGGTGATCAGGTCGTTGATCGCCATCGCGATCGTGTCCTGCGCAATGCCGGCGTAGTAGCTCTTGCCGGTCAGTGCCTTCATCTCGTCGGCCACCAGCGCCTTCGAGCCCAGGCATTCGACGATCGATGCCAGATAGAACGGGCCGACGTCGACCACGTAGGCCGATTCGCCGCGCGAAGCCTCGACCTCGCTGAATCCGTGGGCTCCCAGGTGCGCGCCGGTCGCCTTTGCGGCGCGCTGGGCGGCCACCTTCAGCGGGTCGATCAGGTCGTAGTTGACGCCGGCCTGTTCGTAGCTGAGCGTGTCGGGGGATGCGGGAGTGGATTTCATCGGGGCGGGGAGGTCGGTCGCGGGTCGGCAGCAAGCCGAAACCGCGATTATCGGATACCGCAGGCCCCCGTAGAATGCCCCGATGTCTTACCTCGTCCTGGCCCGCAAATACCGCCCGCGTGACTTCGAAGGCCTCGTCGGCCAGGAGCACGTCGTGCAGGCGCTGGCCAACGCGCTGACGCAGCAACGCCTGCACCACGCCTACCTGTTCACCGGCACGCGCGGTGTCGGCAAGACCACCGTCTCGCGCATCCTCGCGAAATCGCTCAACTGCACCGGCGCCGACGGGCAGGGCACCATCACCGCGCACCCCTGCGGCGTGTGCGATGCCTGCCGCGACATCGACAGCGGCCGCTTCGTCGACTACGTCGAGCTGGACGCAGCCTCCAACCGGGGCGTCGAAGAGATCTCGCAGCTGCTCGACCAGGCCGTCTACAAGCCGGTGGTCGGCCGCTTCAAGGTCTACATGATCGACGAAGTCCACATGCTGTCGAACACCGCGTTCAACGCGATGCTGAAGACGCTCGAGGAACCGCCCGACTACCTGAAGTTCGTCCTCGCGACGACCGATCCGCAGAAGGTGCCGCCGACCGTGCTGTCGCGCTGCCTGCAGTTCAACCTGCGGCCGATGGCGCCGCAGACGGTGCAGGAGCACCTCGCGACGGTGCTGAACGCCGAGCAGATCGAGGCCGAGCCCGGCGCGCTGCGCCTGCTGGCGCGCGCCGCCCGCGGCTCGATGCGCGATGCGCTGTCGCTCACCGACCAGGCCATCGCGTTCGGTGCCGGCGCGCTGCTCGAAGCCGGAGTGCGCCAGATGCTCGGCGCGGTCGATCGCAGCCATGCGGTGCGGCTGGTCGAGGCGCTGGCCGCCGGCGACGGCGCCGAGGTGGTCGCCACGGTCGACGGGCTGCGTTCGCTCGGCCTGTCTTGCAGCGGCACGCTCGAAGAGATCGCGACGCTGCTGCAGCAGATGGCGGTGCTGCAGGCGGTGCCGGGCGCCGCCGACGAGAGCGATCCCGACACGCCGGCCGTGCAGCGCCTGGCCGGGCTGCTGGCGCCCGACGAGACGCAGCTGCTGTACAGCATCGTGCTGCATGGCCGCGCCGAGCTGGGCCTGGCGCCCGACGAATACAGCGGCCTCGTGATGGTGCTGCTGCGCCTGCTGGCCTTCAAGCCGGGCGGCACGCCGGCCCCGCGCCGCGAAGCGCCGGCGATGGTCAGCGGCCGCAGCAGCGCGGCCGCGGTGCCGACGGCTGCTGCCGCGGCGCCTGTGCGGCGTCCGCCGCCGGTTGTTGCCGCGCCGCCCGCGCAGCCCGTGGCTGCGCCGGCGGTCCCGTCTGCCGTTGCAAGACCGCCTGCCGCGGCAGCGCCGGTGCAGGCACGCCCGGCAGCGCGTCCCGAGGTTCGAGACAGCGAGCCGCCGCCGTGGCTCGACGTGCCCTTCGACGACGAGCCCGCCGGTTCGTCGGCCCCGATGCCCGAGCCCGACGACGAGCCGCGTGCGCGCAGCGCGCCGTCCGCGCCCGTTCCGGTGCCGATGGCCGCGTCGCCGGTACCGAGCTTCGACCGCACGCCGCTCGGCGACCGCTGGAACGACACCGTCGTGCAGATGGTGCAGGCCAATGCCATCGGCGCGCTGGTTCGCGAACTCGCGCTGCAAGGCCAGTGCATCGCGGTCGACGAGCAGGGCGCCGAGCAGGTCTGGCGCCTGCGCGTCGAGCGCGAGACGCTGCGCGCCGACGTGCAGCGCAACAAGCTGCAGGCCGCGTTGGCCACGCAGCTCGGCCGGCCGGTGCGCATCGAGGTCGAACCCGGCGTGCCGACCGATTCGCCGGCCCTGCGCGCCGCCGCCGAGCGCGCGCGCCGCCAGGCCGAGGCCGAACAGATCATCCACAACGACCCGCTGGTGCAGGCCCTGATGCAGCAGTTCAAGACGGCGCGCATCGTGCCCGGCTCGGTCAAACCCCACTGAAACACGAGGACCCCACACCATGATGAAGAACCAACTCGCCGGTCTGATGAAGCAGGCCCAGGCGATGCAGGACAACCTGAAGAAGGCGCAGGACGAGCTCGCGCACATCGAGGTCGAAGGCCAGTCCGGCGCCGGCCTGGTGAAGGTCACGATGACCTGCAAGCACGACGTGAAGCGCGTCGCGATCGACCCGAGCCTGCTGGCCGACGACAAGGACATGCTCGAAGACCTGGTCGCCGCCGCCTTCAACGACGGCATCCGCCGCGCCGAAGAGGTGTCGGCCGAGAAGATGGGCAAGCTGACCGCCGGCATGCCGCTGCCGCCGGGCATGAAGTTCCCGTTCTGACCCGTGGCCGAACCTGCACTCGACGGACTGATCGAAGCGCTGCGCCGGTTGCCCGGCGTCGGGCAGAAGTCCGCGCAGCGCATGGCCTTCCACCTGCTGCAGCACGACCGCGACGGCGCGGCGCGCATCGCGGCATCGCTGCAACGGGCGATGGCGAACGTGCGTCACTGCGAGCGCTGCCACACCTTCACCGAAGGCCCGATCTGCAGCACCTGCGCCGATGAGCGGCGCGACGCGCGGCTGCTGTGCGTGGTCGAGACGCCGGCCGACCAGGCGGCGCTCGAGCGCACCGGCAGCTACAAGGGGCTGTACTTCGTGCTGATGGGGCGGCTGAGCCCGCTCGACGGCGTCGGTGCGCGCGACATCGGCCTCGCGCAGTTGATCGAGCGCGCGGGCGATGGGTCGGTCGAGGAAGTGATCGTCGCGACCAACTTCACCGCCGAAGGCGAAGCCACCGCGCACGTGATCGGCGAGACGCTCAAGTCACGCGGATTGCGCGTGACGCGGCTGGCGCGCGGCGTGCCGATCGGCAGCGAACTCGAATACGTCGACCTGGGCACGATCGCGCATGCGCTGAGCGATCGGCGATAAGGGCTGCGGGTCAGCGCTTCGCGACCCGCGAGCTCCGCTTCGCCGCCGGCCGGTGCGCCTTCGACGCGGTGCGTACCCCCGGCTTGCGCGCCGTCGTCGACTTGCTCGCGACGAACACGTACACCGTCTGCCCCGGCTTGAAGTTCGCGCCGACGGTCGTCTTGTTCCACAGCGCGACCTGCGCCGCGCTCACGCGGTAGCGCTGCGCGACCGTCGCCACGCTCTCGCGCTTGCCGGCCTTCAGCGCCATGCGGCGCAACGGCGGCGATTCGGACACCAGCGACATCATCGCGTTGTCGGCCAGGTGCTCCGACACATCGGTCAGGCGGCTTTCGGCGCGCGGCACCAGCAGCGTCGACCCGGCCCGCACCAGCATGCGCGGCGGGATGTTGTTGACCTCGCGCAGCTGCGCCTCCGTCATGCCGACCTGCCTGGCCGCATCGGCCGGACGCAGCGTGCGCGGCGCGACCCAGGCCGTCCAGGTGGCCAGCGGGCCGCGGTGCTCGCCGATGCTGCGCACGAACTGCGCCGCGTTGTCGTACGGCAGCAGCAGCTGCGGCGTGCCGGCCGCCAGGATCACCGGGCGGTTCATCTGCGGGTTCAGCGTCTGGAACTCG
>Ga0065165_1003374_pt1 | contig 11315 bp, 7 predicted proteins | sample AraplaMF_Cvi_mMF_FD_63813 | JGI IMG/M metagenome (GOLD analysis project Ga0065165, IMG submission 63813) | Arabidopsis root microbial communities from the University of North Carolina, USA - plate scrape MF_Cvi_mMF (version 2) (version 3) | ecosystem: Host-associated > Plants > Roots > Endosphere... | reverse complement strand
CTTCGAACCAGCACTTCTCCGCAGTTTGACCCAATGCACTGGGATGCCTTCCGTTATGGCCCAGGATGGTGCGATACGCGTCGTTATACAACTGCGTCAGATCAGCTCCCCACCACAAGAACATCGGAAATCCGGAATGTAGCATCATACCAACCGTGGTCCTTAGACTTAAAGGCCAATCGGAAAACGCACCCAGTGCTGTTCCGGACCAGTCGTACTTCCGGATAAGGTCGGCCATTTCACCTTCGACTGATAAAAATTGTATGGGCGGTGGCGTGACCTCTTCTCTGTTTTGTCCCATCCTGCTTTTTATATCGTGGAAGGGCGTAAAATAAAAGCTTTCCGGTAGACTAAAATCTCATGCCCGAAAAAAAATGATCTTGGCGGCGATTTGATGGATGACCGGTGACCTTGCATTACTACGCAGATACTTCGAGCCTGCAGAAATATTGATCTGCCGGAAATCAAGCGCTATTAACGGAGCGTCTATGTGCTGAAAACGACTGCGTTGACAGTCGCTTCACGGTCAATGTATCAGGTCTGCTTTTATGAAGGAAATTCGATTACCCTGGAAGGTGATGTCGAATGTACCACCGATAGCTCCGCCGGGGAAGGTTCCCGTAAAGTGAACTTCCACGTGTACCGCGTGTTTACTGAGAATGTTGAGCTTCACCAGCCGCGTATGTGTGTTATAGCCGATGAAATAGCTTTCGAAGTAATCACGGATGCCGTTGTGGCCTTCGAAGGCGCTTCCCACGGAGGGATCGTCAAGTACAGCGTCGTCCATAAAAAAGCTCAGGTACTTTTTGGCATCGAACTGATTGGCGGACTCGATCCACGCTTCAATGAAGGATTTAATTTCTGCTTGTGTCATCGCTGATTGCGTTTAACAACACAAAGGTGGGTGGCATACCTGAGGATGAATGCGCCAAGTCGGAAAAAGGTGTAGCCAGGTTGGCGGCATGGCTACCCTACAGCATGGTTACAACAGTACCAGCACCAATACAACGGCAAGGCCACCTGTTATACCCAGCATACCTCTGCGTTGCCGCTTGAGCCGTTTTACCTGAGACTCCAGGGCTTTATTTTGCTGGAGCTTTTCGTGGTAGGCCTTTACGAAGCCTTCGGAGTCGTTCTTACATTTTCCAATACGGCGGTAACTTCTACAGTGTGGTTCTTGTAGCGTTCGATTACGTGCTCTTTGTCTTTGATCTTCTCTTCGAGCAATGCGCGATTCTTCAGGCTTTCTTTGTCCATGGAATCGATACGACTGGTGTATCCTGAGACAACGGAGTCCATGATATGAAATTGTTTTTCCATATACCGGTATTTCGAGTAGGTGGCGAGGTCGAGGATAACCATATCGGCACACGGTACGGTGTAGTTGCTTCCTTTGGGGCCTACAATTTTCTCCGTGCGGCTGCCACAGGGTTGCTGTCCCGTGACTGTTGTAACGGGCGCTATACAGCAAACGAGTATCAGGAGTTTAAGGATTCTGTTCATGGCGCTTGAGGTAGTTTAATGCGTCTTCAATTTCACGGGCGCGTTGCGCTTCGGTGAGCTGGCTCCATTTGCGGGTTTTCATTTCTTCCAGTTTGGCGCGATAGGTCTGGGCTTCCTGCCGCAGGCTGTTGACCCGTCGGCCGGATGCTGCGATGAGACTATCGGTTGTGCGGCTTTCGATGCTGTCGGCCAGGCCTATTGCCACATAGTTTTTTTTGAGCCGGTCCAGCTGGTTTACAAGCTCCTGGTTCTGGCGCTTCAGCTGTTCGAGGTAGGCATCCGACGCGTCGTCCGCAGGCGCTGCACGGCGAACCAGCACGAACACGAGTACCAGGATAACCACAGCCTCGCCGATGATAATGAGATTCTTGTTGTTGAACATAACACGATTTATATGAGTGTAAACGAAAAAATCGTATGCATAGATACGATCTTTGTAAAGGGCATGAACATTCTCAACATTTTTTTATGCCTCGCAAGAAGTATAGCCACGAATGAACAGTTTTATGGAGTAATTATGAACAACGCGCGGCAAACTCTGCATCACCCGCCAGCACCTTGACTTTTGTTGTTTTGCTTCCGACTACAGGATAATGGCTGACGTCAAAGGCTACAATTTGTTCAACATTTAATTGGTCCCATGACGTCAGTTCCAATACAAGCCGGTTCGCAGCTGGCAACAATTAATGCGCGTGCCCGACTTCTTCGCCGTTGTTCATTTTGGAGAGTATGTCGTAAGCGCCTTTGAGCACAATATTCTTTGAGGCGCTGTCGAAGTCCTCAGGCGGTGTTACTTCGGTAAAGCCATTATCGGTTACGCCGGCTACGACTTCGATGGCCTTGAAGGTATAACCGTGCGCTTCATGAGCGTGCCGGGTGTCGGCGTCTGCTTTTTTGCCGCCTTCCTTATGGCCCGCTTCGTGTTTCGCTTCATGATGTTCTTCGTTACCTTCTACCCGAACGAAGATGTAATTCTTTCCGCCGCTGTTTACCACGGCTTCGCTCGGTAACGCATCGGTTTCGGCGCCCCCGGTCTCAATGGTTGCTTTCAGGTACATGCCGGGAAGTAGATTTTCATCTTCCTGTACCAGATGGCAGTGTACGCGTACCGTGCGCTCCGGACTGATTTCACGGCCTATGAGGTGTACTTCGGCCAGCCGTTCTTTCGACTCGTTGGCGAGGGTGAACCGTACGATCTGTTCTTCTTTAAGTTTGGGAACGTCTTTTTCAAACACCATCAATTCCACGTGAAGGTGTCGTGTGTCGACAATTTCGAAGATGACTTCGTTGGCCTGTACAAACTTTCCGATGTTGGCGTTCACTTCGGTTACATAGCCGCTGATGGGCGATATGACCGGGATGGAACGACGGATACCGTTTTTGGCAATGTTCTCGGCATTGACGTTCAGTAGCGCAAGCTTCTGCTTTAACGCTTCTACTTTCGACTTTGTAGACTGGTAATCGGCCGTGGCTTTCTGGAAGGTCTTGGCGGCACTTACGTTTTCTTTGCTAAGCTCCTCCTGACGTTTGTATTCGCTTTCGAGGTAATCCAGTTGAGTCCTGGCTTCCACATAATCCTGTTGCATCTGGATGTAGTCCGGGTGTTCCATCTGCGCCAGTACGGCCCCTTTCTTTACCCACATGCCCTGCAGCAGGTCGGTGTCTTTCAGGGTGCCGCCAAACGGCACAGATATGCTCACCTGGTTCTGGGGCGGAACATCCATCAGTCCGTTTACTTTCAACAATCCTGTGAGCTGACGCTTTTGAATAGAACCCAGCTCGATGCCGACGGATTTGTATTGAATCTCACTCAGTTCAACAACACCTTCTTCCTCGTGGTGATGCTCTTCATGAGCAGATTCGGATTTGTCTCCTTTGGAGCCGGAACAGCTTGTTATAAAAAGGGAAAATCCTGCAATCGCGATCCCTCCTAAAATGCTGCTTATCGTATGTATATGGTTCATGGTATGCGGTTTATCGTTGGCCAAGCAGGAATTCAAGATTCACTACGGCCTGGTTATAGTTGTTCAAAGTTTCCAGGTAACCGACCTGAAGTTCGGCGGCGGTGTTCAGCGACTGAATCAATTCCAGAAAGCTTATCTCGCCACTGCGCAACGCGAGGTTTGATTGTTTGAGGATCAACTCCGCACGGGGCAGCGCGCTGTTCTGGTAATACGTTAACGATGTATACAGCTTGTCTACTTCCTGGTTTAGCGCCGACAGCTCACCGCTATAGTTTCGTGTTTCCTGCTCGTAGCGTGACTGGGCTGAAAGCCTGTTATACTCCGCCGCACGGATACGGGCTATCTGCGGTTTGAACCACAGCGGGAAGCTCACACCTACCTGGAAGCCCTGAAAGCGATCGCTCTTCGTGGCAAGCTCGGTGGTTCCTGCTGCGCGCTGGGTGCCCATAAGCGTCTGATTGAAATACCCCACCGTAAGTTCGGGAGCGAGTGTGTTCTTTTCGAGCGCACGTTCTTTGGACGCTACATCGACCTGCTGACGAACGAGGTTGAGCTGGGGGTTATTCATCTCCACCACGGTGTCGCTCATTACCCGTGGGCGCGGCTGTAGCGTGGTGTTGTCGGTATCTACCCGTTCAGTGCTATTCAATAAGGTTTGCAGGCGCATCGTATAAATCTCGATGTCGGCCTGGTTTTGACGCAGCGCGGTTTGTGCCTGAAGGTAGCGGCTTTCGGAGGTTACTTTTTCCAGCAGGTTGGTTTCGCCCGTACGCTGACGCAGGTCCGAGGCCTGGGAGAATGCTTTCCACAAACTGTCAGTGCGTGTATACCATTTGTTAAGCTCGTGCAGGTAGGCCAGCTGGTACCAGGTAGATTTTACACGGAAGGCCAGTTCATTCTGCGTTACGGCCAACGCCAGTTCACTGCTTTTTGCATACGCCGCGTTGAGCGATGCCCGTGCGGCAAAAACCGTGGGGAAGGGAATAGACTGTGTTATGGTGATGTTGTTATCTCCTTTTTCATAGCTGTTGTATTGCCCCACCATACCCATTGCCGAGAAGCGCCCAATATCGCTGGACGTTTTACGCAGGCTTTGTTTAGCATTCACATCATACTGTGCCGCCTGTACGGTTTTGTTATTGGTAATGCCTTGCTGAACGGCCTGCTCCAACGGCAGGCGTATCGTCTGTGACCAGGTTACCTGCCCTGCGAGCAGCCATCCCAGCATGAGCGCAAGGCTTTTGCATGCGAACCTTAGTTGATTCATTGCTATCGGATTTAGTTGATTCGTTGTTGCTTTGTGTTTCATTTCGTCGCGTTTTTCGGGCTCCGTTCAAAGTATGTATATAAGATGGGCAGTACCACCAGGGTTAGCAACGTAGAGGTTACCAGCCCACCAATGACCACGGTTGCCAGCGGCTTTTGCACTTCAGCGCCGGCAGAGCCCGACAGCGCCATCGGTAAAAATCCAAGCGAGGCCACCATGGCGGTCATTAATACGGGGCGTAAACGCTCGCTCGTGCCATGCAGTACAATCTCGTTCAGGTCGGCCATGCCATCGGCCTTCGAACGGTTGAACTGCGCAATCAATACGATACCGTTCAATACAGCCACGCCAAACAAGGCGATGAAGCCAATGCCCGCCGAGATGCTGAACGGCATACCGCGCAATACCAGGGCCAGCACACCGCCGACTGCCGCCATGGGAATCGCGGTGAAGATGAGTATCGATTGCCTGATAGATCCAAAGGTGAAGTACAGCAGCAGGAAGATGAGCAGCAGGGCAACCGGTACGGCTACCGACAGCCGCTGTTGTGCTTTCTGTAAATTTTCGAACTGTCCACCGTACGTAACATAATAACCTGTCGGAAACCTGATCTGCGTGCCTATCTTTTCCTGAACATCTTTCACAACGCTCGCAATGTCACGGCCGCGAACGTTGAAGCCTACGATGATTCGTCGTTTGGCGTCTTCACGTTGAATCTGGTTGGGGCCCATTTTAAATTCCACATCGGCCACCTGCGACAGGGGAATCTGTCCGCCTTTTGGCGATGTGATGAACAGGTTCTCTACGTCTTCTATGCCCTGCCGGCTTTTCTCGCCGAGGCGTACAACGAGTTCAAACCGCTTCTCGCCTTCGTATACAAGCCCGGCTACCTGACCGGCAAACGCGGTGCTGATAGCCTGATTTACGGTTTCTACATCGAGGGCGAAACGCGCCAGCTGATCGCGGTTGATGTTGACTACAATTTGCTGCAGGCCTGTGATCTTCTCCACATATAAGTCTGTTGCTCCCGCTACGCCGCCTACGATGCCGCCGATCTTTTGCGATAGCTGTGTGAGCTGTTCCAGGTCTTCTCCAAAGATCTTGATGCCGATATCCTGACGAACGCCAGAGATAAGCTCGTTGAAACGTAACTGAATGGGTTGTGAGAATCCGAAGTTTACGCCGGGTATTTCCTGCAGCGCATCCGACATTTTATCGGCGAGCTCTTCGCGTGTTTTTGCCGAGGTCCATTCGCTTTTCGGTTTCAGGATTATCGTAAGGTCGCAGGATTCCATAGGCATGGGGTCCGTGGGAATTTCGGCCGCTCCTATTTTTCCGACTACACGTTTAACTTCCGGAAACTTCTTCATGAGGATGCCGGACGCCTGCGTTATCTTGTCTACCGTATGCGAAAGTGAGCTGCCGGTAAGCAGACGTGTTTCCGCTGCAAAGTCGCCTTCTTCAAGCTGCGGTATGAATTCGCCGCCGAGGTTCATGAAGATCACGCCGGAAATGATGAGCAAGACAACGGAGATGCCGACCACCAGTACTTTCATACGAAGTGCACCGCGTATAACCGGGGCGTATAGCCGTTGGAAGAAGTCCATCATCCGGTCGGAGATGTTCTTTTGATGTGTTACGGTTTTACTGAGGCATAGGGCCGACATCATCGGCACATAGGTTAGTGAGAGGATAAATGCGCCAAGGATAGCGAAGCCTACGGTTTGCGCCATGGGCTTGAACATCTTGCCTTCGATTCCCACCAATGCCAATATGGGCAGGTATACAATGAGGATGATGATCTCGCCAAACGCTGCCGCACTTCTGATCTTCCGTGCGGAGTCGTATACCTCCTCGTCCATTTCGTCTTGCGTGAGGCGTGTCCGTTTGCTCATGCCAAGGTGGTGCATGGTGGCCTCTACGACTATGACGGCACCGTCTACGATAATGCCGAAGTCTATAGCGCCAAGGCTCATGAGGTTACCGGTAACGCCAAACATGTTCATCAACGAGATGGCGAAGAGCATGGCCAGCGGAATGACAGAGGCTACAATGAGTCCGGCACGTAAGTTGCCCAGGAACAGCACGAGTACGAAGATTACGATGAGCGCGCCTTCGATAAGGTTCTTTGCTACAGTATGTACGGCACGGCCTACGAATTCACTGCGGTCAATAAAGGCTTCGATCTCCACACCTTCGGGAAGCGTTTTGGAAATCTGCTCCATCTTTTTCTTGACGCGCTTAACCACTTCGTTGGAGTTCTCCCCTTTAAGCATCATTACGATGGCGCCTACTTTCTCGCCTTCGTCGTTCCACGTCAGTGCGCCATACCGGTTGGCTGCGCCAAAACGAACGTCGGCCACATCGCGAATCAACACGGGCAACCCTGATGAAGTGTTGCTTACAACGATCTTCTGAATATCGTCGATGGTGTTGATAAGGCCTTCGCTTCGGATAAAGTAAGCATTAGGTTTTTTGTCGATATACGAGCCACCGGTGTTTTGGTTATTGCGTTCAAGCGCGCCGAAGATATCGGTTATGCTAAGATTATAGCTTCGTAGCTTATCCGGATTCAGTGCTATCTCGTATTGCTTTAAATAGCCGCCAAAGCTATTCACTTCAGCTATGCCGGGTGTGCCCAGCAGCTGGCGGCGTACGATCCAGTCCTGAATGGTGCGTAGCTCCATGGCATCATATTTCTTCTCGAAGCCCGGTTTGGCGTGTACCACATACTGGTAGATTTCGCCAAGGCCGCTGGATACCGGCGCCATCTCAGGCATACCGATTCCCGGTGGAATGTTATTTTTTGCTTCGGCAAGTTTTTCGTTTACCTGTTGCCGTCCCCAATAAATGTCGATGTTGTCGTGAAAGACGATGGTTACGACGGAGAGGCCGAACCGGGATATGGACCGTACTTCCGTAATTTCAGGAATAACGGCCATGGTCTGTTCGATCGGAAATGTGATTAGACGCTCAACTTCCTGTGCCGCCAACGATGGCGATAGGGTTATAACCTGCACCTGGTTGTTCGTAATGTCGGGCACGGCGTCTACGGGCAACTGTGTGAGCGAGAATGCACCCCATGCCATTAGCCCGAGCGTGAGCAAGCCTATGATGAGCTTGTTCTTTATAGAGAAATGAATGATGTTGTCTATCATAATACCATGATATTGTGTTGAGGTCCGGGCAAATCGATACGCCCGGTAACATACAGGAATAGCGATTACGCGAGGCACGTCGCGGATCGATCCACCTGCTATCGCGTAGCGGTTCGGTATAGTACTTCATGCCGTTAACGGTTTCGTTTGTACAAAGCCGTTACAAGCCGAAATAGAATACGTACACCAGCAGCATGGTTTCCCTGCTTCTTATAGTAAAAGAGAATTACGAAAAGGGGATTAGCCTAACCTGGGCGGTTGCCAGATCGACAGATTGATGGATTGAAAACGGTGTTGGAACAGTCCAACATTAAGATCGTGGTACGATGGATTGAATGCGGAAAAACTGAAGTATGAGGGCTGTGAAATCTGCATACTGCAACAGGTACAGCTACAAAACGGTGAGCAGAAGTCGGCTTCATCGGTTGAGTGGTCGTGGCTGGCATCGGCAACGGTTATTTCGTGTTCTTCATGCTCACGCGTACAGGTGCTTGCATCCGAGCACGGGGCGCATGCCAGGGCCGATACGACGAATGCGAATATGAAGCACCAGATTCTCACGACATCAAAATTACGTGTAAAAGCGTGCAATTGTGTTGCAGGAGGTGTTTTTTTTCGCGGCGGGCTGTTTGGTGTGATCTGATTCGTTTGGGAATCTCCCGGCAAGCCGTCCGCCGGTCCGAATACTGAATACATCGTTGGCCATCCTCCTTCACAAACGTTACGCCGCCGTCGCTAACGCTGTCGTTGCTGTAAACCTTGTGTCAGGTACCAGCCGCTATATATAACCAACCAACGGTATACTCCTGTATACCTTATATACTCGGATAGACGCTGCGAATCGCCTTATTTTATTGGTGATTCCGGTGGTTGGATAACGTTCAGGCAGGGCGTTGAATGTTATATGACAACGCTTGTGCTACTGATTTCTATGCCAGTTTCGCACTTTTTTGCGAATCCGCACGTAACGGACTTTGCAGCTTTCGGCTACGAATTGCCGAATATGCGGACGAGTTACCGGATCAGCGTTGAAACATCGCATTTTCCGCAAAAATCACGGAAAACACTACAGAAGTTCCTATTAAGTTAACACGATGTAATAGCAATTTTACCTAATGTCCGATTCTCTATACTTTTGGGTATAATTTCTTGACACCCACAAGTACTACTAAATAGAACGGAAAATGAGAATTCTACTACTAAGCTTCTTCAGTGTGATCCTGCTCGCCCTCCCGATGGCTGGTTTTGCACAGTGTGATTGTAAATTCATTATCTCTACTTCTTCAAGTGAATGGATGTTCGACGGAGCCGCCAAAGGCGTAAAGCCTGGCGATAAGATCTGCTTCGCTAACGGAACACGCACCCCTATAGCGATCTATAACGTTAACGGTACGCCTGAGAAACCGGTTATCTTCACTAACATGTGCGACGGTAAAGTAACGATCGCCGGTGCAACGGGAAACCCATACGCCGTTGAAATTCACAAGAGTTCGAACTTCAGGTTTACCGGCAGCGGAAACGCGAATGAGCAATACGGTATTGAAATGAAAAATACTGTCATGGGCATCGACGTACGCGACCTGAGCACCAATTTCGAGGTAGACCATCTCAAAATTACGAACCTGGATTACGCCGGTATTGTTGCCAAGACTGATCCTACCTGCGACGCTTCTACATGGCGAGGAAACTTCACCATGCGCAATACCATCTTCCACGATAATTATATCGCTGACGTAAAAGGTGAAGCCTTCTATATCGGTAACTCACATTACCACACTACAGTAGCTAAAACGTGCAGCGGTGCTACGGTACAAACGCAGGAACACGAAGTAATCGGTGTTAAAGTTTACAACAACATTATCAAGAACACGGGCAACGATGGCATCCAGATTGGTGGTGCTACCTCAGAATGCTACATCTACAACAACGATATCTACAACGTCGGTACAAACAACGGCTACGGTCAGCAAAGCGGTATCCAGATCAACCCCGGTACGAACGCTGAATGCTATAACAACAAGATCGATACAGGGACAGGCTACGGCATCTTCGCCGGTGGTCGCGGCGGCAGCCACGTATACAATAACCTGATCATGAATCACCTTCAAGGCGGTATTATCGCCCAGGACTATGCTCCGGTAGATACACGCGGTTTCATCTTTGCCAACAACACGCTGATCAACAATAAAGATGTGGGGATCTATATGTTCAGCCAGAACACAACACAGAACCTTTTTATCAACAACATTATCGTTGCCTACAACCAGAGCGGTTACCAGTATGTTAAGCTGAACAACCCTGGCGGCATTAAGTGGACGGAATCGAACAACATCAAGACTGCCGACCTGGCGAGCCTCAAGTTTGCAAACGCCGCCAGCAAGGACTATCACCTTACGTCGGCTTCTGCACTTGCCCTGAACGTTGGTAAGGATGCTACGGCAAACGGTGTTACCTGCGACTTCGAAGGTACGCTGCGTCCTCAAGGGGGAATTTTCGACATCGGCGCGTACGAGTTCAAAACTACGACTACTTCCAATAAAGCACCTGTAGCCAACGCCGGTGCCGACAAAACGATCACGCTACCTACGGCTTCTGTAAACCTCACCGGAACCGGTACAGACAGCGACGGAACGATTGCTTCTTACAGCTGGACAAAAGTATCGGGTGGCGCTGCTACACTGACAAACGCTTCTTCGGCTACACTTACAGCCAGTGCCCTGGTAGCCGGAACCTATACTTTCCGTCTGACAGTAACCGACAACGCCGGTGCAACGGGTACAGATGACGTTGTGGTAACGGTTAAAGCCGCTCCTGCCAACGTAGCACCTGTAGCCAGTGCCGGTGCCGACAAGAGCATTACGCTGCCTACAAGCTCTACAACGCTTGCCGGTACCGCAACTGACGCCGACGGCACAATCGCTTCTTACGCCTGGACGAAAGTATCGGGTGGTACTGCTACGCTGACAAACGCTTCTTCGGCTACCGTAACGGTAACAGGTTTAGTAGCCGGCAGCTACACGTTCCGCCTGACCGTGAAAGATAACGCAGGTGCCACAGGTACAGACGACGTTGTGGTTACGGTAAACGCCGCTCCCGTAACGGTAGCGACTGCATCGAAATTCGCCTTTACCAACGCTGCCGCGAACACCAGCGGCTGGACCGAACTGGTAGGCGCTCCGCACGCTGCTGTGATCAGCAAAACCGATACAAAGACGGGCATCACCGTAAGCAGCGTTTCAACAGCACAATGGAACCCGGCTAACTACGGCACACTCACGTCATCGTTCAACGGTGGGGTAGCCAATGGCACGGTACAGCCTGCCGCTGTAGTAAAAGCCAACTGGTTCAACTACAACGCCGCATACGGCGCTACGGTAAACGGTGTGGTACAGAAAGACAACATCATGATCAGCGGCCTGAACC
>Ga0065165_1003373_pt1 | contig 11321 bp, 7 predicted proteins | sample AraplaMF_Cvi_mMF_FD_63813 | JGI IMG/M metagenome (GOLD analysis project Ga0065165, IMG submission 63813) | Arabidopsis root microbial communities from the University of North Carolina, USA - plate scrape MF_Cvi_mMF (version 2) (version 3) | ecosystem: Host-associated > Plants > Roots > Endosphere... | reverse complement strand
TCGCCGTGGAACGGGCGAGGAACAGGCAGCATGAGTACTCCCCTGCTGTCCATTGTAATCACGTCGTACAACAGGGCCGCTTCGCTCGCCGCCCTGCTGGGTGACTTCAGGGCACTGGAACTTCCCGATCCCTCGCTGCTGGAAATCATCGTCTGCAACAATTGTTCGAACGACGATACAGCGGCCGTGCTCTCGGCATATCGAACCGACGGCAAGTTCCAGCTGAAGGTCGTCAATCGCCCCGTCAATCTGGGCATGGAAGGCAACATCGCCAGTTCGATGCTGGAAGGAACAGGGAAGTATGTGTGGCTGCTTTCCGATCACCAGCGTTTCCTGCCCGAGCACTTCCCTTCGTTCATGCAAGCGCTTGGCGGCATCGAATTTGACGTCGGCTACGTACAAATCGCACAGTGGGGACCAGTGCTGCCGTCCAAGAACAAGGCGCTACCCTGGTCCAGCCTCTCCGCGGCGGTGCGAGGCGCAGCGCTGTTCACAATGGGGAATATTTCCGGGCTCGTATTCAGGCGGGAATTCGCCTTGCCTGCCGCAAAGGCGATCTTCAATTCCTGCTATTGGGGCTACCCGCACCTGGGACTGATCAGCCGTTTCAATGACCGGACACGGCTGGCCGAGTTCGCCGTACTCAGCGCCTTTTCTTCCAACATAGAGGGGAAAAAGATCGTCCATGAGTACGACACGGTCGAGGTAAGGTATAGCAAGAATCTCGCATGCGTCGAACAGCACGCAAGGACTGCCGGCATCGTGTTCGCACGCAGCGGCTTCTTCACCGCCGACTACCGCGCCTCGTTCAAACGCGATGTGCTGACGGTGCTGCTTTCTCCATCCTCCTCCCTGTCGCTGACCGGCAGTAAACTGCTGCGCCTGCTGCCTTTCAACCCGGTATCGCACAAGTTGCTGATCGTTTTCGTGCTTGCCGGCGTCGCGCTGGTGCCAGGTGCGCTGCGGATTGCGCTTGCGTCAAGCATGCGTCAGCGCATCATTGCCACGCGCCGCGCAAGCCTTGAGGGCAAGGAGTGAAGAGCCGCGCATGATTAATCGTAAAAAATTTCTTGGTGCTTCCGCAATCAATGGTGCCGGCTTCATTGTCGTATCGCTGCTGAACGTCCTGTGGTACTTCCTGATCATTCGCAGTTATGCGCATACCGACGCCGGCCTGCTCCTGCTCGGCATCTCGATTGCAGGCCTGATCAATTCCTTCGACCTCGGACTTTCCCTGGGCCTGATCAACCACCTGTCGCAGGCTTCTCCAGAGACTGGCCATTCCCCCTGGCGCCGCTATGTTGCCGCGACCGCCTGTACCTGCCTGGTGGAGGCGCTCGTTGGCGTCGTTGCCGTCATTGCCTGGCAGTGGCTGGGGGCCGGCGACCTTGCGCCAGCCGTGCCGGTCACGGTGATCCTGTTCGCCGTATCGGCGCAGGCGCTGCTCTTGAGCGCGAGCGGCCTCAAAGGCCAGTTCCGCTTCAAGGAAGCGAATCTCGTCAGCACCGGCAGCGCGCTGGCAGTGTATGGCGTCGGTACTGCAATGGCTGCGCTGCGAACGGACATCTGGCACATGTTCTACGCGATGACAGCGGCGCAGCTCGTGGCTGCAGTCCTCTCGATCCGCTACTGCTGGAAGGTCATGGACAAGGACATACAGGCCGGCCAGCCGCATGCGGGCCTCCTGGCGATCTACCGCGAGCTGCTCGTGTCATCGCTGCACTTCTTCCCGCAAACCTTTGCCGGGATCGTGTTCATGCATGCACAGCGCCTGGCAATCGCCAGAATCGTGGGGGTGGAAAGCGTGGCCTTGCTGTCCTTTGCCTATTCGGTGGCCTCGCGCGCGCATGCCGTCGTCAATGCCTTCCTTGAGGTGCTGTTCCCGATGGCGAAAACCATCAGTGCCTCGACAGCCAGCCTGAGCCGCTTTTGCATCGGCACCGGCATGATGGCGCTTGTCGTCTATGCCGGTGTGATGGCGTGCGCATTGCTCGTCGTGCAGCACTTCGCCGCCGCCGCCACTTGGTATCTGTTCCTGTACGCGATCGGCGTCTCGTTCTCGGTCGCCGCCGCCCCGGCATTTCACATCCTTAACGGCAATGGCAAGTCGGCCCGTGTTTCTAGCTATAGCCTGGCAGGGCCGGTGATCTTCATCGCCACCTTGTCCACCGGGAGCCTGCTGGTCAAGGTCAGTTCCGACCTGGTACCGATGGCTTATGCGCTCGCGATGCTGTCCGTCCTTGGCCTTACCTGGTGCGGCCTCCGCGGCATCGCACCTGCCGTCTCACCACAAAATTCATAAGTTTTTAACAGCCATGGACAATTCCCCTCCACTCATCTCGATTATCACCGTCAATTTCAACGGTGGAGAACATTTGCCGAAGCTGCTAGACACGACGGCCCAACTGCTTGCGATGTATCCCGAGATCGAGCACGTGATCGTCGACGGCGCCTCGAAAGACAACTCGTGTGCGCTGTTCGAATCCTATCGCGCACAGCACGGCCGGGTCAGGTATGTGTCGGAGCGCGACAAGGGCATTTACGACGCCATGAACAAGGGTGTCGCGCTGTCGGCCGGCACCTGGTTCATCCACCTGAACAGCGATGATTACGCGATCAATTTCCCCGCCTGGGGCAAGGCCATCGCACGCATGAAAGCGAAGAAACCGGGCGTATTGGCGACCGACGTGCCCATCATGGATGACACCGACGTCATCCGCTACCTGCCTGGAAAACCGCTGTCTCCGATGCACCGCCGTTTCGGCTTCCACTTTCCGCACCAGGGCACCTTCTTCCAGCGCAGCGTCTTTGAAGCCTGCGGCCCCTATCGCCTTGACGTCGGCTACATTGCAGACAAACTGTATGCCTTCCGCGTGCTCGACCGCTACGACGCCGGCCAGATCGATTATCTCGACGATCCTGTCAGCGTACAAAAAATCGGCGGTGTCAGCTCGTCGTCGCTGCTCACGCCGGTGAAAACCGTACGCCTGACCCTTCGCCTCGCAGGCAGTGGTTATTGCAAGGATGTGCTTGTCCGCGCCTTGCTGAATCTGGTCTACAAACTGCGCCTGGCTCTGCACAAAGAAAAGAAACGTTCATTGGCCGAGCTGTGTGTCGGTAGCCAACAGTCATAAGCAAAATCATGATGCATACGATCGAAGAAGTTTACAAGACGCTCCAGGACCAGGGCGTTGAATCGCGTATCTTGCGAGCCGCCGAAGCTTATGTGTTCCCCGACAAATCCGCCCCGGGTTTCCAGCCGGTGCCTGGACTGGTTACGGTTGTCACTGTCTGCCTGAACGGCGAGCGCTACCTGCAGGGCGCGATCGATTCGGTTCGCAAGCAGACCTACCCTCATATCGAACACATCATCGTCGACGCAGAGTCCAAAGACAGTACGCATGCGATCATCCGTGCTGCCAATAGCGTGACTGTAGCCATTTCCCTCCGCGATCGTGGCATTGCCGACGGCTTCAACCGCGGTGTGGCCCTGGCACAGGGCGAATTCGTCGCCTTCCACAATGTCGACGATCTCTGGCCTGCCGATCATATTGCGAAGAGCGTCGCTGCCTTGCATGCCGCGGCCGACTGTGCGTTTGTCTATGGCGATCTGGTCCGCTTCGACGAGGAACACGGGCAAATTTATATGGTAAAGGGTGAGCCCTCGCTCGCTCACGCGGTCTCGTCCTGGCCGCCCGAATTCAATCATCCCAGCTTCCTGACGCGCTACGCCGTGTTCGAACGCCATGGGCTGTTCAGTCTCGACTATCGTGTGTGCATGGACCTCGACTGGCTCGTGCGCCTGCTCCAGCATGGCGAAAAGGGCGTGTACGCGGAGGACAACTGGGTCCTCATGCGCTGTGGCGGCATCTCCGACAACGCCAGGCTGATGTATCGCGACGTCGCGTCCATCCTGAAGAAGGCCGGCGTGCCGCCCACCAAAGTCGACCTGATGTGCCTGCGCGCGAGCTTAAAAACCCGGATCAAGTCCGTACTTGGATCCGTGCTTGGTCAGAAAGCGGTGTCCCGGATCAAACATCGCTTGAATCCGAACGTCGTCGCGCCCGACGGCGCGCGTCTTCAGTCGGCCTGTCTTCTTCTCGACCAGTCGTCGTGAGCGAACACATCAACATGCCAATGCCGCACCGCCGCAACTGGCCACTCTATCTCTGCGGCGTGCTAGCCCCGTTTGCGGTGTTTACCAACGTCGACATCGGCGGCCTGCCGATCTCGCTGCTCTGGTTTTTCAGTGCATCCGCGGCGCTGAAACTCAGGAAGACCGACCTGAAATTCATGGCGCCCTTCCTGTTGTGCGTTTCATTGCTGGCGCTAAAGATTCCTATCGGCGGTTCCCTGTCTGTCCTGCTGAAATATTCGATCGGCGTCGTCTACCTTTTCCTGCTCGCCAAGTACGACAGCATGGAGCCATTCCTGACCGGATTGTTGGCAGGCGTCTGCGTGACGCTTCCTTACGCTGTCTACCAATGGTTTATCGTCATGGCCGGCATCGATTACAAGGCTGCGTTAGCGGTGCTCCCGGTCAGCACCTGGAATTCACAGGCCTGGCACGTATTGCTGCGCGACCCCGCCGGTTTGCCGCGTGTGTCCGGGTTCATGTACGAACCGGCCTATCTGGCCATCGTGGCGAATATTCTGCTCGTTGGCGAAATGCTCTACCGGCACGCGCGGCCACGCAAGCTGGTGATTGCTCTCGGGCTCCTTATCCTGGTCCTCGCGAATTCACGGACCGGTTTCCTGACCTGTGCGATCATCATGCTCCTCGCCATCCTCTCGAAGCGGGGCTGGAGCGGATCCGTCAAAGTCGTGTTCGTCCTGTCCGCCGTCGGCCCCTTGCTGCCGCTGGTATCCCTGTATTCGAATATCCTCGATTACCGTTCGGTACAGGAAGACATCGATATCTCGGTGTTTGCACGCTATGTCAGCTTCGTGGCATTTGGACAGGAATCGCTCTTCAATATCCTGTTTGGCGTGGCGGATTACACGCAGTCCTACGGCGCCAATGCCGTGCTGCAGGATTACGCCGACCTGCTTACCGGTCAAGGTAGTGAAAGAGATCCCAAAAGCCTGTTGGCCGCGAACCTGTTTTCCTTCGGCGTTCTAGGTTCGATTGTCTTCTATGTCCTGCTGTATCGCGCCGGGCGGGCAAACTTGCGCGCACTGTCGATCCTGGCTGCGGCAAACATCCTGTTCTTCAATGTGTACGCGTATTCATGGCCGCTGTTCTGGATTCTTGTCGCCATGGCATACCAGGTGCGCAAGGCACCGTCCGTAAAAAACGCAATCCTATCGAGTCCGCAAATCAAGCATGAGCCAGTTTGAAACGAAGGAAAACGCCGCTTCCGCGCGCACGCCGTCCACAGCCTTGACGGTTGCCATCCCGTTCTACAACTACGACGCACTTCCGCTCTGCCTGGAACTGAGTGAACAGGCAAGCCGGGCCGGTGCCAGCCTGGAGATTCTTGTGGCTGATGACGGCAGTCCTCGCGCTGACCTGTCGGACGCGATTGCACGTAACACGGCAGATGTTGCGGTGCCGGTCAAAGTGCTCCGGTTCTTCCAGAACGCGGGGCGCGCGGAGATCCGGAATCAACTATGCCGCAATGCGAAAGGTGAGTACATCCTTTACCTGGACTGCGACATGCTGCCGGACAGTGAGGATTTTATTCAGCGCTACATGACACTGATTGCTAGTGGCGCCAGTTTTGCGTTCGGCGGAAGATCGGCGGCGCGTTGCACCGGGCTGGGACCGGAATTCGAGCTGCACCGCTATTTTACCGAGCGCTACGAACATGTACCGCCTGCCATCCGGGATACTGCGCCGGCTTTCTATTTCATGTCGTCGAACTTCCTCATCAGGAAAAAGCTGCTCGAGGACATTCCGCTAGACCCGGCATACAGCGGCTGGGGCTGGGAAGATTGCGAATGGGCCTATCGGGTATCGAAGCAGTGCCAGCTGATCAATCTGGACAATACCGCTTCGCATATGGGCTTGCTCACGCCCGACCAGATCCTGTCGAAATACGATGAGTCGGTCGCCAATTTTGCCAGGACACTGTACAAGCATCCTGAGCTGCTCCATCCGACCAAGCTGTATAAAGTGGCGGCGGCATTCAGATCGCTGCACGGGGGCGCCGTCGTGAAAACGATCGCGCGGGCCGCAGTCCGTTGCACTGTCCTTCCCTTGTCGGCGCGTACGCGCGCGCTCCAGTTCTACAAGGCCGCGCTGTACTCGGCTGCAATTTGAGGGCAGACAAAAAAAGGCATGGTCACCTTCCAGTGCCATGCCTTTTTGTGAGTAGTTAGCCCCGTTTCGTATCCCGCCAACGCCTCGCCACATCAGGCGAGCGCAGTGTCTGGCGTGCGGCTTCCGAAATCAGGATATACGTAATGGTGGCGATCAATGCGGCAACCGCTGCCCCGATTGCGATAATTGCGCGTTTCGGCTTGAACTTACGTTCCGGGTCGATTGCCGGGTCGAGCACCTGTACGATCGCCGGATCCTTCGCCTCATCCAGACGCGCGACTTCATATTGCTTGGCGAGCAACTCGTACAACATCTGATAATACTTTACGTCGCGCAGCGTCTTTGTATTTGCCAGTCCACTCTTGTCATTCGCAGACTGGCTCATCTTGTCCGGATTGCCGGCCTGTCCGTTTTCGAGGCGGTCCAGTTCCTTGCGCAGGCTGGCCAGCTCTTCTTCGACCTTCCGGTAGGCCGGATTCGTCGGCGTGACGAACGCACGCATCGATCCTAGCTGAATTTCCTTGGCAGACAACTGGGCCCGCAGCCGTCCCATCGTTTCCATGATGGCCCGGCTTTCACTGTCCACGCTGATCAAGCCACTGCTATTCATGGAAGACTTCAGCGATGCCTCTGCCGCAGCCAGGTTATTCTTGGTCATTTCGAGCTGTTGTTCGAAGAAGACGCGGCGGCGCGATGCTTCCGTAACGGCCAGTGTCTTGGTCAGCTCGGCGAACTCTTGCACGTAAGCGTTCGCCAAGGGAGCAACCTGTTTCTGGTCCCTTCCCTCAACCTCGATCACGATCAGCCCATCCTTGCCGGCCGCAATGGAGGTGCTTTCTTCTAAAGTTTTCCGAGCTTTTTCCTGGGAATCGGTCTCGTAGACTTTTTTCAGATCGAATTTGTTCACCAGCCGATCCGCAATTGTCCGGCTCTTGAGCATGGAGACATAAAGCTCATTCGGACTCTTCAGGCCGGCGATGCCGCTGGCCATTCCCGCTACGCCGCCCAACTGCGACAACAAGGTCGTTGCCGTCGATTGCGACTGCTGTGGGGGCATCAAGCGCGTCGTTGCCTTGTACACGTTCGGCACTGCCAGGCTGGCCAAACCGGCCAGAACCGCCGCCGCAATGGGCACCTGCCAAAGGAGGTGCTTTCGTTTCGCCAGGATAAGCAACACATCGATGACGCTTATTTCATCGGTACTCTTATTGACAGCAACTTCAGGCGTCATCATCTGTGCTTCGTTCATGTTGTCGATCGGGCTGTTCATCGGACATCGCCTCCTAGTCGCGCAAGGTCTTGATCGCCGCGGCACCCAAGCCAAAGTTCGCCAGAATCTGCGTCCACTCGCGTGCCCCCTGCGTGAACTTGGTCCAGGCAGTCTGCTTATCCAGCTTCTCGGGTACCACGATCGTGTCCCCAGGCATCACCTCAAGACCGCCGATCTTCCCGAAGAACCAGCCCTGTGACTCCGACGACACCACGGTGCCATCCACCCGCAGCACAAACGCATTATCGATATCGGCATCCGAAGTAGTCCCAGCCAGCTTCAGGTAATCCTTGACCCGGGTGTTCGGCCTCCACAGCGGCGACGCCTCGACGTTCACTGCCCCGAACACATGCACGAAAGCCGGCTTCGACGGCACTACAAGACGGTCGCCGTTCTGCAGCGTCACCTGCGGCAGGCGCGCAAACGAGCGTTCATTCGGATCCAGACCGAAAGCAATACGCCCAGTCGGCTGCAGCTTGCGGAAGCGCGCGATACGCTCTTCCGACGAACGGCGCTCGGATTCGAATTGGGCGGTCAGTGCCGCGGCTTCGGCCGACGAAGCACCACGCAAGTTCGCCAACTGGCGCGACTGCTCGCTACGCAGCTGCGTTTCCAAACGATCCGCCGCACGCTGCAGATTCGCCTGCTGCTCCTTCTTCACATCCTCACGATAGAAGCCGGTACCAAACAGGTAAGCATTCGAAGTCGGCCCACCCGCCTTGGCAATCAGCCCCTGCAGCGTGTCGCCGGCCGTCATCTGGTACACGCCCGGCACCTTCACCTCGCCTTCCACGCGCACGAACACCTGGCGCTTGTCCATCGGGACCGCCACGTCGTCCTGCGAGAAGATGGTCACGGTGTCGCCCGGCTGCAGCACGACGTTGTCGGCGCTGGTCGGGTTGGTGAACACGTTGCCGAGGTTGAAGGGGATCAGCTTGACGCTCAGGTCCGCGCGGTTCACGCGCTCGATGACGGCGTAGTCCCAGTTGATCGGGGCGATCAGGCCGCCGATGCGCGAGGCGATCTTGTCGGCGTCTTCGGTCGTGTCCTTTTCGAGGTCGCCGGCGGCCACCACGTTGTTCTGGCGCCTGGTCGATTCGCGGGTGATCAGGTACTCGCGCGACGGGATCAGGTCGCTCACGCGCATGCCGGGCTTGAAGGAGGCGCGCACCGGCTGGTCGACGTTACCGCGGAGGATCACGGCGTTCGAGAAGTCCGGGGTGATCGAGGTGACGTTCAGCACGTCGCCGTTCTTCAGCGGGCGGCGCAGGCCGTCGCCGTTCAGCGCGAATTCTTCCACGCTGCGCGGATGGTTCTTGCTCGGGTCGATGCGCTCGAGGTAGGCGCGGCGCGGGTCGGCCACCACCGGCAGGCCGCCGGCAAAGTCGAGCAGCGAGCCGATGCTGTCGCTGCCGTTCTTGAGTTCGTAGATGGCCGGGCTGTTGACCTTGCCGACCAGCGCCACGTAGCCGCCGGCGGGCGGGATGTAGATGGTGTCGCCGTCCTGCAGCTTGATGTCGGCCGACTTGTCGCCCTTCGCGATGAAGGCGTACAGGTCGAGCTCCGCCGCCACCTTGTCGCCGCGCTTGACCTGCACGCGGCGCATGCTGCCATTGGCATTCGGGCCGCCGCTCGCGAACAGGGCCGTCACCAGGGTCGACAGGCTGGACACGGTATAGGTGCCCGGACGGGCGGCCTGGCCGACCACGTAGACGGTCATCGCGCGCAGCTGGCCAAAGTTGACGCTCACCGTCACGCCCTTGTACAGGCGGGCGACGGCGTTGCGGATCACGTTTTCGGCATCGCCGGCCTTGACGCCGGCCAGCACCACCGCGCCGATGGTCGGGATATTGATGGTGCCGTTGCGGTCGATGGTGGCGCGGAAATCGATGTCGATCGTGCCCCAGCCGCGGATCATCAATTCATCGCCCGGGCCCAGCGGATAATCGCTCGGTACCGGGGAATTCAGGATCGGCGCAAAGGTCGACGGTGCATTGGCAAAGAATTCGGAACCGAAAATCGGCAATACCTTGCCGGTATTGTCTTCGATGAATTTCTGGAATTCGCTTAATGGCGGATTCTGGTCGGCCATTTGCTGTTTCTGGAATTGGCGGAACTCGGCGCCTTCGCGGCTATTTGCCGGATACGGCGTCAAGCGGCCATTCTGGTCCGCGCCATTGACGTTCGCACGTGCGCGTGCGGAACCCTGCCCTGCCTGGTCCATGCGCTGGTCGTACTGGCCCTGCCCTGCTTTCGGGCCGCTCTGCCCGGCCGTCGCGTTGGTGATGCTCAGCTTGCGTGCCGGCGTGGACGAGGGCAAGGCGCCCTGCTCGGCGGCGGTGGACTGCTCCTGGCCGAAGATATCGGATCGGTTGCCGGCTTCCTGCGCGGAGGCGGCAATGGCGGTCGCAGCCAGGGCGACGGCAGCAAAACTCTTGGTGAACTTGAACATTGGTCTCAGGTAGGGCGTGGCGTAAACGCATCTCAAACAGCCTTCCATTTTACCTTAGGGCAATGTATGCGGGAAACCTTTTGTTGCCATCATTTCTATTCATTTTTGTTTATGGGATGTGAAATTCGGCATATTCACCACAGTAAAAATCCCCCTGTCGTGGGGGATTCGTGCAAGCGCAAAACGTTCAGGTTTTATCTATGAATAGATTGGTATTGCAGCTCCAGTCGCAGTGTGATTTTTCGTGAGATTGCGAACATCGGCGCGACTTATCAAACAGGTGATTCCTCATCAAATATTGAAATTAAAATAATATGAAGAGAACCATTCCGATATTTGAATTTCAACTAAACCCTTCCCTTAGCGCTGCCGCGCTGGCGATTTGCCTGGCGCTTGCAACAATCTCACCCGTGGCGCATGGCGCAGCGCCGGACGCCGACCTCCTCGCAGCCCAGCGCGAGGCCGAGGCCCGCGCCGCCATTGCCGAAGCCGAGCGTGCCGAGCTCCTCGCCCGCCTGCCGCCATCCACCAGCAAGCCGCTGCAAGGCAGTCTCGATACGCGGCAGTTCGGCGCCGCCGGCCTGGTCAAGGCCTTCGATCTCGCGCGCGAGCTGGCGAACGAGCTCTGCGCCGCCCTCCCCCTTGAGCGCAAGACCGCCATCTACGATCCGGCGACGACCCAGGGTGTGCTGGCCGCGCGCCAGGTCGTTGATGCAATCGAGCGCCTGAAGGACGACCTCACGAAACAGAACAAGGAACTGCAGCAGCTGATCGAGGCGCACGCGCCGCAGGGCAGCGCCGCCGCGGTCGCGTTGGCCTTGCTCAGCGCCGTACCGGCCACCGTCAAGGCCGGCGCCGACCTGTCCGCGCTGTTCAAGACCGACGTCTCGGCCCAGGGCATTGCGTATGGCGATGGCGCGCGCGGCCTGTTCACGACCTTGCTGGCGCGCCGCTGTCCGGACAAGGTGGCGGGGCTGGGCGCGGGCTATCTGGGTGAGCTGGATGGCAGGCAGTACGCGTCGCTGCTGTCGCGCGTGCGTGCGCTGGCGGCGCAGCGCGGCGAGTACGCGAACCGGATCGCGGTGCTGGACCGGCTGGCGGATGCCGCCAAGGGCGACGAGAAGCGCGCGCTGTCAGCGGCGGTGGCGGGTGCGGGCGCGCTGTTGAAGGCCGTCGATGCCTTTGTCGATTCGCTGCGGGCCGGCGAGACGGGCGACCGCAGCCCGCTCTACAACGCGGCGCGCTACCTGGGCTATGCCGCGCGCACCGAAGGGATGCTGGTGCTGGACCTCGATCTGCGGCTGGAGGGGATGACAATCGTGAAGGATGCGCTG
>Ga0065165_1003372_pt1 | contig 11322 bp, 7 predicted proteins | sample AraplaMF_Cvi_mMF_FD_63813 | JGI IMG/M metagenome (GOLD analysis project Ga0065165, IMG submission 63813) | Arabidopsis root microbial communities from the University of North Carolina, USA - plate scrape MF_Cvi_mMF (version 2) (version 3) | ecosystem: Host-associated > Plants > Roots > Endosphere... | reverse complement strand
CACTTCCGAAGAACTCCAAGATCACCGGCGGCAAGACCTGGCCGAAGCCCGCGGGCGCGACCGAGACGCGCGAGTTTCGCGTCTATCGCTGGAATCCCGACGACGGCAAGAATCCGAGCGTCGACACCTATTACGTCGACACCAACGATTGCGGTCCGATGGTGCTGGACGGCCTGATCTGGATCAAGAACCACATCGACCCCTCGCTGACCTTCCGCCGCTCCTGCCGCGAAGGCGTCTGCGGCTCCTGCGCGATGAACATCGACGGACAGAACACGCTGGCCTGCACCCGCTCGATGCACGACGTGAAGGACGGCGCGGTGAAGGTGAACCCGCTGCCGCACCAGCCGGTCGTGAAGGACCTCGTCCCTGATCTCACCAATTTCTACGCGCAGTACGCTTCGATCGAGCCGTGGCTGAAGACGACCTCGCCGACGCCGCAGAAGGAATGGCGCCAGACCCACGAGGACCGCGAGAAGCTCGACGGCCTCTACGAGTGCATCCTCTGCGCCTGCTGCTCGACCTCGTGCCCGAGCTACTGGTGGAACAGCGAGCGTTATCTCGGTCCCGCGGCGCTGCTGCAGGCCAACCGCTGGGTGTCCGATTCGCGCGACGAGGCCACCGGCGAGCGTCTCGACAATCTCGAGGATCCGTTCCGCCTCTACCGCTGCCACACCATCATGAACTGCGCCAAGGCCTGCCCGAAGGGCCTCAACCCGGCCGAAGCCATCGCCGAGCTCAAGCTCAAGATGGTCGAGCGCCAGATCTAGGCCGCGCATTCATCCTGCGATCCCCGGCCGCGACGGCCGGGGCATTCTCCCGTCGCCCTCAGTTTGAGTAGAATTTGCTGCACCTGGCGCGGCGGGTGATTCGACGCCATACAACCAAAGGTTAAAACCACAAGCCGCTTCCTTCCCGGCGGGAATCTCAGTTAAGCTCCGCCGTCAGGGACAGGGAGCGACTGTGCAGGGCGCGCAACGCAACTCGCTGAAACTGCTGCAGTGGATGATGGCTGCATCCCTGGCGCTCCCGGTTGCGCTGTTCGCCTTCGCCTCCACGATCTCCTACAATTCGATCCAGGACACCGCCGACCGCGAGATCGAGCGCACGCTCGACGTCGCCCACGAGCATGCGCTCAAGGTGTTCGAGACCATCGATCGCAGCCTTTCGGAGATCAACGAGGTGGTGCGCGGCCTGTCCGACGACGCCATCCGCGCGCGCGAGCCGGCATTGCACCAGCGCCTGAAGCGGCTCGCCGATTCGCTGCCGCAGCTCAAATCGGCCTGGATCTTCGATGCGAACGGCAAGTCGCTGGTCAACAGCCTCGCCTCGCCGCCGCCGGAGCAGAGCTTTGCCGACCGCGACTATTTCATCGCCCATATCGACCACGACGCCGGCAGCTTCATCGGGACGTCGCTGACGCCGCGCCAGCCCTACCAGGGCGCGCGCTTCTTCGGCGTCAGCCGGCGCCGCGAGACCGACGACGGCAGCTTCATCGGCGTGATCCAGGCTTCGGTGCTGCCGGAATATTTCGAGAGCTTCTATGCCAGGATCGGCTCCGACCCCGGCAGCTTCTTCGCGATGGGGCGCACCGACGGCGTGCTGCTGACGCACCTCCCGCAGCTCGACCGCGACCTCCGGCTCGATCCGAACGGACCGGTGGGACGAGCCATCGCCGCGCATCCGGACCACGGCCTCATCACCGTCGCCTGGCCGTCGGACGGGATCGAGCGGCGCGTCGGCTACCGCCGCGTCGCCGAATATCCGATCTATGTCAGCGCCGGCCTCGAGACCTCGGCGATCCGCGCGCGCTGGTACGCCACCGTCGGCCAGCATCTGGTGTTCGGCGTGCCCGCCACCGCGCTGCTGTTCGTGCTGCTGGCGTTCGCGTTCCGCCGCACCCAGAACCTTCAGGCCGAAGCCGCCAGGCGGCGCGAGGCCGAGGACGCGCTGAGGCACAGCCAGCGGCTGGAAGCACTCGGACAGCTCACCGGCGGCGTCGCGCACGACTTCAACAATCTGCTCACCGTGATCCGCGCCTCGGTCGATCTGATGAACCGGCCGCAGCTGACGGAGGAGCGGCGGCAGCGCTACATCACGGCCATCGCGGAGGCGGTCGCGCGCGCGGCCAAGCTGACCTCGCAGCTCCTCGCCTTCGCGCGGCGCCAGCCGCTGAAACCCGAGATCTTTGACGTCGGCGAGCGCGTGCAATCGCTGCACGACATGCTGGCGACGCTGCTCGGCTCGGCGATCGAGATCAACATGCAGTTGCCCGCGGAGCCGTGCCTCGTCAACGCCGATGCCAGCCAGTTCGAGACCGCGCTGATCAACATGGCGACCAACGCGCGCGACGCGATGCAGGGCAAGGGCCGGATCACTTTCGCCGTGCAGCCGGCGACGATCGTGCCGGACACGCTCGCGCATCTCTCCGGCAGCCACGGATTCGTCAGCATCGCCGTCAGCGACACCGGCATCGGTATTCCCGCGGCGCGGCTGGGGCGCATCTTCGAGCCGTTCTTCACGACCAAGCAGGTCGGGCAAGGCACGGGCCTCGGCCTGTCGCAGGTGTTCGGCTTCGCCCGGCAGTCCGGCGGCGAGCTGACCGTGACCAGCGAGGTCGGCCACGGCAGCACCTTCTCGCTCTATCTGCCGCGCGTGCCGCAGGACTCGCTGCCGCAGCGGCAGGCGCCCAACACGGCGCCGGCGGTGGCCGGCAGCGGCATGTCGGTGCTGGTGGTCGAGGACAATATAGAGCTCGCCAATTTCGCCGCCGACGGTCTCACCGAGCTCGGCTACAGCATCACGCTGATCGACAACGCCAGCGACGCGCTCGCCGAGCTGGTGGTGGATTCCGACCGGTTCGACGTGGTGTTCTCCGACGTGGTGATGCCGGGGATGACCGGCCTCGACCTGGCGCTGGAGGTCCGCGAGCGCGGCATCGGCGTCCCCGTGGTGCTGACCAGCGGCTACAGCGAAGCGCTGTCCCAGGACGGCGTCGCCGGCTTCGACCTCGTGCAAAAGCCCTATTCCATTGAGGAATTGTCGCGGGTGCTGCACAAGGCGGCGCGACTGCGCCGGGTCCGGGACGGGGCCGCCGAGTGAGCGCGCTGGAACCGGAGGGAACCGGTTGATTTCCTTCGCGTTGTCCGGCCATGAGCAAAACCGCCGCAAAGCGTGAACAGGGCAAGGAACGGGGCAAGGAAAAGGGCAAGAAACAGCCCGCCAAGCCGCCCATTGTCGAGATCAAGGGTGAGAACGGCGACGAGGTCGCGCCGCCGCCGCCGGAGGTGCTCGAGCCCGATCCGGAGCTCTCGTCCGAAGAGGTCGAGCAGGCACGCAAGGATTATCTGCTGACGCGGTTCTGGATCAGCGCGCGCGGCTTCTGGAGCCGCAACGGCGACCGTCTCGCCTGGCCGTTCTCGATCGGCCTCGTGGTCCTGATCGTCCTCACCGTCGGCTTCCAGTACGGCATCAATGTCTGGAATCGCGCGATCTTCGACGCGATCGAGAAGCGCGATGCCAGCACCGTCTTCCACCTGACGGCCGTGTTCTTTCCGCTCGCGATCGGCAGCATCGTGCTCGGCGTCGCGCAGGTGTTCGCGCGCATGAGCATCCAGCGGCGCTGGCGCGCCTGGCTGACCAACAGCGTGCTGACGCGGTGGCTCAAGAACGGCCGCTACTACCAGCTCAACCTGGTCGGCGGCGACCACAAGAATCCGGAATACCGGATCGCCGAGGACCTGCGCATCGCGACCGACTCGCCGGTCGACTTCGTCGCCGGCGTCACCTCGGCGCTGCTGTCGGCCGCGACCTTCATCGTCGTGCTCTGGACCATCGGCGGCGCGCTCACGGTGACGATCAGTGGCTCCACCATCACCATCCCCGGCTTCCTCGTGATCGCCGCGATCCTCTACGCGATGATCGCTTCCGGCTCGATCCTGATGATCGGCCGCCAGTTCGTGCAGGTCTCCGAGGACAAGAACCAGGCGGAAGCGGATTTCCGCTACACGCTGACGCGCGTGCGCGAGAACGGCGAGAGCATCGCGCTGCTCGGCGGCGAAGAGGAAGAGCGCGGCGGCATCGACCGCGACTTCACCAGCGTGCTCAGGCAATGGGCGCGATTGGCCGGCCAGCACATGCGCACCACGCTGGTGTCGCAGGGCTCGAGCCTCGTTGCGCCCGTCGTGCCGCTGCTGCTGTGCGCGCCGAAATTTCTCGACGGTAGCATGACGCTCGGTCAGGTGATGCAGGCGGCCTCCGCCTTCACCATCGTGCAGAGCGCGTTCGGCTGGCTGGTCGACAATTATCCGAGGCTCGCCGACTGGAACGCCTGCGCGCGCCGCATCGCCTCGCTGATGATGTCGCTCGACGGCCTCGAGCGCGCCGAGCAGGGCGACGGCCTCGGCCGCATCAAGCGCGGCGAGACCGGCAACGACACGATGCTGGAGATGAAGGATCTCTCCGTCACGCTCGACGACGGCACCGCCGTGGTCGGCGAGACCGAGGTCGCGATCGAGCCCGGCGAGCGGCTTCTGGTCGCCGGTGAGTCCGGCACCGGCAAGAGCACGCTGGTGCGCGCTATCGCGGGGCTGTGGCCGTGGGGCGGCGGCAGTGTCAACTTCCATGCCGACCGGCGGCTGTTCATGCTGCCGCAGCGGCCCTACGTGCCGTCGGGCAGCTTGCGCCGCGCGGTCGCCTATCCCGGCGCGGCCGAGAACTGGAGCGAGGAAGAGATCGGCGAGGCCCTGCACAAGGTCGGGCTCGATCATCTCAAGGAAAAGATCGAGGAAGAGGGACCGTGGGACCAGACGCTGTCGGGCGGCGAGAAGCAGCGCCTCGCCTTTGCGCGGCTGCTCCTGCACAATCCTGACATCGTCGTGCTGGACGAGGCGACCTCCGCGCTCGACGAGAAGAGCCAGGACAAGATGATGCAGATGGTCACCGACGAGCTGCCGAAGGCGACCATCGTGAGCGTCGCACACCGCGTCGAGCTGGAAGCCTTCCACAGCCGCAAGATCGTGCTGGAGCGCCGCAAGGGCGGCGCCAAACTCGTCAGCGACATCGACCTGATCCCGCGCAAGGGCAAGCGCAAGCTGCTCGGACGATTCTTGCGACAGCGGAAGGCGCCGCCGAAGAAGGCGGCGTGAAGTCCGTGGCCCGGACGGAGCGAAGCGCAATCCGGGTAAGTCCATCCGTGGGATGAGAATTCCGGATTACGCTGCGCTCCATCCGGGCTACATTCTTGTCTCGCAGCGTTGGAGTCCCCGCCAAAACCGGCTATGCATGCGCCGCCTGCAACGAGGACTGCTTGCTTGACACCCGACAACGCCCCATCGACCGCGCCGTTCGGCGCGTTTGCGCCGAATGCGGCGCAGGCCGCGATCATTCGCTTCGCGCAGGACTCCGGGTTGAAGCGCGGCGCGTTCCGGCCGTGGATGTCTCGCCTGGTCAATCTGCTGCGCGGCGGTCCCGTCGACGTGCAGTACCAAGGCGCCTCGTTCCGGCTCTATCACCAGGGCAGCGCGACGGAGCGCGGCGCGCTGTTCAATCCCGACTACAATCTCGACGAGCTCGACTTCCTGCGCCAGCACACGCAAGCGGGCGGCACCTTCGTCGATGTCGGCGCCAATGTCGGCACCTTCGCACTCGTGATGGCGCAGCAGGTCGGCGCCGCGGGCAAGGTGGTCGCGATCGAGCCGCATCCGCTGACGTTCGGACGACTCGCGTTCAATAACGCCGCGTCTGAGGTGACGCAGGTGCGCCTGGTGCAGGCCGCAGCCGGCGACAACGACGGCGAGCTGATGATCGAGAGCGGCGGCGGCAATCTCGGCGCCACGCATGTCGTCACCGGCGCCGCCAGCGCGGAAGCCATCAAGGTGCCGTCGCTGCGGCTGACGCGCATCCTCGAAGAGGCCGGCGTGACACAGGTCGATTCGCTCAAGATCGACGTCGAGGGATTTGAAGACCGCGTGCTGATCGGCTTCTTCCGCGACGCGCCACAGACGCTATGGCCGCGGGCGGTGGTGATCGAGCATCTCTCGCAGGACGAATGGCAGCAGGACTGCATCGCCGACATGGTCGCGCGCGGCTTCGCGATCGCGCGCAAGACGCGCAGCAATACGTTCCTGTCGCGTTGACGGGGACCAACAGCGGAGGTTGCGATGATCGATCATCTGGGCTTGTCCGTCTCCGACTATGAGCGCGCGAAAGCGTTCTACACCAAGGCGCTGGCGCCGCTCGACTACAGCCTGATCATGGAAGTGACGGAAGAGCAGACCGGCCACGCCGCAGCCGCCGGTTTCGGCGCCGGCCGCAAACCCGATCTCTGGATCGACGGCAAGGGTGCGATGAACAAGCCCGTGCATATCGCGATTCTCGCCAAGGACCGCGCCACGGTCGACGCCTTCTACAAGGCTGCGATGGAAGCGGGCGGCCGCGACAATGGCGCACCCGGCATCCGGCCGCATTATCATGCGCACTACTACGGCGCCTTCGTGCTCGACCCTGACGGCCACAACATCGAGGCCGTCTGCCACGCGCCGGAATAGCTCGGAGTTACAAGGAACATCGCCGCAGCATCATCGTTGTCGTTCTCCCGACAACTGATCTTGATGATGCCGATGCCGATTGAACAACCAGAAATCCCGCCTTCGACGCCCGGCACACCGACCGAGCCGCCGCCGGGGATTCCGCCCGGCAATCCGCAGCCCGAAATCACGCCGCCGGTGCGCGAGCCCGGCGAATCACCGCGGCCGGACGAACTGCCGGGCCGCATGCCCGAAGAGATTCCATCGCGCGGACCGAGCGGACCGCTGACGCCCAATCCCGCGACGGATGCGACTTCGACGCGGGATCACATGTGAGGCGAACCATCACATGTGAGGCGATTGCAACCAGCCTCTGAATGCGCAATGAACGTCGCCATAGTGACGTGATTTCCATGCAGAAATAAATCGGGCCGCGATTCCTTTGCCCGCCACAATCCGGCCTAACGCGTAGCTGTTCATTCCAACACTTCGTCAAAGAACCTTCCGGGGAAGTTCACCACCATGACCAACCTTCGTTTCGTGCTGCTTGCAACGACTGCTCTGACCGCGATGCAATTCGCAAGCGCCGCATCGCATGCGCAGAGCGCGCCGCCGCTCGTGGTCGCGCAGGCGCAGACAGCACCGTCTGAAGCCGACAAGTCGAAGCAGCCTCCAGCGAAGGGCCCGCCGCCTGCCGCGCGTCCCGCCGCTCCGCCACCTGCCGCAGCACCGCCGGCTGCTCCCGCACGCCCGGCCGCACCGCCGCCCGCAGCGGCTCCTCCGCGTCCGCCCGCCGCGCCGCCGCCGGCTGCCGCGCCGCCGCGCCCGACTGCGCCGCCGCCTCCGCCGCCGCCCGCGGCTCGCCCGGCACCGCCGCCTCCGCCACCGGCTGCTCCGAAGCAACCGTCGCCTCCGCCGGCTGCGGCGCCCCAGCAGCATTCGCCACCCCCGGCTGCACAGCCGCACACACCGCCGCCGCCTCCCGCCGCGGCGCCGCCCGCCGCGCGTCCCGCTCCACCTCCTCCGGCAGCGGCAACGCCGCCCGCAGCAGCGCCTGCGCACCCGACGCCCACGCCCTCGGCAGCGCCCGCTCCTTCGCCGGCTGCGCCCGCGGCTCGCCCCGGTGCGCCCGCCCCGACCGCAGCACCTGCTCCGACGGCAACGCCGGCACCCGGTGCCGCGACTGGTGCTCCGCCGACGGGACGCCCTGGTGGACTGCCGCCCGGCGGCGGACGTCCCGGCACGCCTCCGGCGGCGGGATCACCAACGCCCGCTCCCGGTGCTGCGCCCGCTCCGGCGGCGCCCCCAGCCGCCGGTGCCCCGACGCCACCGCCTGGACGTCCCGGTGCGCCTCCAGCTCCCGGCCAGCAGGGGGCGACGCCTCCTGCCGGCGCGCCCGCGGCCGGAACCCCGGCAGCCCAGCCGCAGGCCGGCGGCCTTCCGCCCCGGCCTCCCGCTCCTCCCGCCGGCGCGGCAGCCCCGACCGTCGTGCCCGGCACGCCGGCCGCAGCACCGCCGCCCGACCGGGCACAATACCGGCCGCCGACGGTCGCACCGGCCTTCCGCGCAGCGCCGACGGTTGCAGCCCCGCTGCCGCCTCCGCCGCGACCGCAGCAGCGTGACCTGACGCCGCTCGCGATCGGTGCGGGCGTGGTGGCCGGCGCCGTGATCGGCGCCACAATCGCCGACATGCACAGCCAGCGGCGCGAAGTCGTCGAAGGCGGCCGCACCGTCTACACCGAGCCGGACCGCATCATCATCCGCGATCCGGGCGGGCAGGCTTACGTCCGCGGCAACGATCTCTATCGCTTCCGCTACGGCGCCCGCGACATCCGCACCGACACCGTCGGCAACGAAACGCGGACAGTCGTGATCCGTCCTGACGGCAGCGAGATCATCACCGTGGTCGGTCCGGACGGCTCGCTGCTGCGTCGTATCCGTAGGGACCCGCGCGGACGTGAGCTCGTGATCATCGACAACTCCTACCGCGATCCGCGCGCGGTTGGCGGCTTCTATGTCGACGTGCCGCCGCCGGTGGTCAGCATCCCCTACGATCGCTACATCGTCGATGCTCAGGAGGCGTCGCCGCAGGTGATCTACGACACGATGCGGGCCCCGCCGGTGCAACGGATCGATCGGCGCTACTCGCTCGACGAGATCCGCTACAGCCCGAATGTTCGCATGCAGATGCCGAGCATCGACGTCAACACGATCAACTTCGAGACCGGATCGTGGACCATCCCGCCGGACCAGGCGGCGCGGCTTCAGGTGATCGCCGACGGTATCAACCAGGCGATCCAGGCCAATCCGCAGGAAGTGTTCCTGATCGAGGGCCACACCGACGCGGTCGGCAACGACGTCGACAATCTGTCGCTGTCGGATCGCCGTGCGCAGGCCGCGGCCGAATTGCTGACCCAGCAGTTCAACGTGCCCGCGGAGAACCTGACGTCGCAGGGCTATGGCGAGCAGTACCTGAAGGAGCAGACGCAGGGACCGAGCCTGATCAACCGGCGCGTCACCGTCCGCCGCATCACGCCGCTGCTCAACGGCGGCCAGGCCAACGCAGCGCCGCCTCCGCCGCGCTGAGGCGACACACAGAGACGCAAATGGCCGGGAGCAATCCCGGCCATTTTTTTGATCATGCGCCCGATGGCTGGAATGGCCCACAGGCCTCACAGATGGCGGCGATATGCCTGTGATCTGTGCCGCAGCAACCGCCGAGCAGCCTGATGTGCGGGAAGGTGCGCCTGAGCGCGAGATAGCGACCGCCGAGATCAACGGGATCGCCGCTGTCGAGCACCTCCGACTCGTCGAGCTCGGCGTGGCTCTTGGCCGACGCGTTGGCTCTGACGCCGCGAACGCGCTCGACCCATGGTTCGCCGGCAACGAGCGTGCGCTCGAAGTGGGCCGGATGCGCGCAATTGATCAGAAAATATTCGCAGGCGCTTTCCGTCGCGCGATCGACGGTTTCGATCGCCTCCCGCAGTGTCTCTCCCCTGACCAGCCGGCCGTCGGTCTCGACCGTGAAGGAGATGGCAACCGGGACAGCATGCTTCTTCGCGGCACGCACCACGCCGATGGCTTCGTTGATGCTGTTCAGCGTGAACGCGGTCACCATGTCGGCGCCGGCCTCGGCGAAGGCCGCGATCTGGGGCGCGTGATAGGCCATCGCCTCCATCGCATCCATATTGCCGGCCTTGTAGCCGTCGCCGCGCGGACCGATCGCACCGTTGATCACGCAAGGCAGGCCCGTGACGTCCCACGCGTCGCGCAATTCCTCGACAAAGCGAATCGCACGGATGTTGATCGCCTCGAGCGCGCCGGCATCGTAGCCAAGCTTGGCGCCCCAATCGGAATTGGCGCGCCAGGTTGGCGTGTCGAGCACGAAGCCGAGCCCATGCTGCCGCGCGATGGCGAGATAGGATTCATAGTATTCCCGCAGATGCGCGCGGCCGGCCTCGCTCTCGAGCAACACGAATGCAGCGAAGTGAGGCAGCTCCAGACCCTTGTGAAAGATCAGGGTGGTCTCCATGCCGCCGTCGGTCACGAAGATGCCGCCTCCGCGTTGCGGCAGATCGTGTCTGTGTCTGGCCATTGGGCGCTCCGTCGCTGCAAGGCCCCTCTCATTCCGTCGTTTCAGCCGCGATCCGGTCGCATGACAACGCTGCCGCATAATGTCGCGCGGCACGCGGCGGCGGCGCTACTGCGGAGCCGCGAGCCCGAGCGCATAAGCGTAGCGATCGAGAATGACACCGCCATTAAAGTGGTGTGGCGCCAAATCAAGCGGCAAAGGACCTGAGCCATCGTAGGGTGGGTTAGCCCTGCAGATGCGCAAAGCGCATCTCCTCGGCGTAACCCACCGCTTTGGCTTCCGCGGAGACGAACAGTGGCGGGTTACGCCTTCGGCTAACCCGCCCTACGAAGCTAGCCCTTGTCGCTCTCGAGCTTGAAGATCTGCGAGCCTTCGCTGCCCGACAGCAGGCCGGTCTTCGAATAGAGACCGAGCTTGGTGCGGGTGTCGGCGATGTCGAGATTGCGCATGGTCAGCTGGCCGATGCGGTCGGCCGGCGTGAAGGCGGCGTCCTCGACCTTCTCCATGCTGAGCCTTTCCGGCGCATAGGTGAGGTTCGGACTTTCCGTGTTCAAAATAGAATAGTCGTTGCCGCGACGCAGCTCCAGCGCAACCTCGCCGGTGACGGCGCGCGCGACCCAGCGCTGCGCTGTCTCGCGCAGCATCAGGGCCTGCGAGTCGAACCAGCGGCCCTGATAGAGCAGGCGGCCGAGACGCATGCCGCTGATGCGGTACTGCTCGATCGTATCCTCGTTGTGGATGCCGGTGACGAGACGCTCATAGGCGATGTGCAGCAGCGCCATGCCCGGAGCTTCATAGATGCCGCGGCTCTTGGCTTCGATGATGCGGTTCTCGATCTGGTCGCTCATGCCGAGGCCGTGGCGGCCGCCGATGGCATTGGCTTCGAGAAACAGCGCGACGGGATCGGAGAAGGTCTTGCCGTTCAGCGCGACCGGCTGGCCTTCCTCGAAACGCACCACGACCTTCTCGGCCTTGACGGCGCAATCGTCGCGCCAGAACGGCACGCCCATGATCGGGTTCACGATGGTGATGCCGCTGTCGAGGCTCTCGAGATCCTTGGCCTCGTGGGTGGCGCCGAGCAGGTTGCTGTCGGTCGAATACGCCTTCTCGGCGCTCATCTTGTAGGCGAAGCCCTGCGCGGTCATGAACGCCGACATCTCGGCGCGGCCGCCGAGCTCGTCGATGAACTGCTGGTCGAGCCAG